>Ga0307373_10005564_pt1 | contig 20545 bp, 12 predicted proteins | sample OX2MG_FD_202534 | JGI IMG/M metagenome (GOLD analysis project Ga0307373, IMG submission 202534) | Soil microbial communities from Risofladan, Vaasa, Finland - OX-2 | ecosystem: Environmental > Terrestrial > Soil > Coastal area > Acid sulfate soil | place: Finland: Risofladan, Vaasa | collected...
AGATGAAAGTCGAACTTTTGGCCATAAAGGTGGACATTTCTAAAAGAGACATGGTGGCCCTCTGCGTAGGAGAGGAGGATCTCGACCCGCTGGAACAATCTGACCTGAGCAGCAGCAATGGCCTCGTCTCACCGGGCGTTCAGCAGGGCCAGATTAGCGCGGTAGAGCGACGCTCCCTTCGATGACCTTTTCGGGTTGACACGGCGCAGTCTTGCTCGCCCCACCCGATAGAAGTAGAGTCCCCCGAGCTTGAATTCCGGTCCCGACGTGAAGCCGACCCCCTCCACATCTGCTTCGATGACAAACATCCTCTCATCGCTAGGTCGTAAGACTGTCTTCAGGCGTCCCACCTTCCTCTCGCTCACCGATCCACAGGAAAGATGGTCGCTATGTCAGGTCGGTGCCCAGGGATACCTCGATCAGCAGACGCAGCGGTCACTCCCGAACCGCGGGGATGGTTACCCGCCGACGGGCCAAGAGCGGGGGTCTAGATTGGCCCTGGCGTTGGCGGTCTCCAAACCTGTCCGTAGGGCCGCAGGAGCTACGTCGGGCTGACCGGGCGCCATCGAGCACGCCCCCTCTAGTTGAGGGCGAGCGAGCCCAATCTCGATTAATTCGGACCATGGCCCCGATGGAACGGTGACTGCTGAAACCGCCACTCAAGGTCGCGACGCGCGGTCTCGAGACCCTCTGCGTGATAGTCGGACACGACTCCGGCGCCCCTTGCCCAAAGGGAGAGGGCCACGGCCAGCCCGATGAGCTCCACGACCAATGCAAGGACCGACGTCAGCGGCACGAGGAGTGCGCCGCTAATCGCTCCATTTTGGTACCACCCCCACAGAGTCGGAGTCACGAGGAGAAAGGTGACTGCGAAAGCGGCGGCAAGTGCCGCCAGCCCCCCACCAAGGTTGCGGTAGAAGAGGCGCCGGATCGATGGATCCGCTGTCCGGACCTTGGTCCTCCAAGTTGCTGTCTTCCTGAACGACTCGATCCGAGCCGTGTTCCACTCCAGGAGTTCGGGCAGGCCCGCACGGAGGGACTCCAGTTGTTTCACTGTGCTCGTCAAAGTCAGGGTGCTCATGGCGACCACCCATTCGGGTCGAAGCGTCGGGTCTGGCTGGAAGGCCCCCCGCCACCTAGTCCCCTCAAGGTCATCCTGAAGGAAACCCAGCATGGTCTTGGTCGCGTCGAGAACCAACTGAGCGAGAGCAATGCGTTGAGAGTCTTTCTGCAAGAAATCCACGAACGCCGTTAGGGTCCGAGAGACTGCACTTACCTCGGCTTTCCATTGCAGTGAGCCCTCGGGGTCGCCCCTCGCGGGCGGAGTCGCAGCGAGCGTGCGCAGTCGTCCAATCAGGACGTCAAACTGCTCCAATGTTAGTGGGGAGGGCGAAATCTCAACCTTCGGCAATTGTATCCTCCTACGACCGGGTGGACGCGAGCGAAGCCTCCCACAGTATATCGGTTCAACTCAAAGCGCCTGCCAGCCCGATCGAAGGCCGAGGGCGTCGAGTATCAAGTCAGGGGTTCGATCCCTTCCAGATCCGGAAAGGCTCGAGACGCATCGAACCCGTACGGGAAGGCAGCGCGTCGTCACGGCATCGCCTCCCTGCGAGCCACGGACTCGTGGGCAAGGGACTTGACCTAGGCCCCCTGTAACGGACTTGGTAGGTCTCGCGATGAAACAGGGAGCGCTGCCAGCGGATCTCATTCGCGGACTGTCGGACTCTCAAAAAGCAGTCGTGTCATCCAACCGGCCCTACCTCCGTGTTCTCGCTGGGGCCGGAGCCGGGAAAACCGAGACGATGACCCGGCGAATCGTGGCGCTCCTGCATCGGGGAGAACATCCGTCGAGCATCGTGGCTTTCACATTCACGGAACGGGCCGCCGACGAAATCAAAGAGCGAATCCACCTCCGCGCGGAACAGTTGCTCCCCCAGAAGACCGTTGCCGTACTTGGAGACCTCTTTGTTGGGACCATTCACGCATTCTGTCTGCGACTCCTGCAAGACCACTTCGGGTACGGGAACTACGAGGCACTGGACGCCAACCAGGAGATGGCGTTCCTCCTGCGAGAGGGTTGGAACCTAGGCATCGGCAGAGGCGGGCCCCTCGTTCATTCCGGCTTCTACTCAGACGACTGCGAGACATTCAGGTATTCCGTGGACATAGTCCACAACGAGTCGCTCGACCGGAAGCTCCTGAACCTGCACGAGCCGACCTTTGCAGCTGCGCTGGAAGAGTATGAGAGGCTGCTCGACAAGCACCGCATCTTGACCTTTGGCAGGATGGTGAGCCTCGCGGTTAGCGAGCTTGGAAAGAACCCCGTTCCGTCGCGCGGCGTCCGGTGGCTCATCGTCGACGAGTTCCAGGATGTCAACAAGACCCAAGAGCAGCTTGTTAGACTGCTTTCCAAGGGGGCATCCTGTTACGTCGTCGGCGACCCCAGGCAGTGCATCTACGGTTGGAGGGGCTCGGACCCATCCTGTTTCGACAGGTTCGCCGAGGAGCACAAGGCGCCCACGATCTCTCTCCTAGAGAACTACCGGAGCGGACGTGCGATAGTTCGATTCGGTAACGAGGTCGCGGGGCACCTCGGGTCGGCCGCCCTCCATGTAGGCATGGCCGGGAAGAGGCCGGTGGATGGTTCGGTCGTTTACGCCGAGCTCTCCGACCCCCGGAGTGAAGCCGACTGGATTGCCTCACAGATCACCGAGTTCGTCGATAAGAAGGTCTGCTCGTTCGGTCACATGGCGATTCTTCTTCGTAGCGTCAAGACTTCTGGTGAACCGATCATCCAGTCGTTGAAGGGGCGAGGGATTCCTTACATCGTGGGCGGCAGCATCGGGCTTTTCGGCCGGGACGAGACCAGCGCGATTGGGACTGTTTTCGTTTGGCTCGGAGGTCTCTCCTGGAAGGACTCCCCGTGGGCACAAGACGAGAGTCCGAACGAGGAACTCCCTCGACTCGCTTCCGAGCGATGGCCGGGGGGAATTCCCAGAGACGCGCTCGACGCTTGGAAGCGCGAACTCATGGGTGCTCGCAGGCCACGGTTCCGGAATCTCTCCGCCGCGTTTCACGATCTGCTGCAGCGCCTCGGAGTCGACCGCTGGAATCCAGACGACCAGGAGAGCGGGGTACGACTAGCAAATCTTGGAAGGTTCAATGGCCTGCTCAACGACTTCGAGGCAGCCCGAAAACGGGGGGGTCGCCCGTTCGATGCCTCCCGTGACCTTCGGAACCTCGCCTGGTTCATCAAGACCCAAGGACTCTCGGGATACGACGAACAATCCGTGGGGGACCTGGGCGATGTGGATGCGGTCAAAGTCATGACCATCCACCAGGCGAAAGGATTGGAGTGGCCCATTGTGTTCGTCCCCGCGCTTGTGGCCGGGAGGTTCCCCGGAAGGATGGTGGGCAGGGAGGCCTTCTCGTGGATTCCTCGAACCCTGTACGACATCCAGCGATACAGCGGAACAGTCGACGACGAACGCAGAGTATTCTACGTCGCGACGACTCGAGCGCGCGACGGGCTCGCGCTCAGCCGGTTCACCCGCATGAAGAATGCACGCGCCGCATCAGTGTTCCTCGAGGAACTTGGAACCGCGGCATCGAGTGCCATTGCTTCCCCCTTCATTGAAACGGTCGAGATCAGGAAAGAGAACGCTGACGAAGTCGTCTCATTCACGCCGGGGGAAATCATCGACTACCGGCAATGCCCCCACCAGTACCGACTCTCCCACGATTGGGGGTACCAAGCGGGAGTCGTCCATGAACTTGGGTTTGGTAAGGCGGTCCATCATGTCCTCCATCAGGTCGCGCTCGTAGCTAAGGCAGGGAAGGATCCCGCGAAAGTTCTGGACAAGATCTTAGATGAGGGATTCCACATGCCCTACCTCTCCCCTACCGCCGTCTCTGCTCGAAAGAGGACCGCGAGGAAACTGATCCTGCAGTACATTCGAAAGCACCGGGCCGACTTCTCTCACATCGAGGAGATAGAGGCTCGACTCGAGTTTCGATTGGCTAAGCTCGGCAACGTCCGAGCCACGGTCAAAGGGAGAGTGGACGTCATTCATTCCCCCGACGGCGCACGAGAACTCCGTGACTACAAGACCATGGATATCGAAGACGGCGAGAACGTAGAAGACAAGGCCGCTCTCGAGGACTCAGCTTTCCAGATTCGGACATATGCGATCGGCGAGAGGGAGCTTTCAAGGCCGGTGGGTAAGGCTTCGGTGGCGTTCCTGCACTCCGGCACGTTGATGCCTATCTCAATCAGTGAGACAGACCTTGAGAGAACGAGACAACAAGCGCAAGAGGCGGTAGAGGGAATCCTCGCTGGGGAGTTCCCGGGGAGGCCGGGCGCACCGTGCAAGGGATGCGACTTCAAGATGATCTGTCCCCACTGCGATAAGTCGGCAAAGAAGGCGCTCCTGAAGAAGCGGGCTGCGAACGAGTAAAAATCTCCCTCAGCAAAGTAGCCATGATCGCCGGCATGCGGCCCTTCATTCTCGCAAATCTCACATCCCGGGTGGTAACCTTGTTCACTTGTGGTGCCCGTGGCCGCAACCCGACCCCTACGATCAGGGGCCCGATTGGACTTGCTCCCCTGCTGAATCGCCTCCAAGACAAGGAGGGCGGCGTGTGAATCGATGGCCGCGTTGTGGGAACGTCCGGGCCATTCCAGCCCTAGCCGAAGCATTGCCGCGTCTAGGCCGACCCAACGAGCATCCTCGCCGTCGAGGTGTCGTGTTGCGTCGAGCATGATGCACGGTCCCCAGATATGGCTGGGAACTCGCCACGGAGCAGCGATCAGGAACGGCTGATCGAACTTCAGGTTGTACGCTCGGAGCTGGACTGGTCTCTGCAGCTTCTTCCCGATTTCCGCGAGTCTTAGACGTAGGTGACCGGCCACCGTGGCTGCGGCCGGCGATTCGAGCACCTGTTTGCGTGTCAAGCCACTTATCGCGAGGGCCTGGTCGGCCCAGCCCGGACGCAGAAATCCTTCGCCCGGGTTGCAGTTCTCGCTCCAGGTCGTCACCAACCCATCCTGCCCTCGGTGGGCGATGCCAACTTGGACAACCGCATCCTCTCGTGGCGGCCTTGCGGTGTGCCCGAATCCAGTGGTCTCGGTATCTACCACGACGACATGAGGCAGGTCTTCCCCGGGCCTCGCCTTACCCTTCCGAGGCAGTCCTCCCATCCACGGGCGATTGGACGTTCCAAGCAAGAATGTTCCGCACCAGAGAACTGCGCTGAAGCGACTGCCTGGGTCTCATCCCAGCCCTTGAAGCACGCCCCCACGGGGCAGGTCGAAGCCGGATTAGCGGTTCGCGGGGTGGGAGTTCGTTCACGGCAGCAGAACCCGCAATGGACGGACGTCCGTTTCCCGCACCTCAAGCGCAAGGCGTTGAGAGCTATGCAGAGCCGCCTGAAGCGTCACCTGTGCCGCCCTCATCGGGACCAGGCGGGCCAGGTCGCAGCGGTGGCTGTTCGAGCATCTTCATCACGGCGCTCCCCGCGAGGACCTCGAGCATCGGTCCGGCGAGCACGTCTTCGACGCTGACTTTCTCGTCGAGGGACTCCGACCATCGTTTCAACCCGTCGAAGAACTCACCGAAGCCCGCGCGCTCGAGTAGCCCCTTCATCCCTTCCTCATCTGGGAAGGTCACCCAGATGCCCCCGTAGTCTTCCAGCAGCCGCGCCATGGCATCGAATGCACCGCTAAACGGGGAGCCGGGGGCTGGGCGCGCGCTCTCGCGGAGCCGGATGGGTTGGTCGCCAGCGCTGATGAACACCGCGGGTTGCTCAGAGTCGCCGACCTGCAACAGGAGCATCGCCTGGGCCGGAAGCAGCCCCTCACGACGTAGCCAATCGATGTCCGCACGCAGGTCGACCGTGTCATCGATCTCGACCCGATCCAGTTGCGCCAAATCGTCCACTGGGAGGGCCAGATCGCCAGTTCCGGGCTTAGCGCCGCCGGAGAACTTGGATATGAGATTGGGCGGAACTAGAACTCCTTTGGCAGGGAGTCCCGCCGATGGCGCCCGGAGGAGCGACGACACCAGCTGTTCGAGCCCTCCGTTCGCGATAGCCCGCGCCACCTCGAACAGATTCAGTCGCGCGATCATCCCGTCGTCGCGGCTCTTCAAGTGAAACTCGCCGCTCGGATGGAACGAGAATTTGAGACCCGGCGGCAACAGCCCGGGCATTGGGATCAGGTATGTGCCGGATTCCGGCATCCGTACGACCTTCGCTATTCGGAAGCCCTTCGGAGGCGCCGGCTTCCCCTCATCGGGCTTGCCGACGATGCTAAACTCTGACTCTTCTCTCGACACGCCACGCCTCGCAACGCGCGCGGGATACTTCAACCGAACCCACGGTCGTCCCTGATACCGTCGAAAGGAGGGCTTGGCTAGTCTCGGGTTGCCGTCAAGGCCTCTGTGCCGATCGGGTAGGGGTGCCCGCGGATATCTTGTTCATGGTCCCCCCTATCGGGGGAGGCAACGAGGCTCTCGTTTTAGGACCGAGCGTACGCCTCCGAGCTTCAGGTTCATCCGCTGCGAGATCATCCGGAGACTCTCTCCTTGCGCCCTCCGGGCCCGCACATCCTCCGCTATCGACTCGGAGATTTTCCGTGGCGCTCCGAACTTCTTCCCGAGGGCCCGAGCGCGTGCGATCCCGGCTTGCGTCCGCTCTAGGATGAGCTCGCGCTCGAACTCTGCCAATGCCGCGAGCATATTGCGCTGCAGTCGTCCGGCAGGAGTCGAGGTGTCGATTCCCTGGTCGACGACGATCACGCGAACGCCCGCCGCATCGGCCTCGTCCCAGAGCCGGAGAATCATCCCAAGCGACCGGCCAAGCCGGTCCATCTTTGATGCCACGATCGTGTCGAACTCGCCTTCGGCCATCCTCTTCCGAAGTCGATCGAGCTCTGGTCGGCTGTCCCGGACGCCAGAGATGCCGTCATCCCGAAACACGGCGACCTCGGCCCAGCCTCTCGCCTGACAGTAGGCAGTGAGCTGACCGACCTGAGCCTCCGTTGACTGTTCCTTCGTGGAGACGCGGGCGTAGAGCGCGACCCGAGTCATGCTGAGGCCACCCCCCGCCCGACAACTCCACGAGCCTCTGCGTCCGAGCGGCGGTGTGCGAGAGTGACGTAGTCGGGGTTGAGTTCGATGCCGATGGACCTACGGCCCAGACGCCGGGCCACCGCGAGGACGGTGCCGCTCCCAGCGAAAGGGTCGAGTACGAGACAAGGGACGGTACGGATCGTCTTGCAGGAGCAACGCTTGCGGAACCCAAGGTCAACCCTCCGGTAGCTCCCATCGTGCCAACCTGGAGCGTCGGCGACGGGGGCGCGACCCGACACGAGCGGTGCCTCGAGTTTCTGAGCGCGGCCAATGGCACCTCCGACTGCCCGGACCTCTCTCGTCCAGGGCGTCCCGCACTCTGCGCAGGCCCCGAGCTCGGACGTACCCGCCAGGATGCAGAGCTCCGGGATCTTCTCCGGGAAAGTCGCGAAGTGGGCTCCCCGATAGGGTTGGGTAGGGATCCACCAAACTGTCCGGAGATTACGGCCTGAGGGGCTCGTATTTCGAAGCATCGGGAAACGCCGGAAGTCCCCAACGGGATGCTTCGAGCGGGAGGCGCGATTGTCGGTCGGGTTCGGTAAGTGATGCCGGAGTCTTTGGAGCGTGCTCTCCTGCAGGGGTTCGCGGACCGCGTAGGCGTCGTAGAAGTATCGCCTCGACTTCGTGAGGAGGAAGACCGAGTCGTGGGCCCGGGTCGGCCGATCCCTAACCGCCTCCGGCATCGGATTCGGCTTCGCCCAAACGCAATCGGACCTGAGCCACCAGCCCCGGCGTTGCAGCTCGAAAGCGACGCGCCAAGGAATCCCCACGAGATCCTTCGGCTTGAGTCCTGGCGCGCGCTTGTCGATCCGACCGGCCTGTTCGGCCCCTGTGTGATCCCGGCTGGTGAGAGTCGAGGCCTTCCATCGCTTCTCGCCGGTGAGCCCGGATGGATGGGTGGCGTAGGTGTCACCGAGGTTCAGCCAGAGTGTCCCGTCAGGCCGCAGGACCCGGCGGACTTCGTCGAAGACTCCGGCGAGATGATCCACGAATCGTTCGGGCGTGGGCTCCAGGCCGAGCTGGCCGAGCCACGCCCCGCACTTCCGGCAGGTTGAATCGCCCTGAGAAGCGTCGTACAGGTCGGCCGCATCTACCCGGGCTGCCCCGCCGTTTGCGCCGCCCGCTTCGCGATGGCGCCGGTGTTGGGCCAGCTCCCATTCGTGCTCGCAGACCACCTGCCCGCCCCATCTGACCGGTCGGAGCCCGTAGTCTCGGAGTCCCCAGTACGGGGGGGACGTGACGATGCAATGGATCGAGTCATCCGGAAGGCAGCGCAGCATGTCCAGGACATCCCCCTCGAGGATGGCCGGAGTCGGGTCAGCCGGGATCACGCCTGTGCCTCCGCCGTAGGACAGGGCGTGCCAGAGGCGAAGTGGGAGCTCCGACGGCGAGCCAGCTCAACGTACTCAGGATTCAGGTCGATCCCGATCGACCTCTGCCCGAGCCGTCGAGCCGCTGCCAAGACCGTTCCGCTGCCGGCGAACGGGTCGAGTACGAGACACGGAACAACCCGGTCGGTCCGGCAGGCGCAGCGCTTACGGAAACCGAGGTCGATTCGTCGGTAGCTCCCGTCAAGGTGACCCGGGGCGGCAATCCCCTGCAGCCGACCGCGCTTGAGCGACTTGTCCGGGTGCCAATCGTGGCCGATCGACCCGCCTTCCATCCGGACTTCCCGAGCCCACGGTCGACCGCAAGCAGCGCAGGAGCCGCGCTCGGAGGTTCCCGCTCGAATGCAGAGATCGGGAAGTGCCTCGGGGAACGTCGCGAAGTGAGCACCGGAGTATCCCCGGGTCGCAATCCACCAAACGGACCGGAGGTTCCGACCCCGCTCCGGTGGGAGGTCCTTGGCAACGGTACGGGCGAAGCTCGAGTTGGAGCGGATGCCCGACCCCGGAGTCGCTAGCTTCTGGGCGACCCGGCCTCCCTTGGGATGGGCCCCGCCGGAGACCGGCTCCCGGACGGCCTCGCCGTCGTAGAAGTACCGCTTCGATTTCGTGAGGAGGAAGACGTACTCGTGGGAGCGGGTCGGGCGGTCCACGACCGACTCCGGCATCGGGTTTCGCTTCGCCCACACGCAATCGGACCGGAGCCACCACCCCCGCCGTTGGAGCTCGAACGCGACCCTCCAAGGGATTCCCGCCAGGTCCTTCGGCTTGAGCTGGCCGTGGCGGGAAGCGCTTCTCCGCGCCCCACCCCTGCTGCGGGTCTGGGAGAGGTCCCAGACGGGAGAGAACGCCTCGGCCGATGAGCGGCGCACGGGGCTGTCCGTGTGGAAAGTGTCGCCCAGATTGAGCCAGAGTGTCCCGTCACCCCGGAGGACTCGCCGGACCTGGTCGAAGACCGCGGCGATGTGGTCGACGTAGAGCTCAGGGGTCGGCTCAAGGCCGAGCTGACCGATCCAACCACCGCACCGGACACATCCTTCCGTGGCTCGGAGCTCGATGTTGGCGCCTGGGTGACCCGCTTGGAGCGAGCCGGGATTCCGGACGTCGTCCGGGGAGCGTTTTCGTCGAGGAGGGAGCTTGGCCCAGCTGTGCCGGCAGGACGAATCACCGCCCCAGAGGATCGGGGGAAGACCATAGTCCCGAAGCCCCCAATATGGAGGGGAGGTGACCACGCACTGGATTGACTCGTTGGGCAGGCGGCCAAGAACCTCCCCGACGGCGCCCTCGAGGATGGCTGGGGTGAGGTCCTTGGGGATCACGTCGCCTCCTCGAGGCTCCGCCAGTAGCGTTCGTTTCGAGCCGTCCTCGATCGGCGAATTCGATGCTCGACTGCGACGTCACGCGCGAACAGGACTTGGGGAGCGAACTCGGCCCGCACGCGATCGAGCTCACTCCGAACTCGCCACTCCGGCTTGGTGAACTCTTCCACGACCGAGTTGAGCCGGGAAGCGTAGCCCTGAAGCAGGAGGACGACGTTCTCCAGTTCGCGACGGCTGAGCAGCCGGAGCTCGACGGTCTCGCTCATCCGGCGAGTGTCGCCCCCTGGTCGAGCGGCCTGGCGCCGAGGTTGCCTCGGAGGTAGTGGTAGTCGGGAACCCGAATTGGCGGAGGGGCCGAATCGACGATGATCCACTCATCTCCGTCGCTCCATGTGGGTCGAAGCAGGCCGTTCTCGCAGAATCCCGCGATGACGTGGAGCCGCCGTGGAGGTCGGTAGCTCGGGAAGGTTTGGACGACCATCCGATCGACCGCGGGAAACGGTGCGAGCCAACCGAACGGGTGGGGGGCGTAGAAGACCCGCAAGGCCCGAACTGCGGCCTCGTCGACCTTGCGAGGAGCTGCAGCGCGCGCGCACACGCGCTGCCGCCAGCGGTAGGCCTCCAGTAGCTCCAGAAGCGTCGCATCAGCGATCGGAGGGCGTCCCCCGGACCTGCCTCGGCCCCTACCCCGACCGGAGGAGCCCACGAGGCCCCGCTGGGAGACGATCCGTTGGATGCGCCGGAACTCGGACCAGGTCCGGTCCGAGAGCCAGAGGTGGCGCTGGGAGGTAGTAGGTGGAGGGAGTTCCGGGCCCGGAACAGGGGTAGTTCCGGGACCGGAACTACCGTAGTTCATGTCCCGGAACTCGGGGGAGTTAGAGAGGATAGGAGAGCCCGGAACGGGCTCGGAAGGAGCCCTCACTGACGGAGACGGTGGTCGTTGCACGAGACTCACCCCGGGAGCCCCCGTGTGCGCGCGTACCCGGTCAGCTGAACCTCTACCAGTCCGGCGGCGAAGCCGTGGATCGGGCAGAACGAGATGCTGAGAATCAGGTTGTGTCGGGCGTCCGACCGGCAGCGCCCGCAGACCAGGCGAGGTACGGGCGGGGTGGAGACGGGGCCATCCCGTTCGACGACGAACGTGATCTCGGCGTATTGGGGCGTCAACCGGCCACCCCCGGCGCCGTTTCAAGGGGCGATGGCTTGGCCCCGATCGCGGCAAAGCGACGGGCGCGCCTCGCTCGACTCGGAGCCCGTTTTGGGCTGGGTTCTATAAGAGAGTGATTATGGGCCCAGTCGGATTTGAACCGACGACCTCCCGGTTATCAGCCGGGTGCTCCAGCCAAACTAAGCTACGGGCCCGCGCGTATCCGGAGAGGGTCAGGGAGATACCCCTTTCGCTTGATCGCCTCGCCCCGCGCGCGCCGCGAATGTACGGTCACGATCGAGACATAGGTGGGGGACTCGAGGCGGCCGTCGCGGGTGGTCGGCGGTGTCGCATAAGGCCTATCACGACGCCGACGACTATCCCCGCTATCACGACCCCGATGACCGCGTAGCCCCACCACGGTAGCCCGGATGAAGAGGAGTTCGGAGAGACCGTCACCGGCGGCACGATGAGCGGCTGTCCATTCACTGGGAAGGTCCCCGTCGCCGTCTGGTACCCGGACGCCGTGATCACATACGAATACGTCCCGTTCACGAGATGGAGGAGCGCCGTCGGCCCCGTCGAGCTTGCAAGCCAGCTCGTCCCCAACCCCGACGCCGATGCCACGGGCGATCCTGAGGTCAGTGTTGCCTCAACCGTCCACATCGTCCCGTTTGGTATCCCAGTCTGCTCGATGCTCACGTCCCACGTGTAGGCATACATCACCGATACCCCCACCGCCGCCCCGTTCACCGTGAGCGAACCGCTCCCATTTCCAATCGGATACCACGAATCCCCCTCGCTCACTATGTACGTGTACGTCCCGTTCGGTTCCGCGAATGTGATCGCGGATGCCGTCGAGACAAGCGTCGTTCCGCCCGGTCCGCCCAGCAGCACGGCCCATTCCGTCCCGGGCGAAAGGCCCGTCTCGGTGAACGTGACGGCGAACGTCCCCGGCGCGAATGCGGTGAACGTCACGGCGACCGTCTGCGCCTGGCCGGCCACCGTCACCGATCCGGACGAGGGGGAGCTGGTGTATCCTGCCACCGACGCCACCGTGTAGTTATAGGTCCCGTTCAGCGCGAGGAAATAGATGTAGGAAACCGTAGAGGCTTCCGTCAGTCCGCTCACCGTGACCGACCAGTTAGTGCCGTGCGGCAGGCCGGACTCGGTGAATGAAATGAGGGAGGGTACGTGGTAGGCGATAGCTACCGATACGGCAGTGCCATTCACAACAACCGACCCGTAGGAGGGGGTCGGATAGTAAATGAAGCAAAAGTCGGGGCCGCAGTTGGCCAACCATACAGTGAACGAGTACGTTCCGTTCGGTTCCGGGAAGAAGATTGACGACACGGTTGTGTTGGAAGTCTTCATTGTGCCGTTCAGCGTCACCGACCAGTTGTAGCCCACCGGAACGCCCGTCTCGGTGAACGTGACGTTGTAGATCGCTTCGAACACCACCGACACGGTCACGTTCGAACCGTTCACCGTCACAGGCGAGCTAGGATTCGACGACACCAACTGGTAGTAGCCCGTCGCCGCGCTAATCGTGTAGTTGTAGCTCCCGTTCACTAGACTGCCGAACCTCACAGTGCCGCCCGCATCGAACGGCGTCAGCCCACCTCCGTTGAAGGCTACCCCACCGCCGGCCGCCGGGGGCATCCCGCTCTCCGTGAACGTCACCGTGTTCGGCGCCCGGGTGAACACGACGCTCTCACTCACCGGCGCCCCATTCACTGTCAAAATTCCGGACGACGGGCTGGCCGAGTACCCGGGCACCGGATCCCCCTCGAACGCATACGTTCCGTTCACCAATCCCGCGAAGACGATTGAGGAGGTAGTTGAGTTCTTTGTAACCCAGGCGAGAAACTGCCCCGTAATCGGCCCGGCGAGGCTCATCGGCCACTCCGTCCCTGACGGAAGGCCCGACTCGGTGAACGTGACGGCGAACGTGCCCGGCGCGAATGCGTTGAATGTCACGACGACCGTCTGCGACGAACCGGCTAGTGTCACCGACCCTGACGAGGGAGAGCTGGTGTACCCCGAGACCGAGCCCACCGTGTAGGCGTACGTACCGTTTGGGTCCAAGAACGTCATCGTGCTCGTGTTAGTACTCAGGGGAAAGCCCATTGTAACGGTCCAGCTGGTTCCGGCCGCGAGCCCTATCTCAGAGAACGTCACGAAGTACGTGCTCACCGCAGTGAAGGTCACCGTCAGCGATACATTCATCCCGTTCACCGTCACCCACCCGGATGACGGGCTCGACGCATAGCCGGCGATCGACCCCACGGTGTAGCTGTACGTTCCGTTCAGTTCCCCGAAGGAGATCGAAGAACTGGTGGTGTTGGAAGCCTCCACCGCTCCGTTCAGTGTCACCCACCAGAAGACATACGGGCTCCATGGAGCCCCGGACTCGGTGAACGTTACCGAATACGACGCGGTGACCCCAATCACGCTCACGTTACCCGAGCCCTCGTTCGTCACGTAGACACATCCGTTCCCGCTATCATATGTCACGAAGGATGGGTCGGATCCGACGGGCACCGTGGCCACCACCGACGTTCCGCTGATTACGCTCACGCTCTCGGAATCGTAGTTCGCCACGTAGACGTACCTGTTGCAGCTGTCGTACGCAGCGAATTCCGGGATGCTGCCGACGCTGACCGTGCCAACCAGTGTTGTTCCGCTGATCACGCTCACGTCATTCGGGCCGACGTTCGGCACGTAGACGTACCCATTGCCGCTATCGTACGCAGCGAGTTTCGGAGAGCCATCGACGTAGACCGTACCAACCAGCGTCGTGCCGTTGATCACGCTCACGCTATTCGAAAATACGTTCGAAACGTAGACGTAGCCGTTTCCGCTATCGTAAGTCGCGTACGATGGGTTGGAACCGACGTTGACCGTGCCGACCAGGGTAGTTCCGCTCAGAATGCTGACGTTGCTGCCGCCGCTGTTTCCCACATAGACGTACCCGTTCCCGCTGTCGTATATGGCGAAGGAGGGACTCGTACCCACGTTGACCGTAGCCACGACCGTCGTGCCGCTGACTACGCTGACGTTGTTCGAACCTTGATTTGGGACATAAACGTCCCCGTTTCCGGAGTCGTAAGCAGAGGCCTGGGGATTCGCGCCGACGGTGATCAGAAACTCCACCGTCGTTCCACTCAGTGCTTCGATTGTGTGGTAACCAACGTTAGATACATAGATCCAACCGTTCCCGCTATCGTATGTGGGGAACTCAGGAGACTCTCCCACGCTGACCGTTGCCTTCAAAGTCGTTCCGCTAATCACGCTGACGTTGTGGGAACCTGCGTTTGCCACGTAGATGTACCCGTTCCCGCTGTCATACGCCGCGAGGCCCGGATCGGTACCGACAGTAACCGTTGCGACCCCGCTCGGGGGGTTCGATGCGCATACTGGTTCTTGAAGGGCGATTTGGTCCTGCACAGCCACCTTTTCTAACTCAGAATGGCCGGAGTTCCCGTGGCCCTCGACACCGACCTGAGATGAACGTACCATAACCAATCCAGAACCCGGGAGGAGAAGCATTGGCGCCAACAGCAAGAGGCCGATGAATACCGAGATCGTTACTGGCCAGATACCTCGGTGCGGGCCCTGCATGATCGCACTCAGATGTAACGAGTCGCGAGCTCGATATAACCCTATACGAGTCGACGAAGCCCCTCCCGGATTCGTGTTCGGAAACTCACGCTCGTACGGGCACAATATCGCGAGGGTCGAGCTCGCAAGGATGGAGTTCGGAACGCTGCAGCGGCGACCGCGCTTTTCGAGCGAAGCGAGGCTTCAGAACATCAATTCTTAGTCACTGTGATGCCGTGACGGAGTTCGTTTGGGCCGAGGATAAAGGGGGTCAAACTAAGCTATGGCGTGCCACCATGCACGCGAGTTGGTCGGTGTTGGTCGGCAGGCCATTCTTCGCGGGGTGGAGAACGCGCCGAGTGCCTCAGTCGCTCGCGATGTTCACTATGAGCTCAAGGAGTTCCCCGTAGTCTGCCCAGGTCGGGAGAATGGTCCCGTAGAGTACGAGGTCACCGTAGTATCCAGTGCGGTGGCCCTCCTCGTACGAGACGAATGTAATGGCTCCGTCCTCTCCGGGCTCTCTTCCCCCAGCTCGCCGCTTCGACCCGTCGTCTTCGATCAGGATGCGGATGTCCTCCCCTAAGATTTCCTTCCGACGGAGCCGCTCGATGAGGAACCCTATCTCAACGTCTAGGCCCGAACGGTTGGCTCCGAAAGGCCAGTAGAGGACGAACCGGGTGACTCGCTCGTCCCGGGCCAGTCGGGCGAACTTCGCGGCCTTCGGCTCCCCCGGCACGTCGTCATGGGCCTCCATGACGACGACCTTGAGCCCGTCAAACCCAAGAAGCGTCGCCAGAGCCCTTCGGATCGCGAGCGGAGATGGATGCCCCCCGACTGGCTTTCCCGAAGGAAGATGTTCGTTGAGCCAAGCGGGCAGTGTCGGCGGAGTATACCCCTGGGCCCATTTCGAGGGTCCCAGGAGGAAGACCGCCACGCTACGTCACCACCAGTGGGTCCACCGTTCTCGGTCCCAACTGTTCCCGGTGCGCGAGCATGACCTGGTCCATCGCATGGAGCGCCTCTAGGAGGGCCTTACCCTTCGGGGAAAGCTCGAACGCGATCTTGATGCGGTGCCCCTCCCACTTGGCTCCCTTGGGAGCGCGAGCCCAGACCAGATCGAAGGTCTCCAGTCGGTGGACGATGCGCTGGAACTCTTGCGGGTGGAGATCCAAAGCGGTCCGCACCTGCTCGTAGGATCCCACCTTTGCCTTCTCCAGAAGGTGGAGGACCTTCCGAGCTTCCGGGTGGGTGAAGACGTACGCCATGCGGTTATCGGTTGCCAACATCACTCCTTGTGATGTGTGATCTCCTATATGATGATTATCGGGTCTCTTTGGACGTTTGGGGGGTTCCCAAGTTGAGCTCTGGACGCCCGTAGCCGAGCCGGACCGCCACCATGGAGCCCTCCTTGGTTCTGCACCGGCACGCCATCTCCCTGATTTTGGCAATCGCGCTGACCGTCACGAGGCTGCGGTCGTGCCGGTTCGGGCAGGGTGCGCGACTCCGAGTCCTTGCCCGTGCATCTCACTCCCGTTGCCGGACGGGCTGGACCCAGGGGACGGTGCTCCCGTCATCCCGGGGAAGTGGTTCGTCGCCTTCGGTGGAGGATCGGGCAACCTCAGAGTGCGCGAGATGGGCGAGCCAGGCGAACAAGCGATCTAGGGTGCCAGCGAGAGGGTCGTCCGGTTCCCAAATCGGGTATTGCCCTTCCCAACGGCACATTCCCTGACGGACCAGCTGATAACCGAGGGGTCGTCCGGTCAGGGCCGGGCGGACCCGGATTTATGGTATTGGCCTATCCAGATGGGCTCAAACTAGGCTATGGGCCCGCGGGCCTCCGGAAAGCCTCGGGGAGATACCCCTTTCGCTTGATCGTCTCGCCCCGCGCGCGCCTCGAATGAACGGTCACGATCGAGACAAAGGTGGAGGACTCGAGGCGGCCGTTGCGGGTGGTCGACGGTGTCGCATAAGGCCTATCACGACGCCGACAACCATCCCTGCGATCACGACTCCGATGAGTGCGTAGACCCACCCTGCTACGCCGGCGGGACTCGACGTGACCGCAACAGGTACCGGTAGAGCTTGCCCGTCCACGGTGAAGCTACCGTACGTGGTTGGGTATCCGTCCGCCGTGATCGTGTACGAGTACGTCCCGTTCGGTAGCTGCAGCAGGGCGATGGGTCCTGTCGAGTTCGCGGACCAACTCTCGGGAGTCGGCGTCCTCGAGAAGGTCTGCGTGACCGTAACGGTCCAAAGCGACCCGCTCGGTATCCCCACCTGCGCGAACGTCACCGGATAGATCGCCTCGAACGTTACTCCGACGACCGCATCGAGCCCGTCAATCCCCACGGATCCGTTGAACGTCGGGCCGAGGAACCAGCCCCCCGCCCACGTTCCGCCTACGAACTCCACTGCCTGGTACCCGGGCGCCGCTTGGACCTCGTAGGGGTAGCTCCCATTCGTCAGGTCGCTGATGGTAACGGTGCTGACCCCATCCACATCCCGGACGAACGGCGTCAAGAGGCTCCCATCGAACTCGACGCCTCCGCCGACCGCACGGGGCATCCCTACCTCCGTGAAGGTCAGCGTATAGATTGCCTCGAACAGCACGGAGACCGTCACGTTCGAGCCGCTCACCGTTATCGGGGAGCCGGGGTTGGACGAAACCAGTTCGTAGTAGCCGGTCGCCGGGCGGATCGTGTAGGGGTAGGTGTTGTTAGTCAGGCCATCGAACGTTAGGGTTCCGTCCGCGCCGAACGGTGTTGTCGACCCTCCGCTGAAGGCTACACCGCCGCCCGCGCTTGGCGGCATTCCCCTCTCCGTGAAGGTGACAGCGTAGCTCGGTGGAGGGATCAGAACGGAGAGGTTGTTGGACCAATAGTTTGCTACGTAAACGGACCCGGTCAGCTCGTCGGGTGTGAGGGCGTCCGGTCCAACACCGACGGAGAGCGTCTGTGCGACAAGGTTCGTGGTGTCGTCCACAATGGAGACGTTGTCGGTATAGGCATTCGCCGACAGGATTTCGCGCGTTTGCGCTGACCACACGAGCGCGAATGGGTAGTAACCTACCGGTGTAGACGAGATCGCCCCCCCTGTAGAGGAGTTCAGGCCAACGATCACGCCCTGAATCGCTCCGCTACCATTGGGGTAGGCCTGGCCACCCGCGTACATCCGGCCGGTACCGCCATCGTACACGAGCGATTCGATGGGAACGGTGGAGCCCGAGTGCTGAACCACCTCTACGTTCGTAATATTGAAGTCGGTCGAGTTGACCCGGCCTACATACCCCGACCCGATTCCCAACCAAATCGAACCATCCGCGGGGTCAAACGTGAGGGCGTCCACGGGGCCTAGGCCGAGGATTTCCGAGGTGATCGTGGCGACAATATCGTGGGTCGAGCCGGAGATTACGTAGATCGAGCTGGAGTCGGTCGAGCCATTGAACGTCGCGACGTACACTTGGCCCGTCAGCGGGTCGTAGGCGGCGGCGACGGTCTGGTACGGGGCGGGGAACGGGGCGAGCGCCGGAAGACCGAGTTCGTCGATCACCGTCCAGCTCTGGTCGCTGACGATGACCACCACCCCGCCTTGTCCTACGACAAAAATCTCGGACGTTTGCGGGTCGTACACGACGGCGGTGGCTTCGGGGATTCCACCGATGGTAACCATGGTGCGCTGGTTCGCGGTCGAGAGAACCGTTACGTCATTCTCGAGGGCATTTGCGATCACCAGGTCTTCCGTCCGGGGATCGTAGGCGATTCCCGAAGGCCCTCCCCCGCCGATCACTATCTGGCTGGCGTCTCCGGCGCCTGGAGAGACGACCTGTAGTTCATTGCCGCACGCGTCGCCGACGTAGAGGGTGTCGGATGTGTCGTCGATGGCGATGGCCGATCCACAGGTAGTCGCAAGCGCGATGCGAGCGACCACTGAATTGTTGACAGTGGTGAAGGCATAGAGTTCCCCGTTCGCAGAGGTCGCATAGAGCCGCCCCGTCGTTGGATCGGAGATCATCGCCAGGATCGGCGCCTCGGAGTCCGGGGCGAGAACTGCCGTTACATTATGGGTAATCCCCGAAATCACGGAGATCTCGTTCGGGGGGTTGCCCGACTGGAAGTCTCCGAGACCGCCGACGACGTAGATCGCATCGGTGGCAGGGTCAAAGGCGAGGGCGCCGCCCCCTACCCCCCAAATCGTTCCGTTGACCGACGGGGTGGCCAAGTCGAGCCACTGGACTCCCGATCCTCCGCTGAATCCCTCCGGGCCCGTGACGTAGACCACCTGGCGATCGGTATCGATCATCATGGAACCGATGAATTCCCCGACCCCGCCGTACAAACCAACCCAGGTCGCGTTCGGGATGGAGGTGACAACTGGGTAGGAAGAGGTCGTGCCATTCAAAACGAGAATTGTTCCCCCCTCCGTGTATGTCCCGTTCCCATGGCTCGTGGTGGTCTGAATCATCACCACCAACTCGGAGTTCGTCGCGTCGTAGCTCATCGCGCCCGGGGGACCCGGGAGCCTAATACTCTGGACCAGCTGGTGGGTGAAGATATCAATTGCAAGGATTGCGTCCGTCGTTGCGCTTTCAACGAGAACCTCCTTGGTGAGATTGTCGTAGGCGAGCGTCGATACACCTTGTCCGAGGTTGAGCCGGGCGACCGTGGATCCCGAGGCTGGTGACGTGATCACGACGTAGGTTGGATACACTGTCGAATAGAGCTCCCCAGTTTGATTGACGTAGAGCGTGTCCACAGGAGTAGCACCGGGCGGTCCAAGTGAGATGTTGGCGGCCTTCCAGGTTTGCTGGATAGTGGCCGACGGGCCCCCGGAGTGAGGGCCGGTCGGGACATGGTTGGCGACAGAACCCACGAGCAAGCCCAGCCCTCCTGGAAGGTGAGTGCCTGTACTCGTCTGGTTTGGGGTTGGTGAGTGAACCGCGTTTATGGTGGGATGTCCGGGAAGTCCCAACGTCGAGACGGACCCGGGGATGACGAGTACTGAGGTCAAGAGTAAGAGACCGAGGAACACCGAACCCGCAGCTGACCCGCTACTTCCGTACGGACCATGCATGATCGCGCTCCGATGTAACGAGTCGCGAGCTCCGCATAACCCCATACGAGTCGGCGCAGCCCCTCCCGGAGCAGTGTTCGGCAACTCACGCTCGTACCGGCACAATATTCGTGAGGGTCGAGCTCGCAACGATGGAGTTCGGGACGTTGCAGAGGTGATCGCACTTTCCGAGCGAAACGACACTTCAGACTACCCATTCTGAGTCACGGTGATGACGTGACTGGATTCGTTTGGGCCGAGGATAAAGGGGCCCAAACTAAGCTATGAGCCCGCGGGCCCGGGGAAAGCCTCGGGGAGATACCCCTTTCGGATGCATCGGACGCGGGGTCCGCCTCCGCGTTGCCCCCTCACCCCAGATCCGATCACTCGACACACCGGGCTAAAGTGCCCGAACCATCGTGAACCAGCCTTCTATGCCAGGGCCCCGCCCGGCGACTGCGCAGAGCCGAGAACGTCGGCGGTCGGCGCTGCCGCGTCAGGCCGATCGAGATTCCGACGATTGATGTAGCAGCGACGATTCTAACAAGAGGGTAGTACCCGGCCGTCCCGGAAAGTCCGAGGAACGTCTCGTTGGGCGAGCGCCCCGGCTACCACTACCGGCGTGCCGGTAATGGTCACGGTTCCCTCAGTTGTCAGGAGCGGATCCCTCGTGACCACGGTCGGGTAGCCGCGAGTGCGAGAGCCTCTGTCACGCTCTCTCGCCGCCGGTCACCCTCCCGTTCGAAGGGGAGATGCGTCCCCTCCGTTCGACCCGCGGTGAACGCGCCCGATCCTACCGGTGACGTGTACCCTCCCGGTTTGTACAGGTAGGTAGGGGGCGGTGGGGGGAGGGAGCCCTTCCCTTGCTCGGTCTCTCTCGTCGTTCATGCTTTCGCTTCCTCCTGTTTC
>Ga0307373_10005565_pt1 | contig 20544 bp, 23 predicted proteins | sample OX2MG_FD_202534 | JGI IMG/M metagenome (GOLD analysis project Ga0307373, IMG submission 202534) | Soil microbial communities from Risofladan, Vaasa, Finland - OX-2 | ecosystem: Environmental > Terrestrial > Soil > Coastal area > Acid sulfate soil | place: Finland: Risofladan, Vaasa | collected...
GAATCGTCGGGTCGGAGTGGGCGTTTGTTGGCGCCGCGTCTCTGGCTTCGTTCCCGGCCGATCGGGCGTTGGTTGGCGCGCTGTGGATTGGGTTTCCACTCGCGCTCGCGGCGGTGGGCTGGCATCGCCACCGCATGGCGTAGTACGGCTCGCTTTGGGACCGGGCAGATGTCCGCCCTTGACTAGCGGGACGTGGGGCACGCGGCATAGAGGTAACCAGCGCCGCAAGCTAGTTCTAGTTTGACTCAGGGCTACGTCGTTTCCGCGCCGCGTTTCGTCCCGAGCGAGCATCTTGACCATACTTGGATGTGTATCGATCGCAGAAAGCGGGATCATCACATAGGCAGCGACCATCACGACTCGCGCGTACCGGTTGCGCAAGGTGGGTGCCCACCGACTGGAGCACGTTGATCCGAGTGGCAGACGTGATGGGGGGATCGCCTCCAAGACTCGACCGAATAAGCGCGGCCCCCAGGAGCACTCCGGCAAGCGCGGATTGGTGAGCCAACGGCACGTGGAGATCCTGTGGAGGGTGCCCAGCTTCGCCCATCGGAATGACCGCCCCACCGCAGAATCCCTCAACGTATAGCTCCCGGATGGACCGCCCCTCGAACGCGAGGAGCGTGTCGACGGGCTTCTTGACGGCACCAGCGACAACCTCAAGGAAGCTGCGGGGGAGCGGCGTGCCAAGATAGAGGAAAGTTCGCACGTCCATTTGAAGCTGTGGCACGCCAAGGGCAGCTGCAACGAGTTCGTCGCTGTTCTGAACCCGTCCGCTTGGCAGGTATAGGCAAGCGACACAGGCACCGTCTCCTCCGAAACGAGGATGCGTCGATACACCGATATCACCGGGCTGGGTCCATGCGTTGGCGATCCATCTTGGCAGTGCGGCCTGGGCGCTTCTTCGGTCGCCCGCACTATCGAGTCCTAGCAAGAAGTAGTCCCAGCTGTACCCGTACTGCGAAAGGAACTCGACCAATGGAAGCGTATGAGGAACTAGGGTCAATCCTCGCGTAGGCCACGAGGCCGCAAGTTCTGCCTTGGCACTCCCTTCGTCCGTACGCGCAGCCAGGACATACCGCTGAATATTGCCCAGTTCAATGGTCTGTGGATCCACGAGGTGCAGCGTTCCGTCGACGGGTGCACGCGCAAGGACCCACAGCGCCGCGTTGCCCACCGCGCCCAAGCCGACTAGGACAGCGTCCGTGGGCAGGCGCCAAGCCTCCTTTGGCGTGGGTGTCACGCGCTCGACCCTGTCAAGAGACCAGGCCGAGAACCGAAGGTGCTCGTCGACATGCTTCTCCCAGTCGGGCAGGAAGATGCGACGAAAGACGTTGGCCGCTGCCAGGCACGCGGCCGCGGCGGCGCCAAATGGATTCTCTGAATCGCCCGTCGATTGGTACCGGTTGGTGCTGAGTAATGCGTCCCAGCCAGCAGCGCCAGCATAAAAGGTCGTCTCGAAGGGAGCAAGGACCGCGCCAATACCAACCCCCACCGTCGCGTCACTGCTGGTCTCGATGGCCGGATTAATCGACCTGGCCAATGTTGCAAGGTCGCCCGTGGCATCCCGAGGGCCCAAGAACGCCACGCGCGGGTACAGCCGTGCGAAGAGGCGAGTAAGCAACTCAGCTATGGTCCTGCCTTCGGGCGTTCTTATCGTCTCGTCGAACGCCACTCCAACGGCTGTCTCGTCGAGCTTTGCTCGAAAGCGCGCTTCATCAAATCCATTCAACACCTGCGCGGCCGCTAATGCGCCTCGGCCATAATAGTCAGCGAGCGCCATCAGTTCACCCGAAAGAGACCGAAAGGAGGATCGACTTCGCACCAACCCTGGTCCCCGAGACGGTAGACGGCAGTGGAATCGGAAAACAGTCCTCGCCGACAGAAGTCAGCTGCGACGATCGAGATGCCGCCCTCGGCCGTCACGATCGGGTAGGAGTCATCGGTGTCGGAATGGAAGGCCTCAGCGGGATGAGCGTGCACTTGGACGGCTAGAACCTCTTCATGCTGATACAGCCAGGTGTTCAGTTGATGGAGCGCGCCCCCTTCCACGCGCACCATCAGACCGGAATCCAGCTGATAGGACGTCTGCAGAGGAACGTGCGCCGTCCGGACAATAAACTCAGTTTCGCGGACAACACCACTCCAGAGGACAAAGAGTTCGAGTCCCTTTCGTCCAGCGCGCCGCAGGCTATTCTCCGTCTCGTCCACGATGCCACTGTGGACGGTGAAAAGGCTCAGCAGGTTCAAGTTCATTCCGGCGTTTCAGCTTGGGTGAAGCCAACGATCTGCGGCGTGAGGTTAACGTTATAGCCGGTCAACGGCCGAAGCCCATACGTGTCGATCACTTCGAGGATGCGAACAAGTCGGCCAGCCCCGGATGGACGGTGGAGTTCCCAGACGTCTCCGGAGTGGGCTGGATGATCGTGGTATTCACGCACTCCTGCAATGCACAAGAATGGAACGCCGTCTGGGTAGGCTTGCATGAGGGGCTGTTCCTGCACGATCCGCGGCATCATGGCCCCGAGTGGCAATTGGAGGCCAGGAATGTGTACCGGCTGGCCCGGCACGCGGCGCCGAAGCGTAGTCGGGAGCTCGTCACCACGCCAGGGCTCCCGGGTGAAGGGGTTAACCAGATGAACGGACGGCGGTCGGAGATCGTAATCGGTGTAATCGAAAGCCACCCCGGTCACGAGTGACGGGGGCCGCAACTGTGGCGCCGCGAGAACCACGAAGACCTTGGGGAACTCTGCCTCGACCATAAACCACCCTCGGAGTCCGTATTGAGAAGCAAGAGCGCGAAAGTCGGCGATCTGGGAATCGAACTTGCTCTGGGAAACCGCCGGGTCAACGGACTGCGAGAGGGGCCCGGCGGTCATGCGAACCCGCCGACCCCGGCCTTCAGGTTGAGGAACAACCGGACATCCGGTGGAAAGCCGAAGCTCGCAATCTCCTTACTGGTGTCCAGCAGAGTGCCTTGAGCGTCTCGAAGCTCCCAGTTCTCTGGAGGCTGCCCAGTATTCCCACTCTCCTGGAGGGCGCGCGGGATGATGGTCCCAAGGGGGGCATTGAGGTTCCCTTCGATCACAAAGGGCTGGCCGTTGACTATCACCGCGATCTGGATCTTGTTTTCTGGCATAGGGCCTCCTCACCACCTTCACGTGTTACACTGACCCCAGTGAATATACCACAGATGGCTTGGATTCGGACCCATGACGAGGTCGCGCCCAGACGGACACCAGGGCTCGCTCTGCTTCATCCTCCTTCCGGGAGGCCTCATGCCGACATACCTTGAGTCGCACCGTCTACCTCATCTCTTCGTCCGGGCGCCAGATACGACTGGCCCGCTCCTTGACGTCGCACAGATCCGGCAGTTTCGGAATGACCTGCTGATGCCGAGTGGCGTTTCAGACCCCACGGTCCTGATGATCAACCTGGAAGGGCGGTTTCCGACCGCCGGCGTCCTCGTCGAATTGATCATGCCCTTGGCGCAGGCCGCGAGAGCTGGCACTTACGGTCCCCTCGCTGTAGTCGTGTGCACCCAGGACGAGTCTGTCCGCACGGTCGTACGCGCGCTTGCCCAAACACACGACCTCCCAATGTACCTTGCCCCTTCGCCCCGAGAGTTGGGTGAGGCGGAACCGGCGGGGTCCCTGACGCCGACGGAACGAGAGACGCTGGAGGTCCTGCACCGCTTGGGCGGCCGTACAACCATCTCAACTTTTGCCCAAGCAACGGGGCTGCAGTCAAATGCCGCTACGAATAGGCTGGTCAACGTTCTCAATAAGGGATTCACACAGCGCGTGGACAGGGCTGGGCGACAGGGGCAACTGTACCTGGATCCGCGGTCCGCTAGGCCTGCCGAAGATGCGGCCGACCCAACAAGTGGGGACTTTGGCGTCCCAGAACCGGTTCGTAGGGACGTGCGGGCGCTTACCGAAATGCAGGTGCGGGAACCGGGTCCCTATCTTGCAAACGCGTGGCGCGAATTCCTTGCCGAACACCCTGCATACTTAGCCGCAGAACACGAGAGGCTGGCCCAAATTGTAAAGGACAAGAACGCGGACGCACTGGCCGAGGTCGGACGCCGCTACGCCAAAAAACAGGCGCAGGCCCGCCGAGGCAAAGGTCAGCCGTAGCGAATGCTCGGCTGAAATGAGATGTGGATGCACCAGACCGAACTCACCTACGTTCGTTTGTCTGCGCGACCGGGCATGAGCTCCGCATCACACACCGCTGCCTGAGAGACGATCTCTCTGACTCGTGCGAGGCTCCATTTGACAAATTAGCGAATCGCCACGGAATTATCCGTGCCTTCCGGCGGGAGAGGCGCCACGCGACCGCTGGAGCCGATACCCTCGGCCCGCGCGGCGGCATTCGCCCACTAACGGTTCTGCGACACACCGATACCTGGCGTGGCGTCACGTGGTTTGACGAAAGCGTGGGTGTAGTGTGGCTCTGTGCGTGTGGTCGGCATCGCTCGGGGCAGCCGGACGATGCGTTTCCGCAATTCACAGGCCTTCGCGAGAGCGGCCGGATCTGGCCGAGTGACGATGAGTACGAGGCACTGGCCGCTGACCGAGGGGAAAGGTTTGCCGCTTTCGTTGTCGACGATGCGGCCCGGCTTCTCGCCGCGGCGCGAGTCGCACCCGATATTGAACACGTTCTTGTTATCGGCGGCCATCCGATCGCGATGGTCGTGCGGGTTGTCGAGACCCTGGAAGAGACGTTCGTTGCCTTTTCGCTCCAGAATTTCTCTCCTGATCTGTTCCAGGTACTACTCGTTGCCCTGTATCCAGACCGCCAGTTCGAAGAGTGGCGACAAGAAAAACGCCTCCCAACACGTGAGCTTGACCACACACATTCAGAGTTCTGCATGTCGATCGTCCACGGCTAGATGTCCGCGGGCGCGCTCCGCCGCTCACAGTCCCCCTCACTCACCTCACCGGTCTACCGGATTCGCCTCCAGAACAGGTAGATCCGCCGCAGTTCCGAAGCCGTCGGACCGCTCAGTTCGCTCTCCTGGTACTCGGAGTCGTCTGGTCGCGGTAGCTGGAGTGCCTCCAGCCGTAGCTCGACCGGGGGATGAGTGGCGGCTATCGCCTGCTCCCAACCTGTGCGCCCGGTCTCGAAGGCTCCCATCTTGCGCAGAGCGGATGAGAGTGCAATCGCCAGCCCGATCTCTCCCGCCGCTGCGTCTGCCTGGTACTCATAGCGCCGCTGGCTGGCCGCCACCACCGGAACGATAACGAACTTGGTCATCACCCAGGCGGGCCAGGCAATGAGCCATCCGGCTATCGCCAGTAGCCCCTGAGGCAGCTGGATCCCGAACGTCTCCGGGCTGACGGGGGAGCGTGTGCTACCCGCAAGCCAGAGCCCAAAGTCATAGATCAGGGCGAGCGGCAGGGCACCGACCCATACCAGACGAAGGCCGACCGCATCCCCCTGGATCCAGTGATGCAGTTCGTGTGCCAGTACGCCCTGCAGTTCATCGTCGCGAAGGGAGTCCAAGAGCCCCCGGGACAGGACGACGGTCCGCATATGGGTCCATGCGTTCGGGACCACCGTATCTGCCATGGCAAACCGCGGCAGAGCGGGCAGCTCCATGGCGTCAGCCACCTGCTTTACCAGCGGAGCTACCCGCCGAACCTCATCGCGGCTGAGGCGCCGGTACCCGCGAATGCGGAGACCAAGCCGTTCGAAGGCAGCCACGTTCAGCAAGACCATTCCGGCGATCACCGCTCCCGCCAGGAAGGGAATGAAGATCTCCGACGTACGGGAGGACCAGAGCCCACTCAAGACATCCAGGAAGCCTCCAAGGGCTCCCAGGGCGAGCCCTGACACTATGCCTACCGCCGTCACGGACTGTCCGAGGCCAAGATGGAAGAGGGCGCTGCTCACGCCGGGATTGGTGATCACCCCAACAGCGATGAGCAGCCCCCCCAGTGCCCCGAACACGGCACCCCAAAGTGAGAGCCAGACACCTGTCCACCCGGCAAGAAGGGCGACGGTCACTCCGATCGGGTGCCGCGCCCATCCATTCATGAGCCACTGCAACCCGTCGTCATAGGCTGGCGGTACTCCATCAATTCCAGATCGCCCACGGGTTGGGAGTCGTCTGGTCACCGCCCGAGCGCGGGATCGAGTGGCTACTCCCGTTCCCCCTCCCGGGCTGCGCGCGATGGCGGTTCCGGGTGGTGGGCTCTGCTGCGTCTTTGCGCCTGTCGGTACCATGGCGACCTTCCTTACACGATCTCAGCCTGTCTTCTGGACCCGCACCAACTCTCGGCGATTGGTCCTTCGGGCAAGCACTGCTGCCACGCCCTGAGGCAGTGCCTTCAGGTCGTTAGGGTGGATGTTGTACTCCTCCACAAACCGGACGCTCCCCTTCTCACTCGTTCCGGTTTCGTAGTCGACCTGCGCTGTGAGGGCGGTGGTGGTGTGGGTGCCAAACTGGGCGGCCACCTGTTCGGCGTCCTCGGCCTCAAGCCGGTGGGCGATGATCATTCCGGCGGACAGAACCGGCTTGCGGATCGTGGGCTCAACCGGAAGGAACTGGCTGGCGACTACCAGTGGCATCCGTGCCTGCCGGGCCTGCAGGAGGAGATCCACAATCTGAGTTGCTTCCCGAAGGGCGGCGAATTCGTCGTAGATGACGAGCACGGGGAATGGGTCCTTGCCCTTCTCGATCTGGCGCATCCGGTCATCGCAGACCTGCTTCAGATCCTGCGTGATCACCCGGCCGAACAGCTCCACATCTTCGCTGGCGCCTGTCGCACTGAGGGAGAGGTACGTGATGCGCGGCTTGCTCATCTCTTTGCGCCAGTCGAGGGCGGGCCGCTTGCGGAACACGTCGCCGAAGATGCCCTCCATCAAAGCGCCGAGCCGCTTCTGGAGGCCGACATACCCGGCGGTCCCCACCCCTCCTGAGTCTTCAAGCTGCATCAGCCGTTCCCGGTACTCTTCGGCGCCTGCCCGGCGCCCCAGTCGTGAAAGGCCGCCCTTCCCGAGCGCGTCATAGATGGCGTCGAGGCTTACATCGGTTCCGGACGCGAGCAGTGCCCGGACGATCACCGGGATGACCTCCATCGCCACCTGCTTGTAAATCTCAGCCTCCCCCGAGAAGTTGAAGGCGCCGATCAGCTTGTTGGCTACACCGGGCGCATCCCCCGAGCAGGGGTTGTAGCCGACCGTTCGCCTATCTCTCGCATCGACCGCTGTGAAGGGAAGGCGATGCCGCTCCGCAAGTGCGCGAGCCTCTCCGCCCAGACCGCTGCCTTTACAATCCACGATGACCACGCCGAACCCGTTGTGGAGCGCTCCGTCGGCGAGCCGGACTAGCGTGGTCGTCTTGCCACTGCCGGATGCTCCCGGCACAAAGACGTGATGAAACAGCTCGTCAGCTTCCAGCTCAAACGGCCGCCTGGTGGTGGCCACCGCACCGAGGTGGATCTTGCCGTCCGGATGTGAGACCGCGACTCCCGGCTCGCTGGAACCGGAACCGGATGGACCGCTCCACCCGCGCTCCAGGGCCTTCTTCCGACTGGCCGACTCGTGGTACCGCGCCCACTCCTGGCCCTGGATGGTTCGGCTCCAGAACACATTCGCGGTTTCGATCAGCACCAACAGCATCGGGCCAGCCAGCAACTCTACCGGCAAGGATCCGACCACAGAGGCGAGCATCACGGGCGTCCCTGCCTGTGGAGTGAGGGCACCGAGCACAAGTCGCACGGGCCAGGCGACCACCAGGTGGGCGCGCAGTGCCACAACTGTGACTGAACCGAGCCCGGCCACAAGCCACCGCTCCGCGACTGGCGGGCGAAGCGCTTTCCATAAGAGGAATGCGACGACGCAACCAACAATGGCGCCTGGCAGCAGGAGCGCCAGGCCTACGGCAAGCAGAAGGAACGTGGCAGCGTTGGCGCTGTCAAGGTTGTTGGCCTGGGTTGGCCGCGGGAGATTCCGAGTGCTCATGTCGATGTTCCGAGCGGCACATTGCCGCAGTGCCCCGGTCGAGGATCCAATCCTCAGACGGTCTTCATAGGTCCAGTCTCCTCCGCGATGGCGCTGTCCACCCTGCTGTCACAAACTTGCTACCAAACTGAATCACTCGGACTCGGCTGCGCACCACACCGGAAGCGGTTCCAGGGTGCGGTTAGCCGAGGCTGGGGCCGAGGCGGGGCACGTGGCGGTCATGTGGGGATGGACCGGCGAGTGGCCCATCCCAGCGCCTCACGTTGATAAAGTCGTCCGCCTGATTGGACCGGACGACGGATCGCAACCTGTCCATGAGGGTCGGTCGGACGAACCACCACACGGCGTCGTAGTGCTCCTGCTTGTACCCGGTGATGATCCGCTCGATGTCGCGCTGGCGCTTCGAGGTGAGGTCCAGCTCGACCGCCACCGTCTTGCCGTTGGCCAGATGAAGGATGCCGTCCGGGATCCGACCGAAGCCCGGGCGGCGCGTCTTCTCTGCCAGCTCGCGAAAGCGCTGGGCTCGGATTTCTCGCTCCGTGACCAGCGTGGCCCCGGCGTTGTCGGCCAGGAGCTTTTCGGTCAGGTCGACGAGCCCGAGCGAGTGCCGAACCTCGGCAAGGACCAGATGAGCTGGACTCAGGTCAAGGTCTGCCACTCGGATTCCAGAGGCAGTGAGGCGGAGCACCGTCGGGTACCGCCAGAAGGTGGCGTCCCGCCGTAGCAAGTGCAGCTGTTCCAGTTTCCGGAGGCGGCGGTACGAGGCCCACTGGCCGAGCGATCCGCCGTCCCGGGAGAAGAATCGGGCGCTGACCTGGTCGGGGGTCACCAGGCCATGCCGCCCAATCCAGGTCAGAATCTCAATGTCTCTGGGCGTGACCTGTGGCCCTGGAGCCTGGCTCATGACCTGGCTCCAATCTTTACTGCTCCCAGGCCACTGGTCCCACTGAACGTCACCCCGTTAGCCATCTCTCCAGCCCATGGACCCTCTCCGATCTGAAGCCCGCTATCAACCTCTCCAGCACGACTCCCCAGGCTTCTTCTGTTACTCCCAGACTCCTTTCTATTCAGCCTCCACAGAGAACCTCTAGCCTCTCTCCTCTTATCAACTCTGTCTTCTGAAAACCCAAAGCTTTCTTCTATCTCCCTTGCCAGACAATCCAACTGTCTATCCCGCCGCCCCTGCTTTCCACTGACATGCATCTGCTCCCGCACCCCAGTCGAACAAGTATCACGATGTGCGGGTGGGGTGCGGGGGCAAGGGCTGTCCAATCGACAGCAAGCAGGGGCGGCGGGTTTCATCTCGAAAGATGCGAAAACAGAGGTGGCAAAATCCATCGGTACGGTGTCCAAACAATCTATATAGTCCATTGGACACCCATGAACGCCCCCTGGGAGCCATAGTCACCGACTCGTGACCGGCTGCTCAACCGCGTCCGACGCTGATTATACCCGCCCGGCGAGGGCCGCGATGCACCACCCTGCCCGGAGGACGTTAGGGTTGGAGCGGACCGCCCAGCAACGCTGGTATCCCCACCCTAGCTCGGGTGCCGGGCAAGCTCATAGTTGAAGTCGATCGTATCGATCAGCGTCCCGCCGACTGCATAAGGCCGCAGTCGAGCGGTAACGTCGGCCTCGAAGCAAGGGGCGAGATCTCCAAGTACAGAGCGGGCAAGAACGACGTAGAGTAGATGTTTCCGATCAGGTCTGGGATCGTCCAGCGATGGTCGGTCGGGAATCGATAGGACCCGACCAGATCGAACCCCGCCTGCCCTAAGATCATCGCGTCTGGCCGGTTCGAACGAGCGCGCTCCCAGCCTTCCGGGATCCGCTCGCTCGACGCCGTTCTCGACTTCCAAGTCTCCAGGATCGACGAGAACGCTTGCTGCCAGTCTCGGTCACCCATCCACGGCATGGTGGACCAGAGGAGCGCCACGCATCCCCCCGGCCGTAGCCAATCGAGGATGAGCGCCGTCACTGGCTCGCGATCAAGTCGGTGAAAGGCATTGCCCACCCCAACGAGCTCGAAGAACTCCGAAGGTACTGCCAGGGTCGCCGCTCCGGCACAGATTGCGCGGATGGGTCTCGTCCCCAGGGTGAGCGCCTTCTGTTGCACGACATCGACCATGTCGCGCTCTTCGTCCACGGCCCAGACCTCTGCGAAGCGATCGGCCATGGCGAATGTGATCTGGCCAGTCCCACACGCCAGATCAAGGAGACGGCCGCTGCCGGTGAGCTCCGCCCGAATGGCAAGGTCCTCAATCATCGGCACCGGGTATACGACTCGGAACCGGTCGTAATACTCCGAGGTCCCCCGGTACAGGTTGGGCTGAAACGCGGGATCATCAGGCACCAAGCCATTGTCACCGAGGGAGACTCACTCCCGCAACTCCATAATCAAGAGCCAAGCGCCGCAGCGCAAGCAAGTCGGCTAAACGGTAACAATTGAACTGATAATCCGGTTACAAGGCAGTCGCAAGGCGTGCAGGTCGCCGCTATGGGCGTACGGTGAAAATAGTTCAAACTGGCCGGATGCAGCTATAGCAAGCCGGTCGACGGAGGCAGGGCAGCGCCCTCGGCTTACATGTCTAAGACTCTCGCTTCGGCGGCCAATCGGGAAGGTGTCAGCGATGGGCATCATCGTTGACGGGCTCCGGCTACGCCGTGAACTGATCCGCCGAGGCTGGCACTCCTCGGATCTGGCAAGGGAGGCTGGCCTCAGCGAGCCAACGATCAGCGCGGCACTGATGGGCCACCAGATATCCCCTCACACCCTTCGCCTCATCGCCGAGGCGATCTCCCGAAACCCGGAGGTGGTCGGGATCGAGGGGTTGATGGCGGGAGACAGCGACGCCAACGTCATACGAGACGCGATCGCTTCCACTCCTCGTCGCGACGAGCACCGCCAGACTGGCGGCCGTCTGAGGGAAGGCGGCAGCCAGCTTTGAGATGTGATTGACCCAGAAGGCAATCCAAGAGACCGTTACCTCGCGGACTGACTCGACCGCGGAATCCACCTCCTGATCCGCAGGCACCGGGCATCTGGGCACGCGGGCTGGACATGAGCGGACCGCGCTCAAGGCCGTGGCCCGCGCCTCCGCGCAGCCGGGGGCGTTTCTGGACGATCATGGGGGGATGGCGAACGAACCCGACCCGACTGACGGCGTGGCGCCTCTCGCCGTGGACCTGGGATGGAGGCTGGCGCAGCTGTACGACAGCAAGGAGCTGCCCGGGCCGCGCCCACCCAATGAAGCGAAGTCACTCCCCCCCCACCTGCCCGGATTGGGCGAGATGTCGCCCTCTGAAAAGGCGTGCGCACTTGCTGCCCACGTGGAAGCGGACCTGGCCGTCCTGGGAACGGCGCTCGGTTCGGAGATGCCGTCCGCTGAGCCGATCCAAACTGCTCTTGGCCTGGCCGGTCACTCGCGCGACGACGTTCGCCAGGTCGTGCACAAACTGTTTCTGGCGATCCGGGATCAGCTCGCCGGAACCAGTCCAGCGGCAGCTGTCGCGTTCGGCCTTGGGCGCATGCTCGCCGACACGACATTGCTCCCGACGAGCGACGTCCCAGATGTGCTCGGCGAGCTGTTCCAAAAGTACCGTCTGTCGAACGCTTTCGACTGGCTCGACGACCTGGATTCCGCGTTGCCGCCGGATTCCGCCTCTGCAGTCCGGGTGTCTTTGCGTGCGTGGGAAGAGTGGGTTGAGGAGCGCCGACAGAACGGTACGCTGGATCCCACGAAGATCGATGCCATGTCCATACGGGCGCTCCACCGCCAGGGCGACCTGTGGCGGAGGCTCCTTACGGGCGAGAAGCCTGCGGCTGCACTGCTCGACTCCCGGGCCTACGTCGGAGCTGCAGCCAGTCTGATCGCCAACGGTCGACGGCTTGCCTTCCACTACCTCTGGAAGTGGTGTTGGGCTATCGCCCTCGCCCTGATCGCCGTGACGCTGGCGATCAGGGCGGCGTTCGTCTACGCGCCCGCGGGCACCGACCGCGTCGCTGCCATCCTGGTGACCGCTGCGGGATTCCTCGGCGTCTCGTGGACCGGCATCCGCGCGACGCTGGGTCGGGCGCTGAGACAGGCCGAAGGAGCGATGTGGGATGCCGAAGTCGCGGCCGCGATCGGGAAAGCGGCCACGATCTTGCCGAAAGCGGAGAAGGACCGCCCGGAGCCGCCAGTCAGGGACGAGCCAGCCGAAGACGATGGGGCCGCCGACGGGTAGCCTCCTGCCTCGGACGAATGGTACGCGCACTCGCTCCCCGGGGCTCGTGTGACGAGCTAGCAAGCACCAACAGACGTCTGGGAGAGGCGGAATCAGGGGGAAAGGCGCCGCTCGACCCGATCGAGAATCCTCATTAGGAGACTTGCCGTAGCGACTGCCTCCGATGCTTCGGTGACATCGTCGTAGTTGACGTCCCGGTGCCCGGCAGGGTTGCGCAGCACAGCGTAGGCTCCCTGGAATAGGTTCATGGTCCCGACCTGCTCGCCACTAACGGCCTTCGGGTCGGTTAGCGGCCCCTGAGCGTTGAACGCCTTGGTCATGAGATCGACTCCGACCATGCTGTCGCCCAGACCAGAGAGCGCCCTGACTCTGACCTCGACCGCCTTCATGGCGACGAACACCGCTTGCTCGTACGCGCCAAGAAGGAGCTGTGGGCGGGCCTTCCTTTCGATCAGAGGGTGGAGATCCAGCTCGATCCTCTCGACAGCGCGCACGGTCGCTATCCCTTGAGCCAACGCTTCGTGACCGCGGGCCGTGACGAAGAAAGCGTCAGTCGAATCCTGATTTGGGTCGCGGGCGATGAAGGCGCGGCCCCGAAGCCAGGCGAGGGCTTCGGCAATCGAACGATCTGCGGGCCGTTGGGGCTGATAGCGGAGCAGGTAGTTGCGTTCGTTCCACTCCTTCTCGTCGAGGAGGTCCTGCAGGACGAGGAGCCCTCGCTCATCCACCGGCAAGGCATACAGGGCTTCCGAGGGCAAGGTCAGCATCTCTTCATGATGCGCCAGTGCCGCCCGAATCTATGGCTGAGAGGGCGTTCTCACAAACGAGGGTTTGTGAGAGGACCTCGACTTGTAGCGTCGTCCTGCCGTCCCCGATCTCAGCGAGATACTCATAAACCCCTCTCACGGTGCACTGAGGCAGCTAATCGATAATGAACGGCTTGAAGCTCTCGAAGCTGGCTTCTATGCGAGGGTTGGGTAGACGGAAGGCACGCAGTCGTGTCGGCTGACTGATCACTTGCGAGCCCCACCCGGCATTTAGCTCGAAATAGCGCACCGCAGTGGCCACGGACGGCCACTGGCAGTCATCGAGCACAACCAACCCGCCTGGCCGGACCAATTCACTCAGGAAGTATAGGTCAACGAAGACGTTGTGGAAGATGTGGCTGCCATCCACGAACGCAGCATCGGCGACGAAGCCCTCGGTCACCAGCCGTGGTAGGGCTAGCTGAGATCGTTCGGCCAGCATCAAGCAACGGTCCCTGAGACCGGCGGAGGTGATTGCCTCCAAACCAGCGTTGTGGAATTGACTCTGGTAGGCATCGATGACCACATGCTTCGTCTCTTCCTGTCCCTGCGATACCAGGGCCTCTCCGATCGCTAGGGCCGAGCTACCGTAGGCGAGTCCAACCTCGATCACGACCTGAGCGTTCTCTGCCATAAGCAGGTCCCGAAGAGCGTCACAGTCCAAGCTGGGCAGCGACACACACTCGAAGTCACCAACGGCCCTGACCTGTTCCGGGCCGACTTCGGCCAAGCTCCGCCGCATGGACTGGATGGTTGTCAGGAGTTCCGGATCAGCAGCCATAGCGACGATTGAACCTCCAGCGATTCACACAACCTCCGATGGCAACGACAAGCGCGTACGCGGCCCATGCGGCCCCAACTGCGATTTGGTTGTGAGGGAATTCGGCGAGAAGGTAGACACCGAGATATGTCCAGGCGATGCCGAAGCATCCTTCGATAAGACCAAGGAGCCATAACCACTGAGACGATGACGATGCCCACCACCCAGATAAGAAGGTTCCGAATGCTGGTCCCCGAGCTGTAGCAAGTCGTCGTCCACTAGGAGAACGTCGCCTGTGACCGACCACCTACTGCCTACGAGACCGAGCCGCCATCGCGTGACCCAACGCACCAGATCGCGCCGACTCGGTCGTCGATCCCGAGTTCCGCAACTCTCAATATCGGTCATCCGGGGCGGCGCTCGGCCGTGAGCTCGCTCGGGGTGTCGCCGGTATTGACCGTCGTGCTCGGCTCGATGAGAACGACCTCCGCCCCGTCGACCGACACCGGCTGGTGGTGCACTCCGCGCGGTACGACGTACAGCTGTCCGGGACCGAGCGTGACGTCCCCGTCGTCGAGACAAATGGTCAGCGAGCCGTTCAGCACGAGAAAAACCTCATCGGTCTCCGGGTGGCTGTGCCGAGTGAACTCGCCCTTGGTCTTGACAACCCGGATGTCGTAGTCGTTAAGGGTGGCCACCGTGCGCGGGGACCAAGGCTCCTCGACACGAGCGAGGGCAGCGGCCAGGTCGACAGGTTGATCCATGGGTCCACGTCTGCCCTCGCTCGTGTCGAGGAGCACCTCGTAGTAGTGGAGCTCAGCGTCGGTGCTCACCAGACCGAAGCCGGCCCGCATGAGGGTCCGTTGCGAAGCAATGTTGTCCAGAGTAGTGTCGGCGATCACCTTGACGATTCCGTGGTCGGCGGCCACGCTCAGAAGGGCGATAACCGCCTCCGCGGCGAAGCCGTCGCCACGGGCCGCGGGAGCCAAGCCGTAGCCAATCTCGACGATGCCGCCATCTGGCTGGCCCTTGAAGCCGACCCCCCCGATAGCCCGCCCATCGGTCAAACGAGTGATCCGGTAGTAGCCAAACGGGCGCTGTTCTCCATGACTAGCGGTGGCGCGAAGGAACACCCCGACCGCCCCAACGTCGCCTTCGAAGGGGAAATCGTCGGCCCACGCATCGGCTGGTCCCGCACTCCGAGCGACGATACGCTCAGCCTCTGCGACATCGATCGCATGAAGAAGAAGGCGCGATGTTCGAATGTCGGTCATGGATCGAGCCCTCATGCTTGTGTAATTAGAACAAGGTAGAGAGAGGCAGACAAATTCTTTCGAAGCACAACGACGTCTGCTCTCTCCACAGTACACACTCCCGAAGCGGGCATACAGATGAAGTAAGTATAGATGAAGGGACACGTTCCAGGATTGTTCAACGAAGATTCCCACCGTGCAGAGTTGTTGACAACATTGTATAGCCAAATGCTCAAGGCACAGCAGACACAATATCTTGGAGCACTTCCATACGAGCGGACTTCTGAGAGGAAAGGATATCGAAACGGAAGTCAGGATCGAACCATTTACACCAGGGTAGGCGAACTCAACCTGCTCATTCCTCGAAACAGAGACGGAGATGGTTCCCCAGACCTGTTTGCGAGGATGCAACGGTCTGACCAGGCATTGGTACAGGCAATGATGGAGCTGGTTGTCAACGGTGTCTCTACACCCAAAGTCACCAGGATCACCGAAGAGCTATGTAGTGTGTCGTTTTCAAAAGCGATGGTGTCATAGTTATGTGGAAAGTGGGATCTTGCAGTCGACGCATGACATTAAACAGAATCTCCACTGAATGCGAAACCCCAATACGGGACGGCGCAGCGTGTCGGCGCGTTCGTACCCTCGCACCCTACATCCATGTCATATGCGCAGGTTGAGTAGGTCCCCACACATAGTGCCCACAGACGACAAGTCACCCCTGAACGCAAGCGGTTCTGAGAAGTCGCCAAACTCTCGTTTGCCAAATGGGCGACCGCTCTGTGACGTCGCTCGAGACTCCGTAGTCAATCACGAAGGAATCGCACTTTCCAGCGATCGTTAGGTCAGGAAGGAGTGACACCGTAGTAGTAGTGGGGATGGGGAGCGCGAGGGGAAGGGCGGGGAGGTTGGGGGAACTGGGGAGAACGGCTCGGATAGGTATGGCAGAGGAGGGCTCGTTCCGTGCCTCCTGGGCCGTCCTTCGGCGACGCGCAGGTTCGTTTTGGCCCCCATCGGGTGATCTCGGCGGCGTTGGGACTGGGATCGCGGATTGATCAGGTACTGTGGAAGACTCCCAAGGCCGCTGTCCAGCACCCGTTGCAGCGGGGTGGTGGGCCGGTCGTAGTGCTTGCGGACCTGGTTGCCCACCGAGTCCTTGCTGGTCAACTTCATCACCTGCTGGAAGCCGGTGTTGTAGGGACGAAGGAGATCGGAGTAGACGGAGTCCAGCCACTCCAGCTGGTCTTGGGTGTCCAGACGCTGGTAGCCAATGAGGCGACGCACCAGGGTCCAGTTCTTCTGCTCCACGTGGCAGTTGTCGTTCTTGTGCTCGGGGCGGGAGCGGGAGAGCAGGAGCCCAGCCTGTCGGCACCAGCGCAGCAGATGCCAGTTGATGAACTCGCTGCCATTGTCCGGGTGCAGCCCCAACAGCGGGAAGGGCAGCTGGCGCTGGATGCGCCCCAAGGCCGCCACGATTTGGGTCTGACCCTTGCCCATGACCGCCATCCTCTCTGTCCAGCCGGTGGAGAGGTCGGTGGCGCACAGGGTCCAGATCCACTGTCCGGCCGCTACCTCGCCGCTATGGGAGACCCGGTCGATCTCCAGATACCCGGGGCTGTCCAGATCTCGCCATCGGCCCACTACCACCGGGATCTCACGGACGAGCAGCCCACCGGGCTTGGTCTGGCTCATCCGGCGGCCCACCAGCACGCGGCGCAGCTCGTGGAGGTGGCGCTCCACGGTGGCTACGCTGGCCGAGGCGAGCAGCTCGATGGTCTCCGGCGAGCAGGTGAGCTGGCAATGCCGCACCAGGATCTGGGCCAGATCTGGCAGGAATGGTTGCAGTCGCTGGGAGCAGAGGTAGTCGGAGGCCTCCCAGCAGACCTTGAGCGCGGACCGGAACCCCGATCCGTACCGCCTGGCCCGGGGGACTCGTTTGCGCAGCGGCAGCCGTCGCCGCCCCCTCAGCACCTTGACGGCGTATTTGCGCCCGTACCCAGTGGCCAGGCAGAAGGAATCCAGCAGTTGGCCCCGCTCAAACCGGCCCGATCCCCGGTACCGGGATCTCAACTCCTCCGCCAGCTCGTATCGCTCCCGGATCCGCATGGGCCCTGCCACCTCGCTGCCGCGCTCCGGCGGCCGGCCCTCGGTGTCATTCCTTGATGAGGGAACGATCGCCCCAGGGTGCAATTCTCGGTGAGGCAATACGGACTCTTGACTCTCTGAACATTCTGCATTACCATTTGGTTATGGGATCACTAGCACTTACTGACACCGAATTGGACCGAACTTTCGGAGCACTCGCTGACCCGACGCGCAGGGCGATCCTTGCTCGCCTAGCCAAGGGGGACGCGGGAGTTCTTGAGGTCGCGAAGCCGTTTACGATGACTCAGCCCGCAATCTCAAAACATCTCAAGGTTCTTGAGAGTGCCGGTCTGATCTCTCGTCGTCGAGATGCACGCCAGCACCTATGTCGGCTGGAGCCTGAGCGCCTCAAAGACATTTCTGAATGGGTCGGTTCTTACAAACACTCCTTGGAGGCAAGTTTCGAGCGCCTCGACTCGTACTTGGACAAACTGCAAAGGATAGGAGACACGTAATGCCCTCTGACAGATTTGAATTCGTTACGCCGCCCGATGAACCGATCATCGCATTTCGACGCTTTTTCCAGGCACCGCCATCTCTCATCTTCCAAATGTTCACTCACCCCGAACATGTTCGACAGTGGTGGGGGCCTCGAATGCTTGAGCTCACCACATGCGAAATCGACCTTCGCATGGGCGGTAGGTACACATTCGTCCTCCGTGCTCCGGACGGACAGGAATTCGCCATGAACGGTATCTATCAGGAGATCACTGCTCCGCATCGACTCGCTTCAACCTTCACTCTTGATGTCGCCCCGGACAATGAAATTGCTGAATCGTTCACCTTCGAGGAAGTTAACGGCGGCACACTGCTGCACGGGATTGACCGTCATCGCTCCATCGCATCCCGGAACCAGCAAGCAGAGAACGGCATGATGGAAGTCGGACTTTCCGATCAGTACCTTCGTCTCGCTGAATTACTCCAATCGTTGCCCGCACGTTGAGAGATACTGGTGTCGTGCACGACGAGCTTCCAGCGGATAAGAAGGTCACGACGTTCCTGGAGGAGCATCATTCCCGGCGCGTGCAAGACCTCGAACGACTTGGGGGAGGATTCTGGTCGAGCGCGTGGGCGTACCGCGTCGGCGACGAAGACCTGGTGGTGCGCTTCGGTCCGGATGCGTCGTGGTTCGAGGCCGACCATATGGCCATGGCGTTCGCTGGCCCTAACCTACCTATTCCGGAAGTGCGAGCGATCGGCCTTACTCCCGACGAACGTGCATACGCAATCTCGGTGCGCCATCACGGACACTTCCTTGAGAACACTCCCGTTGAATTGGCGGCGACACTTGCCACGACGCTTTCGGGGCTGCTCGTCGCGCTCTATAGCGTTCCCGCAGACACGGACATGCCGGTCCTTTGGCACCACTCCGGCGCCCCGCCGTGCACGTGGCGGCAGTGGCTCCTGGACGGTCTCGTCGATGACCCCGACAAAGCTGTGCACGGCTGGAGCGCCACCCTGGCAGCAGACCCCCAATTGGCTGCACTCTCCTCGGGTGTGGCCCAGAGGATCCGAGATCTACTCGACTCCGTGCCAGAACGTCGAGACCTCGTGCACGGCGACCTGCTCCATGGGAACGTGCTTGTCAGCACAGACGCCAGCCGGATCGAAGCCGTATTCTCCTGGAAGTGCTCCGTGCGCGGTGACTTTTTGTTCGACGCTGCGTGGTGCAGCTTCTGGTCACCGTGGCACGAGGGGATCGCGGCTGCCAATCCCCTCGCTGGTGTTGTTGCCTCTCACGTCGTGAGAGTCGAGCCGAGCGCGCTTGTGGACGCCGCTGTTCGACATCATTGCTACGAGCTCCAGATTGGCTTCACCCACCTCGGGTGGAACATCTGGACCGAGAACCAGTCCGAACTCGATGCAACAGTGACACGGCTCAGCGAAATTTTCGAACGCGGACCATCCCTCCTACTCTGAAAGGCAACGCTTGAGGTCTGCGGCTCGCCAGGCACTTAGCCTGTTTTCGAAGAGTTCTCGCAGGAAAGCAATCCTCGATCGCGGAACAAATCAGTCGGCACACCTGTGGTGCGGTTCTAACAAGACAATCCGCCTAGTGAGACAACGCGCGACGAAGGTTGCAGGGCATTAGGCACGCATCGCGAAGCATTCCCGGCTAGCCAGGGCCATCTGGAGGCGGCTGTCGGCCTTCGACTTCGTTCGAGATTCTGCACGCGCCAGGGTGGCGTTCGTCCTGACACGTATCGAGGAGGATCTCGGGCGAGGTCCCGTTGACCGCCTGAGCAGGCTTCCATCACAGATTCACGGCATCCTGCCCACCGAGACTGATGCTCTGCCCGACAGGCCGGGTAATGCACGTGCGCCGAGTCACCGGCGAGGAGAACTCGTCCCGAGCGGTAGGACTCCGCCTGCCGAGTCATATCGGTGAACCGGGAGATCCACGTGGGATTGTGGATACCGAAGTCAGTGCCGAACACCCCACGGTTCTCGTACCATAAGGTTCATAAGCGAATGACGCTCAGGAGGTGGCAGTGCCGTTCGAAATGACAGTTGAGATTGAGGCCAGTCCCGACAAGGTGTGGGCTATTCTGGCCGACGTTGAGCGGTGGCCGGAGTGGTCTGCTTCGATGGCCAACGTCGAACGTTTGAACGGAGAACCACTGGCGCTGGGAGCCAGGGTGCGTGTCAAACAACCACGGATGCCCACGCTGGTTTGGAAGGTCACCGAACTTGATCCAGGTCAGTCGTTTTCGTGGCAAAGCGATAGCACCGGCGTCACGACGGTAGGAAGTCACGTGGTCAAGGCGACTGCAAATAATCGCGTAACCGTCACTCTTGGTATTCACCAGTCCGGCCCGCTTGCGCCCGTCATCGGTCTCCTTACATCGAAGATAATCCGGCGGTACGTGAAGATGGAGGCCGAAGGTCTCAAACAGCGCTGCGAAACTAGGTGAGTGTTGTTGTTGACCGTTTGTACCGCGCAACTCGGCATGGTCACCACCCGTACTTTCTTTGGAACCGCCAGCGGTTCACGCACCACTAACAGCGACAACGAGCGCATAGGCAATCCATCCAACCCCGACTGCGATCTGATTACGAGGGAATTCGGCAAGGAGATACGCACCGAGATATGCCCACACAATCCCGAAGCACCCTGCCAGCCTGACAAGTCCGTCATAAACCGCTCTACCGGACCCCCGGATTCCCGGTGTGAGGCTATTGATGCTACGGACCGCGCTGAGGCAGGCTATAGCTGCTAGTGATCTCAGAGCGTGACGCTTTTGGCCGGTTTAGCATAGCGCTAGCCTTCCAAGCTGGATGTCGCGAGTTCGAGTCTCGTCTCCCGCTCCATTGGCCAACTCGGTATCTGAGCAGCCGCCGGATCCAGGGCTTCCCCGTCCGTTCGGCGCCGGCCGAC
>Ga0307373_10005566_pt1 | contig 20542 bp, 24 predicted proteins | sample OX2MG_FD_202534 | JGI IMG/M metagenome (GOLD analysis project Ga0307373, IMG submission 202534) | Soil microbial communities from Risofladan, Vaasa, Finland - OX-2 | ecosystem: Environmental > Terrestrial > Soil > Coastal area > Acid sulfate soil | place: Finland: Risofladan, Vaasa | collected...
ACCAAGATCGTGACTCGTCACGTCCGGCCGACGGATAAACGCCCGCGCATCAGAAAATCACGACTGAGCCTGAGGGTTTTGATTCGAATTCGCCGACTGCTTCACTCGCGCGGTGGATCCAGGCTTAACCATCAGCAAGTTCGACGGGGAGAGGAAGGTGTGCGAGTACGCGACGTAGTTCTGCTTGGCCACTTTGACGGCGTCCGCCCTCAACGTCGCGGTCGAGATCTTCTTCGCGCCAGGGATAGCCTGAACCTTGCCGATCCTTTCGCGCCCATTGTTGGCACAGGGAACACCAAAGGGCCCTCGGTAAGGCATGCCGCACAACGCTTCATTCGGGTGGCTCGTCGCCCAACTCTCGAATCCCGTGAGCGACAGTCCGGGGGGAACGTTGACGCCTTGGTAGCTGAGCTTGGTGGGCGCGGCGAAGACGCAGACGGCGCAGACGATCGTGAAACCGACCGCCACCAGCGGCACAATGATCGCCAGTCCGGCGGGGATCCGAGCGAAGTAGAGGGCGACGCGCGAGCGACCCGTCATGACCAAATGGCGAAACATCCCCTCGGTGAGGTCGACCGATCCCGCCGTGCAGCCCAACGTGGCGGCGACAATGAAGCCGAAGACGAACATGACGCCCGCGACGAGGCCTGTGAAAATGTCGTAACCGCCAGCCGGACCGTAGGACTTGGGCGCCACGACGTGAGCGATCAATCGAACCAAGAGAAAGATGGCGGGGATCCCAATGTTCACGAGAATCAACGCGGCCATGAGGCCGCGTCGCTTGCGCAGTTCTAGAATCCGCGTCTTGATCATGGACCAGGTGGGAATCCACGAACCTCGCCGGTCCTGGGGGGCGCTGCGCTCTGACGTGATGAGGCTCGATGGCATTGTGTTGGTGGAGGGCAACGTCATTCCGTCTCACCCAATCGGCTCGTCACTTCTAAGAACCATGATTCCAGCGAAACCTGAATCTGCTGGAGCCGGTAGACGTTCAGCCCACCATCGACCAACAGCCGATTCAACTCGGCGATGGCGTCGCGACCCGTGCCCGGGGCTAGGTGAATCGAGAGTCCCGACGTCCCGACGTCAATCTGCGCACCGAGAGTAGATGTCGCCAAGATCGATCGAGCCCGTTCGGGTGAGGAACAGTCCACCTGTACTTCCATCGTCGCCCCGGCGAGAAGCTCGGCGATGGAACCTTGACGGATTACCCGGCCCTTATCCACGATGGCGACTGCGTCGCACGTTCGTTCGACCTCGTCGAGGAGGTGTGAGGAGAGCATCACGGTACGACCTTCAGCTACCAGCGACAGGATCATGTCACGCATCTCGTGCATGCCAGCCGGATCGAGACCATTCATAGGTTCGTCCAGTATGAGTAGTTGAGGATCACCGAGCAGGCACGCGGCGACGCCGAGTCGCTGGCGCATGCCCATTGAGTACTTCGAGACGCGAACATCGGCCCGCTGGGTCATACCAACACGCTCGAGTGACGCGTCGATCCGATCTCGCGCCGCGTGTTCGCGGGCCGCGGCGAGTATCTGCAGATTCTGGCGGCCGGTCAAATGAGGGTGGAATCGCGGCTCATCAACGATGGCCCCGACGCGCGCGAGCGCCTTATCTCGATGACGTGGCACTGAGAAACCGAGCAGCGACATAGTCCCGGCGTCAGCATGAGTTAAGCCCAGCAGGACTCGAATGAGAGTGGTTTTCCCCGCTCCATTGGGACCCAGGTAGCCGAAGGCGCAACCCCGAGGGACGAGTAGTTCAACATCGTTGACCGCCGCGTTGTCGCCGAAGCGCTTGGTCAATCCGTGCGTTTCAACGGCCCACTGACTGTCCGAGGAGTTCTCGCTCGACGTGTCTTCGAGCAAAGTTGTACTCATCTCGCCATCTCCCTATCAAGAATCTCGGCCACTCTGCTCAGAGAATAAACGAACGTCTCGTCGCTCACCATAGGGGTAAACCGTGACACCATCGAGGGTGACGAGGTGTGCCGTTCGATGGGCCGACCCCTCAATCAAGAATTGGCGAATCTCAAACCTTGCGATAGCAATCTCAAAACCAAGACCCTTACGTGGCGAGGCGGGAAAATCCCATCACTTCCTCCGCCGGAATGTTGATGAGCTCGGAAGCTTTCCTGCCCACGGCCAGTGCGTAGGTCTTCGAGAGTTGATAACCGTAGGTGTAGCCGAACGCTTTGGTAATCCCATTCGCGCCGTAAAACCACTTTTGTGGACTGAACGGTTGTGCGTAGAGCGCGGGCTGCGCTTGCGCCACGTCGTCGTCGGTGATGCTGACGCGACTGAAGAAAGGTGCCTCACCTAGCGCCTCCTCCTCAAATAGTTGCGCCATTCCTTCACTCACCAGCATCTGTGCAAGGTTGCCACCGCAACCCGGACCACGCCAGCGCATGGCGTGGTGGTATTCGTGGACGAGCGTCGTCTCAATGTTCCTTTTTTCCAAAGGAGCGGCAGGTTCCAGCGCCACCAGAATGACGTGTGGGCCATAGGTGTAGCCGCCCACGCCCCACTCAGGGATGGTCTCATCGGGAGCGTCCACGAAGAGCACGTCGATGCCCTCGGCATTGATGAGGCCACGAGCGAGACTGGTCGCGCTCTCGAACGCTGCCACGACGACGTCGAGGTGCGCGTCAAGGCGACCCGATACGTTAGCGATGTTGATCGTGATAGGTCGCATCCGGTCATCCTTGCACGAGTCCGTACGTTGAAGTAAAAGTGAGATCCTTCGAGCCTACGAACAAGATTCGTATCTGGGCTCAGACGTAACTGGTTGGACATTGGGCGATAGTAATGAGTGGCGCCAAACTTTCTCTTTCACTGACGGCGATTGATCAACTCGGCGCATCCATCGTTGGCGGTGCCCAATCGATGGGTCGACCCGTATGATTCGCCAATTCAATTGACCACTTCCACCAACTGTGGTCTTCGGAATTGTGCCACTCGCGAAGCAGCCCCACTTCTCCACCGGCCAATAACACGGGCAGGCCGTAAAAACTGTCATCGGGCCATACTTCGCTTCGAGCTATCGCGGCGTTTTCAATGGTGAGCATCGTCATCGGCAGGTAGTCACCGACGCGCTCAAGGCTCTCAACTCGAGCGACGACGACTCCGACATCATCAACAATCTCTACCGAAAGATGAGCGGGTGCGGCGTGAATCAAGGCTCGAGTGAAACCGCCAGCCGTCGTGGCTCGCGTAAACTCAAGACCGTTCATCGCGCCTTCAAGAGACCGCAGGCTCCAAGTCCAATTACCCATCACCACCTCGCTTCTTTAATGGAGATTACTGATGCTCCGAGGTTAAAACCAGCGTGAGGCGGCAGGTACGAAGAAGCGACGTCCACGATCCGATGGGGGGATCAAGTCTCTCATGCCCGATCGCTCCGATGAAGTGAGGTCAGACCATCAATCAGATCTAATGAAGGATGTTGGTGCCCCTACTTTGTCCCATCCGTCGCAGTAGTGGTCCCGTGTAGCTCCGAAATCGCTTTCGAAGTCCAATCTACGAGTCTCGGAATCGGTACGATCTCTGTTGCGTCGCGACCTCGCAGCTTCATCTCGACTCCTCCCGCCTGCAGCGACTTCGGTGACACGGTGATTCGTATCGGCACACCAATCAAGTCGGCGTCCGAAAACTGAACGCCCGCACGCAGATCGCGGTCGTCCCACAACGTGGCGATCCCTGACTTCTCCAACTCTGCGTAAATAACGTTGGCAGTGGGCACGGCGTCCATACCGATAGAACAGATATGAACTTGAAAGGGCGACACCTCTATTGGCCAAAGAAGACCTGAGGCGTCGTGATATTGCTCAGCGAGGCACGCCATTAATCGTCCAATTCCTATCCCGTAACAGCCCATCGTGATTGGATGCTCACCACCGGCGGAATCTAGATAGTGAGCATCGAAGGCGACGGAGAATCGTGTTCCCAACTTGAATATATTTCCTACCTCGACGCCACGTTCAGTTCGTAGCTCGAAGGAGCACTCGGGGCAGAGATCACCATCGTTCGCTGACACAATGTCGCCAACATGAGTTGCCTCATAGTCTCTACCGAAATTGGCATTCAGATAATGGAATCCCGCAATGTTCGCGCCCATCACCAGATTCTTTGAGGACGCGACGAGGTCGTCCACTACGACGTAGGCTCTAGGTTCGAGACCAATTGGTGATGCGTACCCGGGCACGGCACCAATGGCGGTGATCTCGTCCTCGAGTGAGGGGCGCAGTTGGACCGCCTCCAAGAGGGCGGCAAGTTTGTTTTCGTTAACACTCATGTCGCCCCTCACGAGCGCAACAACTGGCAACTCTGTGTTGTCACGCATGAGGGCTGAGAAGAACACCACCTTGGCCGTTCGTGATCCCGGAAGCCCCGTCAGTATCGTTAGCGCTTCGATGGTGGTCGCGTCGGGTGTCGCAATCTGCGCTAGGGGCAACTCTTCTTCAATGCCGGGCTCGGGCTTCTTGATCGAAGCAATTTGGCGATTTTGGGCGTATCCGCAGCGATCACAGAGCACGACCGTATCTTCGCCAATTCGATTCAGGTACATGAACTCATGCGCACCGGTGCCACCCATAATTCCGAGGTCCCCCCCGACGGCTATTGACGGCAGCCCACAGCGTTGAAAGATTCTCGTGTAGGCGTCGAATATTCGTTGATACTGCTCGTCAAGACCGGCTTGATCGATATCGAAGCTGTACGCATCCTTCATCGTGAACTCACGTGTTCGAATGAGACCAGCTCGTGGCCTCGGATCGTCTCGGAACTTCAATTGGATCTGGTAGACAAGCTTTGGCAGGTCTCGCCAGGATCGAATTTCAGTTGCCGCAATACTCGCGACGGCCTCCTCGTTAGTCATTGCCAGGACGAGATCTCGTTGCCGTCGATCTTTGAGGCGTACCAGTTCCGGTCCGACGCTGTCCCACCGTCCGCTTCGCCGCCACAACTCAGCCGGTTGCACGAGAGGCATTGAGAGTTCGACGCCTCCTACTCTTTCCATTTCTTCCTTAATGACCGCTTCGATACGTTGAAGAACTTTCCAGCCAATTGGCAAGTATCCAAAGAGCCCCTGGCCAATCTGACGTACGTAGCCAGCTCGCAGAAGAAATCCGTGTCCGATCGAATCGGTGTTACTCGGGATTTCACGAAGTGTCGACCCGAACGACTGCGACATTTTCATTTCCAGGCACGATAGTACGTAGCGGCCAAGTTGTCAGGCGACGACACTAGTTGCGACTGTTTGAACGAAAGGCTTGCGCGGACTCTGGTCGGAGTCAACGATACGAGGACCGCCGCGTCAGACCTCGCAAGATCGGATTGACTACTTGTCCAACTCCGCTAAGACCTCGCCAATGATCTTGGTCATCTTGTGGGCCGGGAGTGGTTCGCCCCCTTCAGCCTTCGCCACTTCTTCGGAGAAGGCCTCGACTGAGTGAGTCCCCCCAATCAGCACGTGTCGCAGCGCCTCGCCGCTCGCTTCGGAGTCGTTGACGTCTTTGAGCGCGCCGGCAACGTCATGGTCGGGCGACTCGGCCAGAGTGTGTACGACGTTCATTGCCTCTTCTCGCCCACTCGCCGTCGAGACGGCGGGAGCACGGTCGGGATTTTGTTGGAGATCCCATTCGGCAAGCGCCTCGCTGTAGCCTCCTTCACCGGGATGTAACAACCGCGTGGTCGGTTCAGCGACCACTTCAACGCCGTCGCCGTTTGGAGCGTCGGCGGCGTCGTCACCGTCGTGATGTCGTCCCTCGGGAATAGGTACCACCAGGCTCCCGTCAGGGTTTCGGATGATCTCCATGTCGTCACTCCTTTTGGACACCACTTCGTGCCCGTCACTGTCAACCTAAAGGGTAGGTCGGGAATCGCAGTCGTCGCTCATATCGACTATGGATAGTCCGCCAACCGTGCGCTGGGAAACGCGCAAGCATTCACAAACGACTCTCACTGTGAGAAACGCTGTCGCCCGCTTGAGCGCCGCCGCGCGGGTAACGTCATGGCCGAGGGCGTCAAGAAAAGTGGCTGCAGAGTGAGGTACCCTCGGATTAAGCGATTCATTACTTAACGACGAGCTCCATCGACGCAGGCCGCTCGTCGAATCATCCGATCGATGCGATGAATTCGTTCAACAGTTCCGCGCAACGCTCTGGCGCTTGAAGAGGCCACCAGTGACCTAGTCCATCCAGCATCTGATGTCGGGCACCCAGCATGGCGGCAACTTCGCGCGACTTCACCGCGTCCCCAAAGGGATCCTCAGAAGGACACATCACCATTCCCGGTGCGAAAGTGGGTCTGAACGCATCGCCCCAATGAGCGTAGAGATTTGGTGTCGCCGAACGGTAGAGATCAAGGATGCACGCGCCCATGGTTTCGTCGCTGGCTTCGGCCATGGTCACCGCGTCATCGTGGGGCACCCCGAGCATCTCGAGTCCTGGCCCTCGTTCTTGCGCTGACCGCGGGTTCGCAAAAAACGCTTCGCCGTCGCCGGGTGTCTGCCAGATTTGTGCGTATTCGTGCCAGACATAGTCCGGATGAACGATGTTGGCAACGTCGGCGCTCCACGACCGCAGTCGGTTACCGTAGGCCGTGGCGACCCGGTACGTAAGGCCGGCGCCCCAGTCGTGACCAACGAGATCGATCGGTTCGTCAAACTGGTCCAGCTCGCCAACGAGCCAGTCAACGTATTCGTCTTTGGTGGCACTAAAGCCGAGCGGACGCGCGCAACCAAAGCCGGGCATCGACAAAGCGACTGACTCGGCGTTGAGGTTCGCACGCAACTCGTTCCAAATTGTCTGGGTTTCGGGTACTCCGTGCACGAACACGATCATCACGCAACCATATCGTCGACAATGTAGCGTCGCCCTTAGAACTAGGGGGTGTCCATGTCAAAGGCAATCGTCGTCGGAGGTGGGCCAACGGGGCTCGCTACTGCGATGCTGTTGGCCAAGCGAGGCGTCGAGGTCATGGTGCTGGACCTCGAAGCTCCGGCGCCGAGCGAGGTCGACGATCTATGGGAAACTTGGGAGCGACGAAGCGTCGCCCAATTCCACCAGGTCCACTACCTCCAGCCAGCGGCGCACGCTCAACTCGCCGCACACCTACCAGAAGTCCTTGTACAGATGAGTGTCGCTGGAGTCGAAGAGTTCAACGTGCCAGAACTGCAAGCGCGCCATATGTCCGCCGGCGAAAAGGACGTTGAACTCTCTCAGTTCGTCACGCGAACGAGTTGTCGACGTCCCTTCATGGAGTTCGGTTTCGTCTCGGCGGCGCGCGCCTGCCCGGGTGTTGCGATTAAAAGCGCCAGTCCCGTCACGGCATTAGTAGTCGGTCCCGAAGTGATTAAGGGCGTCCCCCACGTGATCGGGGTGAAGACAGAGAACGGCGACGCCTACTACGCCGACAAGGTACGGTGTCTTCAACGCGCGTTCACCTTCGTCGGAGGAGTTCCATATGAGGTGGCTACCTTTACTAGTGGTGCTGGGACTCTTCGTGGCCCTCTTGCTCGTGAACTTTCTCGTTCGTGGTCGTGCGGGCCATCGCCTCCTTCGGCCAGGCATGCAAAGTGACATATTCGGAGGTTTGACGTTCTTTTTACTGATTGGCTCCATGTTCTACGGGTATGGAAGCAGCCCGTCGCGGGCATTTGGAACGAGCGCACTCGGGGGCGTCGGATTCTTCTTGATCTCCGTGTGGCAACGTCATCGAAGGGTGGCGAGACAGCGTTGAGCGAGTCACAATAAATTGAGATGGACTTCCATTCGTGTCTCTCTAACGTCGGAAATCTGACGTGGCCAGAGTGATGCCGAGCATCAACGCTCGAGACTTTGGCGACAACACGGTCGAGTGCTGACTGGACTGCGTTGGATTGACAGGAGTCCCCGAGACCCAGAAAGAAGGATGCTATGGAATCTGCACCACTACGTCGCGTCTGCGTGACGGGAGCAAACGGGAGGGCCGGTCGAGCGGTCGTGCGAGACCTTCTCCAACACGGCTACGAAGTCGTTGCTACTGATATTGAGGTCTCTAAAGAGGACGCCGGGAAAGGACTCCTTCGAGCAGACCTAACTGATTACGGTCAGGCCCTCGAGGTGCTCAGGGGCGTCGACGCGGTTATCCACCTCGCCAACATTCCAGCCCCCGGTCTGCAGACGCCCTCCGTCACGTTCAACACCAATATGGCGATGAACTTCAACATCTTTTACGCAGCGGTGAACAACGGCCTGGGGCGGGTCGTGTGGGCATCCAGCGAGACGACACTCGGCCTCTTCTTTGGAGTTACCCGTCATCAATTTCCTTCAATGGAAATTGATGGACGACCCCCTCAATACGCCCCGGTCGACGAAGACCACTACCCATATCCGACCGTCACGTACGCGCTCTCCAAGATTGCGAGTGAGACCATCGCTGGTCAGATATCGGAGTGGTCGGGAGTACCGTTCGTGGCGCTTCGCTTCTCTAACATTATGTATCCCGAGGATTACGAGGAGTTCCCCTCGTACTGGTCAGATCCCCACCTGCGTAAATGGAATCTGTGGGGCTACGTTGACGTACGAGACGTCGCGACCGCGTGTCGCCAAGCACTGAGCGCACCGTTCGAGGCCGTAGCGGGAAGCCCGGGCTTGATCATTGCCGCGGCGGACACCGTCATGAATCGACCATCCGTCGGGCTTATGACTGAAGTATTCCCCGGGGTGCCCTTAACTCGCGACGTCGGCGAATATGAGACGTTGCTCGCGATCGACCGCGCCCGAAAGACGATTGGTTATCAACCGCACCATTCCTGGCGAGACCATATTTCTGAGTCGTGACCGTGAGATAGATGTTCAATGACGAAATATCTTTTCGCGCCATCCATCAAGGTCCTCTTCGGCAATGTCGGACCGAAGACAGCGGAGATTGTTGGTGTCGGTGACTCGATGCCAGGGGACCGGTACCGGACGTTGGCGACTGATCATTTAACTATCACTGTCGCGCAGATACACCGACGTCGTTTCTCAAAGTGCCCGGACACCTAGGCCCCGTCGAGGCGGTTCCTTATAGGTGAAACGGGGTCAACATTGACGTCGCTGTTCTCGCCGCCCCAAGAAGCCGGACGTGAAGGAGCGCTTCCGTCGTTCGCAACAGTGAGTAGTGAGTAAATTTTGTGCCGACGCGTGCGCCGCGATGAGTAGAAGGCGCGACGACGAGCGTCGGAACTTGGTTGGACGCCATCGAGTCGTTCTCGTCGAACGCGATGAACAGAACGAGAGAGCTCGATTGATACTGAGAACTCGCAAGTATCAACGGGACCATCCGCTTGAGCCAGGCGTCGCCCACGCCAACAGGGCAGCTATGCATGTCATTACAGACGTTGGGCACAATCATGGTGAAACCTGCGCTTAGATTCAACGGAAGTTTCAGCGGAATGTCATTTCGTCGACACGACGCCGCGATTGTTGTGTAGTACACAGCGGGATTGTGCCGCGCGGCATATTGACCACTCGTGACATGATCGCACGGTGCGGGCATGGACTCGACCAGGGCGCGCCAGTTCGATCCCAGTTCAGAGAAAATACTCGGCGGGCCGAGGGGATGCGAACTCGGCTCGCCGTCGTCGATGATTCTCTGAGTAGAGCCTGAGGTGAGTGCGATGTAGTTCGGCAAACTCGGATGCGCAGCCGCGTCATAGTTCGTCGCCAATGCGCATCTCGAGATGAGCTGATTGAAGTAGGGCGCGCTCGGCGATCCCACCACCGCGTAGCCGACATTCTCCAACATGATCCAAACAACGTGGCGATAGTGCGCTGTCGCCGCTCGGCCGCAAGGCGACGCCACCGGGATCTTCGGTGAGGTCGCTCCGACAGTTTCTGGGGCCGTCGAAGTTAGAAAGAACGCGATCATCGCGAGCGCGCACGCCAACCTACGAAGTGTCATAGTTCTATTGTGACGCGCTTGCGTTCAACATGGAGCGCACGTTGAAGGTCGAGTAAGTGTGCTCAAAATTGCACGAACGGAGGAACCCGCCGACCTCTGGTGTCAGGGACCCGACGCGACTGGTCTCTTACCAAACAAGGGCGTGCAGTTGACTAAGCCAGTTCGGTGTAAGAGACGCAACGTAACACGGCTGGTGCGAACGACCGGGTTTTCATTGGATACCGTTCCCATAGAACCACGACGGAGTGAACCTTTCGCACTAAAGCTTTCGAGCGACGTGCCAACCTACTTCACGATCGGGAACTGGGGCGTCATGCGAAACGTACCGTCATCGCTAATAACCAGGCCTTCGTAGTCGCTCAACTCGCTAAACATCGTCAACGCTTGCTCCCCTGCGATCACCAGTGCGGTAGCCAGTGCGTCAGCTAAGGAAAGGTCAGTCCCGACTACGGTCGCCGAGTCTGCTCGAGTGACGGGTAGCCCTGAGTGTGGGTCGATCAGGTGCGCCCCTCGCTCGTAGGCACCCGAAGTAGCGACGGCGCCCGGCGTCTCGACGACGCACGCGAGCCGTTGAGGATTGGCGGGATCGGTGACACCAACACGAAATCTCTGACCGTATTGTGGTCCGCCGAAACTCGCAATATCCCCCGCCGCGTTAACGATGGCGCCGCTCACGCCCGTTCGTTCCAGCACATTGAGTGACTGTTGCGCGGCCCATCCCTTGACCAACCCAGTGGGATCGAATCCTCCGGGCATCGCCCAGGGATCAAACCATCCCTGAGAGATATCTCGAGCCTTGCGACATCGTTCGAGAACAATCGAGATCTCTACCGGAGCGTCGTCGAGTGACAGTTCGCCACGTCGAATTCGAGTGATGAAGCTCGTGTCCTTCCAGGTGCTGAACATCGCGTCAGCTGCGTGTAACACGTCGATCGCTTCCTTGATGATGGGGGTCAGCATCCAACGTGGCGGCGCCCCTTCGTTAAAGAGATCCATCGTCACTACGGTGCCCATCACGTGCTCTTCGTGATGGAAGATCTGGCGATGCGCGAGACTCGATTCCGAGGTCGTCACTAAAGTCCTAACTGCGTGAGAGCCGACTGCAGCGACTGCGCGAAACCGGCCGACGTGTAGCTCGCGCCCGAGACGCTTTGAATGTTGGCGTTCTGGGTCTGTACGGCTTCTTTCTCGAGTATGGGTATCGCGTACTGATCGATGGAAACTGAACGAGGGTTTCCTCCGTCGTTGATAGCGGCGATGGAAACCTTCGTGATCTTGGTCTTCGTCACTGAAACATTGACCGAGAGGATGCCGAATATATAGTTCACGCTGCCCCCGGTCGCCTGTCGAACGCTCGACGGGACGGTTGTCGTGGTCACGGGCGCAGCGGTGATCGTGGTCGTGGGCGTTGGTGGTGGTGGTGGGTTGTGCACGAGCGTCGTCGACGTAGCGGCCCTCGGCGCGCTCGTGCGCGTCGTCGCTGGAAGCGAGGTCGTGGTTGGTGGCGTGACGGTGGTTGGAGCGACCGGAATCGTTCCGAGGGATATCTGGACCGGAGAGGAATGGAAACTGAAGACACCCACGAGTACCGCGACGGTGAAAAGCAGAACTATCGGGGCCCTGTTCATCGCAACTCACCCGGCCGTAACATGCTCATTCCCTCGACCATCGTCTAGAAGGAGAACGTTTCGCGGTGGATTCGTTCGGGTTGCGCGCCGAGCTGACGCGCGGCGGTAACCACCATTTCGGTGAACTCGTCGGGCCCACAAACGTAGACGTCGACGTCTCGGAGGTCACCAGCAATGCCGTGAAGCAACTTCGTGCTGAAGCGAACGTGATCGCGAGGACCGATGAGTTCTCGATACTTCCCACCGCGTTTCGCTACTAAGTCCACGACTTCCTGGCGATGGACCACGTTGCCTGGATCAGAAGCACGGACGATCACCGTAACCTGGACTGAACTTGGCAAATCTTCGAGGAGTGCGCGCAAGGGTGTCACGCCCACGCCAGCGCCTACGAGTAACACTCGTTTCGCCCTGAGTGAGTGACGGGTAAAGGTACCGTAGGGACCCTCGACGAGAACGCGCGTGCCGGGTTTCAGGTGCGCCATTGCGTTACTGTGATCGCCGAGGCCCTTGACCGTCACGCGCATGAAGGGCGCCTTAGGTAGCGCGGAGAGCGAGTAGGGGTGCGCGTGCCACCACAGTTCGCGGGTTGTAAATCGCCACTGGAAAAACTGACCGCCCGACACGGCCAGCCGTTCGATCTGACGTCCCGTGACGACAACCGAGTAGACGCCCGGCGTTTCCTCGCGTACCGCTGAAACGCGAAGTTGGTGGCGGAGGTTACGCAGTACGGGCAGCGCAATTCGAAAACTCGCCACCGACACCGCCGCCACGACCCAGATGGAGATCCATAGATCTCGCAGTAAGGGATGACTGAGAAACATCACACCAATTCTGATCTGGTGGAAGAACGCGAGACCGAGGGCCAAGTACATGTAGAGGTGCACGACCCACCACGACTCGTACTTCATGCGGCGGCGAATGATGCCGGCGGTGCTGACTCCAGCCAACACCAGGAGACCGAGGGCAAGGGCGGAGTCGAGAATGTCGGGATAGTGCACGAGGAACGTCCAGAATTGGCGCACGAAGCTGACGCTTGTTAATTGGGCGTAACCCCAGGTAATGAGCAGCACGTGCAAGGCGATGAGTACGATTGGCCAACCCCCGATGCGGCGATGCCATCGAACGAGCTGGTCTTGGCCCACGCTTCGCTCCAGCCACGGGTTTCTCGAAATCAAGATGACCATGACCAGCATGAGGTACGTACCGACGAGCCCAGCGAGACGTCCACCCAACGTCAACCAGCCCCCGCGGGCCTCCAATGAAGCAAGTGACTCTCCCCAGAACGCCAACACAATCGAGATACCAAGACCCACACGCGCCAGCACCGACAAGGTGGCGACGACGCGGGGTACTGGCGCGTGGCCCGGACGGCGTCGTGCGGGTCCCCTCGAGTTCCGGTGCGCCTTCACAGGGCGTGATGACGTCACGGCTTTCTTGCCGACATGGTGATGAAGTCCCGAGCCCACCACGACTCGAAGTAACGAGCTGGGGTGCCCGTCATGGCACTCAATAGTTCTCGTCCGTTGGCGGCGCCAGCGAGCCCTGAGGACGACGGCGAGTAGTAGGTGTAGTTAACCCAATCGGTGTTGATATCGAGTTCCATGGCCCGAACCGCGCCAGCGCGCACCAGTAAGTTCGCGAGGTCCGTAATGTTGAGGCCCGGGCCGCCCACGTAGACCAGCGCGCCATTTGAGGTGACGCCTAATCCCGATCGCCAGACGTAGACCGAGTTGCCTAAGGTTGCGCCCCATTTTGTCGTGTCGTTCGCCTGGAGACCGGCGACTGGGTGTGCGTTGTTCACGAGAAGGTCGAGGTTTTGGCGAACCGAGACAACGTTCGACGTTACCTTCATCGTCGGACCCCAGGCCAGCACGTTGGACGTGCCGTTGCTGTAGACGACGAACGACGCCGCGCCGGGCCTCAGGGGAATCTCCATCTTGTGATTGGTGTAGTACCCGCCGTTGGCTTCGTTCATGAGAAAACCTGCGTTGAAGGCGGCGACGAGAGTGCGAGCCTGGGCGCTGCGAACCGGAGCCGTGAAAGGAAAGGGCCCCCCGCCGGGAATCCAACTGCCTGAGTAGAGCCGCGCGCTCAGCAACTTCGTGTCCATCCACGCGACGCCGACCACGTAACTGGTATGCACCGCGTCCGGTCGAAGGGTAGTGACGTAGATCGCCGGCACGCCGTTAACCGTTCGACCCGCCGCGGACCATTGCCCTTCGCCGGAAATGGCTGGCGAGGCGAAGGGGACGATGGGCGCCGGCTTTGGGAGATGGGACAGGCTGGTAGCAACGGCGTTCGACGAACTCGAAGGGGCTTTGATCGATCCGGGTGGCAACGCTCCCCCGATAGGTGGTGCGTGATGCTTGTACCACTCGTTTTCGGTCCAGTTCACGATGCTCGACGCGCCGTGTGAACGAGCCCACTCAGCGAACCTCGATCCGAACGAACTGCCGAGCGACGGATTGAAGAGAGCGCCCCCGAGGGAAAAAGCCACCCACGTCATCACGACGAGTACTGCAAGAAGGAGACTCGTCACAAAACGTGAGCGGCGATGAGTCCGTCTTCGACGAGCTCGCCCGTGCATTCCAAATCGGTTTGATCGTGCTGGCTCCGCCGAGGGACGTTGGCGGTTCATCGTCGAAGGGGTCACGGGCGTCTGAATTCCTGTAGCCAAGATCCCACGTGAGGGATTGTCGCAAAGGCGAGGATCAGACCAACGACGAGGCTCGCGCTAAGGGCGCGACGGCGATTCTTGGAGCCAGCTACCACTTGGCTGGCGCGCGACGACCAGTCCTTGGCGGAAACGCGCAACGTTTCACCGAAGTGTCCAAGTACGTGAATGGTCATGACCACAAACCAGAGAACGAAGCTGGCCTTATGGAGCAGAAGAAATTGAGACCTCAAACTGGTGGGCCCTAGCAAAAGCAATATCCCTGAAGCGAAGACCACGATCGTGAGTACAGCGACGAAGGGACCAAGCACTCGTAACGCGAGTGGCGGCGGTCCTTTACGGCGGTACTCGTCCGAGCCGACGTAGTACTTCGCGAAGCGCCAGGTGGTGCTACCTAATTTGACCAGTACTGGAGGCACGAGGAGCATGCCGATAAAGACGTGCAGCGTTAGGAGAGATCTAACTTGCACCACCGTCACTCCCTCGACGGTGAGGAGGATCAATAAGACGAGCGCCGTCGAGGCGGTCAGGCGCTGGTTAGCCTCAACCCCCATTTTTACAGCGTGGCGCCGACGTGGAGCAGGCCGCGACGAATGACCTGGGTACTTGCGCAATTGCGTCATCGATTCTTCGCCGCGGAAAGAGTTTTATTTCTGGCCCAAAAATCTTCGTAACGCGCACAACGTCCCACGAGATCTACGCACACGTTGGTAACCATGTTTAAAGGTTAGGAATCGAACCTTACGCCAGCATTACGGCGCATGAACTCTTCCGAAGTTCTTAAGTTCCAAGGGCAGTGCGAGAACGATGACTCAGCGCCGTGAACACGCTTGGGAGCACTCGTACGCTGCGCGCTCCGGATAAGTCGACTATCCGCTGACTCGACGCCAAATAATGGCGAAACGCGCTCCCCCGAGATCCGATTCATCGATGAAACACTGCGCGTGCGAAGACGCGATGATCGCGCTGGCGATCGCGAGACCGAGTCCAGTCCCCGAAGAAGACGAATCTGAGTGCTGAAATCGATTGAATATCAAGTCCCGCTCGCTCATCGGAATGCCCGGTCCGCTGTCATCCACTTGCAAGATGGTGCGATGCGACTCCGTGGTGACCGTGACGTTGACCTGACCACCAGCGCCAGCAAACTTGCACGCGTTGTCCACGAGGACGCCGATGAGTCGATCGATGGCGTCGGCGGGAGCCCTGACGAGCGCGGCGTCGTTGCCATGCCACGAATAGTTAAGTGTTATCCCTTGAGCGAGTGCTAGTTTCTCAAAACGTTCACTTGACGATTGGGCTACGGAGGCAACGTCGGCGGTCTCGGTCGGATGTGACACTCTGCGGACTTCGTCCGAACGCGCCAACCACAGGAGATCCTCCACAATCATTTGCAGTCGATGGCTCTCGTCTTTGACGCGTCTTAACGTCGCTTGGTAACTCGTGGCGTCGCGAGGTTGGGAGAGCGCGACATCGATTTCTGCATCAATCACGCTGAGTGGAGTACGTAGCTCGTGCGACGCGTCGGAAGTGAACTCGTGTTGGCGACGTTGCGCGAGTGCGATCGGTGCTTGGGCTCGAATTCCCACCACGAATGCTGCGAGGAACGTCAAAATGGCGAGTACGACGCCAACGAAAAGGTCCACCATCAGCAGAATTGACTTGAGCCGCCCGACTGCAGCGAGGCTTTCTCCAGCAATCAGCCAACCTCCGCGGTATGGAATGGCGCTGAAACGAAAGGTCGACTTTGCGACACTGATGGTGCTGTCGTGGGTGGACCACGTCGTACGCGGAAGTCTCGGGGCACCGAGCGAGTAGGCAATGACGGAGTCGTTGGCGCGTACTCGCCACACATAGATGGGCACGTCGTCACTGTCTTGGGCTCCCGCGGTTGGTACGGCGGTACTCTCGCTGTCGCCCGCCGCCTTATTGCCTACTTGGCGCACAATCTCAAGACGCTGATGGAGTCGCGTATCTACTTGGGAGTTGGTGTGGCCAATGAGCAGAAGGCTGAGAATAATAACGATGACGAGGAAGCTGGCCGTGCCCACCGCAGTGGCGATGGCGGCGACCACGGCAGCGTGTCGTCGAGCCGATGGGGAGGCTCTCAATCGGGGACCACTCGATAACCCAGACTCCGAACCGTCTCGATCTTGGCACGACAGTTCATCAATTTGGAACGCAGGCGCGCGACGTGCACTTCAATCGTATTTGAGTTACTGACGCGGTAGGCGTCATCCCATACTTGGTTGGCGATGGTATCTCGCGAGACGATCGACGGGCTTCGACGCATCAGCAGTTCGATGAGCAGAGTCTCCGTGGTCGTGAGTTCAATCGCTTCATCGTTCGCGCGCAGTCGTCTCGTGCTCGGGTCAAAGTGGAGGTCACCACACGTGATGTCCGGAGCGAAGCGTAGCGCCGGGCGACGCTGAAGCGCGTTGAGACGCGCCAGGAGTTCGGGAAACTCAAAGGGCTTAATGAGATAGTCGTCAGCGCCCGAATTGAGTCCGTGCACTCGGTCAGCAGGATCGTCACGAGCGGTTAAGAGAAGAATCGGTGTAAGTACTCCCGCCCTTCTAACCCGGTCGACTACCTCGACACCGGTGCGCCCAGGCATTCGCCAATCGAGTACGGCGAGTTCATAGTCGTCTCGCCGGAGCGCGACTTCGGCGGCCTCACCATCTTGAACCACGTCGACCACATAGCCAGCTTCGCGTAATCCTCTTTCAAGAACTTCACGAAGTGCGCGATCGTCTTCGGCAATCAGAATCCTCATGAGGCTCTACCGTACTTCTCAATATTCAAAGTAATCGAACGTTCCATTGACGTCGCTCAATCGACGTCAGACGTTCGCCAGCGATTCTCCTCGCATCTCGCCGTCAAAGACATGATTGGTGGCGAAGACCCGACACGAAAGTTGAAGCACTGAGCACGGACTTGGCCATACTCTTGCATCGGTGCGTGAACCATTTCGGAATCCTCGAACCAAAGCCAATCGCTACGCTTCGTTGCAGATGACATCCTCGTGAGTCGACTTGCCTTTGGACACCGTCACCTCTCGCTGCGCCGAACATCTGTATTGACTCCCCCCGTACTGGGGTGATGCGCCGGTCAACAAGTACGTTCCCGAAGGAAGATGGACCTTGAACTTCCCCGTGGCGGGGACGGAGACCGTAAACAACTGCCCGCTCCCACTCCTTGCCGTGACTTCACCGTCAGAGGGTCGCGGCGTCCCTGGAGCCGGCCCTCCTGAGATGAGTAGTTGACCACTGATGGAAGCGTGATAGTGAGGCGTACTCGCTCGAAGCGTCAAGACCACACTCAACGCGCCAACCGCCAGAATGCTGAGTGTGATGACAACCAGGCGACTGCGCATGCTCAGTTGTATCTCAGATCTTGCTCGAGCGCACGACGCCCAGGGGTGCAAAAGCGAGTGCTGATATCGCGGCACCACCAACCACGTCGGAGGACGACGTTCGTTCGACCAACTTAAGATTCATTCGTTCCAAGATTGAACGCCGAGATAGTGGACGTCGTTCGTCTTCTTGAAGACCGTGGCTGCGCTCGGTGTCAATGGAGAGGAACTTTTTACGAGAGTTCGCACTGCAACGACGGTGACTAAAACCAGCACGACAACGGTCACGCCCGCGACAATCGAACGTCTCGTATTCATCGGATCCTCAGATGCTCGTCCAAACACGCAACACAAATTTGAGGTGCGATGCGCGAAGTCACTTCACTTGTAGTTACGCTGCCACGCCCAACCTAAGCTCTCGCGTCGGCACTAGCGCCAGGACTAACGTCCCTTCTTGGCGTGGTCTCTGTCTCAGGTCTTCATTGCTTGGCGAAGGAGATCGGCGAAGCGAAGCCTATTGGCTTGTGGTATGTCGAGGTATCCGATGCGCTCGGCCATCAACGCAGCGAGCTGCTGGTCCTCGTACTTCGTTCCCGGGGGTAAGGAGGCAACGTGCCAGTGCACATGACTATTTCCCTCTTGGCTTCCGACGCTCAGCACATAGAGACGTTCGGTCGGCACTATCTCTGACAATGCTTCGCCGACGCGATACACGAGCGCCTGAAGACTTAGGTAGTCGTCCAGCGAAAAGTCGCTAATGACCTGTTCACGATGTTCAAGCGGTGCGATTAAAACATATCCCTCGAGTGTGGGAAAGCGGTTGAGAAAGACAATATGAGCGTCATCTCGGAAGACCTCTTCGGCAGATAACGGATCCGACTTCGCTAGCCGACAGATGAAGCATTCCCGGCCGCCTAAGACTTCTTGAAGATACGCGCCCCGGTCGAACTTCTTTCTGGGCCACGTCACTCGCCGATTTTGCCATAGAAGAGCAGTTCGCGCGAAGCGATCTCCATTCCGAGCGCTCTCTCGCCGACGATTGGCGAGATAAGACGACTCTATGTACGAAAGCGGACTTCCGCCCTCACCGACTGGTGGTCGCATCCGTGGTCGGACCCCACAGCGCGAGTATGACCGTCGATTCTGAATCGCCGTTGCCGAGTGCGAAGATGGCTCGTCCGAAGTTAATCAGAACCATTTCGCTGTGTGTTCACTATTGAGTGCGGATCGAACGAGTCGAAAATCGCAGGTGTCGGAGACCCAAGGCAACAGTTCTCATTAACGATTGACATGTTGCCCAGGGTGCGTTCGACTTACCCACAGCACCGGCGTTCTGCTTGAACCTAACGACTCACGGAGTTCAAGTCATACTGTCACTATGGCGCCACCATCAGAGTTCGATCAACTGCTCAATGAGGCAAACACAGTGCCCACGACCGGGTGGGACTTTTCGTGGTTCGAAGGCCGAGCCACGGAAGAACGCCCTTCATGGGCTTATTCACGATCGCTGACTCGACGAATCGAGAACTTGCATGCGATAGTCGAACTACAAACCGGCGGAGGCGAGCGACTCGCCGAGATTCTCTCGGAAGTAAAGCGTCGACCGGACACCATCGTTGCTACCGAATCGTGGAGTCCTAACGCTGCACTCGCGAGAGTGAACTTGGCCGCCTACAACGTCTCCGTTCTTGAACAAGACGATAAGGCAGTCCTTCCACTTGCGGACAACGCGTTCGACCTCGTGTGCGCCCGCCACCCAACGACGACTTTATGGGAAGAGATTTCAAGAGTTCTCCAACCCGGAGGTACCTTCTTCTCGCAACAGATCGGGTCGGGGACGAACCGTGAACTTGCCGACTTCTTGATGGGTCCTCAACCAATTTCAGAGTCGCAGAGCGCGCAACGTGCGGCGACCTTGGCTAGTCAGGCCGGACTCGAAGTTACTGACTTGAGGGAGGAGTCGCTCCCGGTAGTTTACTTCGACGTAGGTGCCGTGGTCTACTTTTTACGCAAAGTCATTTGGACGGTTCCGGGCTTTACCACCGAGAAGTACCGCGATCGACTGCTCGCACTGTACGAGCACATTCAGCACTACGGAAGTTTTCAATCGCACGCCAGGCGATTTCTCATCGAGGCGAGAAAACCGAATTGATCGCGATTGACGCTATCAATCTGGGGTGATCGACGACGATCTAACTTCTATCAGTTACTGGTTTCGGATACCCGAAGTGACACGTCTGCTTGACATTGGCGAGTGAGGATCTACGTCCAACGCGCTTGTGTCGGTGCCACGTCCTATCCCAGTGGCTTCTCTCCAGGCGGCAGAGCCCACTCGGCGCTGCACCCCACACCTAGGCACTTCCAGTGAACAAGGCTGTCCGCCGTGGGATTCACTTCTCTGGCGTCGGCCGTGTAGTCGCGCACGGGCGCGTGGTGATGAGCGAGGCCCTTTCCGGTCTCTCGTTGCACGATGCCCATGGTCCTCCAATCGACGACACAATCTCACTCACACCCTAGTGGTCTGTCTCTGAATTAACTAAGGCCAATTTCGTTCGGCCCCGCTTGACCTTGGTAATGATCTCGTCGGCGGGCTTCTTCCAGATGAACGGTTGGGGATCTTCGTTCCAGTTCTCGGTCCAGACGCCGATCGCGTCTTTCAGTTGCGCGACCGACGAGAACGTTCCCTTCTTCAAGCGACGGTTGGTGAGTTGGCTGAACCAGCTCTCGACGAGATTGAGCCACGACGAACTGGTGGGTGTGAAGTGCAGGTGCCAGCGAGCACGCTGAGGGTGCGCGAGCCAGGTCGCGATTGGTGCCGCCTTGTGCGCCGAGAGGTTGTCGAGCACGACGTGGACGTCGAGTTCCTTCGACACGCTCGCGTCAATGAATTTGAAGAAGTCGAGCACCTCTTTCGACGAGTGTCTCGCCTTGGTGTCGTGCAGCACCTCGCCCGTCG
>Ga0307373_10005567_pt1 | contig 20540 bp, 18 predicted proteins | sample OX2MG_FD_202534 | JGI IMG/M metagenome (GOLD analysis project Ga0307373, IMG submission 202534) | Soil microbial communities from Risofladan, Vaasa, Finland - OX-2 | ecosystem: Environmental > Terrestrial > Soil > Coastal area > Acid sulfate soil | place: Finland: Risofladan, Vaasa | collected...
GGTATCGCCATCGGCTCGAGAATGCAACCGTTAGGTTAACGCTTATTCGGCGCCAGCCGTGGGTTCGATGCGCGCCCCCTCACCCCAGCCCTCTCCCGGTGGGAGAGGGGGGACCGCGAAGCGGTGGGTGAGGGCCACTCATTCCCAGTGCTTACGCCCTGGGCTAACATCCTCCGCCCCTGCGGGGCGTTTGAACGCGGCTTCGGAGCCCCAGACTTCGTGAACGAGCTTCTACACCACACCAGCCGATATAGTGCCAGAACCTTGGGGCTCCCTCGAAAATCACCCTAAAATCGGCCGTTTTCTCCCCCTCGGGGGGATTGCCTTTCCGGACTCCAGGCCATATCGTAGAGCATCGTGACGATTTATGAACGTATTGAAGTTACAAACATGTTGCAACGTGGCTGCTGAGAAACGAACCATATCGAGATACAAGATTCGCTGCCCGGTGACCGTACTGACGCCTGGAAGAGGGAAAAAGCGGACGCTCGCGCACGGCTGGCTATACGACATCAGTGAGAGTGGCGCCCGAATTCATTCAGAGCAGACCTTAGCAATGAACAACCGGGTAACCCTGGACGTGCACTTTTCCAACCCCGACGGCCAGATCACAACCATGCGCTTTCAAGCGGTGGTGGAGCACATCGGTCACGGGTTCCCGTACAGCATCGGGCTTGGATTTCTCAAAGGCGGGTCCTTTATTCGTGGAAAGCTCGGAGGTTTTCGGAAGGGCTCGCATCTGATCAGAACCAGCGGAAACGATCGGTGGATTAACTAGGAGAACTCAAGCGGGGCTGTTTCTCCGCTGGTTTAACCGACTCGACAAGAAGGGAGGCTTACTTGGGAGAGGGGCCCTGTAAGTCACAGTGCGGAGCTTTATGCAAATTAAGGACTGGACACCTAAGGGGGCCGAATCTCCGGCATGGTTTGCGCTTTATACCCGCCACCAACACGAGAAGGCTGTCGCCCAATCGCTTGCGAATAAAGGCATAGAAGTCTTCCTCCCGCTCTACAACTCCGCGCGGCGCTGGAAAGACCGCGTCAAGCAACTTTCCCTCCCGCTGTTCCCGAATTACGTATTTGTCTTTGCCCCGTTGGACTGCCGGGGGGCCGTCGTCAGGACGCCCGGGGTCTACGACTTTGTGCGCCAGGGCGGCTGGCCGGCGCCCATCTCCGCCGGGGAAATCAGTGCCGTCCGGCAGGCGGTTGAGAAAGGCTTGTCCGTGGAACCGCATCCTTTCCTGAAAACCGGGGACCGGATCAGGCTTCGGTCGGGGCCGCTCGAAGGCATCGAGGGGATTCTCATCCGCAAGAAGAACTTCTATCGCCTGGTCGTCTCGGTGTTGCTTCTGGAGCGGTCGGTGGCCGTGGAAGCTGACGCGGCGGACGTCGAGCGCGTTACGGAAAGAAGGCCGCAGGTTGAACCCGCTGCCGCTGCGGTGAACGTTCCACTCGGTTATTCATGGAGTTAAACCCTCGCATACGCAAAATGTGGATTCTTTCTTCCGTTAAGGCAGCGAAGCGCACCCGGCCGGCTTTCGAGATGCTCGTGCTTCTGTGCGGCCTTATATTACTGACCGCGACGTTGCCGGTCCACGCTTCCCAGCACTCTTCTGGGAATCCTTCAAGCCCTCAACCGGCCACCTCGACCCCTTCGCCGCAGTTTGATGCCTCAAGGCAGGTCAACCAGGAATACATCATTGCCGCCGATGACCTGCTGAATGTTAGTGTCATCGATGTCCCGGAACTTTCCCAAGATTACCGGGTCAACGCCGATGGGACCATTATGATTCCCATGCTTTCCGACCCCATCGACGCTGAAGGTCTGACGCCCCGGCAACTCTCCGCCGTAATTTCGGCCAAACTGCGCGGGGCCGGCCTGGTCAGCCACCCCTATGTGACGGTGACCGTCAAAACTTCGCGGGTGAACTCGGTGGCCATCGCGGGCTCGGTAAAGAGTCCCCAAATCTATCCCCTCTTCGGGCGAACGACATTGCTCGACGTGCTTTCCCAAGCCGGAGGACTTTCTGGTGACGCTGGCGACACGGCCATTATTACCCGGGGAGAAATCGCGATAAGGACGCTGGGGCTTCAGGATAACGCGGGAGGAGCCGGGGCGGCAGATGGCGCCGACGAAAGCGTCAAGGTCAACCTGAGCAAACTCCTCGAAAGCGGCGACCGCAGCGCCAACGTCGTGATCTACCCGGGCGACGCGGTTACCGTTCAAAGCGCGGGAGTTGTTTACGTCGTCGGGGCGGTGAATCGTTCCGGAGGATATACCCTGGCGGGAAGCTGGCAAGACATGACGGTGCTAAAGGCCATCGCTTTGGCGGGCAATGTGACCTCCACAGCGCTCCAAAAGAAAACGGTCATTATTCGCAAAGATCTCGCGAAGCCGGCGGGCCGGGAGGAGATCCCGATCAATCTGAAGAAGATTCTTGCCGGCCACGCTCCCGATCAACGTCTTGAAGCCAACGACGTTCTCTTTGTTCCCGACAGTACAGCGAAAAAGGCCTTTCGACGCGGCGCCCAAGCCGCCCTCGGCATAGGGACCGGCCTGCTCATCTACCACGCTCCCTTATAAGAAGCAGCTCTCAACATGCCCGAATACAAAGAATTGACTCCGTTAGAGCCGAAGCCACCCGAAGACCGCCTCGCCCGTGCCCATCCGCAGCTAACGGTTGAAGAGGATAATTTCGAAATTTCGTCCTATTTGCAAAGCTATTGGAACATCCTGCTCAAGCGCCGGTGGACCATCCTGGCCATCACCTTCGTGGTTGCGACCCTGGCCGCAATCTTTGCCTTCAAGACGCGCCCGATTTATCAGGCGACCTCCCGGGTGGAAGTTGAAGGGGAAACCCCGCAGTATCAAACAGTGCAGAATATGGATCAGCCGCAGCCCACCAGCAGTACCTTCTTGCAGACCCAGGTGGATGTGCTCGACAGCGATAATTTGGCTTGGACGACGATCGAGCAGTTGCGGCTCGATGAGAACTCAGCGTTCAATCCCGTTCCCCGCCGAGCAGGCAAAAACCAGGAGACGGTTGGGGCGGCTCGGACCCGCTTGGTGCATGCCTTCAAAGGCGGCTTGGACGTCCATCTGGTGGACGGGACCGATATCCTTGAGGTTAGTTTTGAAAGCCCGGACCCGCAGCTCGCCGCGCGGGTAACCAACGCCCTGGTCAATAACTACACCGAATACAATTTCCTTACCCTGTATGACGCCACGCGGCAGGCTTCCGCGTGGATGGAACAGCGCCTGGACGAAATCAAAGCGCAGATGGAGAAGTCGCAACAGGCCCTCGTTGATTATCAGAGGCAGAACTCCATTATTGATATCGGGAGCCGCCAGAGTGTGCTCGAACAACGGTTGTCCAGCTTGAGCGGGGACATGACATCCGCGCAGAACGATTTGGCCCAGAAACAAGCCCTCTATCAACTCGCCCAGGCCAATCCGCAGGATGTCGGCCTGCTGGCACAAGACACGCTCCTCCAGCAGCTTGAAGGGAAATATGGCGATCTGAAGACTCAATATGTGGACCTCTTGGGCCAGTACGGACCGAACTTCCCCAAAGTGGTCCGGGTTCGCGATCAGATGAAGGAAGTCCAGTCCCTGATGGAGCAGGAGCGGAAGCGGACCCTCATCCAGATTCAGCATGACTATCAGGCGGTGCTCGGGCGAGAAGAGATTTTGGCCGGAGAGGTCGAACGGGAAAAAGAGAACATCGGAAAAAACAACCAGCTGCTGATCCAGCAGAATATTTTGCAGCACGAGTTTGAAACCAACCAGGACCTCTACGACAGCCTGCTGAAACACGTCAAGAATGCGACCGTCACCGCAGGCCTGCGCGCCAACAATGTCCACGTGATTGACCACGCCCTGCTGCCCACCGTTCCCGTCCGCCCCAAGAAGGCGCGAGATATGGCCGTGGGTCTGATTATTGGCATGATGCTGGGCATTACGGCCGCCTTTACGCAAGAAGGCCTGGATAATTCGGTGAAGAATGCCGAGGACGTCGAAAGGCTCATCGCCGCCCCGGCGCTGGCCGTCATTCCGTCCGCAAACTCCGTGGGGCCGCGGCGTTCCTGGCTGGCCGGCAACGGGCGGAATGCGGCTCTCAAGGACGCCGCCGTGGCGCTCGCCGTATTGAAAGACCCCTCTTCGCCGTTAGCGGAATCTTACCGGACGCTGCGCACTTCGATTTTGCTTTCCACTGCTCCCCGGCCGCCTCAAACCATTTTAGTCACCAGCTCTCAATCCGGGGAGGGAAAGACCTGCACTTCCCTCAACCTGGCTCTGAGCCTTGCCCAGCGCGGCGGGCAGGTGCTGATCATTGATAGCGACCTGCGAAAGCCCGGGATTGGGAAGGCGCTTGGCATATCGGAAAAGAAAGGGCTCAGCGGATTTCTGACCGGCGCGCACACGCTCGATGAATCGCTCGTCCGCCTGGAATCCCCTTCCAACCTCTGGGCGCTCGTGGCCGGGCCGCATCCCCCCAACCCCGCAGAATTGCTTTCCTCGCCGACCATGGAAGAGCTCTTGAGGAATCTATGCCAGCGCTTCGACCATGTGGTCTTGGATTCTCCCCCGCTGCTGGCCGTGACGGACGCAACGCTCCTTTCAACCCTTGCCGAGGGCGTGGTACTGGTGGTGGAGAGTGGCGTAACGCAACGGAACGCGCTGGCCCGGGCATACAAAATCGTTCAAAGCAGTGGTGGAAGGATTTTGGGCGTCGTGGTCAACAAGCTCGACATTCGTCATGACGGCTATTATGGGTACGACTACCGGCGGTACTACGGTTCTTACTACAGCAATGAACACGCCGGAAAGGGCTTGCCGGGCGCCGGTCCGGCCGACAGCACGGAAATCTGAGGTTCCGCATTTCCCAGGGCGGGACAGGGTGGCAGGGCATCGGAGTTTCAAACAAATTCTCCTTGGCAAGTTGTAGCCCTTGATCAAGCGGCTCTTATCCGTAGGTTCGTTTGAATTATCTCTGCGCGGACGGGGCCGGGCAACGATGCTGCTGTTGGCCATCGGGCTCCCGGGCTTATTGCTGGCTGCCAAGACGGTCAAGATCGCGGTGGCGGCAACGGTTGGCAAATCCTTCATGCCTGCGGATCTTCTCAAGGCTCTGGCGCTCGATCCTGCAAATCCGGAACTTCACTACCACCTCGGATTGGCGTACTGCAATTCGCTCGAAGACTTTCATCCCACTGAGGGACTCAAACAGTTGCATCAGGCCATCGCACTCAATCACCGGCAGCCGGTTTACTGGTCGGGACTGGCTTCGGCGTGCCAGGCGCTCGGGGACAAGTCCTGCGCCGATCATGCCATCCAGCGCATTCTGGAGCTGAGTCCCATGGCGCCGCACTATTATTGGGAGGCCGCAAACCACTACCTGCTCGAGGGCCAGGCGGACATGGCCTTGGCGGAGTTCCGGAAGCTCATCGAACTCGATCCCGGATTCGCGCCCCAGACCTTCCGGCTCTCGCTCAGCATGGTGGATAATCCTCAGGAGATCTACCAGGAAGTCCTCGCCGGCCAAAAGGACGCCGGTCTGAACCTTGCCTACATCGGCTTCTTGATCGCCCACGGGGAAGGAAGCAACACGTATCCAATTTGGAAGGAAACCCTCGCCGGGAATCGTCCTTTCTCTTTGTCCTCGGCCGCGCCCTACATCGAATGGTTGATCCATAACGGGCAGGATCATGAAGCGCTAGAAGCCTGGCAGGCCTTGGAGCAACGGGGAATCGTAGAAAAGCCCTCCGGCGACGCCTCTGACAACCTGGTGTTCAACGGCAGTTTTGAGCAAGACCCTCTGAACACGGGCTTGGATTGGCGCATTCGCAAAGAACCTTACACCTGGGTCGAGGTCGATGATTCCGGAGCTTATCTGGGGCAGAATTGCCTGGAAGTAGACTTTACCGTCAGCCGGAATGAGGAATACGAACCCGCGACCGAATTCGTTCCGGTGGCGCCGGGCCACGCGTACCTTCTTGAGGCCTACGTCCGGTCGGACAGCATCTCTTCCGACACCGGGCCCCGCCTGCGAGTTCTCGACCCGGCCTGTGCCTCTTGCCTCAACGCTTCAACGGAAGGCACGGTCGGGACAACCAACTGGCACCAAGTGAGTTTAAGCTTTTCGACGAGCCCCACAACTTACTGGGTGCGCCTGTCCGTCTGGCGGCCCCGCAGCCGGTCCTTTCCGACCGATATCACCGGCACTTTCTGGCTGGATGCCGTAACTCTGAAAAGCGCGGGATCGGGCGACAAGAAAGTTCTCGCGGCTTCGCCGCGTCCATCATGACCGCTTCCTCAAGCCAAGCCGGAAATTTCCCCGCTCTGGCGGCCAAAGAGACGGTGAAAAGCCAGGCCGGCAACCGCTGGTTTTCCGCCACGCGCGGGCTTCTCGTCTTGACCCTACTGGCCGCGCCTTTGGCGTTTGGGGCGGTCGAACCTTGGGCGTGGGCCGCGCTTTATGTTCTGGCCTTCCTCTTGCTAATTTGTTGGGCGATGGGCAGCGTCCGGCAAGGGACCCTGAGGATCATCTGGTCGCCGCTCTATTTGCCTGCCGCGTTGTTTCTAATACTCGGCGCCGTCCAATATTTCGGCCACCTCACGCTGGACCCTTATGGGACTCGAGAAGCTCTGATCGCGCTGGCGGCTGACGGGATTTTATTCTTCCTTGCCGTCCAGCTCTTTGCGGGCTGCCCGGAAAAGGTTTGGCGCGCGCTGGGACTGGTCGTCACGGTCTACGCGTTTCTGATGGGACTCTTTGCGATCCTGCAATTTTTTTCGAGCCACGGACTGATCTATTGGGTGGTAAAATCTCCGGGAAGAGCTTTTGGCCCCTATGTAAATCACAACGACTACGCGGGGCTAATGGAAATGCTGATTCCGGTCGCCGCAATGTATGTTCTCTCCCGGTCGGAGGACGACAAGGGAAGATTGCTTCTGGCGTTTGCGTTGTGCGTGCCGGTAGGTTCGTTATTACTGTCGGCCTCGCGCGGAGGATTCGTTTCGTTCCTGGGGGAAATTCTGATTTTCGCCGTGCTCCTTTGGAAGCGAACTCCGGCGCAGGATTCTCGACGTTCCCTGGTGCTCGGAATCCTGGGGGTTATCGCCGCCGCGCTGCTTTTCTTCTGGATGGCTCCCAAAAGCGTTTCGAGCCGTCTCGGAACGGTGGCCAATTTCGTGAACGAACCGGAGGTGACTTACGGCGACCGGATGCACGTAGCTTTTGATTCGCTGCGCATCTTCCGTGCCTATCCGTTGATAGGAACAGGTCTCGGCAGCTTCGGCTCAGTCTTTCCGGCGTATCAAAGTTTTCCCACCGATCAGATCTATCCCTACGCTCACAATGACTACGCGCAGGCGCTTGCGGAAACCGGGGTGGCGGGCGCGGTGATCATCCTGGGATCGCTGATCCTGTTTTTTCGCCTGGCCTTCCGGAACCTGCGCGAGCGGCTTGAGAGGGAAACAGGTTGGATTCGCCTCGGGGCCGCGCTGGGGGTGTGCGGCCTGCTCATCCACAGCTTTGTCGATTTCAATCTCCACATTCCTTCGAACGCCGCGTGGTTTGCGGTTTTGGTTGCGCTGAGCACCGCCGGAATAAAAAGCCTTGCGGCCGGGGCGCCGCCGCACCCCGCAAGCTGAATCGATCACGAGGAGGTGACCCTTGAAAGGTATTGTTCTTGCCGGAGGAACGGGTTCCCGTTTGTTTCCGCTGACGAAGATCACCAACAAGCACTTGCTGCCCGTGTACATGGAGCCCATGATCTATTACCCGATACGAACGCTCATCAATGCCGGCATCACTGAAATCCTGATTGTGACGGGCGGGCGCAACTCGGGCGATTTTCTCCGTTTGCTCAGCAACGGGAAAGAATTCGGTCTGCGCCACATCAATTACACCTATCAGGAAGGCGAGGGCGGCATCGCCGCCGCGCTGAAGCTGGCGGAATACTTTTCGAACGGCGAGCGGATTTGCGTGATTCTGGGGGATAACATCATCGAAGGGAACATCCTCGAGGCCGCCGAGCGCTTCGAGCGCCAGTCCGCAGGCGCTCATGTCGTGCTCAAAGAGGTGCCCCATCCCCAGCGCTTTGGGGTGCCGATATTCGACGGCAACCGAATCCTCCGCATCGAAGAGAAGCCGCAGAAGCCTCAGAGCCCCTTCGCCGTAACCGGGATTTATTTTTACGATTCGACGGTTTTCCAAAGGATCAATGAACTTGTACCCTCCGGGCGCGGCGAACTGGAAATTACCGACGTCAATAACTCCTATTTGCGCGACGGCACTCTGACCTACAGCGTTTTGGAAGGCTGGTGGACGGACGCTGGAACGTTCGAGTCTCTGCGCACAGCCACCAATCTGGTGGCGGAGACCGGCGCGAACAAACTCAACTTGCAAAACCCGGAAGAACTGGCCGCTGCTGCAAGCACGCAGGCGTAATCGAGTCTGAATATGAAACTGGCAATTACCGGAGGAGCGGGCTTTATCGGTTCGAATTTCGTCCGCTATATCCTCGAGAAATACCCTTCCTATTCCCTATTGAACCTGGACAAGCTGACCTACTCCGGCAACCTTGAAAACCTCGCCGACATCCTGGAAAACCCCCGGCATCAATTTTTGCGGATCGATATTTGCGGCCGCGAAAAACTTGCGGAGGCCTTCTCGGAAGGGGTCGATGCGGTCGTGCACTTTGCCGCCGAATCCCACGTGGACCGCAGCATCCTGGATGGTTCGGAATTCGTTAAGACCAACGTCTTAGGGACCCAATGCCTGCTGGACGCGGCCAGGCAAGCGGGGGTCCAGCGTTTCCTCCACGTCAGCACGGATGAGGTTTATGGGAGCGCCCAGGACGGCGAGAAATTTCGGGAAGATTCCATGCTTGCGCCCAACAGCCCTTACGCGGCAAGCAAGGCAGCCTCCGACCTCGTCGCTCGCGCTTACTACCGGACTTACCGCTTTCCGGTCGTCGTCACCCGTTGCTCCAACAACTTTGGCCCCTATCAATTCCCGGAGAAGTTCATTCCTCTGCTGATCAGCCGCGCGCTCGAAAATGAGAGCATTCCGATCTACGGCGACGGCCTCCAGGTTCGCGACTGGATCTTCGTCCGGGATCACTGCCGGGCGCTCGATGCCGTGTTGCACCGCGGCCGCGAGGGTGAGGTCTACAACATCGGGGCCGGCAACGAGTGGCCGAACCTGGAAATCGCGCGCCAAATTCTGAGGCGGCTCCACAAGCCCGATTCGCTGCTAAAATACGTTCAAGACCGGCCGGGGCACGACCGGCGTTACTCGATTGACTTTCACAAGATCGCATCCGAGTTGGGCTGGAATCCCGAGACGACTTTCGAAGAAGGTTTGGCGAACACCATCCGCTGGTATCAAACGAATGCCGGGTGGAGAAACAATATCCAGAATCAGGCTTACCGTTCTTACTACCGGGAGCAATACGAGCAACGGGAAGAAACTTTGGCAAAGGCCTTGAACCCCGAAGGAAGGTCCTAATGCGCATCCTGGTGACCGGCGCCGCCGGCATGCTGGGGCACGCCCTGGTTCCGGTCCTCGAAGAGCGCCATCAGGTTGTGAAGCTGACCAGGAGCGATTGCGACCTTGGCGATGAAAGCGCGGTGCGCGAGATCTTCCGGCTCGAAAAGCCGGAAACGGTCATGCACCTTGCCGCCTTTACCAACGTTGACGCCTGTGAGCGCGAGCCGCAAAAAGCCCAGGAACAGAATGCCGAGGCGACGCGCAATGTCGCCCGGGCCGCGAACGAGATTGGGGCCGCCGTGCTGTACACGAGCACCGACTATGTTTTCGGAGGCGACCGCGATTCCCCCTACCGGGAAGACGATCCGCCCAATCCCCTGAACGTTTATGGCCGCTCCAAGCTCGCGGGAGAGCAACACCTCGAAGAGATTCTTGACCGTTACTTCATCGTCCGAACCTCCTGGCTGTTCGGTTCCCACGGGAAGAACTTTGTGGCGACGGTCCGGAGGCTGGCGGGGGAGAAAAAGGAGCTGCGGGTTGTCAACGACCAGCGGGGATCGCCCACCTACACACGGCACCTGGCAACAAAACTCGAACAGCTTGTGACGACCGGAGAATACGGGGTTTATCACATTACCGGAGCGGGAAGTTGCACCTGGTTCGAATTCGCCGGGAAGATCGTCGAGTTCGGCGGGATTAAGGATGTGAGTTTGACGCCGGTCTCTTCCTCCGAGTATGTTTCGGATGCGAGGCGGCCCGCCTACTCGGTCCTCGCGAACGGGCGATTGATGGATCTCGGGATCGGCCTCCTGCCGCACTGGACGGCGGGCTTGAAGGATTATCTCGAAGAAGTTCAACATGGGGAGGAGTGGAGTGGCGCAACAACCGGGACACGCACAACTCATGCAAGCTGCGGCTGAAAAACGCCTCATCGAAGAGCGCGCGGGGCTGCGCCTGGTGGTAACACACCGCGAAGCCATGGGCGTGGGCGACGTGATCGCCAATCCTCAGTCCTCGCGGCTGATTGCCGGGGTGGAAATCGAGCCGTTCATCCAATGGCCGGACGACCGCGGCTGCTTTGCGGAGGTTTTCCGTTTTGGCGCGCCGGGCATCGCTCGCGACTTTCTCCCTGCGGGCCATCATCAGATTCAGGTGTCATTCACGGTTTCCTATCCCGGCGTGATCAAGGCCATCCATTATCACTTCGAGCAAACGGATCTCTGGGCGCCCTTGGCCGGTATGTTCCAGGTGTTTCTGTGCGACCTGCGCGAGGAATCCCGCGGCTGTGGCTCGGTCAACACACTCTTTATCGGCTCGCAGCGCCCCTGGAAGGTGCGAATCCCGCCCGGCGTCGCTCACGGGTATAAAGTTATCGGGACTCGACCCGCGCAATTGCTTTATGCGACAAACCATTTCTATGATCCGAGGGACGAAGGCCGGCTCGTTTACGATGATCCTGACATCAACTATGACTGGCAATCCCGGCACCGGTGAGGAGTAGCGCAGCGGCCATGCGGGCTGGAACGGGCGGAGGAAGTAATTGAAAGACGTGATCATTGTAGGCGGGGGGCCGGCGGGACTTCATGCCGCCGAGCGGCTGGCTTCCGCGGGGCTGGATGTTGCTTTGATCGACGCTCAGGCGCGCATCGGGGAGCGCGCGATTTGTTCCGGCGTGATCGGCGTGGAGGCCTTTTCACGGTTCGATTTGCCCACAGGCTCCATCCTGAATACGATTCGCCGGGTGGAAGCCATTTCCCCGGCAGGACGCAAATTGCAGCACAGCGCCGCGGAGCCTTTGGCCCACGTGGTGAATAAGGGAGAATTCAACCACGATTTGGCAACCCGCGCGGCTTCCGCAGGCGCGGAAATGTGGCTCGGAAAACTTGTGGAAACGCTCGAACAGCAAAAGCACGGCGTGGTGGCCCGGTTCCGATGCCGGGAAAGCCGCCGCCAGGGCAACCTCCGGGCGCGCGCGGCCATCATCGCTTCCGGGGTGAACCGATCGCTCACGCAAAATCTGGGCCTGGTGCGCCCCCGCGACTTCTTGCGGGCTATCCAAGCTGACATCCCTCTGGGAAAAGATGGCGCCGCCCGTCCCACCAAGCTTTACGTGGGCCACTCCGTTGCTCCCGGAGCGTTCGGCTGGAGAATTCCTCTGGGCGAAGGCCGCGTGCGCGTGGGCCTCATGACCAGCGAGGAGCCCCGGCCCTACTTTAAGGAGCTTTTGAAAAAAATCGCTCCGCAACTCCAGATGAGCGAGTGCAAGATATTTCAAAAAGTGATTGGCCAGTTGCCCACCGGCAAATGTGCCGCCGACCGCATCCTGGTCATCGGCGAGGCGGCGGGCCACGTCAAGACCACCACGGGAGGCGGCATTTACTACGGCCTCTTGTCCGCGGAGCTGGCCGTCGAAGTCCTGCTGAAGGCGTTTCAGCAGAAAAGCTTCACGGAACAGGCTCTCAGTGAATTTGAACGTTACTGGCGCTCCGCATTCGGCAGGGAACTCCGCACGGGCTATTTCTTCCGGAAGCTGCTCGCGCGCTTCCCGGATTCCATGCTCGACAAAACTTTTGAAAAGGCCGGCGAGATTGATTTGCTGGGCCGGATTAACGGCAATTTGAAGTTCGATTGGCACTACAAGGCGGTCCTGATTGCCATGCAGCGCCTGATTTCTCCTTCCCCTCAAGCCTAGTGTTACGCCCGCAAAATACATTGACGTGTAGCGCCACCCTTTAGGGTGGCATGCCGGGCCTGAAGCCCGGCGCTACAATATGGCTAAACGAGCTTTTGACATTCTTCTCTCCGGGTTCGGACTGTTCATTTCCTCGCCGCTTTGGGCGCTCATTGCTCTGGCCGTAAAGCTTGAAGACGGCGGCCCCGTCTTCTACCGGCAGATTCGGGTGGGAAAAGGCAACCGGGAGTTCGTGAACTTCAAATTCCGGTCCATGGTTGCCGACTCCGACAAACGGTGGGGTGCGGTCCCGGCCGCTGCCCACGACCCGCGCATTACGCGCGTGGGGCGCCTGCTGCGCTCGACCGCCATGGACGAGCTCCCGCAGCTTTGGAACATTCTGCGCGGCGACATGAGCTTTGTCGGCCCGCGGCCCGAGTGGGTGGAATTGGTGAAAAAATTCCGGGTTGAAATACCCGGTTTCGACCGCCGCCATGCGGTGACGCCCGGGTTGACCGGATTTGCCCAGATTTACGGCGATAGCGAACTTCCCCGGCGCCAGAAACTCCGCTACGACCTCGTCTACATCAAGCGGCAGAGCTTGTGGGTGGATCTCCGCCTGATTGCGTTTTCGTTCCTGGTGACATTTACGGGCGGATGGGAAGTTCGCGCCTCAAAAGTTCCTCGCTGGCTCAGCACGCGGTCGCTGCGAAAACTCAGGTCCAAGGTTGCCGCAAGGCCGGCGCCCGATCCTGAGCTCTCGCCGGCCGAGGACCCCTAGAAAAAAGGAGACAATCGTATGGCTTCAATCCTGATTAGCCCCAGCCCCACGACAGTTTTGGAACCCCCCGTATGCGCCCGCGTTTTGGGCGTCCCTGTCCACAGCGTGGGGGTCGAGGAGGTGCTGGCCCACATGGAACAGTGGATCGAGCAGCGCGAGAGAGGCCGCTGGATCGCTGTCACCAGCTCGCATGGAATCGTCGAAGGATTCAAGCGGCCCGATTTTAGGGAGATTATTGAATCCGCGGACCTCTCGGTTCCGGACGGCATGTGGACCGCGCGCGTGGCGGCACAAAAAATCTCCAGCACTCCCAAGCGTATTCGCGGCGCGGACTTGCTGACAGGTTTCTCGAGCCTGGCAAATCAAAGAGGTTATTCAAGCTTCTTTTACGGCGATACGGAAGAGGTCCTGGCGCTTCTGAGCGGCGAACTGAAAAGCCGGTTTCCCTCTCTGGAAATTGCCGGAACCTTCTCTCCGCCTTTTCGCGCGCTCGCGCCTCGCGAAGACGAAGAGATCGTCAGGATGATCAATCGCGCCAAGCCGGACGTGCTTTGGGTGGGCCTCGGCCTTCCCAAACAGGAACGGTGGATTTACGAGCATCTTGATCGGCTGGAGGTTCCGGTCGTCGTTGCGGTTGGCGCAGCTTTCAAATTCGTCAGCGGAAAGGTGAAGCCGGCGCCGCGTATGATCAGCGAGTTCGGGCTGGAATGGCTGTGGCGGCTGGTGAGCGAACCGAAAAAGTGCTGGCACCGCGCACTCGTCTACGGGCCGCAGTTCGCTCTGTATTCATACTTGGAGCTGAAGGGACTAAGAAATTACGACTAATGTCGCGTAATAGAAGCTCGCAGCTCAAGCAAGCTCCGGAGGAGCGACAGACTTTAGCCCACGGCGCAAGCCGTGGGTGAATGAGCGCTCCCCTCACCCCAACCCTCTCCCCGTGGGAGAGGGGGGACCGCGAAGCGGTGGGTGAGGGCCCTTCGCCCCTGCGGGGCTTTTGAAGCGAGCGTCGGAGATCAAGACTTCGTGAACGAACTTCAGTTACACAAGAGTGGAGGAGATAGAACATGAACTGGAATAGTAAAAAGGTTCTTGTGACGGGTGGAGCTTCCTTTATCGGCTCGCACCTGGTGGACGCGCTGGTTGAACGCGGCGCCAGCGTCAAGGTGGTGGACAACCTGAGCAGCGGGAAAAAGGAAAATCTCGCCGCCCACCTCGATGCCGGCCGCGTGGAGTTCCATCAGGCCGATCTGCTGGAGCAGGGCGCTGCCCGCAACGCGGTGGAAGGCGCGGAAGTCATTTTCCATCTGGCGGCGGATCACGGCGGCCGCGGCTACGTGGATCTGCACCAAGCCGCCTGCGCCACCAACCTGACGCTCGATGGCATGCTTTTCCGCGCGGCGCGCCAGGCCGGAGTTGAAAAGGTGGTTTACGCCTCTTCCGGCTGCGTCTATCCCAACCACATTCAGACCGACCCGGCCCAAATCCTTTACCTCACCGAGCCGATGGTGGGCCCGCCCTATGACGCGGACAACATGTACGGCTGGGCCAAGTTGATGGCGGAGATGACCTTGCGCGCCTATTACGCCGACTGCGGCATGAAGTCCGCTTCCTGCCGCTACTTCACGGTCTATGGCCCGCGCGGGCATGAGAACCACGCGGTCATTGCCATGATCGCGCGCGCCTTCATCGGGCAGGACCCTTACGTGGTCTGGGGCAACGGCGAGCAGATTCGCAACTGGACGCACGTCAGCGACATTGTTTCCGGCACCATCCGGGCCGCGGAGACGATTGACGACGGCGCGGCGGTCAATCTGGGCACCATGGAGCGCACGCGCGTGATTGACGCCGTCCGCGAAGTGCATCGCTACACGGGGCACAGCCCGCGCATCGAGTTCCACCCGGAGATGCCCACCGGCCCCATGAACCGCGTGGCGGATAACGCCCTGGCCCGCAACCTGATGGGCTGGGAGCCCCAGATCAAGTTCATGGACGGCCTGCGGAGCACCATCGACTGGTACTTCTCGACCAAAAACCGCGACCAGGTACGCGCCATGCTGGCTTCCGTCCTTACCGAGCGCACCATCCATCCATCCGCGCCCGAAGCCGCCACAGCCTCCACCCGCTAACAATGCAACCTGTAGAAACCCAACCCGCCGCGCCCGCGCTCCGCATCGGCGGCCGCATGTTGGCCCGCAACACCCTGCTGAACCTCATCGGCCGGGTTGTGCCTCTGCTGGTGGCCATTGTCACCGTCCCCTATGTGATCCGCCATCTGGGGCCGGACCGTTTCGGCCTGCTGTCGCTCGCCTGGCTGGTGGTGGGTTACTTCGCGCTGTTCGATCTGGGCATTGGTCCCGCCACCACCAAGTTTGTCGCGGAGCTTCTGGGCAAGGGGGAAATGGACAAGCTTCCGGAGCTGGTCTGGACCGCGCTTGCCAGCCAAACCTGTATGGGCCTCGCGGCGGGCATCCTGCTGGCCGTGGCCTCGCCTGTGCTGGTGGAGCATCTGCTCAAGATTCCTCCCGAGCTTCACACGCAGGCCCGCTGGATTTTTCTGATTCTTGCCGCCGCGCTGCCCATTGATTTTGCCAGCGGCTCGTTGCAAGGCGTGCTGGCCGCCTCCCAGCGGTTCGATCTCCTGAACGCGCTCGCCATTCCTTCGAGCGCCCTCACTTATCTCTTGCCCGTCGTCGCCCTGGCCCTGGGCTTTGGGCTTCCCGCCATCGTCTTCTTCCTGGTGCTGGCCCGGATCGCCGCCATCGGGGTTTTGCTTCTCCTATGCTTCCGCCTCTATCCCGCCATGCGCGCCCGCGTCTCGTTCGATCGCCGGCTGGTCCGCACCCTGCTCGGTTATGGCGGCTGGGTCACCGTCTCCGGCGCCGTCGGCCCCATCCTGGTTTATTTTGACCGCTTCCTCATCGGCGCGGTCGTCTCCATCGCCGCCGTGGGTTTTTACACTCCCCCATACCTAATTTCGATCAAGCTGAACATCCTTCCCAGTAGTTTAATGGCCACGCTCTTCCCGGCCTTCAGTGCTTCCGCCGGGCGCGGAGATAACGAGTGGATCAGGAATGCTCTTATCCGTTCCCTCAAGTTTCTGCTCTTGACGGTTGGCCCGGCCGCCCTGGTCCTGGCCTTCTTTGCCCGCCCGCTCCTCACCCTCTGGCTGGGCGCAAGGTTCGCGAACGAGGGTACGCTGGTTCTGCAAATCATGGCCGCCGGCGTCCTTGTCAACTCGCTTGCTTACGTGCCTTACAATCTTCTGCAGGGTATCGGCCGCCCGGACTTGACCGCCAAGTTTCATCTCCTGGAGTTGCCGCTCCACATCGTTCTGGCCTGGTTCCTGGTCACCCGCTTCGGATTGCCCGGCGCGGCGCTCGCCTGGACGTTGCGCGTCACCCTGGATTCCCTTCTGCTCATCGCGGCGGCCTGCTGGGTCACGCGCACTCCCGCCCGCTTGCTGGCAAGCAGGGAATTAAGGCGCAGCGCAGTCACCCTTCTGGCGCTCGCGGCAGGGCTTGCCGTTCTCTGGGCGTCAACCCACGCCTTCGCCATTGACGCTCTCTTTACATTGCTGCTTGGCGGCGGGTTCTTGCTCGCTTCCTGGCATTACGTTCTCGATTTGGAGGAAAAATGGCAGATCAGACTCTGGCTCAAAGTGGCGCACTGAAGAAGCCCCTTCACGTGCAGCAGGACGCGAAGGTATTTGAGAATGAGGGCGTCCGTGTCCGTCGTGTGGAAAACTGTCTTCTCTGCGGGAAGCAAGGGCAGCCACTCTACGCCGACCTTCGCGACCGGCTCTTTGACGCGCCCGGAGTGTGGAGCATTTCCCGCTGCCAAGATTGCGGTCTCGTTTGGCTAAACCCTAAGCCGATTTCGGAGGATGTCCACAAGCTCTACAAGTCCTATTACACTCACGAGAATGGAAATTTGGACTTAAGGCGTACCAATTGGCGTCCGAAGTTGATGGATGCGATTCGCGCCACCACCCTCGGATACAAACAGCTTCTCCCGGGGGCGGGATGGTATTGGGTGGGCCGCGCTGCAGCTCTCATTCCGCTGCTTAGAGATAACGCGACAGGTTCGCTCATGTTCCTGACTGCTTCGCGGAGAGGAACGTTATTGGATGTGGGCTGCGGCAGCGGTGGCTTTCTTGCGATGATGCGCGGACTTGGCTGGGATGTCCAAGGAATCGAACCCGACCCAGAGGCGGCCCGTATCGCCAGGGAGACTCGTAAGCTCACCGTAATATCGGGCACGCTCGAAGGGGCCAGGCTGCCCCCCGCATCTTTTGATGCGGTAACGACGCACCATGTCGTCGAGCACGTACCGGACCCTGTGGCCCTAATGGCCGAATGCCGGCGCATCCTCAGACCGGGTGGCAGGTTGGTGATGATTACCCCCAACTCCAGCAGCCTAGGCCATGCAGCATTTGGGAAAGCTTGGTTCGCTCTAGACCCGCCCAGACACTTGCACATCTTCACGGCCAGAGCGCTTCGCCGTGCAGCAGAAAGTGCCAAATTAGAAATCAAGGCGCTTCGCACAATGAGCCGAGGGAGCCGAGATGCTTTCATATACAGCCGCCTTATTTCCCGCGAGGGTTCAATCAACCTGGACGGCACTAAGAGGTATGGACGCACGCTACGCCTTGGAGGTTGGAGTTTCTGGGCGGTGGAGGAAACCGCAAGGCTTGTGGTGCCTTACACAGGTGAAGAGTTGATACTGGTCGCCGATAAGCCAAACGGCTAGAACTGAACTTAATGAACTTTTCAGAAGCCCACAACGTACCCCTGGTCGCCATCAGCATTCTCAACTGGAATGGCTGGCAGGATACGCTCGAGTGCCTGGAGTCGGTGCGGCGGCTCGATTATCCGAACTATTTGACCGTCGTGGTCGATAACGGCTCCTGGAACGGCTCGGCGGACAAGATCAAAGCCTGGGCGGAATCGAACCTCGGCCCCGGCCACGCCTTTGCCGACTACTCTCGCGAAACCGCGCTCGCGGGCGGCCACCCCGAAACCGAAAAAGCGCTCGACCGCGCCCCTTCTCCGGCCCGCTTGGTCCTCATCCGCAATGAAGAGAACCTCGGCTTCACCGGCGGCAACAATGTCTCCATCCATTACGCTCTTCAGCGGAGCGCTGCCGCAGATTACGTTTTCCTTCTCAATAACGACGCCAAAGTCGAGAGCGACTGCGTAGCGCAGCTCGTTAGAGCCGGGCAGGCCACTGACGCTGGGATTGTAGGTGCAATGATAAAAAGTTCTGAAGATGATCAGCCCAACGTGTTGGGGTGGGACGAATCCATTACGCCGGTGCAAAGGTTCATATACCCCATTTCGTGGCGGCCAAAGGCTCATTACGAGTCAGCGGGAGATTTCAAGCCAATGTTATGGGTATCCGGTGCAGCCATGTTGATCTCGGCCGATACTCTCAACGATGTATATGCCCTTAAAATGCACTACCTTGATGAGAAACTATTCCTTTATGCCGAGGATGTTGACCTCTGCCACTCGGCGCGTATGACTGGGCATAAGACCGTTGTTGCCCCTCGTGCCGTCATTTCCCACCATGCCTCAACCAGCAGCGGCGGCGGTTCCAGTCCTGTGGCTTACTACTACTTGAACAGAAATCGGGTGTTTACCGCCCAGCGCCAACTGCCGAACCCGTGGCGGGCACTTTTCCATGGAACCAACGGTGTTGCCTGTCTGATAAGAGCTGCTAAGAACCTGGCCAAGGGTCGTGTCCGCTCGGCCCGCGCCATTATCCTTGGACTCGTGGATGGGTACAGGGGCGTAAACGGAAAATGGAAATTCCATGATCGAGAGGTTATGCACAGAATTCGTGCAAGGTCGGAGGACTAATTCGGGCCTCCCGCTCGTTCTTAAGGGAGAACAGCATGGGCGTCTTTAGGCGATTGAGTTACAGGTCTGGAGTGATGGGCCTTGCCCGGTCCCTTCATCTAACAAAACTTCTTCGCAGAATCTACTACCGATGCGTTACGTCGTCGGATGGAGTGGTCAAACTGAAGATGGCAGGAACCGAGGGGAAATTCTATGTCCGGACCCCTGAGGAACTGCGCTTTTTCGAGGCGTACTTCGTCCTTGAAAAACTCTTTCTACAGGCGCTCATATCCACTTTATCCCCCGGAGATGTGTTCTTCGACGTGGGGTGCAATGTCGGTAAGCTCGCTATTCCCGTTGCAAGGGTACTTGGCAATGCGGGCCGAGTCATCGCGTTCGAACCTCAGGAAGATTTTTGCAGCATTCTCGAAACCCATCTCAAGCTGAACGGTCTTAGGAATGTCGAGGTTTTCAAGGTGGCGCTAGGCGAAGAAAATAAGACGGCCCAACTCTTTGTGGGAGGCGGGGCCTGCCCATCGTTGCTCCCCCACGCGCAAAACGGGGCCAAAGATGCTCAGGCCTCCGAGGCCGTGGAAGTTGTGGAGGGAGATTGGTTTCGGGAGACTCACAGCCTTCCCGTTCCCCGCGCTGTAAAGATCGACGTGGAGGGCTACGAATACTCTGTTCTGCGCGGACTCAAGCGGACGTTGGCTGACCCTAAATGCGAGTTGCTTTGTCTCGAGATCCATCCCACGCTGCTCCCAAACGGAGTAAGATCAGACACCCTCATAGACTTTGTAAGGCTTCTGGGATTCCGCAAGATTGATTCATGCGCGCGCGTCGACGAAATTCTCGTAGTTGCTAAAAAGATCCCCACGGACTAAGAAGGTATGATGCAAGGGAAATGCCCAAGTCAGACGGAAACGCGTCCGCTGGTAGCGCTTGCCATCGTCAACTTCAATGGCTGGAAAGACACGCTTGAGTGCCTGGAATCTGTCCGTAGGCTCGCTTATGCGAATTATCTCTGCGTCCTGGTGGACAACAACTCTTCCGATGACTCCCTGGAGAGAATCAGGGGCTGGGCAAGGGAGAAGCAGCGCGAAGGGTTCGTGCTGGCTGAATACGAATCCGCAACCTCGGCGAAGGGCGGAGCCGAAGCTCAGGAGAAACTTCTCGAAGCAGCTGCACCTCGCGACAGAATGGTCTTGATCACCAGCCGGGAGAACCTTGGCCCCACCGGCGGCGCCAACCTCGCCATCGAGTACGCCCTCCGTCGAACGGTCCGCGCTGATTATGTGTTCCTGCTCGATAATGACGCCGAAATCGACCCGAATTGCCTCACCGCGCTAGTGGAGCTTGAAATCAAGGAAAAACCAGGGATCGTGGGCGCTGTTACGCTCGACAAGGAAACGGGGCGGTTCCAATTCGCTGAACGAACCACCCCTTTGCGTTTCTTTTTCGGCGACCTTGTCGGCTCAGATTTGCCGTTGCCTGAAGACCCCGACGCCTCATGGGAAACCGCCAACGCTAATGGTCCCGGCATGTTGATCCGCCACGACGTTCTGGAGGCGGTGTATTCCGCCCGGGGATATTACCTGAATGCGCCGCATTTCAGAATGGGCTGGGAGTTCGAGTTCTGCCACTTCAGCAGCCGCCTGGGATACAAAGTCATCTCCACAAGGAAGGGCTTCGTCAGGCACAAGGGCGAGATTACATACCGGCAGACCTTTAATCCCAGCCGCTATTAT
>Ga0307373_10005569_pt1 | contig 20536 bp, 20 predicted proteins | sample OX2MG_FD_202534 | JGI IMG/M metagenome (GOLD analysis project Ga0307373, IMG submission 202534) | Soil microbial communities from Risofladan, Vaasa, Finland - OX-2 | ecosystem: Environmental > Terrestrial > Soil > Coastal area > Acid sulfate soil | place: Finland: Risofladan, Vaasa | collected...
CCGCCCAGGCCCGCCAGGCCGGGACTCCCGGCCCGGAGGGATCGACATCCAAGCTGGCCTACGCCGAGCTCAACAAGAAGATCACCGAGTTCACCATCGGGCTCATGGGCGCCGAGGGGATGCTCTACTCCAGCTTCGAGATGATCCGCCCGGAGGAGGCCGGCCTCAGCGGACGGGACCCCTACAAGTCGTTCCTGCGATCCCGGGCCAACTCCATCGAAGGCGGCACCAGCGAGGTCATGCGCAACATCCTGGGCGAGCGGGTCCTGGGCCTGCCCGGGGACGTCCGGGTGGACAAGGACCAGCCCTGGTCCCAGGTCCCTCGGAGCTGAGCTGAGCCCTGAGGACGGACGGCCTCTGTGGAGGTCGTCCCTTTCAATGCGACGCCGCCGGAAGCCTGGCTCGGACTCGATGCTGCGCATGCGCTGGCGCAGCTCGGTCATTCTCGGCGTCGGTGCCATAGCCGCCCTGACGGTGGGGACCGACATGGGCAACATCCACGCCAAGCATCTGCACGATCGCCTGGTGGCCTGGATAGCCGCCGCCGTCTTCCTGATCCTGGCCGTCCTGGCCGTGCGGGCCGTGGCTTCCCAGATCGCCCGGGTCATCACCGGGCGGGCCGGGACGTCGGCGGGCTCAGCGGTGCGCCTGCTCACCAGCTTCGTCGGCTACATCGTGGCCGTCTTCGTGGGGCTGGGGCTCTTGGACGTGCCCGTGCAGCACCTGCTCATCGGAGGAGCCCTCACCGGGGTGGTGCTGGGGATAGCACTTCAGCAGGTGCTGGGAAACATGTTTGCCGGCATTGTCCTGCTCTTCGTCCGGCCCTTCGTGGTGGGAGACCGCATCCGCATCCGGTCGGGCTCCTTCGGCGGGCCTATAGCCGGCACCATCACCAACATCGGCCTGACCTACGTGAGCATGGCCGCCGATGACGGTCCGCTGCGCATTCCCAACTCACTGATGCTGGCCTCGGCGGTGGGGCCGGCGCCGGCGCCCGAGGAGACCCTCCTGCCGGGGGCTCCGGAGTCCCCGCCGGGGGCTAGCCGCTGATCAGTTGGCGCCAGGCCGACAGCCGGGCGTGGGCCTCTTCCGGGGTCAGGCGCAAGCTGGCCTCGGGCACCCGGTCGACTATGACCCGCTGGTCCCAGTAGTGGTGGGCGGCTCCCTGGAAGAGGGGACGGCGGTAGTCCACCAGATCGGCGGGTGAGTCCGCCGCGTAGCCCCACAGCACGAAGGCCAGCTCCAGGTCGTGGATGACCGGTGCCCGTCCGAACAGCGAAGCCCGCTTGAGGGCGACGCCCAGGCAGCCGGCCACGGCGTCCTCCTGGCTCTCGCCCTCGGCCAGGGTCAGGAGGCCCTCGAACCGTCGGGCCAGGCTCAGGGCATAGCCCTGGTCGGGGCCGGGAACGCCCATGCCCTTGGCGCTCTTGGCCCCCGGTCGCTTGCCGCGCTGGTCACCCGGGCGATCCGCCCGCCAGTGCTTCGGGGCGGGCAGGCGCTCCACCGGGCGCACCTCATCGGAGGCTCGGACCGGCACGTATTCGGGCTGGGGCACTTTTCCTACTCCGGGGTCGTCCGCCGCCCGGGGGCAGGGATCAGCTCTGGCCTTCCACCGCAGAGGCCTCCGCGGTGTGCAGAAGACCGTAGACGATGGAGTCCACCAGGGCAGCCCAGGAGGCTTCGATGATGTTGTGCGAGACCCCGATGGTGGCCCAGGTCCGCTCACCATCGGTGGAGTCGAGCAGGACCCGGGTGACGGCCCCTGTTCCCTTGTTGGTATCGAGCACCCGGACCCGGTAGTCGGTGAGGTGGATGCGGGTCAGCTGCGGGAACCGGTTGCTCACCGCCTGACGCAGGGCGCCGTCCAGGGCGTTGACCGGGCCGTTGCCCTCGGCGGTGGCCACGATGCGTTCATCGCCCACCCACACCTTGATGGTGGCCTCGGTGACCACGTCCCCGGCCTCGCCCAGCACCCCGTCGGCGGTCAGGGCGCGTAGCTCGGTGCTGACCCGGAAGGACTCGAGCCGGAAGTAGTCCTGCTTCCATCCGGTAGCGCGCCGCATGAGCAGGTCCAGGGAGCCGTCGGCCGCCTCAAAGTGATAGCCGCGGTGTTCCAACTCCTTGAGCGACTCCAGCACCTCGCCCAGGGCGGCGCCGTCCAGCTCCAGGCCCAGCTCCTGGGCCTTGAGCAACAGGGTCGAGCGCCCGGCCATTTCCGAGACCACGAAGCGGGTGCCGTTACCGACGGCGTCGGGTGAGATGTGCTCGTAGGCGTCGCGGCTGCGCACGATGGCGCTGGTGTGCAGGCCGGCCTTATGGGTGAAGGCCGACATCCCCACGTAGGGCTGCTGGGGATGGGGGCTGATGTTGACCAGCTCGGCTATGTGGTGCGACACCGCCGTCAGCCGCTCGATGCGCTCGGGCGGGATGGTCCGCACTCCCATCTTGAGCGACAGGTTGGGAATGGCGGCGGCCAGGTCGGCGTTACCGGCGCGTTCCCCGTAGCCGTTGACGCAGCCCTGCACCTGGGTGGCGCCCAGACGTACCCCGGCCAGGGTGTTGGCCACTCCGCAGCCGCCGTCGTTGTGGAAGTGCACGCCCAACTGGGCGGTGAGCAGCGGAGCCACCTCGACCAGGATGGCCTCCACCTCATGGGGCAGGGTGCCGCCGTTGGTGTCGCACAGGACGATGGCGTCGGCTCCGGCTTCCTGGGCGGCCCTCACCACCTGGGTGGAGAAGTCCGGGTTGGCCTTGTAGCCGTCGAAGAAGTGCTCGGCGTCGTAGAAGACCAACCGGTCCTGGCTCTTCAGATAGGCGACCGAGTCGGCCACCATGCGCACGCCCTCATCCAGGGTCGTCTGCAGGGCCTCCAGCACGTGGTAGTCCCACGCCTTGCCCACGATGCAGACCGCCTCAGTCCCGGCGTCGAGGAGGTAGCGCAACACCTCGTCCTCCTCGGCCTTGACCCCGGCCCGCCGCGTCATCCCGAAAGCGGCCAGCCGGGCCGTGTGCAGACTCAGCTCCCGGGGGGCGCGGCGGAAGAACTCGGTGTCCTTGGCGTTGGCTCCGGGCCAGCCTCCCTCGATCCAGGCCACGCCCAGGTGGTCGAGCTGTTCGGCCACCCGCAACTTGTCATCCACGGTCAGGGACAGGCCTTCCTGCTGGCTACCGTCCCGCAGGGTCGTGTCATAGACGTCCACGGCCGCGGGCTGGCCCGCCGGGGCCGCCAGGGCTACGTGGCGGTGGGGGCGCGCCTCACCGGACATATTCGAGCCAGTCCTGGTAGCGGTCCACCTCGCCCTTGACCGTGGCGAAGTACACCTCCTGGATCTTCTTGCTGACACTGCCCGGCTCACCCGTGCCGATGACCCGATCGTCCACCGAGCGGATGGGAACGATCTCGGCCGCTGTCCCGGACAGGAAGGCCTCATCGGCCGTGTAGAGATCCGAGCGCAGGATGTTGGTGGTCTCCAGCTCGTAGCCGAGGTCCTTGGCGATGACCATCACCGAGGACTGGGTGATCCCCTCCAGCGCTCCAGCCGCCACCGGGGGGGTGAAGATGCGCCCGTCGCGCACGATGAAGATGTTCTCCCCCGTGCACTCGCTGACGTAGCCCTGGGGCGACAGGAGGATGGCCTCGTCATAGCCGGCCTTCAGTGCCTCCACCTTGGCCAGACAGGAGTTGATGTACATACCGGTCCCCTTGGCCGCCGGCGGGATGGTGTTGGGATCGTGGCGGCGCCAGGAGCTGATCTTCATGTTGACGCCCTTGGAGAGGCCCTCCTCGCCCAGGTAGGCACCCCAGGGCCACACCGCTATGGACGCGTTCACCACGCAGGGCAGGGGGTTGAGCCCCATCTCCCCGTAGCCCAGATAGACCAGGGGCCGGATGTAGCACTGGTCGAGGCCGTTGACCCTCACCGTCTCCTTGGTGGCCTCGATGAGGGCCTCCTGGGAGTAGGGGATGTCGATCATGAGGATCTTGGCCGAGTTGAACAAGCGTCGGATGTGGTCGGTGAGGCGGAACACAGCCGGACCCCGGCTGGTGGAATAGGCCCGGATGCCTTCGAAGACGCCCAGCCCGTAGTGCAGGGAGTGGGTCAGAACGTGGACCTTGGCGTCGTCCCAGTCCACCAGCGTCCCGTCCATCCAGATCTTCTCGACCTTGGTGATAGGCATGTCAGACCCTTTCCGCGACCATGTCGCCCAACTCGGTGGTGGTTGATCCCGAGGGCGCCGAGTGGGCGCATTCGAGTACGGCTTTGGTGATGCGGGCGGCGGCGTCGGCCTCGCCCAGGTGGTCCAGCATCATGGCCGCCGAACGGATGGCGGCCAGGGGGTTGGCCCGGCCGGTGCCGGCTATGTCGGGGGCCGAGCCGTGTACCGGCTCGAACAGCGACGGACCGGTGCGGGCCGGGTTCAGGTTGGCCGACGCCGACAGGCCGTGGCCACCGGCCACCGCCCCGGCCAGGTCGGTGAGGATGTCCCCAAAGAGGTTGTCGGTGACGATGACGTCGTAACGGGATGGGGCGTCGACCAGGTAGATGCAGGCGGCGTCTACGTGGTTGTAGGCCGTCTCGATGTCGGGGTACTCGGAGGCCACGATGTCGAAGGTGCGCTGCCAGAGATCCCCGGCAAAGGTCAACACGTTGGTCTTATGAACCAGGGTGAGGTGGTGGCGGGGCCGGGACGACGCCAGCTCGAAGGCGAAGCGCACGCAGCGCTCCACTCCCATCCGGGTGTTGACCGAGCCCTGGGTGGCCACCTCATGGGCGGTCCCCTTGCGCAGGAAACCGCCCTCCCCGGCGTAGGTGCCCTCGGTGTTCTCCCGGATGACGGCGGCGTCGATGTCCCCGCCGGGCCCGGTGCCGTTGAAGGGCCGCAAGTTGACGTACAGGTCGAGCTCGAAGCGCAGCCGCAGGAGCAGACCACGCTCCAGCAGGCCGGCGGGGACCTGGGTGCTCCCGAGGGGCGGGCCCACCGCCCCGAGCAGGATGGCGTCGGCTTGGCGCACCTCGGCCATCACCGAGTCGGGCAACACCTCACCGGTGCGCAGCCAGGCGTCGGCTCCGAGCTCGTAGGCGGTGGTGTCGAGACTCACCCCGGCGGCGGCTACGACTTTGAGGGCCTCGGCTGTCACCTCGGGGCCGATCCCGTCCCCTCCGATCACTGCGACCTTGTGGCTGGCCACCGCTTGTCTCTCCTCGATCCTCGATGTTGGGCTGATGTGGTTCTGCTGTCGTGTTTCTGGGCTGTCGTGGTGCTGGGTTGTCGTGCTCTGGGGCAAATGAAAAGCCGCCCACCAAGTGGACGGCCGAAAGCGCACACCGGAGTCCGGCGTGCGCTACACGATGACGATTACCTGGGCGTGGCTGGGCAGCCGGAGGGTGTCGGACATCGCTACCAGTGAAGCCGCTGGGCGCGCCTTCGTCAACTGTTACAACGGCCGGTAGCCTTGCCTGGGTGACCGAAACCGGACTCTCCCAGGCGACCCGTGACCGCCTCCAGGCCGAGCTGGATGACCTGACCACCCGGGGACGGATCGAGGTGGCCAACCGCATCGAGGCCGCCCGCGCCCTCGGGGACCTGTCCGAGAACGGGGACTACCACGCCGCCAAGGACGACCAGGGCAAGATGGAGGCCCGGGTCCGCCAGCTCCAGTCGATCCTCAAGAACGCCGTCCCCGTGGACGAGACGGCGGCGGCCGGGGAGTCGGTGGCCACCGGCTCGGTCGTGTCCCTCCGTTTCGAGGGCGACGATGACCCCGAGGTCTACCTGGTTGGTTCCATCGAGGAACGCCGGCCCGGCCTGTCGGTGGTCAGCCCCAACTCCCCGCTGGGCCAGGCCCTGCTGGGCCATTGCGCCGGGGACACCGTCGAATACCAGGCGCCCAGAGACACAACCTTGAAGGTCGAGATCGTCAAGGTCGGGGAGTAGCCGGAGCGGGCACCTCCGCCCCCGCTCGGCCGGCCGGCGCTGTTCCCACTTGGGAGCGCCCGGCGCCGAACAGGGCCACCTCGATGGCGGTGGCAGCCTCGACCACGGCCGCGGCGTAGAGCCTGCCGGGCGTGCGGGTGGTGCGTCCCAGCGGCCCGGACACCGACACCGCCGCCACCACCGGGCCCGGCTTGGCTGGACCCCCCGGGCCTCGCACCGGGGCACTGACCGAGGCCACCCCGGCCTCGCGCTCCTCCACGCTCTGGGCCCATCCCCGGCGCCTGGCGGCGTCCTCGTCCCTCAGCACCGCCCCCGCTGATCCCCTGTCCATGGGGAGATGGGCGCCCACCGGCACAATGGTCCGCAGGCTGTGGGGTGACTCGAGAGAGGCCACGCACACCCTCACGTCGCCCCGGCGGAGGTAGAGCTGGGCGGACTCCCCCGTCCGGTCCCGCAGCTGCTCCAGGGCGGGGCGGGCCGATTCGGCCAGATCGGAAGCAGCCAGGGCGGCCGAGCCCATCCGGGCCAGGGCCGGCCCGAGCAGGAAGGCGCCCCCCGCCCGGCCCACCAGCCCGTGCTGTTCCAGAGCGCGGAGAAGGCGGTGGGCGGTGGCCCGGGGTATGCCCGTCTCCTCCACCAGCGCCCCCAGGGCCATGGGCCCGCTCTCCAGCGCGGTCAGGAGGTAGACCGTCTTGTCCACCACTCCGATCCCGCTTATGGTGGTGCCCATAGAGCGAGATTAGCTTCTCAGTATGTGAGATAGAGAATTCCAGCGGGACCGAGCCGAGGAGGACCGAATGGCCGGAGCCAGGACGTTGTCGGAGAAGGTGTGGGACAACCACGTGGTGCGGGTGGCGGAGGGCGAGCCGGACCTGCTCTACATCGACCTCCACCTGGTCCACGAGGTGACCAGCCCCCAGGCCTTCGACGGCCTGCGCCTGGCCGGGCGCGGGGTGCGCCGCCCCGATCTGACGGTGGCAACCGCCGATCACAACGTGCCGACCACCGATATAGACAAGCCGGTGGCCGATCCCATCTCGGCCCGCCAGCTGGAGGTTCTCTCGGCCAACTGCGCCGAGTTCGGAATCACCCTCTACCCCATGGGACATGCCCGCCAGGGCATCGTCCACGTGATGGGGCCCGAGCTTGGCCTCACCCTGCCTGGCATGACCATCGTGTGCGGTGACAGCCACACTTCGACCCACGGAGCCTTCGGGGCCCTGGCTTTCGGCATCGGCACCAGCGAGGTGGAACACGTCCTGGCCACCCAGACCCTCCCCCAGCGCCGGGCCGGCACCATGTCGGTAACTGTCGATGGCGACCTGCCGGCCGGGGTGACCGCCAAGGACGTGATCCTGGCCATCATCGGTCGCATCGGCACCGGCGGCGGGATCGGCCACGTCATCGAATACCGGGGCTCGGCCATCGCCTCACTGTCGATGGAGGGCCGCATGACGGTGTGCAACATGAGCATCGAGGGCGGCGCCCGGGCCGGCCTCATCGCCCCGGACGACACCACCTTCTCCTATCTGGAGGGCCGGCCCTACGCCCCCACCGGACGGGCGTGGGAGTCCGCTCTGGAGGAGTGGCGGGGCCTGGCCACCGATGACGGCGCCACCTTTGACAAGGAGGTGGAGATCGACGCCGCCTCCCTGGTCCCCCACGTCTCCTGGGGGACCAACCCGGCCCAGGTGCGGCCCATCACCGGAGCCGTGCCCGACCCTTCGGAATTCAGCGACCCGTCCGAGCGGGAGGCGGCCGAGCGGGCCCTGGTCTACATGGGCCTGAAGGGCGGCACTCCCATCCGGTCCATCCCGGTGGACACTGTCTTCATCGGGTCCTGCACCAACTCCCGCATCGAGGATCTGCGGGCGGCCGCGGCCGTCGTCGACGGCCGCAAGGTCCGCGCCGGCATGCGGGCTCTGGTGGTACCCGGCTCCCGGCAGGTCAAGGCCCAGGCCGAGGCCGAGGGACTGGACCGCATCTTTACCGGGGCCGGTTTCGAGTGGCGGGAGGCGGGCTGTTCGATGTGCCTGGCGATGAACCCGGACAAGCTGGCCCCAGGCGAGCGGGCCGCATCCACGTCCAACCGGAACTTCGAGGGCCGCCAGGGCCGGGGCGGGCGCACCCATCTGGTTTCCCCCGAGGTGGCCGCGGCCACGGCCGTGGCCGGCCACTTCGCCACCCCAGCGGACATCCGATGAAGCCGATCACCATCATCCAGGGCCGAGCCGTCCCTCTGGACCGCTCCGATGTCGACACCGACCAGATCATCCCGAGCGACTGGCTCAAGCGGGTGGAGCGGACCGGCTTCGGCGCCGGCCTGTTCAGCGAGTGGAAGGACGAGCGCGACTTCGTGCTCAACCGCCCCGAACACGCCGGGGCCATCGTGTTGGTGGCCGGGCCCAACTTCGGGACCGGGTCCTCCCGGGAGCACGCCGTGTGGGCGCTAATGGACTACGGCTTCGAAGCCGTCATCTCCCCCCGTTTCGGGGACATCTTCCGCACCAACTGCACCAAGGCCGGGCTGCTCCCGGTCCAGGTGGACGCCGCCACCGGTGAGAGTCTGCTGCGGGCGGTGGAAGCCGATCCCGATCTGGAGATCGTGATCGACCTGGCCCGAGGGACGGTGTCAGCCCCGGCCGCAGGCATCGAGGCCACCTTCCCCATGGATGAGTTCACCCGTCACCGTCTCCTCAACGGCCTAGACGACATCGGCCTGACCCTGCAGCACGACACCGAGGTGGCCGCCTTCGAGACACGCCGTCCGGACTGGATGCCGGCGCTGGGCGTCTGAGGTTCAGCCGCCCGAGCTGGAGCTGCCGCCCGAGCTGGAGCTGCCGCCGGAGGGGGCGGGGGTGTCGAGCGAGGTCACGCCTGAGACCTTCCACTGACCCTTGACCAGGGACAGGTCGATGACCAGGCGGAGCTCATCGGACTGCGGGCCGCTGGTCCTGTTGTTGCTGAAGGTCTGCACCACGTCGGCGAAGTACCCGGCGGTCGTGCTGGTGAAGGACTGCAGCTCCAGGTAGCGCAGCGCCCCTTGGGTCGAGGCCCCGGCGGCCTGAAGCTGTTGGCGGAGCTGGGGGCTGAACTCGGTCTTGGCCTGATTGGCGAAGGTACCGGTGGACAGGGCCTGGATATCCGTGAAGGTCTTGGCCACGGTGGCGGGGTTGAAGGTGGTGAAGTAGCGCAGGAAGTCGAAAGCCACCACCCTGGAGTCGGCCTGGATCCGGCTGGCGCTGGCCTGTTTGGACTGGTCGTGGGCCCACAGCAGCCCGAAGGCCACCGTGCCACAGACCCCGGCCAGGGCTACGGCCAGGAGCACCATGACCGCCCGGGGGTTGACCAGCCGCCCGACGCGCAACTCGTCGTTGTCTTCGTCGGGGTCATCGTCGGCCGCGGCGTCGAAGCCGAAGTCGGGGTCGGGGCCTGTGGCAGCCGATGCCGACTCCTCGGCAGCGGACCGGGGCGGGGCGGGTTGGGGCGGGGCGGGTTGGGGCGGGGCGGGCTGGCCCAGCACGCGGATTCCGGGCACTGGTCCGGGAGGCGGGCCTCCGTCTGTTTCGCTCATGCCCGGCTCCTCGGCCAGCGCCGGTCGCGACCGGCGGGATCGTTGGGGACCGACAACCCTGCCAGCCAGAGGCCGCCGCCCACCACCCCGAGGCCGAGCAGGACGGTGATCAGCCAGGCTGTTCCAGCGCCGGGGTGGGCGGCTGGGACCCGGAAGGCAGCCGTCTCCCCGGCCGGCTGGGGCTCTCCCCCGCGCACCACCGCCTCGGCCGCGGTGGGTGCGATCAGCCGGCCGCCGGGCCCGGGCGGGGAGGGATGGGACTGGGTGGCCGGCCCGACGCCGTTGCCGAACTCGGTGGTGCAGGCGGCCCCCGGCTTGGTGGGCGGGAGGCCCTTCGGAGTGGAGTACGCGCTGGCCTGGGGCTGGGCGGGCGGAAAGAGCAGCCGGGTACGTAGCCAGAACTGGTCGTCTCGCGTGGGATCCCCGGGGTAGAGGCTGACGGCCCGGCCGGCCGGGGACACATCGTCCACCGCCCCGAAGAAGTAGCCGTTGGTGAGAAGGGCGGTGTTGAGGTTGGCCAGGTTGGCCGGCTCGTCCAGGTTGGCGGTGAGATCGGCAAAGTCGTGGGTCAAGCAGGCCAGGTTGGGCAGCTGGCTGGCCAGCAAGGTGTTGAGGTCGGCCGCCACGGTCGAGCCCTGGTCGATGGCATTGGCCAGATCGAGGCGGCGGTTGGCCAGCACCTGGGCCAGCACGGCCGTGTTGGCCAGAGCCTGGCGCAGCTGGGGGCCCACCGCCGACACGGCGTTGAGGACCGGCGGGGCGTTGGCCAGCAGGGCCTGGAACTGGGCCTGGTAGGCGAGGAACTCCTGGGCGAAGACCCCGCTCTCATCGGTGATGGTGCGCAGATCCTGACCGTGGCCGTTGAGGGCGATGGCCAGCTGGTGCAGGACACTGTTGAGATCCCCGGGAGGGATGGCGTTGAGCAGCCGGGTGGCCACGGATACGAGCTGGCCCACGCTGGCCGGGATCCCGTTGGGGTTGACGGGCACCGTCGCCCCGTTGCGCAGCGGGGCGGCCGTCCCGCCGTGGGCGGGCACCAGATCGATCTGCTGTTCTCCCAGGGCGTTGGCCAGATCGACGTCGGCCACCACGTCCCCCGGGACCGACTGGCCCGGGTCCAGCGCCATGGTCACCAACACTCCGTTCCGGACCAGCTTCACGCCCGACACCGAGCCCACCGCCACCCCGTCGTAGGTGACGTCGAAGTTGGGCGAGAGTCCCGAAGCGTCAGGGAAGACGGCCCGCAGCTGGGTGCGGACGGCCAAGGGATTGCCCAGCAGGTTGACGATCCCGAAGAAGACGAGGACCGCGGCCGCGGTGAGGAACGCTCCCAGGTTGATGGCGACCCGCCGGGTGATCATGGGCCGGTGCTCTGGGCCGTGGGCGTACAAGCGGCGGAAGCCGAGCTCGGAGTGTCTCCTCCATTGGGGACGCCGCAGACGATGATGTCATCGAGGATCTGCACGAAACGGCCCACGGCGGCTTCGGAAATCGCCTTGTTGTGACTCTTGAGGTACACCAGCACGTTGGCCAGATCGACCTGTTCGGTGGCCACGGCCCGGGTGGCGTCGGCCAGGCCGGTCAGCTGGATGCCGATCTGGGAGAGGTAGCCCTCGAGAATGCTCCGGCTCTGGACGGACAGGCCGTTCAAGGCGGTGAGCAGGTCCTCGAAGCGGCTGGATTCCTCGGCCAGGATCTGCGTGGTGCGGGCCAGGTTGGTGACGGCGTCGGCATTGGCCTGGGCATCGGGAGCGGTGCTGGCTCCGAGCTGATTGAGGGCATTGATCAGCCCCTGGATGGTGGAGGTCTGGGTGGCGTAGCCGGCCGACACGGCCGACAGGTCATCGATGAGGCGGTGCACATCGGCACCCTGGTCCCCGAAGCCCTGTCCGCCCGCCTGCACCAGCGAGGCCAGGGCGCTGGCGCTGATGGGGGCGAAGAGTTGGGCCCCTCCTTTGACCAGCTGCTCCAGGTCGGGCACGACCACGGTGTGGCTGATCCGGGCGCCGTCGGCCAGGAGCGGGGACGAGGCGGTCAGCCCGGACCCGGGCGTCAGCTGGATGATGCGCTCGCCCAGGATGGTGGTGGTCTCCACGCTGGCCGTCACGTCGGCCGGCACCCGGGCGGCGCGTTGGATGGACATGGTGACATCGGCATCGATGCCCGACAGGGTGATCGAGCTGACCGAGCCGACCGTGATGTCCGCCATCTGCACCGGCGCGCCGATGGCCAGATCGGAGACGTCGCTGAACAGGGCCGAGGTGCGGAGGGTGCCCGAACTGGCCGATCCTCCGCCGCAGGCGGTGACCGTCGCCCCGGCCAGGGCGAGGACGAGCACGACGGTCACCCGGCGGTACCGGCCGCGCCTCCTCACGGAGCGACCCCGACCGGCGCCGCCGAGCCCAGTGGGATGGCGGCCAGGCTCTGACGCTCGGCGGAGGTGAGGCCGGGGATGATGCCGAGCGCGGACGTGTAGACCGACTCAGTGGTCGGGGTGGGAATGGTCGCCCCGGGCGTCAGGTTGAGAGCCGACGGGATCAAGCCGAGCACCTGGTCGAAGTAGCCCGAGTTGGGATTACCGCAGGTGGCCAGGGTCGATAGCTCCTGGGCACTCAGGCCGGCGCTGTGATGGGCCGACAGCCGCCGGCAGATGCCGGCCAAACGGTCCCGCAGGTGGTCGGCCAGCACCATCGAGTTGTCCCCGCTGGGCGACTGGTTGTTGAGGACCAGCCACCGGTGGCTCGGGTCGTAGGCCCTCTCCGCCCCGGCGAAGAGAGCCACCGAAGACGTGAGGCCCTGGTCCACTGAGCCCAGGTTCCGGTCCAGGGTCCGTCCGACAGTGGTCAGGGTGGCCAGATCGGCCTCGAGACCGCTCACGTTGGGGCTGAGCAGGCCGGCCAGCTGGGTCGAGGCACTGGCGAGGGCGGCGATGGCCCCGTCCAACTCGACCCGGTCCTGGGCAACCACTCCCGAGACCACGTCGTAGTCGGAGATGAGGGTCTCGATCTGGCTGGTCCGGGAGTCGAGCGTCCCGGTCAGCTGAGCCAGTGTCCCGTTCAGTTGGCCGAGCTCGTTACCCTTCTGGGCCAGCAACTGAATGGTGCCGGCGGCGTTGCCGATCAGGTCACCGAGGGCCTGGCCCTGGCCGTTCAGGTCCCGGGCCAGGTTGGCGACCAGGTTGTGCACGTTGGCCGGCTGGATTGACTGGAGGTAGTTGGTCACCTCCCGCAGGATGGTGTTGGTCTCCACCGGCACCGAGGTACGCGACTCCGGGATGACGGCGCCTTCGGCCAGCTTCGGGCCGCCCGTGTAGCCGGGCTCCAGATCCACCGAGCGCTGACCCAGCAGCTCGGGCGCTTCCACCGCCGCATAGACCCCGGCAGGGACGGGCTGGGAGGCCGGCAGGCTCATGGTCACCACGACCTTGTCGCCTTCGGGGCGAACAGACTGGACCGAGCCCTCCTTGAGGCCGATGATCTCGACGTTGGAGCCGGGATAGAGACCCTGGCCGCTGGCGAACACGGCGCTGAAGGTGACGGTCCGGCCGGCGCTGCTCCCGCAGCCGGCCAGGCCGATGGCGCCGGCGGCGACAGACAAGGCCACGGCGACGGCGACGGCGCGGGTCGGGCGTCTCACCCGACTCCCATCAGCGAGTCCAGGATGGAGCGGAGGGCGCCCCCACCGGAGTCGAAGGCATCGGTGGTGATGGCGCCGGTCGTGATGGCGCCGGCCGCCGATGAGGAGGTTCGGATACTGGCCGAGGTCGTCTGGGGCCCCGTCCGGTTGGCGCAGGGAGTCGGGTCGGGGCCCAGGGCAGCATCCAGGGCCTGGTCGAGGTATCCGCAGTTGCCGTAGACGGCGTCCCCGCCGTTGAGGAGGTTGGTATAGACGTTGGCCCAGGAGTTCGGATAGTTGGCTGGTCCCGAATACCCGATGGAGGCGAAACCCTGGATGGCGCTGGCCAGATAGGAGACCCCCTGGGCCAGGTCGATCTGGTGGGCGGCCACCACATTGAGATCGGACTGCAGGTTGGCCAGCAGGTCGTCCAGGCGGGCCCGGTTGGCACCGACCAGCGACGACGTCTGATTAGCCGCCGCCTCGGTGTTCTTGATCAAGGCGGATATGGCCGCACTGCGCTGGGACAGACCGGTCAGCACGGTGTCGAAGTTGTCGATGGTCGCCACCAGCTGCTGGTCGCGGGAAGCGAGAGCCCCGGCCACCTGGTTGCTGGCATCGATCAGCACGCTCACCTCGGCCTGGCGCTGGTCGATGGTGCTGGTGAGCTTGTCCAGGCCGGAGATGATCGAGGCCACCTGGGCCTGTTTGTCCTTGGTCACCGCGGCCAGGTCTCCCAGCAGCTGATTGAGAGCGGGACCGTTGCTCTGGGCCAGCAGTGGACCGGTGGCGTTCTGGAGCTGTTGGAACTCGACCGGGACGGACGTGTCGGTAATGGTGGCGCCGGCGCGCAGGAGGTGGGACCAGTCCTGGCCGGCCTCCACCTTGACGGCCAGCTGGCCGAGCAGGGTCTCCACCTCGATGGTGGCCGAGGAATCGGCCGGGATCTGGACCGAGCCGCCCACCCGCAGATGGGCGTAGACGTAAGCGCCCTCCTGGTCCAGAGATACGACGGTACCGATGGGCACACCGGCCATGAGGACCTGGTCGCCCGAGCGGAGCCCGGCAGTGTTGGAGAAACGGGCCGTTACGGATGTGCCCCCACCCAGGATGTTCTTGTTGAGGGTGATGGCGCTGAGGACGAAGGCGGCTATGAGGGCCACCGCTACGGCGCCGATCACCACCGGGTTCCGCTCCGTGAAGTTGCTGGTGAAAAGGCTGCGTAAGCGCTTCACGGCTGGCTCACGAACCCTTGCCGGTCAGACTGAGCAACTGGCGGGCCAGCCCGGCGGCGCCGGAGTTGGCGCCGGCCGAGTCGGTGCCGCCGGCGGTGCCGGCACCAACCCGCGGCCCATCCGTCTGGGTCGGCTTGGGCCCGCTCTCCTGATACGAACAGCTGCTCTGATCGGCCATGCACATGTACACGACGTTGACGTTGAACCACTGGCCGTAGGAGGAGATCAGGGTGTAGGGCTCCAGCCCGGCCGACAGGGTGGACAGGTCGGTGTTGAGATCCGAGCGGTGGGCGTGCAGGGTGGCCGCCACCGTCTGCAAGCTGGAGATGACGGTGTCGAGGTTCCCCCGATTGGTCGAGACCAGATTGGCAAACTCCCCCGACACCTTGGAGAAGTTTTCGATCACTGCGTCCAGAGTGTCGTTGCGGGAGGCCAGCGCCGAGGAGATGGTGGCCAGGTTGGACACCACCGTCTGCAGGTCCTGGCTGCGACCGCCCAACGACCCGACCACCACCGAGAGGTTGTCGATGACCTGGCCGACCTGGACCTGCAGGTTGCCCACGGTGTTGGACACGGTGGCGGCGTTGGCGATCAGGGAGCCGACCTGATCGAGGTTGCCTTGGAGCCCGCCCAGTACGCCCTCTACGAAGGCGTTGGCCTCGGCCGGGTTGATGGACTGGATGACCGGGCCCAGGGCGTTGAGGAACTCGCCCAGGTCGGCGTCACCGACGTCCCGGCTGACGGGGATGGTCGCCCCGGCGGCCAGGTAAGGCCCCGAATTACCCGATGGGTACAGGTAGAGGTACTTCTGGCCAAGCACGTTGTGCCAACGGATGCCCACCTCGGTGTCGACCGGCAGCTTCACGCTCCGGTCCACGCCGAAACTGACCAGGGCCTCACCCCGGCGCGTGGTGATGGAGCTGACCTGCCCGACGGCGACGCCGGCCAGCTTGACCTGGTCGCCCACCTCCAGGCCGGTGACATCGGCCATCTGGGCGCCGTATCCGACCCGGTGGCTGAAGAACTGGATGTTGCCTATGCGGGCGATGAGCCCGGCCAGCAGCACCAGGCAGACCAGGGCGTAGATGAGGAAACGCAGGGTCGATCCCCGCAGCTGGGACCGGAGCCAGCTCCTCATGCCGCCGGCCTCACTGGTTGGCCCCCATGAGGTTCTGCAGGATCGAATCCAGGCCCTGGCTCCGCGGCGGCTGCGGCGTGCCGATGACCGCCCCCACCGCGTTGGAGAGGTTCTGGGCGGCCTGGCGGGCGCCGGCCAGCGGACTGGTCTTCACAGCACCACCCTGGGCGGCGTTGAAGGCCGCCATCTGCGCCGAGCAGTTGAAGGGACTGCCCGGCCCGGTCAGGGCCTGTTGGAGGGGCGCGAGGGACGACAGTCCGGACTGGGGCGGGGCGATGAGTGAACAGACCAGCGAGTTGACGTCGGAGAACATGATGAAGGTCTTGAAGTAGGCGAACTTGGACCCGTCGGGCAGCAGCTCGGGCCCGGCCCCCGATGCGAACTTGTATAGGTACCGGTAGAGCCCGTGGATCACGTCGGATATCTGCGACTGACGGGCGATCAGAACCCGGCTCACGTTGACGCCGTCCTGGAGCATGGTGGTGATGTCGGGGTGGTAATCGGACAGGTAGGCGGCCAGCTCGTTGGCCACCGGCGTGAATTCGGCCAGGAGCTTGTCGTAGGCGGCGGCCTGGGCGTTGAAGGTGGGCAGCCACTGGTTGTTGGAGGCTGAGATGGAGTCGATGGACGGACCGACCGGGGCGATGGCCTCGCTGAAGGAGGCGAAGGAGTCCAGTGCCCGGATCTGCGCCTGGAGGGTCTGGTCGAACAGGTCGGCCAGCTTGGTGCCCTCCTCGATGCTGGCCCGGATGGCGGGGCCCTGGCCGGCCGAGGCGATGGCCAGCTGGGAGATCACGGTGGCCAGGTCCTGACCGTTCACCTCGTTGAGGAGCGGGTCGGCGGCGGCCAGCAACTGGGTGAACTCATCGGACACGGTTGTGTTGGTGATGGTTCCCCCGGCGCGCAGCATCGGACCGGTCTGTCCATGCGGGAAGGTGAGGTTGACCGTCTCCTCCCCGAAAACGTTCTTGGGAGCGATGGCGGCCACGGCATCGACGGGTACGCCGAAGCCATGATCCAGCTTCATCTGCACCTCGGCCCGGCGGTCCACCAGCTTGACGGCGGTGACCTCGCCTACCGTCACTCCCCGGTACTGCACCTGGGATGAGGGATGCAGGCCTTCGCCGGCCCGGGCGAAGAGCCCCTGCAGGGGGTACTGGTCGGAGAACGATCCGTAGGATGCCTTCACGATCAGGCCGGAGACGGCTACGAGGACGACCACGATGGCGGCGCCTATGACGGCCCGGGCCGAGCGGGGAAGCTCGGTCAACCGACGATCCGGGCCGTGGTGCCACTGCCGAACATGAGGAAGGACATGAGGAGGTTGAGCACGACCACGGCAATGATCGACAGGCGGATCGCCCGCCCGGCGGCCACCCCGACCCCAGCCGGCCCGCCGGTGGCGTAGAAGCCGTAGTAGCAGTGGACCAGGGTGACCACCACGGCAAAGACCATGGCCTTGACGAAGGAGAAAAAGAGGTCGATGGGGGGCAGGAAGAGCTGGAAGTAGTGGGTGTAGGTGCCGGTGGACAGGAAGAAGAACTTGGTCGCGATGGCCTCGGTGGCCAGGAAGCTGGCGAATAGCATGGCCAGATACAGGGGCACCATCGTGACCAGCGCCGCCCATACCCGGGTGGTGACCAGGTAGACGAAACTGTCCACCCCCATCACCTCGAGAGCGTCGATCTCCTCTGACACCCTCATGGCGCCCAGCTGGGCGGTGAAGCCGGCTCCCACCTGGGCGGCCAGTGCCACCCCGGCCACCAGCGGGGTTATCTCCCGGGTATTGGCCAACGAGGAGATGATTCCGGTGAAGGCCTCGGCGCCGATCTGGGACAGCCCCTGGAATCCCTCCAGGCCCACTTCGGTACCCGTGAAGAAGGCGATGCTGGCCCCGACGAAGAACATGCCGCCCCCCACCACCAGGGCACCGGGCCCGATGGTCACGTCGGTCATCAGGGCGAGGATCTCCTTCCGGTACCTGAGGCCCCGGGGAAGACTGCGCAGGATGCGGCCGTAGAAGGCGAACTGCCGGTAGAGGCCTTCCAGCAGGGTGACTGTCTGGCGGGCGGGCCGGCCCACGATGCGCTCGACAGCCGGAGCCGCCATCAGATGACCTTCTGTGGGAAGAAGTTGAAATATACGATGGTGAGTACAAAATTGACGAAGAAGGCCAGGATGAACACGATGACCACGGCCTGATTGACGGCGTCACCGACGCCCTTCGGGCCCCCCTTGGCGTTGAGGCCCTTGTAACAGGCGACCATGGCGGCGATGAAACCAAAGGAGGCCGACTTGATGAGGGCCATCCACAGGTCGGGCAGCTGGCTCAACTCCGAGAAGGAGGAGAAGAAGCTGCTGGAGGTCACGTGGATGACCCGGATCCCGAAGAACCAACCCCCGGCTATGCCGGCCACGCTGACTATGGGGTCGAGCAGGATGGCCACCAAGGTGGCGGCCACAATCCGGGGCAGGACCAGCCGCTGGATGGGGTTGACGGCCATGACCTCCATGGCCGATATCTCGTCGCGTATGCGACGGCTGCCGAGGTCGGCGCACATGGCCGACCCGCCCGCTCCGGCTATGAGCAGGGCGGTGGCCACCGGCGCCTCCTCCCGGATGACGGCCAACACCATGGAGGCCCCTAACTGGGACTGGGCGCCGATCTGCTGGAGCAACGAGCCCACCTCCAGGGCGATCACCAGTCCGAACGGAACCGACACCAGGATGAGTGGCAGGGTCGTGACCCGGGCCAGGAACCAGCACTGGTCGATGAACTCGCGGTAGGGGAAGGTCCGGGGCCGGAACTGGCGCAGGGCCTCCAGACCCAGGGCGAACATGTTCCCGGTCTCGCGCAGAGCACCAGTCGCCTTCCGGCTGGCTGCGGCCGCCATCGCCATAGGTATCTAGACCTCTCTACCGGCGGGCCCGGCCCACCCTGGTACGCCGGGGCGGACAGTAGCCGTGCCGTCCGCCCCGGCGATCTCGCCCGGGGCCCGGGTTAGTGTGCTCACCGTGGCGGAAGCGATCGAGCCGGTCATCTCCCTCCGTGGCGTCACCAAGGCCTTCGGGTCCCACACCGTCCTGTCCGACGTGACCTTCGACGTGCCCAAGGGCAAGACCACCGCCATCCTCGGCCCGTCCGGCACCGGTAAGTCGGTTCTGCTCAAGAACATCATCGGCCTGCTCCGCCCCGACGCCGGGGAGATATGGGTCGATGGTGAGCAGATCGTCGGCATGAAGGACAAGGACCTCTACCGCATCCGCCGCAAGTTCGGAGTCCTGTTCCAGGACGGTGCCCTGTTCGGTTCCATGACCCTCTACGACAACATCGCCTTCCCCCTGCGCGAGCACACCCGCAAGGGAGAGAAGGAGATCCGGGAGCTGGTCCACAAGAACGCCGAGCTGGTCGGCCTCATGGACCACCTTCGCAAGCTGCCTGGCGAGGTGTCCGGGGGGATGAAGAAGCGGGCCGGCCTGGCCCGGGCCCTGGTCATGGAACCGGACATCGTGCTCTTCGATGAGCCCGACTCCGGCCTCGACCCGGTCCGGGTGGCCTACCTGGACGAGCTGGTACGCAAGTCCCAGGCCGAAACGGGCGCCACCTTCTTCATCATCACCCACAACATCGCGTCGGTGATGCGCACCGCCGACTACATGGGCATCCTCTTCCGGTCCAAGCTGGTCCGCTTCGCCAGCAAGGAGGAGATGCGCACCAGTGACAACCCGATCATCCGGCAGTTCCTAACCGGCAAGGCCGCCGGTCCCATCGGCATGGACGAGATGGCCGACAGCGGGGACATCGATGCCAAGCTGGAGGACTATCCCGAACTGGCCGAGGCCGAGGGCGTGCACGACGGCGTCATGAGCGTCTGAGGGCCCACAGGTACCCTATGCCGGCTCTAGGAGGGGATTGAGTTGAAGACGTTCCGCATCGGATTGAGGCTCGGCGTTCTGGCCGGCCTGGGCGCCGCCATCTACGCCACCATGAAGGCTCGCAAGCCGGCCGGTGGCGGCTCCACGGATGCCACCGGGGTGCACGGGGACTGGCCGGCGGTCACCCGCCGTCCACCCGAGGCCTCAGGGGACCACCACCCCCACGGCCGGGTGGCCGTGCCCATGGAAGCGGCCGCCATGGGCGCCCCTCCCGCCGTGTCCGATCCGGTCCACCCCCGCTCTCCCGAGCCCGAGGTTCCGGTGCCGGCCGAGCAGCTGGACCGGCCCGATCCCCACCCCGGGTCCCTCCCCCACGTGCCCACGCCGGCCCCGCCGGCGCCGGCACCGGCTCAGCCCAAAGCGGTGGCCCCGGTCAAGAAGGCAGCCCCCCGCAAGGCCCCGGCCAAGAAGGCCGCCGCCGCCCAGACGGCCGCCCCTCCGGCCAAAGCCGCTCCACCTGCGGCCAAGAAGGCTCCCGCGCCCGCCGCTGCGAAGCCTGCCAAAGCTGCGCCCGTCAAAAAGCCGCCGGTGGCCAAGAGTGCGGCTCCGGTCAGGAAGAAACCGCCGCCGGCTAGAGGCTGACCTGGTGCACGGCCACGATCCCCTCCGAGCCCGACAGCCGGCCGAGGACATCGGCGGGCACCGGGCGGTCGGTGGCCAGGACCATGAGGGCGGCGCCGCCGGAAGGTGAGCGCCCGACGGCCATGTTGGCGATGGACAGGCCGGCCTCCCCGAGGACCGTGCCGACCACGCCGATCATGCCGGGGCGGTCATCGTTGCGGACCACCAGCATGTAGTCGGCCGGGGCCAGATCCACGGTGTGGTCATCGACCATGACGATGCGGGGCTCGGAGCGATGTCCCACCACCGTGCCCGCCACCGAGTGCCCGCCACCCGAGAGGGTGAGCAGGTTGAGGTAGTCGGGGCTGGCCGAGCTGGTCGTCTCCCTGACCTCGATCCCACGCTCTTCCGCCATGCGCGGAGCGTTGACGTAGGAGACCGGCTCCTCGCTGGTCCCTCCGGCCCCGAACAGACCACGGAGGGCGGAGAGGGTGAGGATGCGGGTGTCGTGGTCGGCCAGGCCTCCCTGGTAGGTGATCT
>Ga0307373_10005571_pt1 | contig 20535 bp, 14 predicted proteins | sample OX2MG_FD_202534 | JGI IMG/M metagenome (GOLD analysis project Ga0307373, IMG submission 202534) | Soil microbial communities from Risofladan, Vaasa, Finland - OX-2 | ecosystem: Environmental > Terrestrial > Soil > Coastal area > Acid sulfate soil | place: Finland: Risofladan, Vaasa | collected...
GAAAATCGATGGCGCCCCTGACCGGAAAAGACAGCCACAGCTGATTCAGCGCGAGCAGCCCATCCAATATTGTCATTAGCAGCAAAGGTTTAAGATTTCTCCAACGGTTGCTCGTATTATGAGCTACTACAAGGACCTCAGCGAGTATCTTAGAGCCTTAGAGCAGAATGACAAACTCTTCAGAATTGCTCGGCCAACAATAAAGGAAACCGATCTTAGTCCTCTCGTAAGATTGCAGCATAGAGGGTTGCCTGAAGCTGAGCGCAAGGGTTTCCTGTTCGAAAATGTTACCGATTCAATGGGAAGACAATACAAAATGAAAGTAGCGTCTGGAATATACGCTTCCTCATTTCAGATTTATGCGCTTGGTCTCATGTGCGATCCTTCAAGAGAGAGCATTCAAAAGAAGTGGGGTCAGGCTTTCCAAAAACCAGTGGAGCCGAAATTAGTTGGGCATGGCCCTGTTCAAGATGTTGTAATACAGGGTGAGGATCTCTTGAAGGATGGCGAAGGTTTAGAGGCTCTGCCGATACCCGTGGAGGTTCCTGGATACAGTGGCCAGATCAGAACAACGAACTATTTCGTTTCAAAAGATCCAGAAACCGGTATACGCAACGTGGGCACATATTCTGCTCACATTTTTGGGAAAACTAAGATACTCTGGGAAATAAACCCCGCTAACCATGGCTATATTCATTGGAATCTATGGAGAACAAAGGGGAAGCAAATGCCAGCAGCTTTCGTTCTAGGTGGCCCACCTGACTTATTCTATGTAGCTTCTGCTAAGATACCTTACGGAATTGATGAATTAGCCATCGCTGGAGGATTCAGCGGCGAAGCTTTGGAGATTGTAAAATGTAGGACAGTAGATGTAGAAGTACCTGCACACGCAGAAATAGTCATCGAAGGTTTTGTCTCCACAGAATATATCGAGCCTGGAAACGCGTATGGCGAATTCACAGGTTACATGTCAACTGAGATTCTCATGCGACCAGTTTTCCAAGTGACTTGCATAACCCATCGCAAAAATCCAGTCTATGTTCATGTGACGAGCCAATTTCCACCGAGTGAAAGTAGCAAAGTAAGAAATGTCTCATTGGAGAATTTGTACTACAAGTTTCTGAAGTACGATTGTAAGTTCCAGGGCGTTCTTGATGTGGCGTGGGATGAAATTAGTCAAGGTCAGTGGTGCGTAATAAAGATCAAGAAAACCAATAATGCACTGCCTTGGCAAATCCTTCAGGGAGCGGCAGCATTCGATGCGAAATTCGGAAAATTCTTCATAGTCGTTGATGAAGATATAGATCCGAGAGAATTCGATTCAGTGATGTGGGCTTTGAGCTGGAGAGTCCAACCCGCGCGAGACATGAGAGTGGTATCCGGAAGAATGCCGGGTATTGATCCATCAGCGGCTAAGCCCGATGCACCACAGGAAGAAAAGGAATTTCCTGGCGGAGTCGGTAGCTCTGCGATGCTTATTGACGCTACGATGAAGTGGCCCTACCCGCCTGTTTCACTTCCCAAAAAGGAGTTCATGGACAAAGCCCTAGAGATATGGAAGGAGCTTAAGCTTCCAGATCTTCACCTCCTGCAACCCTGGTATGGATACTCACTCGGATTTTGGCCGAAAGAATTCCAAGAAGATGCAGAAATGATACTCAAAGGAGAACAATACAAGGTGAATGAACGGCTAGAAAGGAAAAGGCGAAATCTATGAGTGCCCCCTCAACAAGGGGAACATCACAAGCTCCATTGGGACAAAGAGGAGGGAGTGGAGAATGCTCTACAAGAGCAGATAAAAAGAAGATCGCCATAATCATGGAGTCTTTGAACATGAACATCTCTACGGCCTTCAACTTTCTTCATGATTGTGGTACAATGTACGGCATTGCTCAAAGTTAATATATGGGAATATTCGCAAATCCTGTATCTTGAATCATATTCGTCTTCAAAGAAATGCTTCCGTCTCCACTACGATAACTGCAATTATAGTTGTCATTGTAATAATTGTTGCCGCTGCCGGTGTTTACACTTTGACTTTGAGTAAGTCTACGTCAACATCAACGTCTAGCACAAGCTCAACATCATCCTCTACTACTGCTTCAACAACATCCTCCTCCCGCACCTCGTCCACTACGAGCAGCTCGTCTCAACCACCGATCGTTATCGGGATGGTGACGCATCAGAGCGGCTCGTTAGCACCAGTAGGCGTCTCACAAATAAACGGGGCGCAACTTGCGGTTAATCAGATAAATGCAAACGGAGGAGTTCTTGGCAGGCAACTTCAGCTAGTTGTCAAGGATGAAGGCGCTAGTTCATCGGATGCGTTGACATCAGTGCAGACACTCATTAATGTAAATCATGCAAACTTGATGATATGTTGCGCTCTGAGCGGAGACGCCGCGGCCGCAGTACCTACACTAATACAGAACAACATTGTCTCAGTTTGCGCCTTGTGCAGCCTAAATGCACTGTTCGTTGCACCCACTAACCAACTACTATTCGGGAATTCTCTTCCAGACTCAGGCTATGCATCAGCAGCTCTCGCTTGGTTGCAACTTGTCGGGGCAAAGAACTATGTTTTCATTGGAGAATATTACAGCTTTATCAGTGAGACAGCTAATTTTGTTGGCAACGCCAGTCTAGCAGCAGGCATAAAAATTGCTGCGAGCCCTAGTTACTTTCCTCCAAGTACAACAGACTTTACATCGTTGATTAACAACATAGCTGCGATACATCCCTCAGCAGTGATCGATTTCACAGTGGGTGGTGAAGTGGTTAGTCTCCAACAACAATATGCGGGAAATCCAGCAGTGAGTAGTATTCCAATATTGCACATGGATACGCTTCTATCTATATCTTCGTTCGCCAATCAAGTGCAGAAGGCTGTTCCAAATGGTATGAACAATGTGTTCATTATGGGGCCGAATACATTTACTAACACGACAGCTAGTTACGTGAAGAGCTATTCTTCGCAATTCAACATTACCTCAAGTTACATAGATCAAGATACTTACAGCGCAATCATAATCCTTTCTCAAGCGGTACAGCGTGCAGGAACCCTGAACACCACTGCTATAGTGAATGCTCTTCTACAGACGAACTACGTCGGTCCTGACGGACATGTTGTTATGCAATCAAATCACGCGCCTCAAGTAGGTACCAATTACCTGAGCGGAACACTTTACCAATGGCAATTGACAGGAGGTTCGTTGCACTACGATGTCATTTGGCCTCCGGTTTATGCCAATACAACTGCAATAATACCGTAGTTTCGGAATATGATTGGAACGGAATTGGCATTTCATTCATTTGTTATCTGATTCTGACTGCCGCCATTATGTTTGATATCGCAGTCACTCGGAAAGTCTTTCCCGCTTCTAGGTGGAAGAAAGAGAGTTGGTCAGGCTCGTGTTGTGGGAGAGGTTGCGGCTATAGTTAACGCGGTTGAAGACACGTAACCACATTTTCGAAATTGATTTGAAATGCCATACAAAGACCTAAGAGAGTTTATCGAAAAGATTGATAATTCTGGCGAACTTCAGCAAATAGATGCTGCCAATTGGAATCTTGAGATTGGAGGCATTACTGAAGTATCTGCAACATTGAATCCCGGACCAGCTCTGCTGTTCGACAACATAAGAGATTACCCTCGAGGATTTAGGGTATTTACAAACTCATTGAATTCAATAAAGAGAGATGCAATCGCATTAGGATTGCCCACCGACCTAAGCGCTCTCGGCACTCTTCGAGCATGGAAAGATAGAATTGGCGCGTTCACTAAGATTCGACCTGTCCATCGTTCAGATTCGCCGCTCTTAGAGAATTCTATGAAAGATGAGAGTCTGGACATATACAAGTTTCCAGTTCCACATTGGCATAAGAAAGACGGCGGTCGCTATATCGGTACGGGAAGTCTAGTCATAATGCAGGACCCAGAAAGTGAATGGGTTAACGCTTCCGTTTACCGCGTTCAGGTTCATCGAAAAAATCTACTTACTGTTTTTTTCGAACATCCGGGGAGGCATGGAGCTATTATTGCAAAGAAGTACTGGGATAAAGGGAAGAGCTGTCCTGTTGCAATAGTATGCGGTGAAGATCCTTCGCTATTCATCTCAGGTTGGGAATATCTTCCAGCGAGCTACTCTGAGTATGAATTTGCTGGTAGTATAAAGCAACAACCTATTGATGTCTTTGATGGACCATCGACTGGTCTGCCGGTCCCTGCCCAAGCGGAAATTCTCATTGAGGGTGAAATGCCACCGATAGACAGGGAATCGCTGATTGAAGGACCGTTTGGAGAGTACACTGGTTACTATGGATCGGGCCCCGCTGCCGCCCCTGTAGTCAAAATAAACTCCATCTGCTACCGAAACGATCCTATACTTCTGGGTGCCCCGCCCCTAAGGCCTCCATATGGTATTACGGGATTGCCCATGGGCGCGGCTACACTTTGGAACAATCTCGAGAGAAATGGCGTGACTGATGTTGTGGGAGTATGGCAATATGGCCTGCATCTCATAACAGTTGTATCCTTGAAGCAAAGATACTCGGGGCACGCGAAGAGGGCAGGGTTGATTGCAGCTGGAAATTCCTTAATTGGAAGAATAGTTATTCTTGTAGACGAAGACATAGATCCTTCAAATATGGATGATGTCATCTGGGCTCTCGGAACTAGATTCGAGCCAGCTTCATCACTTGATATTATCAAGAATGGTTGGAGTTCTAGTCTAGACCCGCGCATCTCGCCCGAATCCAAGGCCAAGGGTGACTTTTCTAATTCAAAAGTGATTATAGACGCATGCAAACCTTTTCCGTGGATAGACAAATTTCCCACTTCAACTCAAATCTCGCCAGAATATAGGAAAGAGATCGAAAAAAGGTGGGGGCACATCATTTTCGGCAGTACTAATCCGAAGACCGAATGACAAATTCATATCGGTTCCATACACAATATGATTTTCGGCTTTGCTTAGAATCTAGTGGGAAATCCTGCGCAAGTTTTGATGTGGTTTCGGAGCTTCAATTAGTTACGTTCGAGCGCCTCATTGAAAGATACGGAAAGGATGTCTTTTTGTATTTCTAGCTAGCAATTTTCCACGGAGAAGTACGGACCAGATATTAGGCAAGTCAGCACAAAGCTCATTGCGATTCCTTGGCTTGTCCATACGAATAAATACGCGTTGTATTTCGGACGGATCAATGCAAACCGTCGATGTGGCTGTTGTCGGTGGAGGATCGACGGGGTGCAGCATATTGTACAATATCGCGAAAAGTGGGGAGAAGAGCACCGTCCTGCTGGATATGTCCACTCAATTGGCTACAGGTCAGACAAGTCGGTCTACGGCAGTGATCAGGACTCATTACAGTATCGAAATTCTTGCTAGGATGGCCCTAAACAGCTTCAGGTTCTTCAAGAATTTTAATGATGAAATCCCTGGATACACTGCGGGTTATGTCGAATCAGGCCTCTTGATCGGAGCTGATGAAGCCTCAGAGGATGCAGTGCGTCAAAACATCGAAACCTACAAGAAACTGGGAATAGATTCGAGGATACTCGAGGCCGGAGAAATCGCTCAAATCGAGCCGATGCTGAAAGCTGATGATTTCTCAATTATGGTTTATGAACCCAATTCGGGTTACGCAGATCCTTCCACAACTGCAAGCGCGTTCGCTTCTGCAGCAGAGAAGCTTGGGGCGAGGTTCCTCTTTGGCACGAAGGTCGCAAGCATAGAGCGGGTAGGCGATAGCTATGTGATTTCAACGTCGAGCACAGACATAGTTACTTGCAAAAAGGTCGTCTTGGCAACGGGCGTATGGTCAAAACCCATCTTCGATAGACTCGGAGTGAGGCTTCCGATGAAGGTGGTGAGGCATCCGGTCGCGATACTCGGGAGGCCGAATGAATATCGCGGTGTCAGACCGGTGATCTTTGATTTTCTCAGATCGGCCTACTACAAACCAGAAGCGAAGAGCGAAGTTTCGGTCGGGAGCCTTGGCCGCGAACTTGATACTTCAAACATTGAAGCTGACCCTGACAACTATGATCAAGGGATAAACTACAAAGAGATTGAAGATATTTCGCGTTCCGTATCCGAAGCTCTCCCTATTATGGCGAGTAAGGGTGTCTACAAACGGGGGTATTCTGGGCTTTATGACAACACTCCTGACCAGCAACCCATCATCGACGAGCTTTCATCATATGGGTACCCGGGTATCTATTGCCTTGTGGGTTTAAGCGGCCATGGGTTCAAGCTCTCGCCGGAATTTGGGCGCATAATGGCTTCTTTGATACAAGACGGCAAATTCACCGAATATGACGTTTCAGTCTTTAAGCTGAAGAGGTTTGAAGAAGGGCGTCTACTCAAAGGCAGGTATCAGTTGTCGACAGTAGGCTGAGACGGCGTCGCTCTTTCAGTAGATTCATGGCGACGTGAACAGTATGCGCATTCTTCGTTTTCATCCTAGCAGGGTTCTGCGATGCAAGATATTTTAAATAAGAGTCGACATCGCCGATGTTCATGCTCGAGGCGAACTCCAAAAAAGAAATTATCTCAAAGAGCATGGGGAATGAAGGAAGGGTTCGCTCAGCTTGCAGTTTGTGTCAAAATTTTTGTGGTTTAATTGCCTACGTGGAAAACGGCAAAATTGTGAAGCTTGAAGGAGATCCTGATAATCCTAGAAACCGTGGTCACCTCTGTGCGAAGGGGCTATCTGGATTTGTTAACGCATATTCTCCAAAAAGAGTTACCAAACCGCTCATTCGGGGAAATCCAAAGAAAGGGCTAAACGTTGATCCGCAGTGGAAGGAGATCTCTTGGGATAGCGCCATTGAATTAGTTGCGGGAAAGGTAAAAAGATCAAGAGAGCGATCAGAAGCAGATCTTGGTCACAAAATTTCTTTGAATCAAGAGAGCAATCAAGTCAGCTTTAACCCTTGGTCTCAACGAATTATCTTGGATACATTTGATCATTGGACTCAATATAGCGGGATACAAATGCAATGGCTCCGAGCAGTCGATGGTTTTTATTCAGTGATGAGTGCAGAATGCTTTTGTGGAAATGCCGTTCATCCACCCTCCTATCTTAACACTTCTGCTTTCGAAGTAACAGTTGACCCTGAATTTTCAAAATACATCTTGCTAATTGGAGCCCAAGCTGGTTCAATCATCCACTACGATACGATGAACGTGGCACGTCACATGGCAGAGAATAGGCCGGGAGGGATAAAAGTAGTTTCGATAGATCCGATGGCTGGCTACGCTGGATCAAAGGCTGAGGAATGGATCCCTATAAGGCCTGGCACCGATGCAGCTTTCATACTTTCTCTTTGCAATTTACTCCTTAACGAGTATCATATTTACGACGCTGATTTTTTGAAGAATAAGACAAACGCCGCATATCTCATCGAAAAAAGTACCGGCCTTTATGCAAGAGATGAGGAATCGAAAAAACCGCTGGTTTGGGATCCAGTCGACAAGAAAGCGAAGCCATTTGACGACCCTACAATTCGGGATTATGCACTTGAAGGAATTAATGAGATAGGAACAAAATGCGCGCCATCTTTCCAAATAGTTAGAGAATACTTGATTGCATATTCTCCAGAAAAGGTATCCGAGATAACAACCATTCCATCGGAGACAGTTAGAAGAATTGCGAAGGAGATAGGCGAGGCAGCTTGCATCGGACAGACTATTTCAATTGACGGAAAGGAGTTTCCATACAGACCTGTGTCAGTAGCTTGGTACAGAGGGCTCAGTGCTCATAGGCATTCTTTCCTCGCTGGAATGGCAGCGATGATGCTTCCGACGATATTAGGTGCAATCCAGGTACCTGGCGGTATTCAAGCGAATCCCTCATCACCTGAATATACGACTGCCGATGGGCTTATGGCCACTAGGCCTTGGTTGGGACCGCCTTATCCTGAACGCCCGGTCTCAAGACCAAAGCGCGTAGATGCGTACGAGCTATTTCCTGTTTCTGTCTACTCGACACAGTTAATTCCTGTGATTCTTGATGATCCGTCGAAATTTGGCATTGACCTGAATAATTTCGTATGGCCAGAAATCATGTTCACATTCAGAGACAATCCTGTGAAAAACACCTTCTCACCAGAACAAGTCGTCAGAGGCCTGAGCAAGATTCCATTCATTGTTTCTTTCTGTGTCGATCTTGATGAGACTGCCAACAGCTTGGCAGATCTAGTCTTCCCGGATCTGCACCACCTCGAGAAATTGGCTGAGTCGATGTACCTAAGAGTAAACGAACCAGGGTACTGGTACGCGGCAAAACCTGTTGTAAGACCTCCTTTCGAACCTCCCTGGAATGACTTGGTTAACAATGGTGAGATTTTTCTGCAAGTGGCTGAAAGAGCTGGCTTTCTTTCTGATGTGTACAAATTTCTCAACGACGATTGGAATCTTACCAATACACCATACGAACTCGAAAAAGACAAGAAGTATTCCTACGAAGATTTAATGGATCGCCGGCTAAAGAGTTGGTTAGGAGAAGAAAAAGGCTTAACTTGGTTGATGAGCAAAGAGGGGGGCTTATTAAAATGGAAAGCTAAACCCGAAGAGACTTACAAAGGAGCTTTCCGAAAGGCAAGATTACATCTTTATTGGGAGTTCATGTTGCGAGCAAAAAAGAATCTAGATGAGATAGTCGATGATATTGGGCTTGACTGGTGGGACACCAGTGATTATCAACCAATTCCAGATTGGAAGCCCTGTCCAGCTTACACAAACAAGGATGCAGAATATAATCTCTACTTGATAAATTACAAGATTCCAATGATGGCTCATTCTTTCGGCAGGTTTAACCCTGTACCGATGCAGCTGGTAAGCGCTCGAAGTCATCTCGATAGCTTGTTGATTCACCCGCGGACTGCGTCGGTGCTCGGCATAGCAGAAGGAGATGACGTGACGGTGGAGAATTATCGGGGGGTGAAACAGGTAAGCATCGCACACTTGACGGAAAGAGTTCATCCTGAAGTGGTAGCGTCATCTCAGCATAAATTGCGCAAAGGGATTGATTTCAATGCAATGATATCTGCGTCAGAGGATACGTTGGACTTTGTGGGGGGAGCAATCGATGCCTGTGTGTTGGTGAAAGTATTCAAAACAGACAAAGCTGGGGTCACAACAAATTGAAACTTTCAATGCTGATAGACCTTGCAAAATGCGTCGGATGCGATGCGTGCTCTGTCGCCTGCAAGATTGAAAATTCTTCCCCCGGTGACATCTGGTGGGCCCCCGTTATCAACACCGAAGTGGGGAAATTCCCAAAAGCGAGATTATCCTTTCTCCCCACACTTTGCATGCATTGCGAAGAGCCTCCATGCATGAAATCATGTCCCACAAAATCAATCTCAAGAAGGGAAGATGGAATCGTAGTCATTAATGAAGATTCGTGTGCAGGAAGCAGGTCGTGCGTTTCGGCTTGTCCGTACAACGCAATTAGTATGTGGGAAGAGAGCACTCCGACGACCTATAGAGACGGAATGGAAGAGAGCACTCACCCGATTGACGTAATGGCTAAGAAAAAACACAAAATTGGAGCAGCTCAAAAATGTACATTCTGTGTGCACAGAATGGACGCCGCAAAGCAGATAGGGCTTATCCCTGGGGTGCACCGAGATGCGACCCCTGCCTGCGTTCTTGCCTGCCCAGCCGAATGCAGGATTTTCGGAAATATCGAAGACCCAAACAGTCCGCCATTCAAATACTTAGAGCAGGCAAAAAAGGATGGCCGAGCAATTTTTGTTTTGCGACCCGAAGCAAATACGAAACCGAAAGTAGCCTATCTATGGTGAGCTTGCAATGTTAGCAGCAATCCAGTTCAACACTTTCATTCCCGTCTATTGGATAGATATAGCCGCGGTTCCGCTCGTCTTAATGGTTATTCTTGGAGTTGCATACAAATTTAGAAATTCGGTCAAACTAGTCCCTTCCTCCATTTTCAGAGATGCTAGACTTCATCTCAAAGTATCAGGAATGGTGAGAACGAGTATCTCTGAAATCTTCAACAGAGTACTTGTGCAAAGAAACGTGCTTAATGGTTCAACGGCTAGAAGAATTACGCACATGATGGTGTTTTGGGGATTCCTTGGCCTTGCTTTCGCGACAATATGGGATGACATATTCTTTCACGACGGAATTCTTCCTCCCCCTTTGTCGAAAGAGAACTTCGGGAATATCGTGGGGAATGTTTCGGGTGTTCTATTGATTATAGGAATGACAATCGTTATAATAAGATACTTTTCGGTCGAAAGCTTCGCGAAGAATCGCCGGAATGGAGATTTTCTTTTTCTCATGCTTCTCTATGTTGCAACGATAACCGGTTTCGCAACAGAATTCAGCAGATACTCGACAATCATTTGGTTTGCTGACTATAACTATGCACTTCATATTGCCCTAGTTGTAGGTCTGATCGCCACAGCGCCCTTTACTCACTTCTTTCATGCATTGCTTACTCCTTTTATGAGATTTGTCGGACGTCTACAAGATCGACTCATTGTAATCGGAGTGGCAAAGTACCCGTTTTATCGTAAGGAAGAGATGGCGAAACTTGCAGAAGGCGTTCGCGATGGGACGGAAAAACCTACGTTTCCCGATTGGCTAGTGGATCAGAAGAAAAAAGAATAGGTATATCTCCGCTAGGGATTTAGACCGAAAACTAGTAATTCCTCGTCCACTCGCATTCGCCATTCAATTAGATCTAGTTGGTTTTGGAATAAAAGGAATGAGGGGCACGGCGAAAAATCCAATGAACGTAACCGCAAGAAAAGCCATGCTCAACGACCCCAGAAAAGCAGGCTCAGCTAACATTCCCAAGACTATTGGTCCCACGACGCCTCCCCCAACGAATCCCACCCCCCATACTATTGAACTGGAGAATGTCTTTGCATCTTTCAATGAAATTTCATTCGAGAGTCCAAGTATTAGTGGGAAACCCGTGAATTGAAACATTCCCGAAATTGCTAGAAAGATTTCTGCTTCCAAGATGTTGGAAGCAACGACGAATAACAGCATTGCAACAAGTGCTCCGAGCGAAGAAATTGCAAGTACAAGTCTGCGATCGAACATGTCTGTTAATTGACCAACCACAGGTTGGGAAATTATTCCCATTCCCGGCATCACGGAAGCAGCAAGGGCAACGTAGCTGTACTGCACGTGATCAACCGAATTGAGATAGAGTGGAAGAAATTGAGTGACCGACTGTGAAAAGACAGATGTGATAAAGGAGTAAATAGTAAGAGCAAGTATCGGCGGGATCACGACCTTAAGCGGAACTGTAATCCTTTGTGATCGCCACGCTTTCTGCGGCCCTGTCCCCGAAGATGAAGACGGACCTAATTTTCCTTCCTGCGATCCTTCATACCTAAGATCCGGAATAGATCTGAATCGCACTTTACGTATCAACATGTAAATTGAGGCAGCCGTCGCTAATCCGCCAAAGCTGAGCAAAATTATCGACGCCGTTCCTAACACACCGATTAGCGCTACGGCGATTATCGGAAAACTGACCATTCCAAAAGTGCCCATTGATCCATTTATTCCAAAAGCCCTCCCTCGATTCTTTCTTCCTATTTGCTCGTCAATAATGGCCGCCCCGACGGGGTGATAGAACGAGCTCCCAAAGCCAGCAATCGACGCGAATAATATTAGAACCAAGAATAAGTCAATCCCATGAAAAAAGCCGAGTGCGAGTGCGAAACCTGCCAGACCTACAGCAACTGTTACAACGCCAATTATCATAAGCCTAGCAAAGTTTCTTCGCGCATCAGATCTTCGGCCTATGAAGGGACTCATGACAATCGCAAAAGCATTCAGAGTAGCTCCTATAACTCCTATTGAACTAGGAGTGAAGGAATAGGTTTGCAAAAGAAGAATTGGATATATGATCGGGAAAATACCGAGCAACCCATCATTTGCAAAATGACCGATGGCTGTAGCAATAAGGCTCTTTGAACTGTCCTGCAATGAATAGATCATTTCAGAACAAGGCGGATACTTAACTTTGTCAGGAAATCATTATGGCTAGTCGCTGGAAAGTTTTGCTCTCGACAAAGTCGATTGTATTGAACAAGTACGATCTTAGTACTTTCGATGACAACTGAGCTCAACCTCAATTGAAGGAGAGAAACGATTCCATATGGCGAGGATGCGCTCCATTATGCCCTAATGTCCCTTGCGAAAGATCTGATATGAGAGCAAAGCTTAATTGTGTACACATATCGAATACACGATGCCCAATACCAGTGGATATTTTGATTCAATCAATTCATGATATCTGTCGTTACGGTCGGTAGCTCCGTTCAAGATTACGAGTGGTTTGATTCATGCTGGATGAGCGGGCTGCAAATACAGGCGAATTATCAATCACCGAGGTTTCGAAAAGGTCTTCACGGAAGCGTTTCGACACAATAGCAACCGAAGAGCCACTGGAAATTCGCGTTCTCAAATATAATAATGCCGATCACGATTGGACGAGATATAGCCTTGCAGTCACGATGAGGACTCCCGGAAGTGATTTCGAGCTCGCCGCGGGTTTTCTCTTCTCCGAAGGCGTAGTTAGAAGTAAGAGTGATATTGTGAAGATTTCTTACTGCGCTGATCCACGAGAAAAGCAACAGTACAACATTGTCAATGTCTATCTTGCAGATGAAGTGAGCTTTGAACCCAGCAAACTAAGTCGTCACATATACACCTCCTCGAGTTGCGGAATATGTGGAAAGGGCTCTATCGATCAGGTCAAAGCAGTATGCTGGAGTAAACCTGTTGGAGACTTTAAAGTAACCTTCGATAAATTATCCAGCCTTTCAGCTAAGCTCGCCGCATCCCAAAGTATGTTCAACCGTACTGGGGGATTGCATGCTTCGGGTTTGTTTGATATTGATGCGCGATTGCTATCTTCTAGAGAAGATGTGGGCCGGCATAACGCTCTCGACAAACTAGTAGGCTCTCTTCTGCTGAAAGACAGACTTCCCGCCTCAGGAACTATTTTGTTAGTTAGTGGAAGAGCGAGCTTTGAATTGGTACAGAAGGCCGCTCTGGCAGGCATGCCATTCATGGCGGCTGTCGGTGCTCCGAGCAATCTAGCTGTTTCTCTCGCTGAAGAGTACGGCATAACCCTTGTCGGATTCCTGCGAGGAGAACGCTTCAATGTTTACAGCTCCATAGAAAGGGTCGAATTCTAGAGGCAAATTCTCTGCAACCTCCTTGACAACGATTAACTAGATTCGCCAGGCGGGGTTTACTTCCATAAAAATACAGTTTCCTTTGACTATGTGTCATCCTGTTGATGGACGCCAAGCAAGCGTCGCCAGTCGTTCGTTTGAATAGAATTTAGTTTCCGGAATCGATGCAGGATGAAATGCATGGCGCGAGCTAGAAATCCACCGTGCTCGCATTATCAACACTTAGGCATGAACTGATCTGCCCCGAGAGTTTCCGAGAGCTATAAGTTCATCTAACAGGTGGTGAACGGAATATCTCTTCTTCATAAGAAACTCCTTCAATTCAGAATCCTCTGTGCATCTGTTAAGCAATGAATCCAATTGTATGAGAGTGCCCTTGAATATCAGAGATGCTTCTGTAATGACTTTTAGCGATTTGTCAACGATTTTGCCGTCTTCGGATTCTATCTTACCAAAATCCGGTTGTGAGTCTGCCGCTGTGAGTGCTTTCTTGACATCAACATCATTCTTCACAAGCTTAACGACACTCCTTAATCTACTCTGAGAGAATCTTCGCCTAACTGCTTCATTCGAAATAAGAATTCGTTTATCATGGTCCCTCAACCAAATCAGCTCCTGGGCATTAGTGGGGCTAAGCTGATGGCTTCGAACTTTTTCAAGAATTTCCGTTGGCAGTGTCAGAAGTAAAATTCTGTGAGAAACGTATTCTTCGCTCCTTCCTAGTTGTCTAGCAAGCTCGGAGACGCTGCCATATCCAAATTCCTCAACGTAGTGTTTGAATGCGCGAGCTTCCTCAATAGCATCAAGCGTTCTCCTTTCAATGTTTTCGATAATCGAAATTTCGTAGGCTTCTTTCTCCGAAATATCCTTCATGAAACACAGTATCTTTGACATATGCAATTGCTTGCAAGCAGCAAGTCGCCTGTTGCCAGCTACGACTTCGAACAAATCTGATACTGGTCTGACTATTATCGGTTGAAGTAATCCATTCTGTTTGATCGAGTTGGTGAGCTCGTCCAGGTTTCCTACCTCATCTCGTAATTGATATGATGACGGCCGAATCAGTCCTACTTCCAGATAGTTGAGAACGCCCAATGTTCGTTGGACTGTCTGAAATTTCTTGTGCATCAAGTGGCGTAGTAAACTTGGAATCCTATAGGTTATGGTGGTGTGGATTCTTCCCACCCACTTGCTTCTCTAGGAGAGAATCGCTCAAGATGGAAGACATTGGTGTAGCTCCACTCCAAGTAAGCTCGAATTCTTTCTTGAAACCTTGAATCCAAGGTCTATTGTTTGTCCAAATAGCACCCATGTCTCGAATATTGTTTGTTGGGCTACTGGTCAACAATATCATTTCAGAATCGTCCACTATGCAATATTTCAACGATGAATCAACTCCAACTAAGTGCCTGAGTTCAACAAATTTTGAGTACTCTTCCAAGATCTCTCTGTTGACTGGTAGCAACTCAGTTATTGCCCTAACCCTTACCCCTCTGTCGACTATTTTACTTTCTTGATCAAAAATTCCCAGGAGATAATTCTGCCTGAGGCCTGTGGCAGATAGAATTCGCACCAATTCATTCTTGCAGTTCTGAACCAATTTGGACATCCTTTCGAAGACCTGCTCTCCTCCCTCTAGCTTGAAGACACTCCTGTTCTCAAACGGTTCCGTGGGGCTGTCTGTTCTGTTTAGACTATGAAGCCATTCACCAGTCTCCATGGCCGTCTTTTTCAACAACACGAACTTGTTGTAAAGGCGAGACACTAGCAAACTCATTGCGACTTTCGGGTCTATCGCTGTGAATATCGACGGTTTCGCCATAATTACTTCCACCAGACCCGATGCCCTAAGCTCTCTTAACATCCGATACGTATCTTCTCTTGGTAGACCAGCCACTCCTGAAATTGTTCTGGCTCCACTGGGCCCAAGAGTAAGCAAAACGATGTAGACTCTAGCTTGGGTAGCGGTCAGCCCAAGTTTGACTAGGTCGTTGAGTTTAGGAGCTATTATTTCGTGGTTGAAATTCGGCATTCTACTAACAAAATGTTTGAATTCTACTATCCAATATATCTTTGTGCTGTAAAGGAAACCCGGGACGTCGACCCGATTCAATTACCCATTTTGAAAGATTCACTTCACTTTGCATAAACTCAAAATCTGCAATCCAATTTCACTTTCAAGAGATATTAAAAAATGAGAAAAGGATTATCGTGAGGTATCTTTCTGCGGTCGCAAGTCTTACATAGAATCGAGGATCGTTCAACTTGGAATATTTCATCGTGGATCCAGCAACGTATTCTCTAATTAACAGAGATAGTGTACTACCTAGCAAGAACAAATCTTGAACATCAGAAGTATGAAATATTTCATTATGAGCAAGTGCTAGGGGCATCGATTTCATGGAACAACGAGAAATCTTGGAAATGAGCCATCAAACCACACTAGGAACTTCGCCCTTGAGAAAAGAAGACTTGCGACTAATCACCGGAAAAGACACCTACGTTTCAAACATGAAGAGGCATGGCATGCTGTATATGGCCATTCTCCGAAGTCCCTATGCTCATGCACGAATTAGATCTATTGATTCTTCGGAAGCTAAAAGCCATCAAGGTGTCGTCAGTATTTTCGAGGGCGAGGATGTTCGTCCATATCCTTGTTACTGGTATTCGCAGGCTGATGGAATGAAAAGAGCGACCTGTTATCCGCTAGCTTTGGAAAAGGTAAGATATGTTGGCGAACCAGTCGTAGCCCTTGTTGCAGATTCGCCTGAGAATGCTAAAGACGCAATCGAAAAGATTAGCGTGGAATATGATCCCCTGCAGGCAATTACGTCTGCTTCAGATGGGTTGAAAGATCGTGCACCTCTCATCTATGAGGAATGGGGTGACAATATTGCGATGCGCTATGAAATAAAGGGCGGCGATGTTGAGAAGACTTTCGCCAATGCCGACCTTGTTTTCGAAGAGACCTTGAGCATTCATCGTCACTCTCCTGTTCCAATGGAACCCAGAGCATATCTTGCTGAATACGATTCTTCAAGCAGCTTCATTACTTTGTGGGCTACGACGCAAAATCCTCATCTTATACGGACAATAATATCAGCTACAATAGGACATCCAGAGTCGAAAATCCGAGTGGTGGAGCCAGACGTTGGAGGTGCCTTTGGAGGCAAGATGCCGTCATATCCAGAAGAGTTTCTTGTGTGCATATTTGCAAAACGATTGGCTCGGCCGGTAAAATACGTCGAAGAGAGGTCGGAAAGTTTCGTTGCTATGCATCAAGCTCGAGAACAATCGCATCATGTGAAAATCGCAGTTTCGAAGGATGGGATGATTCAAGCAATCGACGACAAGATAGTTGGAGATCTTGGCGTTTCGTTCCCCACGACTGGACCAGCTTCCCTGGCAACAGCTGCTCGATTCATCCCATCAATTTACAACCTCCAAGCGTATCGGGCCTCCATAATCGGAGTAGCGACGAACAAACCGCCGTATGGAGCATTCCGAGGATTTGGAAAAGATGCTTCAAATTTCATAATCGAGCGGATAATGAATATCGTTGCCACTCGAATGAAAATGGATCCCGTCAAATTACGATCGAAGAATTTTATCAAACACGAACAACTGCCCTATCGGAATATAACTGGAGCTCTTTTTGATTCTGGAAATTACGATGAGTGTTTGAGAAGGGCGACAGAACTAATTGGTTACAACAAATTTAGGCAGACTCAGTCTGATTTGCAGAGAGAATCTAGATTTGTCGGGATTGGATTCTCGGTTGTTCTTGAACCCTCAGCGTCGCACTTTCCAAATTCTTTAATGAATGGCTATGAAAAAGCTACAGTTCGTCTTGATCCTACTGGATGTTTAACTGTGCTTTCAGGGATGACATCTACGGGAACATCCCATGAAACTGTTCTTGCGCAAATAGCGTCAGATGTACTTACGATTCCTTATGATGATATTACCGTGGCTGAAGGTGACACACAATTTACCCCTTACGGGTTTGGAAATTGGGCGAGTCGCTCTGTTGTGCTCGGAGCGAACGCTGTTCATTTGGCTTGCGTAAAATTGAGAGAAAGAATCTTGCAGACCGCTTCGTATCTGGTAAATGAAAAGATTGAGAATCTGGAGCTTCAATCTGGTCGGGTTCTGGTCAAATCGAATACTTCGAAGAGCCTTAGCTTGAAGGAAATCTCTTATGCATCTTATTTCATGCATCCATCGATTCCTCGAACTATTTCTCCAGGTTTGGAGGCTACCGAATTCTTTTTCCCACCTACAGTTGAGGCGGTGCCAAATAGTGACGGCAATAGAAATGCATACGCCGCTTATGGATATTCCGTCAATGCGGCTATCGTTGAAGTAGACATAGAAACCGGCACAGTCAAGATATTGAAATATATAGTCTGTGCCGATGCGGGAAGGATTTTGAATCCGAAAGTCGTGGAAGGTCAAATTGTAGGGGGAGTGTGCCAAGGAATGGGCGGAATATTTCTTGAAGAACAGCCCTTTGACTCGGACGGGCAACCGTTAGCCACTTCATTCATGGATTACCTCTTGCCAACGGCCACCGACGTTCCTGACATAACAATTGCCCATATGGAAAGTCCTTCGCCATTTCTACCGCTTGGTGCGAAGGGAGTTGGCGAAGGAGGTGCTGAAGGGGTAGCCGCGACTGTAATCAATGCAGTTGAAGATGCACTCAAGCCATTTGCCGTGAGAATTAGAGAAACACCGCTGAAACCAGAAGTTGTTTGGAGATGCATACGCGGAACCTCTAGTGCCCGAGAGCTATAGTTCATTTGTCTAAAGCAATATATGAAATTGAGAGTGTGAATTGGATATCCCTAAAAAAGTATCAAATGTAGACGATCTTCTAGGAAGATTAGCCAGCGAAGCAGACTACATTACAGATCGATCAACCGCAGCTGCAATTTTTCTCTCGATCAAAATGCAAAAGCCACTACTAGTTGAGGGGCCTCCAGGCTGCGGTAAGACGGAAATTGCCAAATGTCTTTCGAAGATATTTGGACTTTCATTGATACGACTACAATGTTACGAGGGACTGGATTATGGGCACGCCGTGTATGAATGGGATTACCAACGCCAGCTATTGGAGATCAGATTAGGGCAACAGGATCCATCAGTTTCAAGAAATGAGTTAAAGCATCAAATCTATAGCGAAGAGTTCCTCCTGGAACGGCCTATACTGAAAGCAATACGTTCAAAGGAGAAATCAGTACTTCTTATTGATGAAATTGATCGAGCTGACCCTGAGCTTGAAGGCTTTTTGTTTGAATTCCTGAGTGAGTTTCAAATCTCAATCCCGGAATTGGGCACCATCAAAGCTCAGACCATACCCTATGTTATAATCACCTCAAACAACTCGCGTGACCTTTCCGACGCATTGAAGAGGCGTTGCCTGTACTTGCATATTGATTACCCCTCGCAACAACGTGAAATCGAGATATTGAAACGGAAGGTGAAGGGTTTATCAGATTCGCTAGCTATGGAGGTAAGCGATATAGCAAGAACGATTCGCGAAGACGAGGTCATTCTTAGGAAACCCGGCACAGCTGAATCAATTGACCTTGCTAGCACTGCTGTAACTTTGGGCGCGGATTCATTGTCGAACGAGATCCTATCATTGGTTGCAGGAAGTATACTCAAGGATCAAGAGGATTTGAGCCGATTTCTCTCCACCTTGAAGGAAAAGAATGCGAATTGACGACGCATGCGGAATTGGTTGTGCAAATCACATTCAATTTGAGGAAGTCGGGTAAGGAGGTAGGTGTCAGTGAAAGCATTGATGCTGTATCAGCCCTAAACTTAATCGATATAATTGATCTTGAGCTTTTCAAAGCTATATTGAATGCAACCCTGATAAAGGATAATGCCGCAAGATTCGAAATTTCCGTCAAGCCAAGCGAGGAGAAACTCGGAGGTCCATCTAATGACCTCATACGAAGGGATCAATTCGCATCCATCGTTACTCTAGGCGCAGAATCTCCTATAGAGGAAACCAAACTTACCAACCTCTACAGTCCATTAGAAACTACACAAACGCAGCCAGACGCAAGAGACCGGACGATGGTGACGAATAGAAAAGTCTGGCAGGATGGTTTGAGAAGATTCGTGCAAAGCATAGCTACGCTCGAAAGCCACAGAAAAATGCAAGAAACTAGTGGTTCTGTCAACATTCGGCGTACCATCAGAATGGACGCAAGAAGAGCGGGAGAATCGGCTTTGCTTGTGAGAACGTCAGAACGGATTAACAAAGCCAAAGTGGTATTGCTTTGCGATGTTTCTGGTTCAATGATGCGTGCGGTCACCTTCATCTCTAATTTGGCTTATTGGACAAAAAGATCAATGCCCAAGTCAGAGATTTTCTTGTTTAGCACTAGGATCACTAGAGTAACCAAATATGCCGACAAATTAGGATCCTCGAGATTCGAGTCTTTCATATCCAGATTCGGTAAAGGGTACGGCGGTGGAACCCGAATCGGTCAATGTTTTGATCAATTAATTAGGCGCTATGGCAATATGCTTGACAAAAAGACTACAACTGTCATCTTCAGTGATGGATGGGACATTGGTGAGATTGACTTGTTGGATTCAAAAATGAGAGAATTAAGCGTGAAATGTCACAAAGTAGTTTGGATTAACCCCTTACTTGAAGAAGTTGACTATCTCCCGGAAAGCATGGGTATTCAAACTGCTTTGCCGTATATCGATTCCTTTCTTTCCCCTTCCGAATTCATTTTGGGAACTTCTGCATCAAATGTTAACAAAGATAAACTCGAAATCGAAGTTTACCTAAATCCACCTTAAAAGTCTCTACAACATCATCCCGTAAAGGGAATCGGCTAGCACTATTACTACGCTTCTGTTGATCTATTTCTCGTTTGGGCTGAGATCTGGCTCGCGCATTACCAGTGTCTTACCTCGCATAAGTGATGGTGCGATTGCTATTGCTTCCAACACTGCGAGGATTAGGGCGGCAATCTGGAAACCCGATAGAAACTCGGCTCTTGCAGACAACATCAACGGCCCACTAGCAGATCCCTGGAGCAATAATGTGAACAAGCCGTAGGGTATTCCCAAAGTGATGAAGAGGACCATAAGACCGTAGCTAGATGTCAAACCAATGTTGTACATGGTCGATCTGAATCCATTTGCAATTCCTCTTCTATTAGCCGGAACTGAGCCCATGATCGCTCGTGTATTTGGAGAACTGAACATCCCGTTTCCAGTTCCAATAATAGAAAGCACCACTACAATTTCTAGGTACGGGGTGGTTGCCCCAAAAGTGAACATGTATAGAAGGGCAA
>Ga0307373_10005572_pt1 | contig 20533 bp, 22 predicted proteins | sample OX2MG_FD_202534 | JGI IMG/M metagenome (GOLD analysis project Ga0307373, IMG submission 202534) | Soil microbial communities from Risofladan, Vaasa, Finland - OX-2 | ecosystem: Environmental > Terrestrial > Soil > Coastal area > Acid sulfate soil | place: Finland: Risofladan, Vaasa | collected...
GCCGACCTTCCAGAACCGCCAGGTCAACACGGAGATCCGGCTGAAGGACGGCGAGACGAGCCTGCTGGCCGGCCTGATCCTCGACAACGAGCGGAACCTGCTGGAAGGGGTGCCGGGACTGAGCGACCTGCCGGTCATCGGCCGGCTGTTCGCCCATCACCAGCGCGAGAACGATCAGACCGACGTCATCCTGACGCTCACCCCCCACATCGTGCGGGTGCTGAACCTCAAGCCGTCCGATCTGCAGGCCTTCCAGACCGGCCGCGGATCCGCCCCGATGGGCGAGCTGCCGATTCCCATCGCACCGCCCGTCCAGCAGCCGCAGGCGCCCGGCGCGGGCCCTGCCCGGCCGATCCTGCCGGCCACGCCGGCTGTCCCCGGCATGCCCGACGTGCCGCGCTGAGGCGGCGGCCCCGGTGCCGGGCGCGGCTGTCCGGCGGCGCCGGACGGCTACGCCTGTCGCGAGACGTGCGCACCCAGCTGCTGCAGGCGCTCGACGAGCTGCGTGTAGCCGCGCTCCACCGTCTCGAGCGGCGCGAGACTGCTCTCCCCCTCGGCCGCCAGCGCTGCCGCAATCAGCGCCATCCCGGATCGCAGGTCCCGGCTGTCGAGCGGCCGTCCGCGCAGCCGGCTCGGGCCGTTGACGATGATGCGGTGGGGGTCGCACAGGAACAGGTCGGCCCGCATCCCGCTGAGCTGTTCCAGCGCGAAGAGCCGCAGCTCGTACATCCAGTCATGCACGAGCGTGCGCCCTTCCGCCTGCGTGGCCAGCACGGTCACGAGGCTCACCAGATCGCTCGGAAAGCCGGGCCAGAGGCCGGTCGTGATCCGGCCGGCCGCCACCGGCTTCGATTCCTCGATCCGGAACGTCCCGCCCTCCATGCTGCAGCGGACCCGCATCTGCTTGAGCACGGCGGTGATCACCTCGATGTCCTCGCCCCGCGCCCCGCCGATTTCGATCGTCCCGCCGGTGACCGCGGCGACGACGGCCCAGCTGCCGGCCTCGATGTAGTCCCCGCTCAGGCGATGCGCGGCGGCCCCCAGCCGGTGCCCGCCGTCGATCCTGATCGTCGACGTGCCGGCGCCGGTGATGCCGGCCCCCATCTTCTGGAGGAACTCGCACAGCTCCACGACGTGGGGCTCGCACGCGGCATGGCGGATCTCGGTCAGGCCGGGGGCGGCCGCCGCCGCGAGCACCGCGGTCTCGGTGCCGGTCACCGAGGCTTCCTGGAGATACATCGACGTCGGGCGCAGGCCGTCGGGGGCGTCGAGCGCGTGCAGCTCGCCCTCCAGGGACCGGGCCCCCATCGCGCGGAGCGCCTCCAGGTGGGTCCCGATCGTCCGGCGCGCCGGGAAGTCGCCCCCGGGAGGCGCCAGCCGCGCCCGGCCGCGCCGGGCGAGCAGCGGCCCGAGCAGCAGCACCGATCCGCGCAGCCGGCCGACCAGCGCGCGGTCCGGCTCGTCCTTGGTGACACGCGCGCACCGGACCCGGAGCGTCGAGCTGCCGAGACCGTCGACGTCGGCCCCGAGGTCCTCGAGCAGGCGCACCATCACTTCGACGTCGCCGATCCGCGGCATGTTCGACAGCGTGCACTCGTGCTCGGTCAGCAGGCAGGCGGCCAGCAGCGGCAGTGCCGCGTTCTTGTTCCCCTCGACGTCGAGCCGGCCCGACAGCCGGACCCCTCCTTCGATCAGCAGCGTGGACATGCGCGCAGTGCCACTCCTTCTCCGAGCCGTGACCGGCTCAGAACTCCCCGAGGTACACGATTTCTTCCCGGAGCTCGACGCCGAACCGCTCGCGGACTTCCCGCCGGCACAGATCGACCAGCGTCCTGATGTCGCGCGCGCTGGCGTGACCGTCGTTGACGATGAAATTGCCGTGCGCCGGCGACACCCGCGCCCCGCCCACGGCCCGGCCCTTCAGGCCGGCCCGGTCGACCAGCGCGCCGGCCGACGCCGGCAGGCCGGGCGGGACGGCATCGCGCGCCGGATCGGGATTCTGAAAAATGCAGCCGGCGCTCGGCGTCTCGAGCGGCTGCGTCCGCTTGCGGAACGCCAGCGACTGGCGGGCCACCGCGCGCAGCGCCCCGGACTCGCCCGGCCGGACGATGAACACGGCCGACAGCAGCACCTCGCGGGTCCGCTGCAGCCGGCTTCGATCGTAGCCGAATTCCATCGCCGCCTGCGGCACGTCCAGCACGGCCCCGTCCGGCGTCACCAGCCGCACCTCCGCGACGAGGTCGCCGAGCAGCCGTCCGCCGTAGTGCGCGTTGCCCCAGATCCCGCCGCCGACCGTCCCCGGCGTCCCGGCCCAGGCCTCCAGCCCCGCCAGACCGCGCCCGATCGTCCAGCGCACCAGGCCGTTGATCGTGACCGCCGCGTCGGCCCGCACGCGCTCCGGGCCTTCGGGCGCGATGCCGCCGCCGCGCGGACGGATGACGAGCCCGCGAATCCCCCGGTCGCCGACCAGCACGTTCGAGCCGCCGCCGAGCATCGTCGCCGGCACGCCGGCCTCGCGGGCGAGCGCCAGCGCCGTGCGCAGTTCGGCTTCGGTCCGTGTCTCGAGCAGCCAGTCGGCCGCCCCGCCGACCCGGAACGTCGTCAGCGGCGCGAGCGGCACGCGGCGCGCCACCCGGCCGGGGCCGAAGACCTCCACCAGCCGGGCGTCGAGCCGATCGGCGCCCGCCTCCCCCGTTCCGCCGTCGCGCCTCTGCCGTTCGTGCTGCATCACCGATCACCACCGGCGGCACCGCGCCGCGCCGATCCGCTCACCCCTGCACGAACGGACGCTCCCGCTCGATGAGGGCAGCGACCGCCTGGCGCGGCGAGCAGATCTCGAACCCGATCCAGTCTCCCGGCGCCAGCTGTCCGGCGATCGCCAGATCGGCCGTGATGAGCGTCGCGATCTTCGGGTAACCGCCCGCGGTCTGCCGATCGGCCATCAGCAGGATCGGCTGTCCGGACGCCGGGACCTGCAGGACGCCCAGCGGCGTCGCATCGGAAATGATGTCCGCCCCGCGCGCGTGTTCCAGCCGCGGGCCGTCCAGACGGTACCCCATCCGGTCCGATCGGGTCGTAATCGTGTACCGCGACGCGCCGAGCGTCGCCATCGCCGCGTCGGTGAAGTACCCGGCCTGCGGCCCGGGCAGGACGCGCACCACGGCGCCCCGGGCCGGCAGCGCCACGATCGCGCGCCGGGATCGGCCGGGCGGCGCGTGCGCGCCGCCCGCGGTGCCGATCTCCAGGCGGTCGCCCGCCCGCAGCGCCCGCCCTTCGACGCCGCCCATCGCGCTGACGAGCTGCGTTGCGCGGCTTCCGAGGACGGGCGGGACCTGGATGCCGTCGGGCACCGCCAGGTAGGCCCGTGCGCCGCCACGACGCGCCCCGAAGGCCAGCACGGCGCCGGCCGGCGCGGCGCACACCGTGTGCATCGGCACCGCCCGATCGCCGAGACGGGGCGACAGGTCGGCGCCGGCCACCACGAACCGCGCGTCCTGCTCGAACACGAGGTCGGGTCCGATCAGCGTGATCTCGAGCGTCGCCGCCGTCTCGGCGTTGCCGAGAATCAGGTTGGCGAGCCGATGGGCGTACGGATCCATCGGGCCGCCCACCGGCACGCCCTGCGCCTGGTATCCCCAGCGCCCGAGATCCTGAACCGTCGTCAGCAGGCCCGGCCTGATGATCCGGATGGCTCCCACGATGCGTCGACGCGCCTCAAGCGGGCGCGGCCTCGCCGGACAGCCGCGCGAACTCTCCGGCTGAAATCGGGACGAAGCGCACGGCGTCCCCCGCCTGCAGCAGACACGGCTGCGCCCGTCCCAGGTCGAACGGCTCGAGCGGCGTGCGGCCGATCAGCTGCCAGCCCCCCGGCGTCTCGGTCGGATAGATTCCGGTCTGAAAGCCGGCAATCCCGACCGACCGGGCGGGAACGCGCACGCGCGGCGTCGCGTGGCGCGGCACCGCGATCCGATCGTCGACGCGGCCCAGATAGGCGAAGCCCGGGACGAAGCCCAGCATGTAGACGCGATAGACGCGCGCCGTGTGCAGGCGGACGACCTCCTCCTCCGGACAGCCGGCGCGGCGCGCCACCTCCGGCAGATCGGGGCCGAAGGTCCCGCCGTAGCAGACCGGAATCTCGATCGGCGCGGGTGTGCGCCGCCCCCGGGGCGCCGGGCGGGCGGCCGCCTCTTCCAGCGCGGCGCCGAGGGCGGTCACATCGGTCCGCAGGGGATCGAACGACACGGCGACCGAGCAATAGGTCGGCACGATGTCGCGCACGCCGGCGAAGCCCGCGGCCGCGATCGCCCGCGCCACGGCCAGCGCGCGCGCATTCACGGCGGGGCTCACCCGCGCCTCGAATTCGACGATGAGCGTCGAGTCGCCGGCCCCGACGATGCGCGGCCCCGCCTTCGCGCGCGGTCCCCTCATGCGCGCAGCGCCTCGAGCATCCGGCGGTGGATGCCGCCGAACCCGCCGTTGGACATGATCACCACGCGGTCGCCCTCCCGCCGCTCGCGGACGACCGTCGCCACGATCTCGTCGATCGCCGCGACGTACCGCGCCGAGTTCCCGCGGGCCTTCAGATCCGCGACGAGCTGCGGCACCGACAACTGCTCGGCCTCCGGCAGGCGGCTGCGGTAGACGGCGGCGATCACGACTTCGTCCGCCGCCGCGAAGGCGCGCGCGAAGTCTTCCTGGAAGATCCGGCGGCACGACGAGGCGGACCGCGGCTCGAAGATCGCCCAGATCCGTCCGTCCGGCTGCGACGCGCGCAGGGCCGCCAGCGTCTCGGCGACCGCGGTCGGATGATGCGCGAAGTCGTCGTAGACCGTGACCCCGCCCGCTGTGCCCGCGATCTCCAGCCGCCGCCGGACGCCCGCGAAGCGCCGCAGGCCCTCCGCCAGTCCTTCCGGATCGAGGCCGACCTCGACACCGACGGCCAGCGCGGCCAGGGCGTTGCGCACGTTGTGCCCGCCGAGCAGGGGAACCTCGAACGTGCCGAACGTCCTTCCGTGCCGCCGCACCTTGAACGCCGTCCGTTCCGGGCCCGGCTGGAGGTCGTACGCCTGCCAGGTCAGGCCGTCCAGCAGGCCGAACGTCTGGACGCGGGAGTGCGCCCGCACGGCCAGCGCGGCCGCCTCGGGACTGTCGCCCCCCAGCAGCAGCAGGCCGCGCCGCGGCACCAGGTTGACGAGGCGCTGGAACGCCAGGCGCACGGCGTCGAGATCCTCGTAGATGTCCGCATGATCGAACTCGATGTTGCCGATCACGGCGATGTCGGGCAGGTACTTGAGGAACTTGGCCGTCTTGTCGAAGAACGCGCTGTCGTACTCGTCGCCCTCGATGACGAAGTCGCGCCCGCGGCCGACGCGGTAGCTCGACCCGCCGGCGCCGAAGTTCCGGGCGATGCCGCCGACCAGCACGCTCGGATCGGCCCCCCCGTGCGTCAACAGCCACCCGGCCAGCGAGGTCGTCGTCGTCTTGCCGTGCGTGCCGGCGATGACGATCGAGCGCGCGCCCCAGAGAAACTGGTCGCGGACCGCTTCCGGCAGCGAGCAGTACCGGATCTTGCGGTCCAGCACTTCCTCGATCTCCGGATTGCCCCGGGAGATCGCGTTGCCGACGACGACCAGATCGAGATCGGCCGTGATGTGGGCGGCGTCGAACCCCTCGAGCACCGCGATCCCCTCCTCCGCCAGGAACTCGCTCATCGGCGGATACACGTGCTCGTCGGACCCGGAGACGACCAGCCCCTTGCGCTGCAGGAGCGCCGCCAGCGTCGCCATCGCCGTGCCGCAGATGCCGATGAAATAGACCCGCTGCGTCATGTCCCCGCCTCGACGGCCGCTTCGTCGATCACGAGCCGCGGCCGGTCGCCTCCGATGACCCGGGCGGTGACGCCGAACGGCAGGGTCCACGCCGGCCCGGTCGTGTGGCCGGACGGAAAGCCGAACAGGACCGGCCCCGGGAAGTCGGCCAGCACGTCGCCAATCACCGCGCGCGCCGACGGCCCGCCGCCCGGCTCGTCGCAGCCGCGCATTTCTCCGAAGACGAGCCCGGCCGCCGGCGCCAGGATGCCGGCCAGCCGGAGCTGCGTCAGCAGCCGGTCGAGCCGGTAAGGGCGCTCGCCGACGTCCTCGAGGAACAGCACACAGCCCGGCGGCGGCAGGAACGCGTACGGGGTCCCGAGCGACGCCGCCAGCTGCGTGAGCGTGCCGCCGAGCAGGGGGCCGGCCGCCTGCCCGCGCCGGACCGTCTCGAGCGACGCCGGCGCCAGCTCGCCGAGCGGCTCGGCGCGCATGACCGCGCGCAGGAACGTGTCGCGGTCGTAGCCCTCGGCGCCGCGCTCGAAGCGCCCGGCGACGGTCGGCCCGTGAAACGCGACGAGGCCGCAGCCGGTCGTCAGGAAGCTGAGCAGCGACGTGACGTCGCTGTAGCCGACGAAGACCTTCGGGGTGCGGCGCATCGCGTCGCGATCGAGCCAGGGCAGCACCTGCACGCTGCCATAGCCTCCCCGCGCCGCCACGATGCCGGCGATCGACGGATCGCGCCAGGCGTCGCCGAACGCGGCGGCCCGCACCGCCGGGTCGCCGGCGACGTACGACCGGCGGGCGAAGACGCGGTCATCGAACACCGGGACGAAGCCGAGCTGCCGGAGTTCGTCCAGGCCGCGATCGAACTCCTCGCGGCCGAACGGACTGGCCGGCGCCACGATCGCCAGCCGATCGCCCGGACGAAGCGCGCGTGGTCTGATCATGCGGACTGGGACATCCTTCCGTCAGAGAAACCGCGCCATTTCGTCGGCGACCGCCTGATGCGCAGCGGTGCCCACGAGCCGGCGCAGGTCCAACGCCGACGGCGGCCGCCCGCCGCGCGGCACCAGGGAGGGGGCGCCGCCGGCCCCGGCCGCCAGGAACCGCAGTTTCATCGCCTCGATCCGCCGCCAGGCGTCTTCGATCCGCGCGAACGGCAGCCCTTCGCGCTCCACGGCGTGAATGATCGCTTCGAGCGCGTGCGCCTGGCGGTCGTGATCCGTTCCGCAGATCAGCAGCCCGTCGCACCCGGCCGCCAGCGCGGCGACCGCCGCGTCGGCGACGTCCATCCGGCCGGCGATCGCCTGCATCTCCAGATCGTCGCTGAGCACCATCCCGCCGTAGCCGAGCTCCTCCTTCAGGAGGCCCCGCACGATCACGGGCGACAGCGTGGCCGGCCGCTCCTCGTCCAGCGCCGGCACGAGCACATGGGCGGTCATGATCGCCGCGACGCCGGCGTCGATGGCCGCCCGGAACGGCACGAACTCCACGGCCCGGAGCCGGTCGGGCGGATGCTCGACCAGCGGCAGCTCCTTGTGCGAATCGGTGCCCGTGTCCCCGTGCCCCGGAAAGTGCTTGCCGCAGGCCGCCACCCCCTCCGCCTGCAGCGTCCGGACGATCACGGCCCCGAGGCGCGCGACGAGATCGGGGCGGTCGGACAGCGCCCGGTCGCCGATCACCGGGTTCTTCGGATTCGTGTGCACGTCCAGGACCGGCGCGTAGTCGAGCGTCACCCCGACCGCGCGCAATTCGGCCGCGAGGGCGCGGGCGAAGCGTTCGGCCAGCCCGGAATCGCCGCTCCGCCCGAGCGTGCTCATCGGCGGCCACTCGGTGAACGGCGCGCGCAGGCGCGCCACCCGCCCGCCCTCCTGATCGACGCTGATCCAGAGCGGCAGCTCCCGCTCCAGGCGCTGCAGCTCGAACGTGAGATCGGCCGTCTGTTCCGGCCCGTCGACGTTCCGTCCGAAGAGAATCACCCCCCCGAGGTCGAACTCGCGGGCGAGCGCCTTCAGTTCGGCCGGCACGACGCGGCCGTCGAATCCGGCAATCAGCAGACGTCCGACGTGGCGGCGCAGTTCGCGGAGCGACATGTGAGCGGGTACGGGCCCGAATGCGCCTTCATTATAATGCCCTGGTGCACATCCACTCCTCGGCGCCGACCCGCATCGATCTGGCGGGCGGGACGCTCGATATCTGGCCCCTGTACCTGTTCCACGACGGCGCGCAGACGATCAACGCCGCCATCTCCATCCGCGCCCACGCGCGCCTCGACATGCGCACGGACGGCCTGGTCGAAATCCGGTCGGTCGATACCGGGCGGGCGGTCCCGGCCACCCGTCCCGAGGCGCTCGCCACCGACACGACGCTGCCGCTCCTCAGCCGCCTCCTCCGGTTCTTCGAGGCCGGCAACGTCACGCTGACCACGCAGAGCGACTCGCCGGCCGGCGCCGGCCTGGCGGGGTCGTCGGCCCTCAACATCGCGGTCTGTGGGGCGCTGGCGCGATGGAAGGGCGCCAGCAACCGGCGCCGCGACGACCTGCTGCTGACGGCGATGAACGTGGAAGCGCAGGTCCTCGGGGTGCCGACCGGCGTGCAGGACTACCGCCCGGCCCTCTTCGGCGGCATCGCCGCCATCGAACTCCGCGTGGACGGCATCCACCGCGAGCCGCTCGACGTCGACCCGGCCGAGCTGCAGCGGCGCCTGGTGCTCGCCTACACGGGGGCCCCGCGCAATTCCGGCACGAACAACTGGGAGATCATGAAGCGGCACCTCGACGGCGACCGGGCGGTCTTCGACCGCTTCGAGCGGATCCGGGACACCGCCGCCGCGATGCGCGAGGCGCTGACCCGCGGCGACTGGGCGCGGACCGGCCGGCTCATCGCGGAGGAATGGGACAACCGCCGCCAGCTGGCGCCCGGCGTGACGACGCCCGCCATCGACGCGCTGATCGGCCGGGCCCTGCGCGCCGGCGCCCTGTCGGCCAAGGTGTGCGGCGCGGGCGGCGGCGGCTGCCTGATCTGCTACGCCCAGCCAGACGGCCTGCCGGCCGTCCGCGAGGCGCTCGCCGCGGGCGGCGCCCGGCTGCTGGAGTTCGAGATCGACCTGGAAGGGCTGCGGATTGGATAACCTCGCCATCGCGCGGATCCTCGGGGAGACGGCCGACCTGCTGGAGCTGCAGGCGGCCAATCCGTTCAAGATCCGGGCCTATCGCCAGGCCGCCGAGACGGTCGCCGCCTGCGCGGCGCCGCTGGCCGCGCTGGACGAGGCGCGCCTGCGCGAACTGCCGGGCATCGGCCGGGACCTGGCCGCCCGCATCCGGGAGATCGCCGACACCGGCGACACCGAGGCGCACCGCCAGCTTGTCGCGGAGTTCCCGCCGGCGCTGCTCGACCTGCTGCAGCTCCAGGGCGTCGGACCGAAGACGATCGCCGCGCTCCACGCCCAGCTGCAGATCGCCTCGCTCGACGATCTCGAGCAGGCCGCGCGGGACGGGCGGCTGGAAACGCTGCGCGGCATGGGGGCGAAGAAGACGGAGCAGATCCTCCGCGCGATCGAAGCGCGGCGCCGCCACGCGTCGCGGCACCTCACCGCCGACGCGGCCGACGCGGCGGCGACGCTGGCGGCCGACCTCGCCGCCGTCGCGCCCGGCACGGTGCTCGCGCCGGCCGGAAGCGTCCGGCGCGGCACCGACACCTGCGGCAATCTCGACCTCCTCGCCGTCGGCGGTCCGGCCTCCCTCACCGGCGCCTTCGCGCGCCATCCGCTCGTCGAGCGCGTCCTCACGGGCGGCGAGACCGGCGCGAGCGCCCTGCTCCGGGGCGGCCTCCGGGCCGATCTGCGCCTCGTCGAGCCGGCGAGCGGAGGCGCGGCGCTGCAGTACTTCACCGGATCCCGGTCGCACCACCTCGCCTTGCGCGCATGGGCGGCGGCGCGCGGCTTCACGCTGAACGAGCACGGGCTCTTCGCGGCCGGCACGGGCGACCGGATCGCCGCCGACCGGGAGGAGGCGATCTACGAGGCGCTCGCGTTGAGCTGGGTGCCGCCCGAGCTGCGCGAGGGCCGCGGCGAGATCGAGGCGGCCGCCGACGGCCGTCTGCCGCGCCTGATCGAACGGGCCGACCTGCGCGGGGATCTGCACACGCACACGACGGAGACGGACGGGCGCGACGACATCGAAACGATGGCGCTGGCGGCTCGCGAGGCCGGCCTGGCCTACCTGGCGGTCACCGATCACAGCCGGGCGCTGGCCATGGCCAACGGCCTCGACGAGCGCCGCGCCCTGGCGCACGCCGCGCGCATCCGCGACGTCGGACGCCGGATCGACGGCATCACGCTGCTCGCCGGCATCGAGTGCGACATCCGGCCCGATGGCACGATGGATCTGGCGGACGACTGCCTGGCGGAACTGGATCTGGTCATCGCGTCGGTGCACTCCGCGTTCACCCAGGAGCCGGCCCGGATGACCGATCGGCTGCTGGGCGCGATCGCCTGCCCGTTCGTCGACATCATCGGCCACCCGACCGGCCGCCTCCTGCTCCGCCGCGAGCCGTACCGCGCCGACGTCGAGGCGGTGATCGACGCGGCGGCCGCACACGGCGTCGCGCTCGAGATCAACGGTCAGATCGAGCGCCGCGATCTGGACGACGTCCACGCCCGGCTCGCGCGCGACCGCGGCGTCAAGCTGACCATCGCCAGCGACGCGCACGCGCGGAGCGCATTCGGGCTGCTGCACTGGGGCGTGGTCACGGCGCGTCGCGCCTGGTTGACGGCCGACGATGTCCTCAATACACGGCCGGTCGACGCGTTCCGCGCCGGCCTGCGCCGGAACGCCGCGCGCCGGCCGGCGTGAACGGAGCTTCCATGGACGCCCTCGCCGAGATCAAACGGCTCTACTATCAGGCCAGCCGCTCCACGATCACGCGCGACCTCGCCCGGGCGGTCGAGCTGCTGAAATCGCTCCCGGACGAGGAGGCTCGCGAACGCGCGGCGGTCTACATGGACGGGCTGTCGCAGATGCGCTCGGAATGGGGCGGGCACGAACCTTCGGCCAACCGGCGGCCGCCGCGGCGGCTGCCCGGCGGATCGTCCCGTCGCTGAGCGGCAGGCGCCGGACGCGGATGCCGGCCGGGACTCAGCGCCGGCTGCTCGACGTCACCACTTTGCGGCGGGCGGCGATGCGGAGGGGATCGGGGACGTTTCGATCGATCGAGACCGCGTTCACGTCGCGATCGTTCAGGCGGGCGAGCAGGTTGAGCGACACCGCCAGCGGCGTCTTCGGGTTCCGGACCAGCCCCAGAATCACCCCGTAATTGCGCGTCCAGGCGCGGTTGGCCGCAATCGTCCGCAGGATGTCCTCCGCGATGGTCGCCATCCGCGCGAACCCTTCGATTTCATCGTCGCCCAGGCGAGGGCTGCTGAGCACGGCGGCCGCCACCATCTTGTTCGGATCGCGAATCAGAATCGCGCGCTCCTCCCGGCTGCCCTTCAGCGCCACCTTGAGCTTGTCGGTGAGCGTCATCCCCATCAGCCGCTGCACCGCCGGCTGCCGCGCGTCGTCTCCGGCGACGGCGTCGGCCTCCGCCTCCTCTCCAATGCCGGCGTCGGCGTCCTGCGCCTCGATGAGCGGCGCGTCCCCGTCGCCGCCCGCGTCGGGCGCCGCCTCGACGCCCCTGGCCGCGAAGAACGCCCGCAGGCCCTGCGGCACGTCAGGGCGGGCGAGAAACGCGGCGAGGATCCCGGGGGCAATCCGCCCGAGCGTCTGGTCTGCGGCCGCGGCGACCGCCGGATCGGGATCGTCGACGAGCAGCGCCAGCAGCGCGAGCTGATCGATCGCGCGGGGCGCGAAGGCGCCGCGGGCCGCGAGCAGCCGCACGTCGTGCGCCACTTCACCGCGGCGGAAGAGGTCGATCAGGGGGCTTCGAAGCCCGGTGTCCATGGGGAGTCGCTCAGGAATGAGCGGCGCGCGCGCCGCCGCCCGCCGCCGGGAGAGGGCCGATCAACGGCCTGCGGCCAGGAACGTGCGGTAATTGCCGGGGTCGATCCGGACGGTGACGACCTGTCCCCGGCCCCCCAGCGCCCGGGCCGCTTCGCCGTTGATGGTCAGCTCGAGCGCCGCGGCGTCGCCGGCCGTGAGCACCACCTGGTCGCGCACCTGCAGCACCGCATGTTCCCCCGGCTCCAGCAGACGCTGAATCGACCGGTGCCCGTCGACCGTCGCCGAGACCCAGCACGCCGACCGCGCCGCGATCGCGACCTGCAGCAGATCGGACCGCGCCGACGCGGTCGCGGGATGATCGACCACCGCCGACGTGCCGACGGCGGACCGCACGCCCCCGCCGGCATCAGCCACCACGCTGGCGTCCACGCCGGTCGAGGCCCGGAACCCGGACACCGCCAGATACCCCGCCAGGAGCAGCGCCGGCAGCCCGAGTCCGGCCAGCCGCGCGAGACGACCGAACCGGCGCTTCTGCTTCTCGCGGACCTGCCGCTCTTCCTGTTCGTGCTTGACCGGATGTCCGGCGAGCACCGACTCCTGCGGGAAACTCGCGATGAAATCCCGGACGGTCTGTTCGGGATCCAGTCCGACCTCGGTCGCGTACGCGCGCACGAAGGCGCGCGAGAAGATGCCGCCGGGAAGCCGCGAGATGTCGTTGCGTTCGAGCGCTTCGAGCGCGGGAAGGGAAATCCTGGTGACGCCGGCAATACGCCGGAGCGAGATCTCGCGAGCTTCGCGAGCGCTCCTCAGACGGGCACCGAATGTGGACTCGTGGCGATCAGGCATCCTCGACCGGGTTGCAGATTGATCGAATACCCGACGAACCGCACCCTGGGTGGGCAACGGCCGTCACCGAACGCCGTCATTCGCCCTATCTTAAGGAAGCGGAGCGGGTTGTGTCAAACAGGATACGCAGGGTTTGCACGATGTCTCCCAGATCAGACGCCCAAGCTTTGCCGTTCGTTCCCGTCGGCTGGAACAATCCGATCGCGGCGAGGCCGGCCGCGCCGGCTTGCGCGACCTCGGCCGCCGTCTCGATCGTCACTCCCCCGATCGCCAGGACGGGCAGATCGACGGCGCGCACCGTCTCGGCCAGCACGGCCGTGCCCACCACCGGATGGCCGTCCGGTTTCGAGCGCGAGGGAAAGACGGTGCCGAGCAGCACGTAGTCGAGTCCGCCCGCTGCGGCGACGCGCCGCGCTTCCGCGGCGCCGTGCACGGATCGCCCGATCAGAAACCCCGGCGGCGTGATCCCGCGCACACGCGCCGCGTCCATGGACGCGGCCCGCAGGTGCACGCCGTGCGCGCCGGCGGCCAGCGCGACGTCGACACGCTCATTGACGACGATCCGCGTGGCGGGACCGGCCGCGGCGACGGCACGCGATACGAGCGCGGCCAGCGCACCCGCTTCGAGATCCGGCTCCCGGACCTGGACCAGATCGACGCCGGCGCGTGCGGCGGCCGCGACCTGATCGATCAGGGCGTCCTGGCGGGAGGCTTCGTCCTCGGGGACCACGGGAAGGCGACGGCGATCGGTGACGAGGCAGAGCAGCGGCCGCATCAGTCTTCGATCGGCAGGTCCGCCGGCTCGGTCTCGACCGACGCGTCGTCTCTCGGCCCGGCCGCGGGGCGCCCGCGCCCCGCGCCGGGCCCCGGCGCTCCGCCGCGGGGCGGCCGCACGGTGCCGCCGACGAGATACGCCAGGTCCACCAGACCGACGTACAGGTTGATCAGCCCCAGGCCGGTCACCGCCCCCCGTACGAAGTTGTTCGTCAGGAGGACCTGCAGCCAGGGGACGGCTTCGGTGAAGTAGTTCCGCTCCCAGAAGACCGTCCACGGCACGGCGATCAGCAGGAGCCCCATCTCGATGAACAGTGCGACCAGCAGCAAACGCCTGAACAGGAGACTACCCTCGCATCTCGGACTTCGACAACCGATCGATGCGATCGGTCACGTCGCGGTATCGACCCGCTTCCGCCCGGAGCTCCAGGTACACCGCCAGCGCGCGGGCGCACTCGCCGCCGCGCTCCAGGGCGCGCCCGAGATCGTACAGCAGCGCCCGGCTCCCTTCCGCCGTCGGCGCGGGCGCCTGCGCCGCGTGCTCGAACCACTCGACCGCCTGCGGCCAGCGCTCCCGCCGCGCCAGCAGCCGCGCCAGCCGGCCGGCCGCGTCGAACCGAAGCCGCGGTGACCGGGCCGCCGCCTCGAACAGCGCCACCGCTTCGTCTTCCCGCCCGGTCGCTTCACACTCGACCGCCTGCTGGTACTTCCGCGTGGCGGCCTGGAGCCCCGGCTCGCGGCCCACCTCGTCGCGAAGCTCGCGAAAGACCCCCTCCAGGTCGGTGGGCCCGCCGGGCGCCGGCGCTGGCGGCCCGTTCAGACGCGCAAGCTCCGCGCTCAGATCGATCTCCTGGTCGGCCATCGGCTCCGCCCCGGAAGCGGTCCGGCCCAATTCGGCGTCCGAGAACAGACTCGTCACGTCGATCGCGCTCGCGCTCAGTTCGAACACGTTAGCAAAGCCGCCCCAATCCGGAGCGGGCGGAGACGGGACCCGAGGCGGCCGGCCGGAATCCGGCACGGCCGGCGCCGGCGGCTGCCCGGTTGCGGCGTCCCGGGCGGCCGCAGGCGCCTCCCGCACGTCGGGATCCGGCTCCGCCACGGAGGCGGCCTCCTCGACCGGCTCGACCGGCTCGGCCAGGCCGGCCGACGGCCCGTCCTGCCCGCCGCCGGCCTGGCCCGGCGCGGGCAGGTCGGCGACCGCCTCGACGGCCGGCAGGTTCAGATCGAGATCGGGCGCGTCCAGTGCGGCCTGCCCTTCGAGCCGGTCGGCGATCAACCGCTCCGGGTCGGCCTCACCCAGCAGCCTCAGCGCCTGGCGCAGGCGCTCGACATGGGCCGGCTCGTCCGGCTCGCACGCCACCAGGTCCTCGGCAATCACGCGCGCCTCGCTGCCCGCGCCGGCTGCCAGGTACGCGTCGGCCAGCTGGGCCTGGGCCGCCGAGATGCGGTTGTGCAGGCCGCCATCGACGCACAGCTCGACCAGTTTCATCAGGGCCGGCAGGTGATACGGCGCGCGTTCGACGAATTCGCCGACCGCGGCCACTGCGGCCGGCCACTCCTGCCGCGCCGCCGCCAGATCCGCCACCACCTCGACGCAGGGAAAGGCCATCTCCGGCGACACGTCCCGCAGCCGGCGCCCGAGCGCACCCACGGCGCCCTCCGAGTCGGTCGACGCGACGCGTCGCAAAGCCGCCTCGCCGCGGTCCAGCCGCCCGGCGCGCAATTCGATTTCGGCCGCCAGCAGGAGCAGCGCCGAATCCTCGCCGGCCGCCTCCGGCGTCAGATATTCGCCGGCGCGCGCCCAGTCGCCCCGTCCGGCGTACGCCCGGGCCAGAATGGCGCGCGTCGCCGCGTCCGCCGGGTCGCGGGCGACCGCCTCGGCCAGCACCTCGAGCCCCGCGTCGACCTCCCCCCGGTCCGCCAGCAGCTGTCCCAGCGCCCTGAAGTGCGCGGCGTCGGTCGCCAGCTCGCGCGTGCCGGCCACCTCTCCGCGCTCGAGGAGCAGATGCATCAGGGCCCGTCGCGTCTCCTCGTCGCGCGGGTCGAGCGCGAGCGCCTCCCGCAGCACGGCGAGCGCCTCCTCGTCGCGCTTCTTCTTCAGGAGGTCGTTCGCCAGCTCGCGCAGCGGCCCCGCCGTCACCGCCTCGCCGAGATCCGCGCGCGCATGGGCTGCCGCCAGCCGGGCGTCGACGTCGGCCGGGTCCAGGTCGCCGAGGCGCGCCCGGACTTCCGCCGCGCCCCGCCGGTCGCCGCGGGCCAGGCGCCGCCCGGCCACGGCGGTCAACGCCGCCTTCGCGTCGGCCAGCAGGCCCTGCCGGGCGGCGATGTCGGCCGACCGCAGCAGCGCCGGCTCGTCGTCCGGACTGACCTTCAGGATTTTCTTGTAGAGGGCGGCCGCCTTGGGCAGGAAGCCTTCGCGGTCGAGGTGCGCCGCAATGCGCGCGTACTGCCGGACCGCCTGTTCGGTCTGGCCCGCCCGCACGTACAGGTCGCCGAGCGCGTTCGCCGTCGTGAGATCGAGCGGCTGCTCCTCGACCACCCGCACGTATTCCGCGATGGCCAGATCCAGCCGGCCCTGCCGCAGCAGTTTCTCCGCTTTTCGCAGTGCGGTGTCGCGATCGGTGGCCACGCTACTCCCGCCGGCGCCCGGAGCCCGGGCCTCACGCCCTATGAGTCCATGGTATCAAACAGCGACGCGGGTCGGAACGTGCGGCGGTGCAGCGGCGAGCAGCCGAACCGGGCGACCGCGGCCAGATGGGCCGCCGTCGCATACCCCTTGTGACGGTCGAAGCCGTAGCGGGGATCCTGGACGTGCCAGACCGCCATCTCCCGGTCGCGCGTCACCTTGGCCACGATCGACGCCGCGGCAATGGCCGCGCAGAGCCGATCCCCGTGCACGACCGGCCGCTGCGCCATCGGCAGCCCGGGAATCCTGAACGCATCGACCAGCACCAGGTCCGGCAGGGGGCCGAGCGCCATCACGGCACGCCGCATCGCCTGCAGCGACGCGCGGTGGATGTTGATCCGGTCGATTTCCTCGGGAGTGCAGGAGGCGACGGCCCACGTCGCCGTCGCCGTGATCTGGTCGTAGAGCCGCTCGCGCGCCGCTGCCGTCAGCTGCTTCGAGTCGCGGAGGCCGGTAATGCGGCAGCCGGTCCCGAGCACGACGGCGGCCGCCGTGACGGGCCCGGCCAGACAGCCTCGCCCGACCTCGTCGACGCCGGCCACCCGCGCGAAGCCGATCCGCCGCAGGGCGTTTTCGAGCGTGCGCCGGGCTGACTGACGGGCCATGGGGTGGAGACCGCTGGTGCGGCCGGACGCGCCGATCCACGGGCTCAGGGGCCCGCGGCTTCCCGCGCCGGCCGCTCGGCGCCGGCTATCCCGCGCGCTTCGCGGTCTCGCGCATCCGGGCGGCCTTTCCGCGCCGCTCGCGCAGGAAGTAGAGCTTGGCCCGCCGCACCTTCGCGGACCGGACGATGTCGACCTTCTGGATGATCGGCGAGTGCAGCGGGAAGATCCGCTCGACGCCCTGACCGAACGACATCTTGCGCACGGTGAACGACGCGCGCGTGCCGCCGCGGTGCATGCCGATGATGATCCCCTCGAAAATCTGGATCCGCTCCTTCTCGCCCTCGCGGACCTTCACGTGCACGCGGACCGTATCGCCCGACCTCATCTGCGGCCGTTCGGTGAGCTGGCCCTGTTCAATCGTTTCAATCGCGCCCATCTCCGTCCCCCTTCTCCCGTTCCGCGACCAGTTCACGCAGAACTTCCCGTTCTTCCTCGTCCAGGACCGCATCCCCCAGCAGATCCGGCCGCCGGTTGAGTGTCCGCACGATCGCCTGGCGTTTGCGCCAGCGGCGAATCGCGCCATGGTTCCCCGACAGCAGCACGTCCGGCACGCTCGCGTTCCTGAAGACCGCCGGCCGCGTGTACTGCGGAAAATCCAGCAGGCCGCGCGTGAACGAATCACCCTCGACCGACTGCTCGTCGCCCACCACGCCGGGCACCAGCCGCGCCACCGCGTCCAGCACGACCAGCGCCGGCAGCTCGCCCCCGCTCAGGACGTAGTCGCCGATCGAGATCTCGTCGGTCGCGAGCTGCTCGCGCACCCGCTCGTCGAATCCCTCGTACCGGCCGCACACCAGCACGACGTGCGCCACGCGGCTGAGCCGCGCCGCCTCGGCCTGGCAGAACGGGCGGCCCTGCGGCGTCAGGAGCACCACCGCGCACGGCGTGCCCCGCCGCGCCCGGATGGTCTCGACCGCGCGGAACAGCGGCTCGGGCTTCAACACCATCCCGGGCCCGCCGCCGTACGGCACGTCATCGACGACGCGGTGGCGGTCGTCCGTGAAGTCGCGCAGGTCGTGCACCGCGACGTCGAGGAGCCCGCGCTCGATCGCCCGCCCGAGGACCCCCTCGCGCAGCGGCCCCTCGACCATCCGCGGGAAGATGGTCACGAGATCGAACGTCACGGCCGGCGGCATCGCCTCACCGCGAAGCGTCTCCGTCATCGGCGGGCCCGCCCTGCGCCGCCCGGCGGCATGAGGCGGCTCACCGGTTCAGCTCGAGCAGCCCGTCGGGCGGCCGGATCTCGATGAGCCGGTCGGCCGGGGCGACGCGAACGCAAATCTCGGCGACCAGCGGAATCAGCACCTCGCCGAGCGGCCCCCGCACCACCAGCCGGCTTCGTTCGAGCGGCCCCTCGACGGCGGCCACCGTTCCGACCGCCAGGCCCTCGACCGTGCGCACGTCGCAGCCCACGAGGTCGTGCCGGTAGAACACGGCGTCCGGCAGCGGATGCAGCGCTTCGGCCGGCACCCGCAGCTCGACGCCGGCGAGGGCCTCCGCCGCGGTCATCGAGTCGACCCCCTCCAGCCCGATCACCGGCCGCCCCTGGTGAAAGCGGACGGCGGTCACCGTCAGCGGCGCCGGCGTCCCTCCACGGACGACATACAGGACGGCGCCCGTCCGGAAGCGGTCGTGCGGAAAATCGGTTTCCAGGTTGACGATCACCTGGCCGCGGTTGCCGTGCGTCCGCGCCACCCGCCCGACGGTGATCATCTCGTCCCACTGCGGATCCACGCTAGCGGACCGGCGGGACGTCCCGGATTTCGAGCGTCACCTTGCGCCCTTCGTGCTCCGCGGTGGCGGCCACCAGCGTCCGCAGCGCCGCGGCGGTGCGTCCCTGGCGGCCGATCACCTTGCCGACGTCGCCCGGCGCGACGAACAGCTCGAGGACGGTCGTGCCGCGGTGCTCGGCTTCGTCGACCCGCACCGCCCCGGGATTGTCGGTCAGGGCGCGGGCCAGCACCTCGACCACGTCGCGCGCGCGGCTCATTGCGCGGGTCCGGCCGTCGCCTCCGGCGACGCCGCCGGGGCGGCAGGCACCGGGTGACGCGCCAGCAGGGTGCGGACGCTGTCGGACGGCAGCGCCCCGCGTTCCAGCCAGTAGGCGACCCGGTCGTGCTTGATCTCGAAGGTCTCGGGCTGCGCCCTGGGGTTGTAGTGCCCCAGGATCTCCACGAAACTGCCGTCGCGCGCGGCTTCCGAATTCGCCACGACGACGCGGAAATAGGGCCGCTTCTTCGAGCCCGTCCGTCTCATACGAATTGCCAGCATGATGCTCCTTGTCTGCCTCGAGTGCCTACCGCCGTCCCTGTCCCATCGACTGCAGCATGCCGAGCGCCCGGCGCCGGCCCTTTTTGCCGCCGCCCATCCCGCCGATCGACTTCAGCATCTTGCGCATCTGCACGAACTGCTTCAGCAGCCGATTCACTTCTTCGACCGACGTGCCGCTGCCGCGCGCGATCCGCTTGCGCCGGCTGCCGTTGAGGATGTGCTGGTGGCGCCGCTCCTGCGGCGTCATCGAGCCGATGATCGCCTCGATGCGCCCGAGCTGCTTCTCATCCGGCTTGTTCTCCGCGAGCGCCTTCATGTCGCCCATGCCGGGCAGCATGCCGATGATGTGCTCGAGCGGCCCCATCTTCCGGAGGGTCCGCAGCTGATCGCGGAAATCCTCCAGCGTGAAATCGTCGAGACGGATCTTCTCCTCGAGGCGCGCCGCCTGGTCGTGGTCGATGGCCGCCTCGGCCTTCTCGATGAGCGACAGCACGTCGCCCATCCCCAGAATGCGCGACACGACGCGGTCGGGATGGAACGGCTCGAAATCCTCCACCCGCTCGCCGCTCCCGACGAAGGCGATCGGCACGCCGACGACCGACACCACCGACAGCGCCGCGCCGCCCCGGGCGTCCCCGTCCAGCTTCGTCAGCACGACGCCGGTCACGCCCACGCGGCGGTTGAACTCGCCGGCGCTCTTGATGGCGTCCTGCCCGGTCATGGCATCGGCCACGTAGAGCCGGTCGGTCGGATCCACCGCCCGCTGGATCGCCTCGAGCTCGCCCATCAGCTCGTCGTCGATGTGCAGCCGGCCGGCCGTGTCGACGATGACCACGTCGAACCCGAGGGTGCGGGCCTCGGCCAGCGCTCCGGCGGCGCGCGCGACCGGATCCAGCTGGCCGGCCGGATCGTGCACGCGCAGCGAGGCCTGTGCGCCGAGGACGTTCAACTGCTGAATCGCCGCCGGCCGCCGCACGTCGGTCGACACCAGCAGCGGGTGCCGCCCCTGGCGCACCAGCCACTGCCCCAGCTTGGCCGACGTCGTCGTCTTGCCGGAGCCCTGCAGGCCGAGCAGCAGGATCACGCGCGGGCTGCGCGCCGCGGGCGGCAGGCCGCCGGGCGCGTCGCCGAACAGCGCGAGCATCTCCTCGCGCACGATCTTGACGACGTGCTGCGCGGGCGTGAGGCTGCGCAGCACCTCCTGGCCCATCGCCCGATCGCGCACCCGGTCGACGAACGCCTTGACGACCTTGAAGTTGACGTCCGCTTCGAGCAGCGCCAGCCGGATCTCCCGCAGCACGGACTCGACGGTCGTCTCCGTCAGCCGCGCCTGGCCGCGCAGCGTCCGGAACACCCCCTGGAGACGATCACTCAACGAGTCGAACATACGGAACACACCTGCCCTGCCGCCAGGCGCCCCCTCCGCCCGCAAACCGGGCCATGGCGCCTAAGCCCAACGAACGCAAACTCTTATCGTAATCGAGGGATGGCTGAGGTGTCAACGCGGGGCCGATCAGACCGACGACAGCTTGTGTCCGAGCT
>Ga0307373_10005578_pt1 | contig 20511 bp, 20 predicted proteins | sample OX2MG_FD_202534 | JGI IMG/M metagenome (GOLD analysis project Ga0307373, IMG submission 202534) | Soil microbial communities from Risofladan, Vaasa, Finland - OX-2 | ecosystem: Environmental > Terrestrial > Soil > Coastal area > Acid sulfate soil | place: Finland: Risofladan, Vaasa | collected...
CCGCCGACGAGCGTCATGACGTCGTTGCCGACGCGCTTCAGCGCGAGCCCCCGTTCGACCGCGGCCGGCGCGACCTGCGCGAGCTCGATCGCGCTCTCGTAGCCGAGGAAGTCGGGCGCGTGGAGCATGTACACGTGGAGCGCGTGGCTTTCGATCCACTCGCCGCAGTAGAGAAGGCGGCGCAGCATCCGAATCGGGTCCGGCACCTCGACGCCGCAGATGCTCTCCATCGCGTTGACCGCGCTCGTCTGGTACGCGACCGGGCAGATGCCGCAGATGCGCGCGGTGATGTCGGGCGCCTCCATGAACGAGCGGCCGCGGAGGAACGCCTCGAAGAAGCGCGGCGGCTCGAAGATCCGCAGCTCGACGTGCTCGACCGTGTCGCCGTCGAGCTTCACGGTCATCGCGCCCTCGCCCTCGACGCGCGCGAGGTAGTCCGTGACGATCGTCCTACGCTTGGCCACGACCAGCTGCCTCCTTGAAGGGCTCCGCGTTCGCGTTGAAGGTGGAGAAGAGCCGCTCGACGTCGGTGTCACTGCTGCCCAGGCGTTTGAGGAGCGGGACGAGTGACGCGGTGTTCGGCGACTCCATCGGGCCGAAGCAGCCGAAGCAGCCGCGGTTGTATGCCGGGCAGAGCGCCTTGCAGCCCGCCTGCGTGACCGGCCCGAGGCACGGCGTGCCGTGCGCGACCATGACGCAGAGGTTGCCGCGGAGCTTGCACTCGGTGCAGACGCTCGTCGTCGGGATCCGCGGCTTGCGGCCGAGGAGCGTGGCCGTGACGAGCTCGACGAGCTGGTGCTTGTCGATCGGGCAGCCGCGAAGCTCGAAGTCGACCTGGACGTGATCCGAGATCGGCGTCGACGTCTCGAGCGTGGAGATGTACTCGGGCGAGGCGTAGACGATCCGCGTGAACTCCGAGACGTCGGCGAAGTTGCGGAGCGCCTGGATGCCGCCCGACGTCGCGCACGCGCCGATCGTGACGAGGGCGCCCGACTGGCGGCGGATCTCCTGGATCCGCTCGGCGTCGTGCGGCGTCGTGATCGAGCCCTCGACGAGCGAGACGTCGTACGGCCCGTCGACGACGGCGCTCGTCGCCTCACGGAAGTCGGAGATGTCGATCTCGCCGGTGATCGCGAGCAACTCGTCCTCGAGGTCGAGGAGCGTCAGCTGGCACCCGTCGCACGACGCGAACTTCCACACGGCGAGCGTCGGCTTCACAGCTCCCGCACCTCCATCAACGCGCCGATCTCGGCCTGGGAGTAGACAGGCCCGTCGCGGCACACGAGAGTCGGGCCGAGCTGGCAGTGGCCGCAGAGCCCGATGCCGCAGCGCATGTCGCGCTCGAGCGACTCGAAGATCCGCTCGTCCGGGACACCGCGCTCCCGCAGCGCCTCGACGGTGAAGTGGATCATCACCTCGGGGCCGCAGACGAAGGCGGTGACGGCGTCGGCCCGAAACTCGGCCGTCGTAACAAGCTTCGGGACGACGCCGACCTTGCCCTTCCAACGCGTGTCGGCGGCGTCGACCGTGACGTCGACCGCAACGGTCTCGCGCCAAGCCTCGAGCTGGTCGGTATAGAGGAGATCGCCGGGCGTGCGCGCGCCGTAGAGCACGGCCACCGCGCCGTAGTCGGCGCGGTGCGCAAGCGCGTGGAGGACGACCGGGCGGAGCGGCGCCAGGCCGATTCCGCCGGCAACGACGAGGACGTCCCCGCCGGAGGCTTCCGCGATCGGCCACGTGTTCCCGCACGGTCCGCGCAGACCGAGCAGCGATCCCGGCTCCGACCCGCAGATCGCGCCCGACACCGCTCCGACTGCGCGGACCGTGAGGACGATCGGGTCGCCCGGCCGATCCGGCGGCCCCGAGACGGAGATCGGCACCTCGCCGATTCCCCACACGTGCACCATCACGAACTGGCCCGGCTCGACGCCGAGTCCCTCCCCCTCCGGCTCGAGCGTGAGCGTCCACGTGTCGACCGTGTCCTGACGCCGCTCGGCGACGCGGAACGGGAGCGGGACGAACGCGCCCGGGAGGAGCTCAGACTGAGTGGCCGTTGCCATAGAGGTCGAGGAGCCGGAGATGAGTCCACTGCAGGCGCTCCATGAGCACCTCTGCGAAACGGGTCACGACGTGGACGCCGAAGGTGGGATCCTCGGCGCACTTGCCGCGCAGGCAGGCGCCGTCGAATTGCGTCGCGCGCACGTGGGACAGCGCCCGCGCGTCGAAGTGCGAGCGGTACGGCGGGAAGAGCCACGACCAGCCGAGCACCTCCCCGTCGTGGATCGCCTCGATCACGACGTCGCCGCGCGGCGGCACGAAGTTCCCGACGGCGACCGAGCCGTGGCGGATGACGTAGAACGTGTCCGCGGGATCGCCCTGGCGGAGGATCGTCTCGCCCTCCTCGAAGTGGACGTTGCGCCCGCAGCCGGCGATCAACTCGAGCTCGTCCTCCGACATGCCGGTGAAGAACGGCAAGCGGCCGAGGAGCTCGTCAAGCTGCTGTTGCGGCACTGCTCTCCTCCTTGTTCAAAGCTGCGATTTCCTCGGTGATGTCGATCCCGACCGGGCACCACGTGATGCAGCGGCCGCAGCCGACGCAGCCGGAGGTGCCGAACTGGTCGATCCACGTGCCGAGTTTGTGCGTGAGCCACTGCCGGTAGCGCGAGCGGGACGACGCGCGGATGCTGCCGCCGTGGATGTACGAGTAGTCGAGGGAGAAGCACGAGTCCCAGACCCGTTCCCTGGCCGTCTCGGTTCCGGTCAGGTCGCTCGTGTCTTCGACCGACGAGCAGAAGCATGTCGGGCAGACGAGCGTGCAGTTCGTACAGCTGAGACAGCGCGACGCGACGTCGTCCCAGCGCGGATGCTCGAGGGTGCCGGCGAGCAGCGCGTGGAGGTCGACGCTGGGCATCTTCTTCGTCATGCGGGCGGCTGCGTCGTCCGTGATTCCCATCGCCGCTGCGACATCCGCGTCCGAAGCCGGCCGAGACGGAAGCTCGGCGAGCACCTCGGCCCCACGCTCGCTCCCCACTTCGACGAGGAAGCGGTGCTCGCCGTCGAGAATCTCGGTAAGTGCGAGGTCGTGCTCGTCGCGCACGCGCGGGCCGGCGTCCATCGACGCGCAGAAGCAGTTCGCGCCCGGCACGCCGCAGTTGACAGCGACAAGGAAGGCGCCGTCGCGGCGCGCTGCGTAGTCGCGGTCGACGAACGTCCCGCCGATGAAGACCCTGTCCTGAATCGCGATGGCCCGGAGCTCGCAAGAGCGCACGCCGATGAATGCGAGCGGCGTCTCGTCGAGGGGCTCCTCCTCGATCATCCGGCCGCCGTTCTCCTTCCGCGCGCGCCAGAGCGTGACGTGCGGCGGGAAGAGGAAGCGCTTCCACGAGTGCGGCCCGACCGCGTAACCGAAGCGAGCCTTGTCGTCGCGCTGCTCGAGCCGGTAGGAGCCGGGCTCCTGGTGGTCGGTCACCCCGATCGGGAGATCGGCAGCGCTCTCGAGATCCTCGTAGACAATCGCGCCGTCACGAACGGTCGGCCCCAGGACGCGGAAGCCTCGGCGCGCCAGGGCACCGATCAGGTCGTCAAGCGCCTCCGGCGCGACGACGGCTGAGTGGCTCGACTCCACGTTTTCAGGCTCGCCGTAGACAAGCACTATCGCATCCGGGCGTTCCCGGAACCGGATCGGGCCCAACCCGCGAGCTCGCCCTGCAGCGCCTGCAGCGCGAAAAAGACGCCTTCCGAGAAGGTCGGATACGGCTGGATCGTGTCGAGCAGCGTCTCGAGCGGGATCGCCGCACGGATCGCGAGCGTCAGCTGGCCAAGCCACTCGGCAGCCTGCGGGCCGACGCAGACCGCGCCGACGAGGACGTCCTCTGCCGGGTCGGCGAACAGCCTGAGGAAGCCGGGCCGCGCCGGCTTCTCGTACGTCGAGAGCCGCGGCACGGAGTCGAGCTCGATACGCGCCGTGACGAGGCCGTCGCCGTCCGTCCTCCCCACCGTCGCGACCTCGGGATCGGTGAAGACGCCGGCGGGGATCGCGCGGTAGTCCGCCTTCGCCCGCTGCCGGCAGAGATCGGCTGCGGCGACGCGCGCCTGGTACTTGCCGACGTGCGTGAACAGCGCGATCCCGTTCACGTCGCCGATCGCCCAGACGTCGTCGGCCGCGCGGAGCCGGTCGTCGACGACGATGCCGCGCGGCGTGATCTCGACGCCGAGCTGCTCGAGGCCGAGCCCTTCGACGTTCGGGCGCCGGCCGGTCGCGACAAGAAGCCGGCGGCCCTCGATCTCGGAGCCGTCGGAGAGATGGGCGCGGATCCCGGACTCGACCTTCTCTACGCCGACGCCGAGCCGCACGTCGATCCCCTCCTCGCGGAACGCTTCGGCGAGCACAGCGCCCGCGTCGGAGTGGATCCGCCCGAGCAACGCCTCCCCACGCTCGACGATCGTCACCTTTGCGCCCATGCGCGCATAGAACTGCGCGAGCTCGCACCCGACCGGCCCGCCGCCGAGCACGACAAGACTCTCCGGCACCTGGTGCGTTCGCGTCGCCTCGCGATTCGTCCAGTACTCGACCTCGTCGATGCCCTCGACCGGAGGGATCGCCGGCCGGGAGCCGGTCGCGACGACGAGCTTGTCGTACGGAAGCTCGTCACCGTCGACCTCGACGACGCCCGGCCGTGCGACTTTCCCGTCGCCGCGCACGAGCCGGCAGTTCCAGTCCTTGAGGTAGCGGAGCTGACCGGAGTCGTCCCAGTCGCTCGTCATCCAGTCGCGCCATTCCCACACGCCTGCAGGATCGGGCGACTGGGGCGCGAGACCCGGCGCGCGGTCGAGCGACGCCGCGAGCTCGGTCGCCCGCAGCATCGTCTTCGTCGGCATGCAGGCGAAGTACGAGCACTCGCCGCCGACGAGGCGACCCTCGACGAGGGTCACCTCCGCGTCGGAGTCGAACCGGCGGAGGGCGCCGACGAAATGCTCGCCGGTCGACCCTCCGCCTAGAACGACGACCTTCATCTACTTCAGCAGCCCGTTTGCGGCCAGGAAGCCGTGCGCGATCTGTTTGGGAGTCGCCTTGTCGACGTAGTACGCCTTGTTCATCGCTTGCATCGCCTGCAACGTCAGGTCAGCCGAGACGGCGTTGCACGTCTGCTCGAGCAACGTCCCGTTGGAGCCCGAGGTCAGCGAGTTCGCGACGACCGGGGCCACGTTCTGGAAGCCGAAGATGTGCTTGTCGTCGACCAGCGCCGTGTACTTCGGATCGAGCTGCGCAGGGTCAGTCGAGAAGCCGTCTCCTCCGAGAGCCTTGCCCTGGTCGAGCAGCGTGTACACGCTGATGTTCCCGATCGGGATGAAGGTGATGTTCTTCAGGCCGTAGATCTGCTTCATGCCAAGGATGCACGTGATGCGCTGGTCGCACTCGGGATAGCCGGCGTACGAGAACGACGGGAGCTTGCTCAGGTCGCTCATGGTCGTCAGGCCGTCCTTCTGCGCGTTCGACGTCAGCACCGTGAACGTGTCGGTGTCGGAGAAGGGTGTCGGCTTGAGGAGAGTCGCGTCGCGCGAGCGCTGCTCGAACGACTTCGCCACCTGATACGTCGCCGACGCCGTCTTCGGCGCGTTCGCGGTCTTCGCGATGTCGAGCGCGATCACTCCGGTGTACTCCGGGTAGAGGTTGATCTTGCCGCTCTTGAACGCGGTGTCGATGACCTCGGAGCTGCCGATGTCGTTCTTGTAGGTGACTTTGAAGCCCTTCGCGGCGAGCGCCTGGCCGTACAGCTGGCCGAGGATGTACTCCTCCGCGAAGTTCTTCGTGCCGATGACGACGGACGGCTTGGCGCTGCTGCCGCCCCCGCATGCGACTAGGCCGATGAGAAGCGCAACTCCGAACGAAACCGCGAACGCGGCCCTCGCCGCGCGGCGCGTGTGCTTGCGGAACATGTGATCCCTCCTTGGTTGCCCTCGGAGAAGACCCTAAGCGTTCGGTGCCATCCTGCGAAAGGCAGCGCGTTGCGCGAGCGCGAGCGCGAGCGAAGTAAGGAGCGCGATGGCGGAAACGCAGAGTGCAGCGGCGATCGTGCCCGCCAGGCCGTAGGTCACGGGCCGCGCCATGATGTCGCCCAGCCCGCCACCGCTGACGACGCCCGCGAGCGTCGCCGTGGCGATGACGAAGACCGCGCCGATGCGGACGCCTGCGAGCAACAGCGGCAGTCCGAGCGGCAGCTCGATGCGCGTGAGGATCTGCAACTCGGTCAGCCCCATCCCCCGGCCCGCCTCGACCGCGTCCCGGTCGACGTCGGCCACGCCGAAGTACGCATTCGTGAGGATCGGCGGGATCGCGAGGACGACGAGCGCAGCGCTGAGGTTCCAGAAGCCGATGCCGAGCACTCCGATTCCGATCCCGATGAGCGCGATGCTCGGCAGCGCCCGGCCGAGGCTCGAGATCCCGATGGCGATGCTGAGCCCCTTGTGGCGGTGACCGAGCCACAGCCCGAGCGGCAGAGCGAGCACGAGCGCTATGCCGAGCGACGCGAACGCAAGCTCTGCGGTCTGCCCGGACTTGTCGAGCAGCAGAGTCGCATGCGCGGGGATGAACCGGAGCGCGTCGACGAATGCTCCCGCGGCGATCATCGGCGGCTCCAGGGAGTGAGCGCTCGCTGCGCGACGGCCAGGGCACCGTCCGCGACGAGCGCGAGAACGATCGCGAGCCCACCCGCGGCGAGGAGCTCCGTCTTGAAGATGTCCGGCGTCCCCAGCGCGTCGAAGATCGGAGCGCCCAGCCCGTCCTGGATGAGGAAGGCCGCCACCGTGGCGATCGAGATCGTGGCAACGGTGGCGATCCGGACTCCGGCGAGAATCGCCGGCAGCGCGAGCGGCAGCTCCACGCGCACGAATGTCTGCGTCCGCGTCAGGCCCATCCCGCGCGCCGACTCGAGAACGTCGGCCGGCACGCTGCGGAGGCCGGCAACGATGTTCCGGTAGAGCACGAACTGCGTGAACGCGACGAGCGCGACCTCCACCGTGGTCACCGTCACCCCCGTCAGCGGGACGAGTATCTGGAAGAGGGCGATGCTCGGGAGGGTGTAGAGGAAGTCCGCGAAGACTCCGAGCGGCGCGTCGACGATCCTCCACCGGAAGCCGGCTACCGCAAGCACGAAGGCGATGCCGAAGCCGATGGAGACGGCGATCACGGTCAGCTGGATGTGCTGAATGAGCGCCGGCTGGAGGATGTCGCTCCAGTGGTTGGTGATCCAGTCCGTGCAGAACCAGCCGTTGTGGAGGAGGCACTTGCTGGCGTGCCCGAAGCTCGGGATGACCGGGCCCCCCTTTGCGAGGAACAGGCCGCTCACCGTGGCACGTCCGCTCGTGCCCGCAAGCGGGCGATCGCGCCGTCGTCGAGGCCGACGAAGTCCGCCACGAACTTGTCGACCGGCTTGGCGAGGATCGCGGCCGGCGTGTCGTACTGCGCGAGCACTCCTCCCTCGCGGAGGATCGCGATCCGGTCGCCGAGCTTGATCGCCTCGTCGACGTCGTGGGTGACGAACACGACCGTCTTCCGCAGCTCGCCCTGCAGGCGCAGGAACTCGTCCTGCAAGCGGGTGCGGACGATCGGGTCGATCGCGCCGAACGGCTCGTCCATCAGCATGAGCGGCGGGTTTGCGGCGAGCGCGCGCGCGAGACCGACCCGCTGGCGCTCCCCGCCGGAGAGCTGCGCCGGATAGCGCCTGGCGTACGACTGGTCGAGGCCCACGAGCTCGAGCAGCTCCCCCGAGCGTGTCTTCGTCCACGCCTTCGACTCGCCGTAGAGGCGCGGCACGACGCCGATGTTCCCTTCCACCGTGTAGTGCGGGAAGAGGCCGACCTGCTGGATGACGTAGCCGATCGACCGGCGCAACTCGACGACGTCGTGGTCGAGGATCGACCTGCCGTCTATGCGGATGTCGCCGCTCGTGAGCGGGATGAGGCGGTTGACGAGCTTGAGCGCGGTCGTCTTGCCGCCGCCCGACGGGCCGACGAGGACGCAGATCTCGCCCGCGGGCACGGTGAGCGAGAGCTGGTGGACGGCCGCTCCCTCACGTCCCGGGTACACCTTCGTCGCCTCGTCGAAGACGAGCTCTGCGGCCTGACCCGGCATTGGGCCAATCTTCTACGCTGCGGCGCTCTCGAGTAGCGCGCTACTCGCGCGGCCGACCGCGGCGCGGAACTTGTCCTCGTCCGGCCCGACGCCCGACGCGGCGAGCCGCTCCGACGGAAGGAGCACCGCTGCGAGCTCGGCGAGCTCGTCCGCGTCGACCGCGTCGATCTCCGCCATGACGCGCTCGAGAGTGAGGAGCTCCGTATCGGTCACGAGCGCTTTCCCGAGCCGGCTCATCCGGTTCGACGTCGACTCGAGCGAGAGAACGATGCGGCCCTTGAGGCTCTCCTTCGCGCGCTCGAGCTCGCCCTTGCGCAGCCGCCCGCCGGCGATCTCGGCGATCTGCTCGATGCAGATCTCCACGCACGGCCCGAGATTCTCCTCGCGCGTGCCGACATAGACCCCGACCACGCCGGTGTCGGTGTATTGCCCCGCGAAGCTGTAGACGGAGTACGCCATGCCGCGCTTCTCGCGGATCTCCTGGAAGAGCCGCGACGACGCCGAGCCGCCGAGGATCGAGTCGAGGAGCGATGCGGCGAAACGGCGGCGGTCCGAGCGCGAAATGCCGGTCGCGCCGAGGCAGACGTGGTACTGCTCGGTGTCCTTCCGCTGGAAGCGGAGCTCGGGCTCCGGCTGGCGCGCGAGCGGACGGCGGACGCGCGTGCCCGACCGAGCCGGCACCCCGGCGCGGCGCTCGCTCTTCTGCAACAGCGCGACGAGGCGGTCGTGCTCGAGGTTCCCCGCGGCGGCAACGACGACGTTCCCCGGCGCATACGCCGTGCGGTGGTAGGCCGAGAGCGCGCGGCGGGTGACCGTCGAAATGACCTCCGCCGTGCCGATCACCGGCCGGCCGAGCGGGTGGGGTCCGAACACGGCTTGAGAGAAGAGATCGTGGACAAGCTCCTGGGGCGTGTCCTCGTACATCGCGATCTCCTCGAGGACGACCTCCCGCTCCTGGTCGACCTCGGCGAAGGCGGGCGCGAAGACCATGTCCGTCATGACGTCGAGCGCCGTCTCGACATGGTGGTCGGGGACGCGCGCGAACACGACCGTGTTCTCGCGCGAGGTCGCGGCGTTGAGCTCGGCGCCCATCGCGTCGAACGTCTCCGCGATCGTCTGCGCGTCGAAGCGGCGCGAGCCTTTGAACAGCAGATGCTCGATGAAGTGGGAGACGCCCGCGCGGTCGTCGCGCTCGTCCCGGGAACCGACGTCGATCCAGAAGCCGAGCGAGACGGAGCGCACGCCGGTCACGCGCTCCGAGACGACGCGCTCGCCGCTGTCGAGCTCGCTCAGCGTCACCCTCTGCATGCGCGGATCGTAGGCGATGGACATGGCCCCTCCGGACACGTCCGGAACCTGGTTCCGGACGTGTCTCGGAGAGACGTGTCCACAGCGTCAGGGCCCGCGAGCCCGACGGCTTCGCTACGCGCCGGACGAGGCTGGAGACATGGCCGGGAAGGCCTAGTCCGGTACCTGCTACCGGACTAGTTCCGAACGGACAGCTACGCGCCGGCGACGACGAGCAGGCCCTCGCCGGCGCGTTTCGCCTCGTACAGCGCCTCGTCGGCGAGGCGGAACAGCGCCTGGGCGTCCTCAGCATCCGCTGGGCACGACGCGAAGCCGAAGCTCGCCGTGATGCCGGCGAACTCCGGACTGCCGTCGGCGCCGAGCTCGCCGAGCATTCTGTGCACTCGCTCCACGACGGGGCGTGCATCGTCGTCGGTCGTCTCCGCGAGCAAGAGCGCGAACTCGTCCCCGCCGATCCGGAACGCCGCGTCCGGCCGGCGCAGCGCGCGAGTGAGGATGCCGGAGAAGAGCACGAGCGCCTCGTCTCCGGTGGCGTGGCCGAAGTGGTCGTTGCGGTGCTTGAACCGGTCGAGGTCGGCGATGACGAGACCGACCGAGCGGCCGTACCGCGTGGCCCGCGCGACCTCCCCGTCGAGCCGCTGGACGAAGGCGCGGCGGTTGAGGAGGCGCGTGAGCGGGTCGTGGTCGGCGAGGAAACGGAGCTCACCCAGGTGCCTGCCCGACACGAGCGCGGACGCGGCGTCGTTCGCGAAGATCCGCAGAGCCTGCAGGCGATCGGCGGAGGGCACGAGCCGGTCGCTCGGGTTGTCCACCCAGATCACGCCGAGCACGGAGCCGTCGCCGTCACGCAGCGGCACGAGCAGCCAGTGCCGGTTCCAGGCCCACGGGCCGCGCCCGTTCAGCTGAGACGGATAGACGTCGACGTCCGTCGCGATGCGCGAATGGGCCTGGGTGTGCGTCAGGAGGAAGCATCCCTCGCGCTCGAACTCCGGATCGAGAAGCGGCTCGATCTGGGCGACGGTCGCGTGCGGACGCGCGAGCATCTCCTCGAGGCGCCAGCCGGCGACGGCCCTCGGCACGAGCGCCCCGGTATCGGGATCGACCAGAGCGGCGCAGACGTTGTCGAAGTCCAGGGCGGTGCGGATGCTGCCGCAGACGCGGCGCAAGATCACGTCGGTCGACGTCTCGCCGGTGATCCGCGACGACACGTCCAGGAGCTCCTCGAGCGCACGCTGGTGCCGCCGCGCGTTCCGCGTCTCGTTCGCCTCCTCGACGGCGAGGGCCGCGTGATCGGCGAGCGCGACGAGCAGGTCGAGCTCGTCATCGGTCGGCACCCGCCCGGAAACCGGCTCGTCGATGGAGATCATCCCGAGCAGGTCTCCGCCGCTATCCCGCATCGGCACGAGGAGCGCGTCCTCGGGATCCCACGCGTCGGCGTGCTCCAGCCGCTCGCCTGCGGGCGTGTAGCTCGGCCCGAGCGAGTCCCAGTCGACCGCGCCGCGCGGAATGTAGTACGCACCGCGGCGCGCGAACCGCTCGCTGAGGAGAACGGCGAGGTGGGCTCCGTCCCGCGTGTTGCCGAGAAGGGCCGCCCGCGCTCCCTCGTTGCCGTGGACGGTCGACACCTCGAAGTCGTCCCACGCAGGCCGGTAGAGGTTCACCGCCACCGTGCGGAAGCCGAGCGTCTCGGAGATCGTCCGGGCGACCGCATCGAGCAGTGCCGGAAGATCCTCCCGCGCCCGCAGAAGGCGGGTCACCTCCAGAAGGCCCCGCAGCGGTGAGATGTTCGAGCTGGTCACTTTTTGCCGTCCGACGGACTCATCGGCAGCGAAGCCGCTTTTGATAAGCGGTAAAGCGAGCGGCCGGAGTGTCCTCCGGCCGCTCGCGTACCTCACGCGTTACTCGTCGTCGCGGCGCGGGCGCCTGTCGCGACCGCCACCACGTCCGCCGCGGCGGTCACCGCCGCGCGGCCGATCCTCCTCCGGAGGCCTCGGCGGAGCGTCCTTCGCCCGCTCGATGAGCTCCTCGGGAGTGACCATGCCGCCGTCCTCATGCTTCGCGACGAGCTTGAGGCCGATGCGGCCCCGCGCCTTGTCGACTTCCTGGACGACGACGTCGACGACGTCACCGCGGCTCATCACGTCCTCGATGTGCGCGACCCGGCCCGGGCCGACGTTCGAGACGTGGAGCAGGCCGTCGGTGCCCTTCTTGAGCTCGACGAACGCGCCGAACTGGGTCGTCTTCACGACCTTGCCGGTGAAGGCGTCGCCGACCTCCGGCTCCTTCGTGATCGACTCGACCGCGGCGATCGCGGCGGCAGCCTTCTCGCCGTCGGTCGCGTAGATGAGGATCGTGCCGTCCTCCTCGATGTCGATCTGCACCTCGTAGTCGGCCTCGAGACCGCGGATCGTCTCGCCGCCCTTGCCGATGACCATGCCGATCTTCTCCTGATCGATCTTGATCGCCGTGATCCGCGGCGCGTTCTGCGAGAGCTCGGCACGGGACTCGGGGATGACCGCGAGCATCGTGTCGAGGATCTCGTTGCGGGCCCGCTTCGCCTGCTCGAGAGCGCCGCTCATGATCTCCTGCGTGACGCCGGTGATCTTGATGTCCATCTGCAGCGCGGTGATCCCGTCACGGGTGCCTGCGACCTTGAAGTCCATGTCGCCGAGGTGATCCTCCGCTCCCTGGATGTCGGTGAGGATGACGTAGTCGTCGCCTTCCTTGACGAGGCCCATGGCGATGCCGGAGACCGGAGCCTTGATCGGCACTCCCGCGTCCATGAGCGACAGGGTCGAGCCGCACACCGACGCCATCGAGCTGGAGCCGTTCGATTCGAGCGTCTCGGAGACGATCCGGATCGTGTACGGGAAGTCCTCGACCGCCGGGATCATCGCCTCGAGTGCGCGCTGTGCGAGCGCACCGTGGCCGATGTCGCGCCGCTTCGGGCCGCGCATGAAGCCGGTCTCCCCGACCGAGAAGGGCGGGAAGTTGTAGTGGTGCATGTAGCGGCGATCGCGCTCGAGGGAGAGGTCGTCGATGCGCTGACCCTCCTTGGCGGTGCCGAGCGTGAGCGACGAGAGCACCTGCGTCTGGCCGCGGGTGAAGAGGCCTGAGCCGTGCGAGCGCGGGTTCATCCCGACCTCGACCTCGATCGGCCTGATCTCGTCGGTGCCGCGGCCGTCGGGCCGCCGCTTGTCGACCGCGATCTTCTTGCGGACGATGTCCTTGTAGATCGCCTCTGCGGCCTTCTTGACGTACGACTTCGTGAGCGAGTCCTTCAGCGGCGGCTCGCCGCCGACCGGGAACGGCAGTTCCACGCTCGCGACGATGTGGTCGAAGAGCAGATGCCGTTTCGCGGACTTGAGCTCCTTGGAGTCCTGCTCCGCGTCGGTGAGTGCCTTGAGGTCCTCGCCGAACTGCTCGCGGACCGGGCCTTCGACGGCTGCGAGCCGCTGACTCTCGAGCAGCATGCTCAGGCTCGTCTTGACCTGGATCTGACGCTGGATGTCCTCGTCGGTCGAGTCCATCGAGATCGCCGGAGCGAGCTCGGAGAGCAACTCGTCGACGATCGCGCTCGCGGCCGCGAGCCCGTCGCTCTGGATGCGCTCCCAGATCGCATGCCCGTGGGCCGACTCGATCTCCGTGAAGAGATCCTGGTCGAACCACTTCGCCTTGCCGGCCTGGGAACGGAGATCCTCCTGTGCCTCGCACAGCTTGCGGATCTCGGAGTGCGCAAGCTCGAGAGCCTCGAGCAGCACGTCCTCCGGAACCTCGTCGGCGCCGGCCTCGACCATCGTCAGGCCGTCCTTCGTGCCGACGACGATGAGGTCGAGCGCGGTCTCCTCCCAGTTCTGCTGCAACGTCGGGTTGACGACCAGCTCGCCGTCGATGCGCCCGATGCGCACGGCCCCGACGGGGCCGAAGAACGGCAGCGGCGACAGCATCAGCGCCGCCGACGCCCCGTTGATGCAGAGGATGTCGTGCGGCGTGACGAGGTCGGCCGAGAGCACGGTGCAGATGACCTGCACCTCGTTGCGGAAGCCCTTCGGCCAGAGCGGCCGGATCGGGCGGTCGATCATCCGCGCGGTGAGGGTGGCGCGCTCGCTGGCGCGTCCCTCGCGCTTGAAGAAGCCGCCGGGAATCTTGCCCGCGGCGTACATGCGCTCCTCGACGTCGATCGTCAGCGGGAAGAAGTCGGCGCCCTCGCGGGCCTCCGACCGTCCGACTGCGGTGGCGAGAACCATCGTCTCGCCACTGCGGATGACGACTGCGCCATCCGCCTGCTTCGCGAGTTTGCCGGTTTCGAAGCTGATCTCCTGGTTTCCAATCTGGACGGAGACCTGCGCCCGGCGATCGGTCGCGATACTCATAAGTTGTCCTCCACTGTGCCTTTGTGGAGGGCGGGAGCTCGAGCCAGCGCGTTCGTCGCGCACTCGCTCGAACTTCCACCCTCCTGATTTCTGGAGCTAACGGCGCAGGCCGAGCTCCTTGATGAGGGCGCGATAGCCCTCGAGATCCTTCTTTTGCAGGTAGTTCAGGAAGCGGCGGCGGCGCCCGACGAGCTTGAGCAGGCCGCGCCTCGAGTAATGGTCGTGCTTGTGGGTGCGCAGATGCTCGGTCAGCTCGTTGATGCGCCGTGTGAGCATCGCGACCTGCACCTCGGTCGAACCGGTGTCAGCAGCATCGCGTCCGTGCTTCGAGATCAGTTCCTGCTTCGCTTCCTTGGTCAGGGCCATTTGCCCTCTCCTTCCTTTCGTCTCCCGAGGTCCCGCCCGCAGCGCCAAGGCGTCAGCGAGCCGGGCCTGGGTCGCGGGTAGGGTAGCGCAAAACCGCATGGGAAGCGCGATTCCGCAAGGGGTGCTCGGTGAGGTCGTGCGCGACGCGCGGTCGCGGACGGGCGTGCCCGCGGTCGCTGCGGCGCTCTCGGTCGACGGCGCGGTCGAGCTCGCGGCCGACGGCGACTGCACGCCCGAGACGCCGTTTCGCGTCGCCTCCCTCTCGAAGTGGTTCACGGCATCGCTCGTTTCCGCGTGCGGAGCGCTCGACCACGAGACGCGGCGCTGGCTCTCGCACACCGCCGGTCTCCGTTCGGAGGTCGCGGAACCGCTGCCGGAGGCGTGCCAGGGACTCTGGTCGTATGCGAACTCGGGCTTCTGGGCAGCGGGCGAGCGGTGCGCCGCCGTGGCGGGGATGCCGTTCGCCGACGCGATGCGCGAGCTCGTCCTCAGACCGCTCGACCTGACGGCGACGTCGTACGAGCAGCCTCCGGGCGCGGCGGAGGGCCATGTCCAGGACGGCCAGACCGGCCACCGGCCGGCCGGCTCGCCGCAGTACCCGGTCCCGCGCTATCCCTCCGGCGGACTCTGGTCGACGGTCGGCGATCTCATGCGGTTTGCTGCGCACCAGTTCGACGATCCGCACGGCCTCCAGCAGCCGCAGATCGGGGCTCTCGGGGCCGAGTACTGCCTCGGCTGCTGGCGGCGGGAGCTCGCCGGCGGGCGAGTCGCGTTCGACCACGAAGGCTCGGTCGCCGGCTTCCAGTCGCTGTTGCTGATCATCCCGGCGGAGCGCGTGGCCCTCGCGGTGCTCACGAACAGCTGGCGCGGCAGAGGCCTCATCCGCCGCGTCGTGAAGAGCCTCGGCCTCCTCCCGGCAAGCAACAGGCTGTTACAAGGTTCGACAGGTCCGATCGAGCCGGGGCGGTACGCACTCGACAGTGTCGTCGCGGAGGTCGCCGCGGCGGGCGGCGGCTGGCGGATCGTCGAGGCGGAGACCGATCCGCTCACCGGGACGCGGATCGCCACCCCGCCGTACACCGTCGAGCGGCTGGAGGGCGACGTCTACGGCTTCGCGGGCGGATTGCTCATGAGCCATCGCGTCGACTTCCCGCGGCCCGGCGTCGCGCGGGTCGGCTGGGTCGCGCTGCCGCGCACGGACGCGTGAGCGGGCGCCTTCCCGCCGGGGTCGCGGCCGGCCATCCCGCAACCGCCGCCGCGGGGCTCGAGATCCTCGCCGCGGGCGGGAACGCGGTCGAGGCCGCGGTCGCCGCGTCTCTGGGGTCGTGTGTTGCCGAGACGGTCATGACCGGGCTCCTCGGCGGCGGACACGCGATCGTCTGGGACGCCGCGAGCCGCACCGCTCGCAACCTCGACTTCTTCTGCGCCGTGCCGGGACTCGGCGGCGACGGCCGCGAGGGCACGCTCGTCGACGTCGACATCCCGTTCGGCGTCGAGTCGGTTCCGTACGTCGTCGGGCCGGGCTCGTGCGCCGTGCCAGGCGTCGCGGCGGGACTCGACGCGCTGTGGAGCGCGCACGGCTCTCTGCCCTGGGCGCGGCTCGTCGCGCCGGCACTCCGCCTCGCGCGCGAAGGCGTCGCACTCCCTCCCGCGCATGCGTCCTGTCTCGCGTTCCTTGCGCCGGTGCTCACGCTCGACTCCGGGGATCGGATCTACGCGCCCGGCGGCCGGCTTCTCGGGGCCGGAGACCGGCTCGACCAGCCCGGGCTCGTCGAGGCACTCGAGTCGCTGGCCGCCGAGGGAGCGGCGAGCGCGTACACCGGCACGATCGGCCGCGCGCTTCTCGACCTCTCCGACGAGCGCGGCGGGCTCGTCACGAGGGACGATCTCTCCTCGTACGAAGCGGTCTGGACTGATCCCGTCGCCGTCGGCCGCTCCGGGCTGAGGTGGCTGACACGCGGCGGGATCTCGCGCGTCCCGGAGACGCTCTCACGCGTGCCCGCGCTCGGCTCGCTCACTCCGGCGGAACGTGTCGTGGCGCTCGTGGGAGCGCTCGACAGCGCGGTGGACAGCGGCCAGCACACGACGAATCTCGTCACGGTCGACGCCGACGGGAACGCGTGCGTCCTCACGACGAGCCTCGGTCTCGGCTCGGGGGACTACCTCCCCGGCCTCGATCTTCATCTGAACAGCATGCTCGGGGAGGCCGATCTCGTGGTCGGCGGAGTCCCGCCGGCGGGCGAGCGCGTCGAGAGCATGATGGCGCCGACGCTCGTTCTCGACGACGGCTCGCCCGTCCTCGCCGTCGGCTCCGCCGGCGGCGGCCGCCTGCGGACCGCGCTCGTCACGGCGGCGTTCGGTGTCGTCGACGAGGGACTCGCGCCGCAGGAGGCGGTCGAACGGCCGCGCGTCCACCCGGTCGGCGCGGTCGTGAACGCCGAGCCTGGCGTAGACGAGGCGGGGCTCGCCGCGCTCGAGGCAGCCTGCCGCACGGTGCAGCGCTGGCCGGGTCTCAATCACTACTTCGGCGGCGTCAGCCTCATCGGGCTGGCCGGCGGGGCCGCGGATCCACGCCGCAGCGGCGCCGCGCTCTCGCTCTAGACCGGCCGGGTGGCGTCGCGCGCCCGGCCGACGTCGGCGCTGATCTGCTCCACGAGCGCCTCGACCGACTCGAACCGCATTTGCCCGCGCAGCCAGCTCCAGATCTCGACCACGAGCCGCTGGTCGTAGAGGTCGTCGTCGAAGTCGAGGAGATGCGCCTCGACCCGCCGCTCGACGCCGTCGAACTGTGGATTCGTGCCGACGGAGATCGCCGCCAGGCGGTCGCGTGTCCAGCCGGCGTAGACGCCGTCGGGCGGAATGAGCAGGCCGGCCGGAACGTCGAGGTTTGCCGTCGGGAAGCCGAGCTCGCGTCCGCGATGGTCGCCGTGCACGACGATGCCCTCGACTTCCGCCGGCCGGCCGAGCAGGCGCGCCGCGCGGCCGGGCTCGCCCCCGTGGAGAAGCTCGCGGATCCGGCTCGACGACACGTTCTCGAGCACCGGCACGCGGCGGACGTCGAAGTCGAGCCGCTCGAGGAGCGTGAGGTCACCCTGGCGATCTCGGCCGAAGCGGAACGTCTCCCCCGCCGCGACGACCTCGGCGCCCATCCCGCGGAGGATGAGCTCCGCGAACTCGGTCGGCTCGAGGTTGGCGAGCGTCTCGTCGAACTGGAGCACGACGACGTCGTCGACGCCCGCCGCGGCGAACAGCTCCAGTCGGCGCTCAAGGGTCGTGAGGAGCTCGACCTCACGCCCGAGCACCGCGCGCGGATGCGGATCGAAGGTCACGACGGCGGTGTGCAGCCCGGCCGCGCGCGCCGCGTCGATCACGCGCAGGTGACCCGGGTGGACGCCGTCGAACGTCCCGACGGCCACACCGCGCCGCGCCTCGGGGAGCTGATCGACGAGCCGGACGACGTTCACGCCACGCCTGCCGTCTCGAGGGCCGCGAGGACGCGTTCCTCGCTGAGAAGCCGTTCGGGGCCGAAATCCGCCGGCACGACGGCATCGTCGACCGAGAACGGGCCGACCTCGAGCCGGCGCAGCGACACGCAGTGCCCGCCGAGCGCGTCCGCGATCGCCCGGATGTACGTCCCCGAGCTGACCGAGAGGTCGAGCGTCGCGACACCGTCCCCGTAGGCCACGAGGTCGAGCGCGCGGACGGTCGAGCGGCGGAGCGGCATCGCGACTTCCACCCCGCGCCGCGCGAGCTTGTACGCGCGCTCGCCCTCGATCTTCACGGCGGAGGCGGCGGGAATCGGCAGCTCGATCTCGCCGCGGAAGCCCGCGAGCCGCGCTGCCAGCTCGTCCTCTGTCGGCGGGTCGTGGCGGGCAATGACCTCGCCCTCGGGGTCGCCGGTCGACGTGCGCGCCGAGAGGTCGATGTCTGTGACGTAGCGCTTGTCGAGCCCGACGAGCCGCGGCGCGAGCTTCGTCGTCCTCCCCGAGAGGAGCAGGAGCAGCCCGGTCGCGAACGGGTCGAGCGTCCCAGCGTGGCCGGTGCGCGCACCGGTCTTGCGGCGGATCTCGGCGACGACTGCGAAGGAGGACGGGCCGCGCGGCTTGTCGACGAGCGCGACGCCCGCCGGCTCAAGCGCGCGAGGCGGCACGCTGCTCGAGGAAGCCGATGCGGACGCTTTCGACGATCTCGGCGAGCGTGTCGTCGCTCGAAAAGCCGGCGGCCTGGCGGTGGCCGCCGCCGCCGAACCGCCGCGCGATCGCAGAGACGTCGAGCTCGTCGATGCTCGAACGGAGCGAGCCCTTCTGCCCGTGTGCGCCGCGTCCCATCTGCTCGCGGACGAAGACGGCGAGCTCGGCTCCCTCCACCGCGCGCAGGTAGTCGATGAGCCCTTCGGAGTACGGCTCCGCCGCGCCGACGTCGGCGAAGTCGCTGCGCAGCAGATGGGAGACGACGATGCGCCCGCCTTCGAGCACTTCCGCCCGCTCGAGCACGCGCGCGAGGAGCTTGAGCTTCGCGAACTCGACCGTCTCGTAGACCTGCTGGAAGACGGCGTGCAGGTCGGCTCCCGCCTCCACGAGCTCGGCCGCGAGGCGCAACGACTTCGGCGTCGTGTTCGAGTACTGAAAGCGCCCCGTGTCGGTGACGAGCGCGATGTAGAGCGGCTCGGCAAGCTCGGGCGTCAGCTCGACGCCGAGCTCCCGCATCACGTCGCGGAGCACTTCTGCCGTCGAGGAGGCGTCGGGGACGATGAGGTTGACGTCGCCGAAGCGCGTGTTGTCGTGGTGGTGATCGATGTCGAGCGTGAGCGGAGCTCGGGTGAGCGCCTCGGGGTCGCCGATTCTGTGCTCGCTCGCACAGTCCACCGCCACGAGAACGCGCTCGGCAGCATCGGCAGGCGGCTCCCGCCGCAGGTTGGAGAGCGGCATGAACCCGTACTCGCTCGGCAGCGGTGCGCCCGCCGCGAGATGCATCACCACGTCCTTGCCGAGCGAGCGGAGAGTGAGTGTCGCTGCGAGAAGCGAGCCGAGTGCGTCCCCGTCCGGGTTCTCGTGCGTGACGACGAGGAAGCGGTCGTGCTCCCTCAGCGCGTTCGCTATCGCCTGCAGGTCACTCGGCTCTGTCATGGAGGCTGTCGCCGGGGTCATCGGTGTCGTCCGGCGCGAGCTCGTCGATGAGCTGGCTCATACGCACGCCACGCTCGACGGAGGGATCGTACTCGAAGGTCAGTTGCGGGGTTCGCTTCAGTCTCAACTCGCGCGCGAGACGGAATTGGAGCGGGCCGTGCGCCGCCTCGAGCCCCGCCAGCGTCGCCTTGCGCTTGCGACCGGAGCCGAGGACGCTGACGTAGACGGTCGCATGCCGCAGGTCGGACGCGGTGTCCACCCCGGTCACGGTGACGAGCCCGATCCGCGGGTCTTTCAGTTCGGGGAGGGCCTCGGCGAGCACCTGCCGGACCGACTCGTTCACGCGCCGCATGCGCTCACTCATGTCTTCTATTCAAGCGGTTGCGCCTGTCGGCGCGGTCGGCAGCCGCGGTCTGTCCTCACAAAGAACCGCCAAACCCCCACCCAGGGTGGGGCCGCATTCCCTCCGCCCTCGTTGTGGACGGTACCGCCGATGTCGTGACCGGAGGCTCGCCTGGCGGCGCCGGTTTCGCACCAACTTCGTGTCGGCTTCGAACGTCCCGCCCGCTCAGCGCACGATCGCTGGATGGAGCACGAACACGACCCTAGTCCTCGGGATCGACGAGGAAACGATCGACGAGCGCGACCTCCCACTCCTGGCCGCGCAGCCAGCGCTCAGCCTCGTCGAGCAGACGCTCGGCCTCCCCGTGCTCGCGCGCGACGCACGCCGCGGTGATGCGCGCCCGCTGCCAGACGTCGTGATGGTCGACCTCGGCGACGGAGGCGCCGACCCGGCGTTCGAGCTGCGCCTTCGCGGAGCGGAGGAAGTGGCGTTTCTCCTTCAGCGAGTGCGCCTCGGGGAAGTGGAGCTCGCACGTGAGGATCCCGACCCAGCCGCTCGCCATCAGGAGATTCTCGCCTTTCGGGCCTTAGAGCTCCTAACACAATCAAGCACGGGCCGCCTGGCCGCGCTAGGCGGCCCGCTGCCGCGTCCTCGGGAGCGCGAATAACGCTGCTATTCGCGCTCCCTGCGTCCTTGCATCGCACTCGCCCATCACGCCCAGTCAGCGCGTGGTCATTCCGTTAGGGGCTCTTTAGAACTCATCTCAAAATGAAGCACGGGCCGTCTGACCGCGCTGGCCGGCGCGATGCGTCGTCCTCGGTCGCGCCCATAGCGCTGCTATGGGCGCTCCCTGCGTCCTAGCCT
>Ga0307373_10005579_pt1 | contig 20511 bp, 13 predicted proteins | sample OX2MG_FD_202534 | JGI IMG/M metagenome (GOLD analysis project Ga0307373, IMG submission 202534) | Soil microbial communities from Risofladan, Vaasa, Finland - OX-2 | ecosystem: Environmental > Terrestrial > Soil > Coastal area > Acid sulfate soil | place: Finland: Risofladan, Vaasa | collected...
CGATTTCGGGATTTTGGATTGGCGGTCGCCATCGCTCATTTTTCTGTCTGGTAATCTTTCTGTCGTTCCTTTCGTTCTACCGCGCGGCTGGCTTGGCATGGATCTGCGGCGGGCGCTGGCCCGCATCGTTTCCGTTGTTCTACCGTGCCGTTGGCTTGGGACCGGATCTTTTCGACTTCTCACCGCGGCTCGACGAACGCCGGCGGCCGCTCCGCCGCACGAACAATAGAATTGCTCAAAGAACAGGCAGCCAGATGACCACTATGCACATCATTTGAGCAGCCGCCCAAAACTCCTCCTGTCAGGTTAATCGATGGGCAAAAACCTCGTGTTTCATCGGTTGGTGTAAATTTACACCCACCGTGCGCGGCCGAGCGGGTCGCGGCAGCCGCCCGACGCCGCTGCTCAATTCTTAGGCACGGCTGACGCTCTGCCGACCACTGATCGCTGACCACTAACCACTAACCACTAACCACTAACCACTAACCACTAACCACTAACCACTGACCACTGACGCCGGTCGTGGCGGAAAAGTTTTCCGAGAGGGCCGCGGTGCGCGGGGGGTTGATTGCGTCCGCGCGGACCTCGGCTATGATACGAACATCTTCGCGGATGTCTTGGCGATGGCTTCCCTGACTGAAGGGCGATGGAATGGCACTGTCCTGTTCGCGTGACGGCCCGGCCGCCGAGTTGGGGACGCTTTGCACCGGTTGCAGCGTGGCGCTTGTGCGGAAAGGGGCCTCATCATGCCGCGCTCCTGGTCTGACGCGCTGCTGGCCTGGCTGCACGATCCGCCCGACAAGGCGCTATCGCCGCACGACCTTCGGCTTCGAGGACCTGTTCAAGACCCCCGCCGAGCGCGTCGGGCGGCCGCGCCGAAGTTCTGTCGACAAATCCGCGGGCCATCGTGGCCACCGGCAATGCCACCATTGCCCCAATGCTGGAAAAATGCCGATGGCACTCGTATACTGTCATGCTGTGGGCAAGGGGTTCCGCGTGCGAGATGGCCGCCATGAGCGCGATCGGTGAAAGTCCTTCGGCCGTACGACCCTTGGGTCCGGAGTCCGCCGAGCAGCTTCTTCCGTTGCTCTACGACGAGCTGCGGCGGTTGGCGGCGCGGAAGATGGCCGAGGAAATGCCCGGCCAGACCATTGAAGCGACCGCCCTGGTCCACGAAGCTTATTTGCGGCTGGTAGACAACGACCATCCTCAGCTTTGGAACAGCCGGGGCCATTTCTTCGCCGCTGCGGCGGAAGCGATGCGGCGAATCCTCATTGACCGGGCGAGGCACAAACGAACGCTCAAAGCCGGCGGAGACCGGCAGCGAGTCGAGTTGGTCGATCTGGCACTGGCTTCTGCCGGTCCGGACCTCGACCTGCTGGCCTTGGATGATGCGCTCGCCAAGCTGGAAGAAAAAGACCCACGCATGGCCAAAGTGGTCAAGCTGCGCTTCTTTGCCGGCCTGACCATCGAGGCGGCGGCCGAAGCACTGGGCATTGCCACCTCAACGGCCGACACCGATTGGGCTTACGCCCGAAGTTGGCTCCGCCTGGAAATGGAGGGAGGTCCTGTTACTTGACGGCTGCGGCCACTCGATTTCACTTTCCTGTCGGGGAATCGATCGTCGCTTTTCGCACTGATTGATAGCCACGGCAGTCGCACGGGGGCATTGTAGCGGCGAATCGCTTGAACATGCCGAAATTGGACGAAAGAGATATCTTCGACGCGGCCCGCCGAATCGACGCGCTCGATGCGCGCCGGCTCTATCTTTCGCAAGTCTGTGAAAACAACGACGCCTTAATGGCACGCGTCGAGACCCTGCTGCGAGTGCATGACGACGAGCAGAGTTTTCTGATGTTTCCCGCGGTGCCGCCATCGGTCGCCGCAGCCGCCGTCGGCGAGGGGCCCGGCTCGCAGATCGGCCCTTACAAAATCATCGAGCAGATCGGCGAAGGGGGTTTTGGTATCGTCTTCCTCGCCGAGCAAAAACAGCCGATTCGACGCGTTGTGGCGTTGAAAATCGTCAAGCCGGGCATGGACACGCGAGAGGTCGTCGCCCGCTTCGAAGCCGAGCGACAAGCCCTGGCGATCATGGATCACCCGAACATCGCACGCGTGTTCGAGGGGGGCGCGACCGACTCGGGCCGGCCTTACTTCGTGATGGAATTGGTCAAGGGGGTGCCGATCACGCGCTATTGCGACGAGCACCGGCTTACTCCGCGCGATCGACTCGCATTGGTCGCAACCGTCTGCCGGGCCGTGCAGCACGCTCACCAGAAGGGGGTGATTCATCGCGATCTCAAACCGACAAATGTGCTGGTCGCCGCCTACGATGGCGTGCCTGTGCCCAAGATTATTGACTTCGGCGTGGCCAAAGCGCTCGGCGAGCGATTGACCGAGCGAACCGTGGCAACGAGCTTCGGCGGCATCGTCGGCACGTTGGAATACATGAGTCCCGAGCAGGCCGAGTTCAACGCCCGCGACGTTGACACACGGGCCGACATCTACAGTTTGGGCGTGCTTCTTTACGAGTTGCTCACCGGCACAACTCCCTTGACGCGCGAGCGGCTTAAACAAGCCGCCATGATCGAGGCATTGCGGCTGATCCGCGAGGAGGAACCACCCAAGCCGAGCACCCGCCTGAGCGCGTCGAGTCACGCACGGACGACGGTCTCGGCACAGCGAAAGATGGAGACGGAGAAGCTGGCCCGCGAACTGCGCGGCGATCTCGATTGGATCGTCATGAAGGCGCTGGATAAAGATCGCGACCGGCGCTATCAGACCGCCAACGGGCTGGCGCGCGACATCGAACGCTATCTGCACGACGAGCCGGTGGAAGCCTGCCCGCCGTCTGCCGCCTATAGGCTTCGCAAGTTTGCGCATAAGAACCGCAAACTGCTAACGGCCGCGGCCGCCTTTGCGCTATTGCTGCTCGCCGCCACCGCCATCAGCACTTGGCAGGCATTTCGAGCGACGCTCGCGGAACGCGCGACGGGCCACCAGCGCGATCGGGCCGAACAGGAGGCCACGCGGGCTCTGCTTGCCGAGCGAACGACGGGCCGGGAACGCGACCGCGCCGAGGCGGAAGCCAAACGGGCGCAACGGCACGTTTACGACGCTCACATGAATCTGGCGCAGAACGCCTGGGAAGACACGCGCCTGGGAAGACTCGTTGCGTTGCTCGGCGAACATCGCCCGCAAGAGGCTGACGATGACCTGCGAGGTTTTGAATGGTACTACTGGCGCCGCCTCGCAAACACGCCGCTACTTAGCCTGAGCGGACACCAAGGCATTGTTGCCTGCGTGGCATATAGCGCGGATCGCAAGCGGCTGGCGTCGGCCAGCCACGACGGGACGGCGAAGATTTGGGACGCTGACACGGGCAGCGAGTTGCAAACCTTGCGGGGTCACAGCGGCGGCTTGATCGGCGTGGCCTTCAGTCCCGACGGCAAGCGCCTGGCGACGGCCAGCACCGACAATACGGTAAAAATCCGGGACACCGCGAGCGCGGCGGAACTGGTCACCTTAAAGGGATATTCCAGTTGGGTGACAAGCGTCGCCTTCAGCCCCGACGGAGACGCGCTGGCAACGGCGAGCCACGACGGCACGCTCAAACTATGGCACGTCGCCGACGGCAGCGAACGGCGCACCGTCCAGGCGCATACGGATCTGGTGCAGGCAATCGCCTTCAGTCGCGATGGAAGGCGATTGGCATCGGCGAGCAAGGACAGGACGGTGAAAATTTGGGACACCGCCAGTTGGGCCGACCCGCTGACACTCAGAGGACATACCAATGAAGTGATCGGCGTTGCTTTCAGTCCCGACGGCCAGCACCTGGCCTCGGCGAGCCACGACCGCACGGTCAGGCTCTGGACGGTGGCCACTGGCAGTTGTGAGCACAAACTCATCGGACACACAGAGCGGGTGTACGGTGTGGCGTTCAGCCCCGACGGCCGGCGAGTGGCCTCGTCGAGCTTTGACCAGACGGTCCGACTTTGGGATGCCGACAGCGGTCAGGAGATGGCCACACTGAAGGGCCACACGGGATGGGTTCCTTGCGTCACGTTCAGCCCCGATGGACGTCGAATCGCGTCCGCCAGCGCCGACCAGACGGTGAAAGTGTGGGATGCTTTCTCCGGTCAAGGAGACGTGCTGGAAATGCGACAGGCGAACCTGTCTCCACCGGCGCGTTGCGTGGCCTTTAGCCCCGATGGCACGTTGTTGGCATCGACGTCAAATGATTCGCGGATCGTGCTTTGGGACATGCGCAGCGGGCTGAAAGTGGGCGCCTTGTCGGGACACCAGGGTAGCGTTTACGCGGTCGCCTTCAGCTCCGATGGCCAGCGACTGGCGTCGGCCAGCATGGATCAAACGGTCATGCTCTGGGACGTCGCCAGCCGACGCGGACTTTGTACATGGATCGGACCCCCGGGCGAAGTGGGGGCGGTCGCGTTCAGTGCCGACGGGCGTTGGCTGGCGGCAGGCGGTGACCAACACAGCGTGCGCGTGTGGCGCGCCGCTGGCGGCGGCGAAGAGCGGATCCTACGTGGTCACACAGCCTTGGTGACCAGCGTGGCGTTCAGCCCGGACGGCAAGCGGTTGGCGTCGGCCAGCCACGATCTGGCCGTCAAAATTTGGGACCTTGAGACCGGCAGCCTGGTGCGCAACCTGGTGGGTCATTCCGCGGGTCCGATGGGCGTCACGTGTTTGGCATTCAGCCCTAGCGGCGAACAGATCGCGTCGGCCGGGGCCGACCAGACGATAAAAATCTGGGATGCGGCGACAGGCCAGGAACTACGTACGCTCAAAGGCCACATCAATTGGATCTCAAGTGTGGCGTTCAGCCCTGACGGCGATCGCTTAGCATCGGCCAGCGCCGACAAAACCATCAAACTCTGGGACACAGCCAGCGGAGAGGAGACACTTACGCTGCGGGGCGGATCGGAAAAGTTCATGTCGGTGGCGTTCAGCCGCGACGGAAGGCGTTTGGCCGGCGCCGACTTCGACGGCCGGATCTGGTTCTGGGATGCCCGGCCGTGGACTGCCCAGCTTCGCACCCAGCAGCAAGCTAGGGGCCTGGTTCAACGAATCCTCGAAGATCAACCGTCCAAGACCGATCTGATCTTGCAGATTCAGCAAGATCCGACGGTGCCAGCCGAGGTGCGGCAAACGGCTCTCGACATGCTCGAACGCTGGCAGCCGTAAACGCGGAAAACCAACAAACATTGCGGATTTGCACGGATGCGGTTTGAAGTGGTAAGCTCCCCGCAAGGATTCTCCTCCCGCGAATTCGGACCCCGCATCGCGAGCGGCGCCCGCAAGATCGGTAGAAATGTCGCGTCCGTTTGACGCTACCCTCAAAGAATTGGTCCGTCGCTATCCGCTCGACTGGCTTGCCGGCCTGGAGCTTGACGTTCAACTTCCGGTGCGCGCGCTGGACGTCGACCTCTCCACGGTATCAGCCGAGGCCGATACCGTGCTGGGGATCGGCGACCCGCTCTCGTCGTTGGTCCACATCGAGTTTCAAAGCAGCCGTGACGCATCGCTTTCGCGGCGGCTTTTGATGTATAATGGGTTGTTGCACGCACGATTCGAAGTGCCGGTCCATAGCGCCGTAGTTCTGCTCCGGAGGCAGGCGGATGACCCGGCCATGAACGGCACGCTGCGATACGACACGCAAGGGGGGCGGGCGGGAATCGAGTTTCGTTTCGAGGTTGTACGGATATGGGAGCGGCCCGCGTCAGCGATGCTCACGGGAGGCCTGGGGATGGTGCCCTTGGCGCCGTTGGGCGAATTGCCGGCGGGCAGCTCGCCGGAGGCGGCGTTGGCGGGCCTGCGGCGAATCGACGAACGCCTGGAAGCCGAGCTGCCGTCCGCCGAGGCCAAGCGGTTGTTGATGGCCGCTTGGGTATTGATCGGTATGCGCGTTCCGCGCCCTGCTTTGAGATTTGTTGAGGAGGCATTAACTATGGTTGATTTGCGCGATTCCAGCACTTACCAGTTGATTGTCGAGGAGGGCATGGCGCAAGGCATGGCGAAAGGCTTGCGAACGATGCTGCTGCAGATCGGCGCACGGCGGTTGGGTCGACCGGTTGCCGCAGTGCAAGAATCGCTCGACGCCATCGACGACGTCGCACGGCTGCATCGCCTGGGCGAGCGAGTGCTGGAGGTCGCCACCTGGCAGGAGTTGCTCGACACGCCTTGATCGCCTTGTTGCCGCCCCGACCGTGGTGGCCGTATCGGCGCCTACTCTCTAGGCGGCAGGATCACGAGCGTGGCATACTGCTCGGTCTTATCCGGTACGAGAACCTCGATCCCGCTGCCATCCAGATTCGCCTGACAAATCTTGCCCGTTTCGGTCCAGTAGATTTTGCGGTTGTCAGTGTCGAGGGCCAGGCCGTCGAGGCCGACGCGGCCCGTGACGATCGTCGTTTCGCCCTTCCCGTCGAGGCCGCCGCGGACGATGTTGCCCGGATTCACGTCGGCCCAATAGATCTGATGTTCGACCGTGTCGACCGCGATTCCCATTCGCCGCGAGCGAGTCGTAACAATATCCCTCATCTCCGAGCCGTCGTCGAGCTTGGCGCGCTGGATGGGGCCGCCGCGGCCGCTGTGCGACCAATAGAGGAACCGGTTTTCGAGGTCGATGGCCAGCTCATCGGGATTGAGCAAACCGGTGACAAAATCCTTCATGTCCGTGCCGTCGAGATTGCACTGTAGGATCTTGTGCCCGACGAGACTCGAAATGTAAAGCTTCCGCGATTTTGGATCGACGACGACGTCGCCGGTGTGAATAAGCCCGGCCGCCAGCTCGGTGATTCCTGTACCGTTGAGGTTGGCACGGAACAGCTTGTTTGTCGGCGCGGCGCACTGCGTGAAATAGAGTTGGCCATGCTCGGCGTCGACGGCCAGGCCGTCGGCGTCTTTCATCTCGACGACCAGCGTTACTTCGCTGCCGTCGCGCGCGGCGCGGTAGATGCCTTGGGGCCCGTTCGTCCAGTACATGAGCCCCAGCGCGTCGCCCGCGGTTTGCCTTTCGGGCGGGTCGGCTGCCGCCGCATTCTCCGAGACCCCAAGCCATAACATGAGACAAGTCGCACAGACAGCCCCTAAGCTGGCCGCCAGTCGGCGCCAAACGCAGCCCCGCTCGGCCAGACAAGGATTGTATTCGCGGTGCATGAGAGCGGTTGCTTGTGGATATTCGGGTCTATGGAGCGAAGGAAGAGCACCAAGGGACGAATGAACCACGGATGGCACGGATGGGCACGGATTTGACCAGTGCAATTGTCTTTTATCCGTGCCCATCCGCGTTATCCGTGGTTATGAAAGCTTCGCCCGGAACCTACCGCAAGGCGGCGGACATGGCTTTCGAGCCGCTGACACGGCAATTCATCATAAACTCGTCCGAGCCATTCCGCCACGACGGGTTCGGGGTTCAGGCGTCGGGAGTCGGGAGGACGGCCTTCCTAGGCCGTCCCAACGACGCCAGACGGGCTAGGAAGCCCATCCTCCGAGAATTTTTCGGGGAAACCGCCGCTGCTTTTCGCACTGTACGTAGTAGGGCGATAGTTCGACCGAATTCCTCTGCCGAAGGAGAAACAGCATGTCGCTTGCCTCGATTCTCGATCGTTTGGCCCGTCAGCCGGTCATTTCACGGCGGAAAAAGAGGCGTCGCCCCGCCCGGTATCACGTTGGGATCCTGGAAAATCGCGGATTGTTACCGTCCGGCCGCGGCGCGCGGTCTCGCGATTGCTCTTGCCGGCTGCCGAGCCGGCCCTTCGAGCGGCTCGAGTCTCGCTCCATGCTCAGCACGGTGTCGTGGATCGGGGGGGACGTCCAAGACGGCAAAGGCAACTGGGACAAGGCCGCCAACTGGCTCGACAGCACCGGAATCAATCGCGTGCCCGGCAGCAAAGATATCGTCGGCATCGGCACCACAACACCCGTCACCATCGTTATCAAGCCCGGCGAAACCGAGCAGATCCTCAGTCTCGGCACCGAAAGCGTCGATACCTTGTCGATTGATGGTGGCACCTTGATGGTCACCTCCGGGACGTCCACCTTGGGCGGCCCCTTGTCGATGACGGGCGGCTTGCTGTCCTGCATCCCGACATTGAAAGGCATCGGCGCCTCGTTGACGGCCAACGGCCCCACCACCGTTAAAGACGCCAGCCTTTCGGCCCAAGGCGGCGGCCTGATCTCGCTGCCGAACTTGACGAGCTTTGACTCCGACTTCTCGAGCTTCCAGGCGGACGGCGTCATGCCCGAGTTCCAGGCGAACGGCACCATTACCAAAGGGCCGCCCAGCGTGCTCGACGTTTCCGCCCTGACCAGCTTCACCCAAAAGGGTCCCTGGGCTATCGACGCCACTGACGGCGGCACGGTCAAGTTGGGCGGCCTCACCAGCCTGACCAGCACGATAGGCATCTCCATCGAAGACCTCAGACACGGCACGCTGGATGACGGCAAGGTGACCACTCTCAGCGGAGTGACTGCCGAGCTCGACGGCACCGACCCCGACGTGGCCGCCTCGTGGACCAGCTTCACGGCCGGCAGCCTCACGATCTACGGCAACTCACTGGGCTCCGGCTATAACCTGCCCGGCCTGACCGACGTCGACGATTCGAACCTCGACGTCCAGTCCGGCGGCCAGCTCGCGCTGCCGAACCTGACCAGCTACGACTCCGACGAGACCAACTTCATCGCGGACGGCGACACGACCGTCAACGGCGGCGCCACCGTGGCCAGCCTGCTCGACGTCTCCGCCCTGACCAGCTTCACGCAAAAGAACTTCTGGCATCTCGGAACCATTCACGGCGGCACGCTCAAGTTGGGCGGCCTCACCCGCCTGGCGAGCACGATAGGCATCACCATCGAGGACACCGGCAATAGCACGCTGGACGATGGCAACGTGACCACCCTCAGCCGAGTGAGTGCCACGCTCGACGGCACCGACCCCAACGTGGCCGCCTCTTGGACCAGCTTGACGGCCGGCAGCCTCACGGTCGACGGCAACTCATCCGGTTCCGGCGACAACCTGCCTGGCCTGACCGACGTAGACGACTCGACCCTCGAGGCCCTGTCCGGCGGCCAGCTCGCGCTGCCGAACTTGATCAGCTATGACTCCAACTCCACGACGTTCGTAGCGGACGGCCGGAACAGCGTGCTCGACGTCTCCGCCCTGACCAGCTTCACCCAAACGGGTCCCTGGACTATCGAAGCCACTAACGGCGGCACGGTCAAATTGGGCGGCCTCACCGGCCTGGCCAGCACGAAAGGCATCTTCATCGACGACACCGGCGGAAGCGCGCTGGCCGACGGCAAGTTGACCACCCTCAGTGGCGTGAGTGTCCAGCTCGACGGCACCGACGCCAACGTGGCCGCCTCGTGGACCAGCTTCACGGCCGGCAGTCTCACGATCTACGGCAACTCATCCGGTTCCGGATACATCCTGCCTGGCCTGACCGACGTCGACGACTCGAACCTCTACGTCCAGGCGGGCGGCCAGCTCGCGCTGCCGAACTTGACCAGCTATGATTCCAACGGCACAACCTTCCAGGCGGGTGGCAGCCGCACGAACGTGAACTTCTTGATCGTGACCATTGTGGCCAGTCTGCTCGACGTCTCGGCTCTGACCGGCGTCAGGCAAACAGGCCCCTGGAACATCGAAGCCACGGACAGCGGCAGGCTCAAGTTGGGCGGCCTCACCAGCCTGACCAGCACGAGAGGCATCTCCATCGAAGACGTCCGCAACGGCATCTTGGACAATGGCAAGTTGACCACCCTTAGCGGAGTAACTGTCGCGCTCGACGGCACCTATCCCAGCGTGGCCGACGCTTGGACCACGTTCACCGGCGGCACGCTCATCGGCAACGGAATTCCGACGACGTTTCCGCTGCTGACCGACGCGACGATCAACAACCTCTACCTGGAAACCAACACCACATTCGACTTCCCCGTGCTTACCCGAGGAAGCATTCCGCTGGCAAGCGGTTATACGGTGACCATCCAAAACACCCTGGTGACCCTCCCCGTCTCCGGTAGCACCGGCGCCACCATCAATGTGCCCCCATCGGACGGCTTGACCGTCGTTCTCCAAAACAGCGGCACGTTGTCGGGCGGCACGACCCTGAATGTCGGCCTGGGGACGAACGTCGTGCTGTTGGGCGGCACTTACACCGGCGGCGTCACGTTCAACGTCGGCGCGGGAGCAAGCGCTGATCTCACCGGCGGCGCAACCACTGTCTATTCCGGCACGCTCGCCGGCTCCGGCGGCGGTGCCGTCGAGCTCGGCAGCGGCGCCCTGGAGGCCGGCTCGCCCGGACTGACCTTGAACTTTCTGGGGAGCACGTTCCAGTGGAGCGGCGGCTCCCTTTACAGCACGGACAACGTGACGAACGAGGGCACGATTAACGTCGCCGGCAATCGCACCGAGGAACTCTACGGCGGTTTGACGAACAGCGGCGCCATTACGGTCGGCGCGGGCAGCACGCTATCGGTAGCGGGCACTTTCACGCAAGCCTCCACCGGGACGTTCGACGAGCAGATCGGCGGCACGCCCACCAGCGGCCAGTTCGGACGGGCCGCCATCGACCAGTCGGCCGCTCTGGACGGCAATTTCAACCTCGACCTGGTCAATGGTTACGCGCCCAGCGGAAGCCAGGTTTACCCGGTGCTGACTTACGCCAGTGCAACCGGATCGTTCTCGCAGATTACCGGGCTGCCGCCGAATATGACCGCCGCTCAGACCGCGACCGCGTTCGACCTGGTCGCCAAGCCGCTGACGATCGTCTCGCTGGGCGCGATCGCCACGAACCCGCGCAACGTCTTCATGGCCTCCGACGACGTGACGTTCTCAGAGCCGATCAATCTGACCAACTTCGACTTGAGCGCGGTAACGCTCACGCTCAACGGCGGAGTGAACCTGATCAACAGCGGCGTTACCGTCTCGCTGCTAAGCGGAACGACGGCCACTTATCGCATCGCCGGTCTCGATACGCTCACGACCCCCGAGGGCACGTACGTCTTGACCGTTGATGCCAGCAAGGTGCAAGACCTGATCGGCAACGATGGCACTGGCACCGCCAGCGTGAGCTGGTTGATGGATACCACGCCGCCTACGAGCAGTTCGGTGGCGCCGCTGCCGGTCAGGGAGTCGAGCCTCACGTTCAGCGTGACGGTCAATCCAGGAACCGACCCGCTGTCGGGCGGCGTCGCGTCAGGCATTGTCTCCTACGATATTTATGTCGCCTCGGCCCCGGCCGGCTCGTCGTCGTTGAGCGCCTTCACGCTATGGACCACCGTGCCCGCCAGCAATCTGACTGCCACGTTCACCGCCCAAAGCAACACCACCTATGCCTTCCACAGCATCGCGCGTGATGCCGCGGGGAACTTTGAAGTCAAGGCGGGCAACATCGTCGAGGCCAGTACCTATGTGCCCGACCTTACGCCGCCGGTCACGCAAATCAACTCCGACGCCGCCGATGCAAACGGCACGTTCACCCTGGCGTTTTCGGGAACGAGTCCTGGAGGGAGCGGAGTGATCTGGTTTACGGTGGCGGTGCAAGTCGATAGTAATCCGGCCCAGCAGATCGGCAGCTTCCCCGGCGGCTCTCCCGTGGCGGGCGTCTATTCGGGGCAGGCAAAGTACCAGGGGCTGACCGACGGCACACAGCACACGTATACGTTCTCGATTTACGGCATCAACGGCAACGGCGTGGCGGAGACGATGCACTCCGCGCCGCCGGTGACCGCCACGTTCGCGGTGCCCGACGCGCCGCAGATCACCGACTTCGTCGTCGAGAAGGGATTGTTTGAGCGATCGTACATTCGGTATCTCGATGTGACGTTCAACGAACCGGTCGGCCAGCTCACGCTCGACACCGGCCATGTGCAACTCGTGCATTACGCGCTCGATGGTGTGACGCCGCTTGGCAGCGTGAGCCTTGCCAACCGTATTTCGCTGGTCGATCACGTGATGGAGATTGATTTCGGGGCCGGCGGTATCGGAGGCAAGGAGAACCTGGCCGCCTTGCTCACCAATCTACCGTCGTTAGAAGGCGATGACGGCTATTATGCGTTAACCATTGATCCCGACGGCACGGGCTTGCACGATGCGGTGCTGCACTTCTATCGGCTGTTCGGCGATGTCACGGGGAACGCCAGCGGTGGAGCGACGCAGACGGGCGCCGCAAGCGACGGAGATCTGGTCGGTCAGGTTTCGAGCGCCGACGTGGCCGCCGTTACCGCCGCTTTGGGGCAGGTATCGCCAAACGCTGATATCAATGGTTCGGGCACCGCCGTCACATTGAACGACAAGCTGCTGGTTTCGAAGGCGGTTAACCGGAAGCTGGCGTCGGGCTTGTCGATTGACGATTGACACAATTTAGGTTTGACACCCGAATGACCCCTGACGACGATATGAGCATCAACACCTCTAACATCATGCCGACCAGAAGGACACCCACCATGCCCTTGCGCAAATTCTGTTACGCGGCTGTCTTACTTCTCGCCTGCTCCTCGCCCGCCGCGGCGGCCCTCGTCGTGACAGTGGGAGATCTTACGTTGACCGGCAGTTCGGGCGACGTGCCCGTCTACATCAGCGGCACGGGAGACCTGGTGGGCGTCACGGAGTTTGAGCTGCAAATCACGCCGGTCGGCTCCGCGCCACTGCTGCTGGAGTTCGCGAATTCGCCCGTGCCGGATCCGACCTTCAGCGACCCGACTTACATCTTTTTCGGCCAGAGCGGCGATGCCGCTTCTTCGAGTGGCTTAGGTTCCGCGGCCACGACCAATACTCCCAACGACACGTTTTACGGGCTCGACTCTGCGACCGACCACGACGTGGCGGTAACGTCGCAAAAGCTGCTTGGCGACGTGCCGCTGACAACGCTGGGTTCGCCTGGGGCGACGCCCGATAGCTATCTGATATTGTTGATTCCAAGCAGCAGCTCGAGTCTGACGCCGACGGGCCCCGACGGGAACACGAGTTTCTCCAACGGTACGCAGAGCACCTATTACGCCTTCACCAGCGTACCTGGCACGGTGACGGTTGAGCAGCCGTCGGTGTCACCGGTTCCCGAACCGGGCACGTTCGGCCTGTTGCTGGCCGGCATGGCGGGCATGCTGTGGCTGAAGCGACGGCAGCGCTATGACACAGCGAGGCGCGCATCCTGACCCTTCGTCCAACGGTTGGCGGGAGAGTGCGACAAGCCTGGTGAAACTTCGAGGCATCGAGCGAGGTATAACGATGCCGGCCCGTTGGCGTCGGCCTTGAGCAAGATCGTCGCCCGCCGCAGTTTCTCCGACTTGCCCGCTTCCTTCTTGATGGTCGCTTCGCAAACCGCCCGTTCCTCGTCCGTGAGCCGCACGATATACTTTTTGTTCATCAGAACCTCCTTGTTGATGAGGAGGAGGATGAGGAGGAGGTTCTCCAAAACCGCCGTCATTGGCAATCCCAAAATTTAGTCTGGACGGGGCACTAGCCCTGCGTCTGTTGCTGCACTGCGGGGCCGAGCTCTTTGGTCGGGGCCGAGCACTTTGGTCGCCTGCGGCACGCCCGCGGTTTCGCGCGTGACCAGCCCCATCGAGACTTCATAATTTTTCAAGAGTCAACGGCGACACGTCGAGCGTCGTCAGCGGTGCAGCGAGCCTCACCACGCGCGCCACCTCGGCCAGCGGCGTGGGCAATTACAGCATTACCGTTGGCGCAGGAACCCTCAGCGCCGCCGACTACACGTTCGCCTTCGTCAACCGAACGTTGACGGTCACGCCGGCCCTGCTGATCGTGACGGCCGACAACAAAACGATCGTCTACGGCGCCATCGTTCCAGCGCTCACCGACACCATCGCTGGGTTCGTCAACGGCGACACGGCGAGCGTCGTCACCGGCACGGCCATCCTCAGCACCGGCGCCACCTCGGCCAGCGGCGTCGGCACCTACCCGATCACCGTCGGGCCGGGCACGCTCAGCGCCGCGAATTACACGTTCGCGCTTGTCAGCGGTAACTTGTCGGTCACGCCCGCCACGCTGACTGTCACCGCCGATGACAAGACCAAGGTCTACGGCGCGGGGAACCCACTGCTCACGGATACGATCACCGGTTTTGTCAACAGCGACCCGGCCAGCGTGGTCTCCGGCGCGCCGGCTCTCAGTACCACGGCCACTCCGGCCAGCCCCGTCGGCAGTTACGCGATCATCGTCGGCCAAGGAACGCTCAGCGCCGCCAATTACACCTTTTCCTTCGTGAATGGAACGTTGACCGTCGTCGTCGGTGCCGGGCTGACTGCACTCGATCCGACGGGTCAGGGAAGCCTCGCGATCACCGGAAATGCCAAGGTACTGGTCGGTGCGGGCGGCCGCGCCGAAATCCTGTCGACAAATTCGCGGGCCATCGTGGCCACCGGCAATGCCACCCTGTCTGCTCCGAAGATCGACATCGAAGGCTCTCCCGGCACTTCAATCATCGGCAACGCCAAGATCCAGGGGAATGTGGCAAGCGGACTCACACTCGTGCAAGACCCGGCGTTGGGCGATCCGTTCGCGGCGTTGCCCATGCCCGCACCGCCGGCGACGACCTTCCCGGCGGCGAGCTTCACGGGCAACGCGACGGCGACGCTCCAGCCGGGCACCTGTCTGGCGGTACGGCATGGCTTTCCACCGCTTGCACGGCTCGGCCGCCGCGGCGGTCGCCGTGTACGACCCACGACTTGGCGCCGTAATCGTCGCCTCCCATCATCCAGATTGGCGAGAAGGACAAATCATCGATGTGGAACCGCGCTGAAATGAATGGACACTCGAAGACCGAGCCCATGTTCGGAATAACGCCCTTTCAGGGCTACGAACCCGTCCTTCGCTCGATGACCCAGGGTTGCACCCTGGGCTATCGAATGACGCACCTTCGGTGCTACGCGCGGCGGCCGAGGAGATTTTATCCATGAATATCAACAACCCGGCCCGCCTGGCGACCTTACTCGAACATATCAAGATCCTTCCGCGCCGGCTGTGGCTCGATACGCCGGGCGTGGAGGCCAGCGTGCCCATGCTCCGCGGCGTGTGGGGCGCCGCGCTGCACGAGGTCGACGGCGAAGCGTATCGCGAAGTGTTCGGCGGCGACGAGTCGGCGGGCGCCCCGCCCCAATACCTGCTGCGGCCCGCGCCGCCCGACCCAAGACTGGCGCCCGCCGTCGATTTTTTCCTGTTCGGCCGCGGGCCGCAATACGACCGGGCCTGCCGGCTCGCCTGGCAAGAGGCCGCCGGACGCGGGCTGGGACCGCGGCGGCGGCCGTTCTCGATTCGCGGCGCGTTTGTGCTCGGCCCCGACGGCACGATCAGCGAAGAACCGCGGGCCGCGGCCGACTCCGTAGGGAACGGGGCGCCCTCTGGGCCCTGTGGCGTTCCGGAGATCGCCTCCGCTGGCCGGGCCACCGCCGCCGACGGAACGCCGCAGAGGGCGTTTGCGACAGGGGAGGCGGACGGCACACGGAGTGTGCCTGCTACTTTGGCCTGGCCGCTGTCGCAGGCCGTTTGGCCGCTGCCGCCGCTGGCGCCCTGCCGGCTGGTCTTCCGCGCGCCGCTGCGGCTGCGACGGCGTGGCAGTCTCGTCGAGCAGCCCACGCTGGCCGATCTGGTCGTGGCGGCCTGCCGGCGAATCGAAGCCCTTTTGCCCGACGCCTGTCGCGACGATTGGAAAAACCACTCCGCCGCGGCGTTGGAAACCGCGCGCGCCGCGCCGCAATCGGTCTGGCAGGGCGCGCGTCTCGACTTGCACCGCTGGTCTGCCCGGCAACAGAATGAGCTCGATCTGCACGGAGTCAGCGGCGCGCTTGACTTGCCTGAAGGCCCCGGCGAGCTGGCTCCGCTGTTGGCCGCCGCACACTGGCTGCACCTGGGCAAGGGCACCGTCATGGGGCTGGGACAGTTCGAAGTGGTCGGTGGTTAGTGGTTAGTGGTTAGTGGTTAGTGGTTAGTGGTTAGTGGTTAGTGGTTAGTGGTTGGGGGGAAATTGCAAATTGCGAATTGCGAATTGCAAATTGGCAATTGGAAGCAATGCCTGGAGCAGAAGACAAGACAGCCAAGATCAAAGACCCAAGACCCAAGACCCAAGTCCTGAACCCTGAACCCTGAACCCTGAACCCTGAACCCTGAACCGTGAACCCTGAACCCTGAACCCTGAACCCTGAACCCTGAACCCCCATGTCACTCCAATCGCTCCACGAACGGCTGGCGTCCGGCGCATCGGCTGAGACGCTGGCCCCTGAGATCGAAGCCGCCGTGGTGGCGCGGCGCGACGAGCACGGCGAGCATACCGCCTGGGGCCTGTTGTGCGAGCAGGCCGGCCTGCTGTCGCTGGCCTTTACCGAGTTCCAGTTGGCCCTGCGCGACGATCGCGGCGACGAAACCGCCACGCTGCACCTGGCCGCGCACTATCGCGAACGGGGCGACAACGAACGCGCCTTGAAGTTGCTCGAACGGCTGATCGAGCGCGACGCGGGCCGCGAGGAATGGCTGGCGCCGTACCTTGAATTGCTGGCCGACGACGGCGCCGTGCCGCGCATCGCCGCCGCCGTCGAGCGGGCCGAGCAACGCGGCTTGCCGGCCGCGACCGCCGCGCGGCTGCGCGCCGCTTGGCTGCCGGCACAGGAGTCGGCCGGCGGATCTCGCGGTGCCGGCCCGAGCTCTCACAAGTCGGGCTACGACCGCCAAGATTCCGAACACTTCGCTCCCAGCGAGGCCGATTGCATTCGCATGCACACGCTGTTTGCCGGTCAGGAAGGGGTGTATGCGCGACAGTGGGCCAAACCAGGCGGAGAAACCGGCTATAGCCCGATTCACGAACCGCTCACGCCGGCGGTGCTGCGCCAGCATTTCAACGGTCAGTTCACGGTGGGCGTCTACCCGGTGCGGCTGGACGGCACGGTGACGTTTTTCGCCGTCGATCTCGACATCGACAAAGCCGCCCTGGCCCACGCGCGCGGCGATCCCGACTTTGCCCAAGAGCTGCGCGACTCGTTGCAAACCGAAGGTCCGCGGCTGCTGGGCGCGTTACGCGAGCTGAGCTTTGCCCCGTTGTTCGAGAATTCGGGCTACAAAGGCCGCCACTTTTGGGTCTTTTTGGCCGAGCCGGTGGCGGCCGAGGCGGCGCACCTTTTGGGCCGCTTGTTTCTCGCCTGGCAGTCGCCGCGCTTGCCGCCGGGCCTGCACTTGAGCGGGAGTGGCGGGAGTTGCGGTCGGCGCTGATCGCCGCCCTGGCCGCCCTGCCCGATCGGCAGGTCGCTTGCGGCGGAGGGCAGTACCGTTTAGAAGAAAAAGACGGCGTGGAAGGGTTGGCCTGGACCCGCGGCCACCCCCCGCCCCAAACACCTGACGACTGAGAGGCCGATGCATCGGATCCCATGGTAGACACGGCATTTATCGAGCGCGCCCTCGATCTCTTCCGGGCCGGCAAATCGTACCGCCAAATTGGCGGCGCCCTGGGAGTCTCCCGCCAATACGTTCACCAGACCATCGGGCACCTGATCGGCGGGGCCGCGCGACTTCGCAAATGCCGATCGTGCGGGGCCCAATTCCAAATGAAAACCAACCAGGCCTACTGCGCCTCATGCGCCGCGAAACGGAGAAGCGAAACCAGCTTGGCCGCCGCTTTCGGCACGTGCGAGTGTGGCCGCAAAAAAAGGAAAAGATCCCGTCGCTGCTGGACCTGCCATTTTGCTGATAGCTGTGATGTCGACCTGGCTGTCGCCCTCTACGAACGAGGCTACTCGGCCGCGCACATCGGCGTGTACTTCGGACGGACGACGCCCGCCATTTACAAAGCCTTGCACCGTGGTGGACGGCGTCCGGGGCATGCCAACCGCGCCCGCGCGGCCTACGAGCGGCAGGCGCGGATTCCCATCGAGCAAGCGGCGGCAGGCATCTTGAAACAACGCGCGGCCCGCAAACCACGCCGGACCAAACCCCGGGCCCTGAACCAGCCCTGAACCCCTGAACCCTGAACCCTGAACCCTCCGAGACCCAACCAGACGGCCTGGGAAGGCCATCCTCCATGCACACGCTGTCGATCACCGAACAAGGCATCCAGCTTCACGCCGAAGGGAACCTGCTGGTGCTGATGCGCGGCAAGGCCCGGCTCAGGCAGGTCCGCGCGGCGGAGATCGAGCAGGTGCTGCTCTTCGGCCGCGTCGAGTTGACGTCGGGCGCGGTGGCGCTGTTGGCCCGCCGCGGCATCGATTGCGTCTGGCTGCGGCAAGACGGCCGATTTCGCGCCCGGCTGGCGATGCGGAGCTCGTCCAACGTGCCGCTCCGTTTGGCCCAGTACCGCGCAACCATCGACGCGGAGTTTTGTGCCCGGCTGGCGCGAAACGTCGTCGTCGCCAAGCTCCGCTATCAACGCCAGGTGTTGCTTCGCGCCCAGCGCCGTCTGGCCGACGACGACCTGGCGGTGGTGCTGGGGCAGCTCCGGTTGCTCATGCACCAGGCCGAACGAGAGGCCTCGCTCGACCGGCTGCGCGGTTTCGAGGGGCAAGGCGCGGCGCTCTATTTCAGCCAGTTCGGCAAGCTGCTGCGCGTGCCGCAGTTCGACTTCACGCACCGCAACCGTCGCCCGCCGCGCGACCCGGTGAACGCCTGCCTGTCGTTCGGCTATGCCGTGCTCGGCTCGCTCGTCGAGTCGCAGGCCCAGCGTTGCGGGCTGGACCCGACGCTGGGCTTTTTGCACCAGGCGGCTTACGGCCGGCCATCGCTGGCGCTGGACGTGCTGGAAGAATTCCGGCCGCTGGTCGACGGTCTGGTGCCGCGGCTGCTGAACCGCCGGCAACTTGGCCCCAACGACTTCGAGCGCCGCTCCGACGTCTCGCTGGAAGAGGCTTTGGCCGGCCCGGACGTGCGAGAGGGAGCGACCGAGCGGCTCGAGGAGGAGAGCGGCGCGGCGTTTGACGACAGGAAAGGGTCCGGGGTTCAGGGTTCAGGGTTCAGCGAGGAGGCGGGGGAGAGCGGCGCGGCGTTTGACGACGGCTTCGACGACTTCGCGGGCTGGGCCGCAAACCGTGACGATACGCTCGATACAAGCCATCCAGCCAATCCAAAATCCGAAATCGAAAATCCAAAATCACCGGTGGGCGTCTATCTGGCGGAGCCGGGCAGACGCATCTTTCTCAGCGAGCTCTTTCGCCGGCTGCGCGAGCGGGTGTATTATCCGCCGCGGCAGGCGGCCTGGGAGCTTCGCGACATCGTCCGCCAGCAGCTTTACCACTTGGCCCGGGTCATCGACGGTCGCGACGCGGACTACGCGCCGTTCGTGCCGGAATAGAATCCTGAATCCTGAATCCTGAACCCCGAACCCTGAACCCTGAACCCTGAACCCTGAACCCCGCACCCTTCCATGTATCTTGTTGTCTGCTATGATGTGGTGAGCGATCATCGTCGCGGACGGCTGCTGCGGCGATTGCGCGAGTACCTGCGTCACGTGCAAAAGAGCGTGTTCGAAGGTCCATTGGACGACGAGCGGCTGGCGACTCTGCGGTCCATGATTATCGACGAGATCGATCCGGTGACGGACACGGTTCGGATTTATCATCTCTGTCGCGGCTGCCAGCCGGCGACGGAACTGTTGGGCACGAGCGTGTTTGTGGAGGTCGAGGAGCGCGACGAGGTATACTAAACGAGGGGGTGCGGGGGTTGGCGTTTTCTGTAATGCGTTGTCGGGCAGGAGGTTAAGTGCAAAATGTTGCGTTTGCAACCGACGGCTTGGCTTGAGAGGGATGGTAGGTCGGCGGAAGTGGCCATGCGGCGCATTGTGCCGCAAGGGTTTGGGTGAGCGGCGTCCGACATGCTGCCCCGGCATCGCGGGGATTGAAACTGTGGCTGTACACCGATACGAGGTACACGTTCGTAGTCGTCCGACATGCTGCCCCGGCATCGCGGGGATTGAAACTGCCGCATTCGCGGCGTAAAAGGGTGGTGTGGTGTCCGTCCGACATGCTGCCCCGGCATCGCGGGGATTGAAACGCCTTTCGTGTCTCGGAGCCGCACGCCGAACTGTGCCGGTCCGACATGCTGCCCCGGCATCGCGGGGATTGAAACTCTTCAAGTTCTTTCAAACAGTCCCGCACATAACGCTCGTCCGACATGCTGCCCCGGCATCGCGGGGATTGAAACTTTCCATGTGGCCACGTCTCGTACCAATAGCCGACAACGTCCGACATGCTGCCCCGGCATCGCGGGGATTGAAACTGCAAGCTTCTCCGCGTGGTGCGGTGGAATTCCAGCGGTGCGTCCGACATGCTGCCCCGGCATCGCGGGGATTGAAACACGCGCTCAAAGAACAAATCGCGTCGCTTCAAATAAACGCCGTCCGACATGCTGCCCCGGCATCGCGGGGATTGAAACTTGTGTCGCTCAGCCGGTGCGAGCGTCCAGCGGCCATTGTCCGACATGCTGCCCCGGCATCGCGGGGATTGAAACTCTCGCGACTGGCCCGCTCCGGGATGGTTCGTCCATGCGCCGTCCGACAT
>Ga0307373_10005582_pt1 | contig 20506 bp, 27 predicted proteins | sample OX2MG_FD_202534 | JGI IMG/M metagenome (GOLD analysis project Ga0307373, IMG submission 202534) | Soil microbial communities from Risofladan, Vaasa, Finland - OX-2 | ecosystem: Environmental > Terrestrial > Soil > Coastal area > Acid sulfate soil | place: Finland: Risofladan, Vaasa | collected...
TCCTGACCGGTCGTGCCCGACACCCGCACATACAGCGCCTCGCGACGGGGTATGTCCTTTGGCGCCTGGCCCAAGAACCGGTCCAGGTCCTCGGTACGGAACCTCCGTTCTCGGCCCGGGCGCACCACCGGCACCCGGCCCTCGTCAGCCCAACGCCTCAACGTCACCGGGTGCACCCCCAGCACCGCCGCCGCCGCCTTGAGTCGCAACAATGCCATGCCACCAAGTCTTACATATCACTTAGCCTCGCTTAGCAGAACTAGTCACTGTTGCGGACCCTGGCCTGGTGCCCCTGGCCGCAACCTCTCCATGGTGGCCGGCCGTCCTGGGATCCTCCAAGACATTGGGGATCAGGACCTGGGGTGGCTCGCGCGGGCGACTCACCGGTGGAGGAGCTGGGCCAGCAAGCTCAGTTCCTCAAGCTGGCTGGGCTGAGCCGTCCTCGACTAGCCGAATCGCAGGTGACGCAGTGGCGATGCCCGCTGCCACACTCAGCGCTAGGGCGAAGCTGAGCACGGATACCCCACCAGACATCTCCGCGATGAAGAGACCGGCCACCGCAGGGGCCACCACACTCACGGATTGCCGAATGCGTGAGCTGAGCCGAGCCCCTCCGGATACCATGGTCCTCCCTGCCAATCGACGGGCGTGCGAACGGTTAGCTGCACGCCACCAAAGGTTCCTGATGGAACGGCCTTACATGTCAATAGGGCCGAGGCCGGTGACCGCAAGAAATACGGCCCGCTGCCGAAACTCATTGACCCTGCTCCACCGACCTCAGACCCTCCCACGATCAGGGTCGCCGGGACTGATTCGATAGAGCAGTCGATAGAGGCTGGACCCTGCCCGGTAATCACGACTCTGGCCCGTACCTCAACCCAACCAGCCTTCACCTGAAGGGGAGCATTCAGGGCGCTGACCGAGGCTTCCGTCACCCACTTACTCGGGGGCGGGGGCGCAAACTCCTGCTGGACAAGCACCACGGCTTCTGACAAGAGCGCGGCCAGGGCTAGACCGATAACAATGAACCACCTCCGTAGCGCCACGCCGCTCAGGATAGCCCGCCGTGATCGCGTAGAGCGGCTGGTCGGGGCGGTGAAGATGTTCATGCTCGACCACCTCCTCCACCCCGCTCTAGTCCGGCGGCTCGCCTGATGCCCCGGCGGACTGGGATCGACGACCTCGGTCCATGACCCATGACACCGCCACCACCGAAAGCAACGCCAGGCTCAGCGGGACTGCGACCAGGACCCCGGCTCCGAGCCCGATCGCGTATCCCTTCACACTCCCTCGGAAGCCAAACACGGCAACCAAGACCATAACCGCGGGCGCCATCACCGCCGTGGGGATCACGACCAGCAAGAGCGCCAACCTGCCTTCGGTCACTGCGCGCACGTTACTCCCCGGCACTTCCAGTTGGATCTTTGAGATTAGAAAATTGGTAGATAGCCGGTTGGCAATAAGCCTCGCTACACACGGAATGCTATTTCTCGGAGGGGGAGTAGGGGAAGGCTCTTGTGACGTTTCCGTGGGTCAATGGTGATCTCAAACTGAGTGCAGACAGACCTTTGGCCGGCGCCCGAGGGCAGGCATCAGGTGCGGGAATCCGCAGCGGCCAACGTGCGGAGACGAGATGTTTTCGTGGGCTCAGCGGGGAAAGGAGCAACCGGAGCAGTGGGACGTCCAGATGGAGATCCCCCACCGGGGAAGGAAGGCCACCGGCCTGCTGAAGCCTTCGACGGCTGACGCCTGGCACTGTCCCCGAACCGGACATCGGGTGTCGGTGATTGGGCTTGGCGACTGCTGCTCTCGATTGTTCAGTACCAATGTTCGCTCACGGAAACAGCAGAAGACCCCCGATCCCCGCCTCGTTCCGGGCGCTTGCGGCCGCCCTCTGCTCAGGGGGTACCACTGTCCTCAGGACGGCACCTTGGGTCGAGCCATGGAAGGCCGACTCGGTGCCATGCACTACAGCAACGACCAGCACCAACTGCTAGGAGGCAAGACCCAGTAGCACTGCCACACCCAGACCACCCAGTTCCAGGCGACGAACGAGGTCGCTTACCAGCATCAGGGTCCCTCGGTTAACTCGGTCGGCAATGGCCCCGGCCGGGAGGCGAAAGGCCATCTGGGCAACCAAGTAGAACGTGCCGACCAGCCCTGCCCTCAGGGGTGATCGTGTCAGCACCAGGAGCGGATAGGCGAGATCGGATACGTTCGGGCCCAAGGCTGACGGGCTCTGGCCGACCCAGAGAAGCTGAAAGTTGCGGTTGCGGCGCAGTGGCTCTGTGCTCAAGTTGGTGGCCTGCTGGCCCTCCGACCATCAGCGTCCAGGGGCCGCGCCACTCCTTGGCTTTCCTAGCCGGCGATGACGGAATGGATCTGGCCCCGGAGCCGGTGGGCCCTGACGAAGGCCAGCTGGTCACCGAGGCTGTCCTGGTCCAGCGCCCAGAACTCCCGCTTTGAAAACCCGGTCATCTTCCCGGTGGTGTGCATGGGGGAGCACTCTAAGACCAGTCAAGGCCAGCTCACCTCGTCTTCTCCTCAGCGCCCTCGCCGTTACCAGGCCGAAATTCGAGCCTGGCACGGTCGGCCGATAGACGGCATGGCCGCCGCAAGGCCCGACCGAGATCACTTCCGCTGTGTCAGGGCGGTCCTCCGACTCGTGGCTGACGTACGTCATGGGCCGCACGCTGGGCCTGACGGTGGGGTCCAGCCACCCGGTGAGGTAGTCACCAACCGCCTGCCGCTCAGGCGGGAGCGGAATGTTCTCCTGGACCGCATTCAGATCCGCGGTCAGCGTGGCGGCGGCCTCGGCTCTGGTGCGCGCGTACCGGCTGCGCCCACCAGCCGCCTCGGGCACAGAGGCCACCCAGCGGCCGTCGTGGCCCTGGTGGACGCTCCCCTCGCGGGTTTCCCTGCGGCCGGCCTTCGTCCGCGTCAGTCCGGGCGGGTTCGTCTTCGTCCGTGTTGAGGTTGCTGTCAAAAGTGCTGTCAACCGCGGCCCGGTCCGCTTTTCACAGCTCTCAGACTAGCGCTCTGAGATCAAAAATTGGTGCCCGCAGCAGGACTCGAACCTGCAACCTTGGGATTAAGAGTCCCCTGCTCTAACCAGTTGAGCCATGCGGGCGTAGGAAGGTGAGTCTACCGCGATTCGGGATCGGCGACGCCCGCCGCCGCCCGACGGTGACCGGAGGCGGACCCTGAGGCAAGGAAACTCAAGCGGAAGGTGTTCCCAAATCCCCCAGCGCTCTCCAGGGATAGGTTCCCTCCATGCGCTCTAGCCACTCGCTGTACCACTGCGAGCCCGAGGCCACTGCCCTGGACGTCAGGGACATCCGCTCGCTGGAGGCGGACGAAGGGCTCGAAGAGGCGCTGCCGATCGTTGGGAGCGATCGCCGGCCCAGCATCGGCCACCTCGACCACCACCAGCGCCCCACGTTGCGCCAGACCGAGCCTGATCGGCCCGGGAGCCGGCGAGTATTTCAGGGCGTTGTCGATCAGGTTCGCCACCGCCCGCCCCAAGAGCTCTGGATCTCCTGGAATCGCCGCGACTCCGGGGTCCATCCTGACCTCCAGCCGATATCCGCTCAGCTCGGCCAGGGGACCGTAGCTCTTTAAGACTTCTCCCATCACGGCCGCCAAGTCGACGACCGGCGCGTCCGCTCGGTGGGCGGCCAGTTCGTCGGCTCGGACCAGGTCGCCAAGCCCGGTCAGAACCCCGGCCAGATGCGCGACCGCCCGAGATTGGCGTCCCACGGCATCCAGCAGATCCGGGGCCTGGGCCGCGCACTCCTGAGTGAGGTCGTCCAGGGCCACCCGGATGGCCAGCAGAGGGGCCCGCAGTTCGTGGAGGAGCAGCTCTGGAGATGGCAGGTGGGGCGCCACTTCCTGAATCGGCCCTGGCGGGTGCACCACCATCGCGACCCAGCCGGGAACCAGGCTCAGCCCGAGGACCTCGACGCGGATCGAGCCAGCCCGGAGCGGCACTTCAAACACCGGAGCCACCCCGTGGGTATCCTCGCGCAGGGCCGCCACTCGCAACTGCTCCAGCCGGGAGTTGGACAGGAACCCGCGGGGGTCCAGCAAGGTTGTCTTCAGGCCAGCGGCATGAAAGGCCGGGTTGGCGAAGGCCAGCTTCCCACTGTGGTCGAGCACCCCGATGGGCATGGCTCCCCGGACCACAACCTCGCTCGCGAAGTCTGCCGTGGGCATCACCCCGGGGTCCTCTGCGGTGCGCCAGTGGGCGGTCATGGTGTGGCCTCAAACTTGTAGCCAACCCCTCGTACGGTGTGGATGAAGCGAGGGTTCCCGCTGTCGTCGCCGAGCAGGCGGCGCAGCTCGACCACGGCGTTGTCGACGGCCCTGGTGTAGACATCCGAGTTGACCCCCCATACCTGGTAGATCAACTGCTCCTTACGGCAGACCCTGCCCGCCTGGCTGGCCAGGGCCAGCAGTAGGCTGAACGACCGGGGCGGCAACTGGACCTGCCGACCGTCAACCCGGCAGCTCCAGGTGGAGCTGTCGATGACCATGCCCCCGATCTCGATCCTCGACCCGGTGGACCCCGCGCGATCGAGCAGGCGCTGGACGGCAGCCCGAACCACACTGGGGTCCTCGTCCTTGCCCACGTAGACGTCAGCTCCACTCGCGTAGCCCGCCGTCTTGTCGTAGGAGTCGCTCTTGGCGCTCAGCATCAGCACCGGTATCTGATCCCCTGAGGCACGCAGCGAGCGGAGCACCTCCAGGCCCGTCATCTCCGGCATGGCGTAGTCCAGGACCACACAGTCAGGACGGTCGCGAGCGATCGCCAGCAGCGCCTCGCGACCGCCCTTTGCCGCCGTGATCCGATAGCCATCCCCAGCCAGCATGGTGGTGAGCGCAGACAGGCTGGTGGGGTCATCGTCGACCACCAAGATGCGGATTCTATCTTCGGCGCCCATCTCCCTCCCCGAGGCCCCCAGCGTAGTCGCTCCGGGCCCCTGACACAACTGGTGCGCTGGGGATGCAAAACCGGGTGGAGCGGGCGACAGAACCGGGGACAAACCCCAGCAGGAGGTGCCCAAAACTGCCACATCGAAGGGGTTTTGGAGGACCCCAGTGGGAGGAACGCTGGATGTTGGACGAGGACTTCGCCGCGCACCTGGAAGGGCTGCGCCTCGCTGAGCCGGACGCGATCTCTTGGATGTTCACGGCCTTTCGCGCGGATGTCGAGCGCTGCTTTCGGCAGCGCCCCCCGGAGGACCGCGCCGACCTAGTCCAGGACGTCTTCGTGACCGCGATCACCCGGCTCCACTCGTTCCGCGGCGACCGACCAGCAGTGCTGAGAGCATGGCTCAAGAGCATTGCGTTCCACCGGTGGCATCACCGCTGGGAGGCCGATCTGGTTCGCCAGCGCCACGCCGGGGTCGCGCTGGAGGTGCTGTTGGACCTTCATCCGAGCCACCCGGCCTTCAGCGACGACCGGGCTGACCCGGCCATGGAAATCATCGAGCGCGACGTGGTCGGTCGGCTGTTGAGATGTCTCACACCGGGACAGGCGCAGGCGGTCCATGCCCACGTCATCGAGGGCAAGTCGACCCGCCAGATCGCGGCCGACTGGGGCGTTCCCCGCGAGCGCGTGCGCGGGCTCTACAAGCGCGGCATGGCCCGCCTGCGTGGGACCGAACTCACGCGAAGCTTGGTCGGCGGGCCAGCCTGATGCCCCGGGCCGGCCGGATGAATTCCTATCTCCGCTCCACTGAGATACAAGTTTCCATGCGCGTAACAAATCCCAGAGTTTGCTTGGCGTCCTCCAGAGGTGCAGAATCCCATCCACTGGTTTGGGGCGACCAGTGCGGCCCCGGGGGAGGTGGGGCAGCCAAGTGAGGGAGGCACGGCGGTGAGACGCAAATTGGCCGTGACCGTGGGTTTCGCCGTATTCTGCATGGCCGTAGCCGGATTTGTGGTGTTGGGAGTTGCGGCCCAGACCGGCCAGGTTCGGGTGCTGGCTGCCGCCCGAACCATCGCCGCCGGCCAGGTGATCCAGGCCAACAGCACCGACCTCAGTTCCGCCGGTGCCCTGGTGCACCTGAGTACCAGCGCGCTCGCCGACGCCTTCCCGCAGCAGGACTATCGCGCCGTGCAGGGCGAAGTGGCACTGGTCACGATCCCGGCGGGGTCGGTGATTCTTCGCAACGACGTGAGCAGTGGGTCCGCGGTCGGCCTGCGTCAGGTGACCCTCGATCTCGCTTCCATGCCCGCCACGCTCAGCCCCGGCAGTCGGGTCGATCTGCTCTCAGTCTGGGGGGACCAGACCGGAGCGATCGCGCCTGTGTCGAACCTCTGCGGTCCGGCGGCAACGGTGGGCTGCGTGGTGCCCCTGGCACAGTCGGTGCTGGTGGTGGCCGCCAGTGGGCCAGCCCACTCGATCACCATCGCGGTGACGCCGGGGCAGGTGGCCCCCTGGCTGTTGTTGGACGCCACCGAGCCGATCTGGGCCGTGCCCGCGAGTGCCAGCGTCTGCCCAGGTGCCGAGCGGCAGATCTCAAATCCGGCGGCCGCTTTGCGGGCGATCCAGGCGCCTGGGCCGGTCTCCGCCTGCCCGCTCGGCTCAGTCCGCGTAGGCCCCTGATGCGGATCGGCCGGAGACGATCCGGCCCCCCACCAGGGCACATGGTCGACTCCGAAGCCGCGGCCGCCCCGGCGGCTGGTGCCGGTCGAGTGGTGGGGGTCATCGGGGCTGCCGGTGCCCCAGGGCGAAGCTTCATCAGCGTCAACACCGCAGTCGGATTGGCTCAGCGTGGTCTCTCCGTGTGCCTGATCGATGCCGACCCCGGCCTCGGCACCGTGGCCGCTCAGCTGGACCTCAGCGAAGACCGGTCGCTCTTCTACCTGGCCCACGAGTCGACTCTGACTGCGATCGACGACGAGCTCATCGACCGGCACCTGCAACACTTCGGCCCGCTGGCTGTCCTGACCGGACGCTTTGAGCCCGGCCGCGGGGGTGCCGTCTCAGACGAGCTGCTGGGGAAGGTGACCGGCCTGCTCCGAAACCGCTTTCGGCTCGTGATCGCCGATCTCGGGCCCCTGGATAACCCCTGGACGGCGGCCGGGGCGATGGGGTGCCAGCTCTTGCTGTGGGTGGTGTCCCCGACTCCACTTGGCGCTGACCGCTTCGACCGCACCGTGACCTCGGCCCTGGCCGGTCCTCTCCGCCCGAAGCCGAACCTCGCTGTCATCAACGGCACCGGGAACGGGGCCCTGATAGAGACCGAGGCGGCTCTGGTCCGACGCTACGGGATCTCGGTTGGGGCCAGCGTGCCCCATCACCGGCTGGCATGCCTTGAGGCTGAGGCAAGTCACCGGCCGGCAGTCCTGGCTGGAGCGCTGAGCCAACCCCTGCGACGGGTGGGGGCGACGGTGGCATCCGCGGCTCTCCAGCCGGCCCACCTGGAGGCTTCCCGGGATCTCGGTGAGACAGCCAGAGCGGCAAGGTCGCTCCTGGCTGACGGGGCCGGAAGTTGAGTCTCTATGGAGGGAGCGACCCGGCAGCCGGCGTCGACCATTTGCAGGCGGTGGAATCAGAGGTCCTAACCCGAGTCCAGGCCGGGATCGCCGGCCAGCTGGCGCAGCGATCTGAGCCCGAGCTCCTGGCCAGCGACCGGGAGTGGATCGCAGAACTGGTGCAATCCGAAATCCAGCGGTATCACACGGCTGCGCCCCACCGGAGCAGCCCCGTGCTTGACGGGGCCGGGTACGAGCGCCTTCGCCGGCGGGTCCTGTCCCAGGTCACCCCACTTGGTCCCCTCGCCGAGCTGCTGGACGATCCCTTGGTCGAGGAGGTCATCGTCAACGGGCCCGGGGAAATCCTGGTGGTCAGGGACGGTGTCCAGGAAGTGTCTGGCGTGGAGTTCGGCAGCGAACAGGAGCTGCTCACAACCGTCCATCAGATCCTCGATACCAGCTCATCCCATCTGGACCGCGCCAGCCCCATGGTCACAGCTACCCTTGGCGACGGATCCCGGATCAACGCCGTGCTGCCCCCGGTGGCGCTGCCCATGGCAGTCACGATCCGGCGGCACCAGTTGGCACGCTTCGGCCGGCTTGCCGACCTGGCCCAGGTGGGTACTCTCCCGTGGGAGCTGATCCCCCTGCTGCAAGCGGCCGTCCGCTCCCGGCTCAGCCTCATCGTGTCCGGCAGCACCGGCTCAGGAAAGACCACCCTGTTGCGGCTCCTGATCGGCGAGGTGCCCGCCTTCGAGCGGATCCTCACGATCGAGGACCAACGCGAGCTTCACCTGCGAACGATGTCCGGCGGCCGACCCAACACCATCTCACTAGAGGCCCGGGACCCCAACACTGAGGGTCGGGGCGAGGTCACGATTCAGCAGCTGGTCCGCAATGCCTTGCGCCAGCGGCCTGATCGGATCTTCGTGGGTGAATGCCGCGGGGCCGAGGCCCTGGACGTAGTTGATGCCATGGGCACCGGCCACGACGGCAGTGGGACCACGCTGCACGCCAACAGCGCCCGCGATGCCCTGGCGCGCCTCGCGGCACTGGTCCGACGCCACCCCGCCCAGGCGCAGGCGGACCCCGCCGCAATCGCCCGCGAGCTGGCCGCCAAGGTGGACCTGGTGATCCACCTGACCAGATTTCGACAGCTGGACGGACGCGACCACAGGGTCGTCCAGGCGGTGGGCTTCGTCACCGGCCAGGTGGAAGGCGAGATGCCCCTGGTCGAGGAGGTCTGCCGCTACAGCCGTAGCCGTGGCGAATGGGATTGGGGCCTCACCCGGCTCGACGACCTGCCCGCCAAGATCACCGACAAGTTCGACGCCGCAGGGATCGCCCTTACCGGCCTTCTGGGGACCGGGGTGTCCCTGGGCGTGAGCACCTGAGGGCGACCGGGTGCTCTCCCCGGCTCTGATTCTGCTGGCGGTCCTCGCCTCTGGCCTGGCCGGCGCCACCGCCACGATGGCGATCCTGGATGGCGAGCGAGACTCACTTGGCTCGGGGAGCTCGGCCCGCACCTCCTCCTTCCGGCTTGATCTCGAGCCTGGGCTGACCAAAATCCGCTCCGCGATCTCGGCCTGGCGGGGCTGGCTGCCCGGACTCGGCCTGGGGCTGGTGGCCGGGATCGGAGCCTACCTGGTGCTGGGACTGGTGCTGCCCTCGGCGGTGGTGGGGGCCTTGGGGTGGATGGGCCTGGGAGCTTTCTCCCATTGGCGAGAGATGGGCAGAAGGTCCCGCCAGCGCGAGGCCCTGGTGGCTGCTGTCGACCTGCTCGGCCAGCTGCTTCCCGCCGGGCACGGGGTCCGGCAGTCATTGCAGGTGCTGGCCGAGAGCGGACCTCTCGAGCTGAGGCCGGAGCTGGCACAGGTGCTTGCCAGGCTGCGTGAGAGCTCCCTGGAGCAGGCGCTGGGGGAGGCCCAGATCCGACTGCGTCAGCCACTCTTCACCCTGCTGGCGACCACCCTGGCGGTCGGGGGGCGGTCGGGGGGGCGGCTCACCCCACTGCTAGAGGAGCTGTCGCGGGCGGCCCACCAGATCGAGGCGACCCAGAGTCAACTGCGCGCCGAGCAGGCGCAGGGACGCTTCGGGGCGCTCGTGATCGCGCTGATGCCGCTGGCCCTGATTGCGGGCCTTAGGGTGGTCAACCCCAGTTACCTCAAACCCTATTCGACCCCGCTCGGGCAAGTGGTGCTGGCACTGCTGCTGGCGACCATCGTGGCGGGCTACCTATGGATGCTCCGGATCCTGCGCATCCCCGACCTAGATGTGATCGAGATGGCGGACGCTCCGGCCGCCCGACGTCAGTCCGACCAAGCGCGGGACCGCGATCGGGGCCGGGCGTGATCACCGGCTGGGGGCTCCTGGCCATGATGAAGTTCGGCCCCAGGGTCGGCTCCATCTTGGGGCCGTTGGGCATCTCCCCGGATTGGATGCCGCTGGTCGTGGCTGGAGCGGTGGCCATCGGCGCCGGGGCTGGCGCATCTGTCTGGCTGTGGCCAGGGCGACCGAGCTGGACAGGCTGGGTGGGCCGGAGAACCGCCCACCGCCGGACGCCGGCCGACAAGCGCCCCGAACACGGCCTGCCCATTCTCGGCAAAACTCTGGCTGGCGGGGAGCTCCTGGCCAGCCGGCTGCTGCCCGGCTCCACGCGATCCGCCCTGCTGGGACTGCTCCAGCGTGGCGGTGTCGACTCCAGCCCCGAACAGGTGGTCATGGAGCAGATTCTGATCACGCTGGGAGCCGCGGTCCTGCTGGCTATCCCCGCCCTCATCGGCGTGATCCCGGTATGGCTGGTGGTGCTGTTGGTAGTGCTGCTCCCACCAGCACGGGGTTTGCGGTTGATCCGGGCGGGGCGCAACCGCCGCTGGGCCACGCTGGCTCAACTGCCCATCCTGGTCGACCTGATGGCCCTGGAGCAGAGTGGCGGAGGGGTCAGCGCCCGCCGGGCCATGGAGTTGGTGGTGGCACGAGTCAGGGGCGACGCCGCCGGAATCCTGCGGGAGTGCCTGAGCCGCTCCGCCGCATCTGGGACACCGCCCCTAGACCGGCAGTTGGAGGACGGCGCCCAGCGGCTGCGGATGCCCGCGCTAGCCGCCCTGGCCGCGGTCATCCGGCTGCAGCGGGAGGAGGGGATCTCCACGGCCTCCCCGCTGGGCAGCCTAGCCCGCAGTTTGCGGGACCGGCAGCGCGACGATCTGACCAGCAGAGGCCGGCGAGCGCTGGTTTCGATGTTGCTCCCAGTCGCCCTGTGCATCCTGCTTCCCTTCATCCTGATCATCCTCTACCCAGCCTTGGAGAGGCTGGCCGGAGCTTTCCAGTGAAGCGCGAGAAGCAGTCGGGGCAGGCCATGGTGGAGCTCGCGATCGGAGTCGCCGTCTTTCTGCTGGCCACCCTCGGAGCAGTTCAGCTGGGACTCTCCGCTCTGGCCCAGGAAGGCCTCCAGAGCGCGGCTCTGACCGGCGCCCGAATCGCCTCGGCCGGGCCCCTACCGGGAGATCCTACGCAACGGCTGTCCGCCGGGCGTGCGGCTGCGGTGGCCGCCATCGCGGCCGACTCGATGAGCCTAGCCCAGGTCGCTGGCTGCCCTCCCGGGTCATCCGAGGGATGCGGGGTCGGAGCATTTTGCGTCGCGTACCGCAACGGAGTCGCCCAGCCCGGCCGTGGCGTCCCGTGCGCCCAGGTCAGCGGTAAGACCGGGGAGGGGTACGGACCGGCCCCCTATGAACTGGATGGCCGGCAGAACCCTGGCTGCCCGTCGGGGTCTTGCTTTGGCGCGTCGCGAGCCATGGCGGCCTGCGCGGCGGCAATTGCCCCAGGGCAGCTTCGAGTCTGTGTGGCCTACACCAGCTGGCCGCCGCTGGCAGTCGACATCTGGATCACCGGCGGTCTCCGCACCATCACCCCGTGGCTCAGTTCGACGGGCCTAGACGACGAGCCCGTAAGCGTGCGATTGCGACTGCAGGTCGAGGCGTTCTCCTCGTGAGCCCGGCCCCGTCAAGGACCGCTGGACAAGCCCTGGTAGAGCTGGCGCTGGTGCTGCCTCTGACGCTCCTGCTTGGCTGCGGAGCGGTCGCCATCGTCCAGTTGGCTCGCACGCAGATGGCCCTGAGCACGGCCGCCAGCGCGAGTGCCTTGGTCGCCGCCAGGGCGGTCGATGCGCTCCAGGCCTGCCAGCAGGGGCATCTCGAACTGGCGCTCGTGCTCGCCGACTCAGGCGGGCTGCTGCCAGCCCACCTCCACGATGCCACTAACGGCAGTTGCGTGGGCTCGATCCCAGGGGCCACCTCGCTGCCCACCTCGGAGGGCACCGGCTCGGAGGCCATCTGGTTCGGCTTCGGGGCTCCGACGGACACCTTCTGCCGCGTAGGGGGCGTCCCCGGCCGCGGCGGGGTGACGGACGGGGATGTGGTGGTCGCGGTGGCGTTCCGTCCCGATCTGAGATGGATTCCGTTGGTCGGAGCCTGGCTGTCGCCTTCCTTGACAGCGTCCGCAACCGACAAGATCGACCCCTTCCGCAGCCGGGACCCGGCCCAGGACCAGACCGGTGACGGTTGCTGACGCGCGCCATCAGGCCGGCCAGATTCTGCCCCTGTTCGCGCTGCTGCTGGCGCTCCTGCTACTGCCGGTCACGGCCCTGGCGGTGGATGGTGGCTTGCTCCTGTCGGCTCATGCTGGGGTGGTGGCCACCGCGCAGAGCGCGGCCGAGTCTGGAGCCGAGGCGGTCGACGTGGTCGCGCTGGACCGATCCGGCACCTTCCAACTTTGCGGAGTGCCGGATGGAAACGCCACCTGCGGCAATGGGGTGGGCGATGTCGCGGAGGTGGTGACGGCCGTGGTCGACGCTGGCCTTACCGGACCCCAGGTGACCTGCCAGCAGGTCACCCCCGCCGATCTGACCCCCACTCGGGGGCAGAGCATGGGCTGTGAGGTGGCTCTTCTCGGGGCGTGCCCGGGAGGCTCCGGCGCGGTCGGCCCGGGAATCGGCCAGGGTGTCGCCGTGCTGGTGTGGAAGACCTCCCAAATGCCTCTGCTGGCGATCGGGGCATGGAGCTCGATCCTGATCCAAGGTCGGGCCACCGCCTGGATGGCTCATGGATTCGGGCAGCCGGTGCCAGACTTTCCGGCGCCATGCTGAGCCTGCCGTCTGGGCCGCCACCGCCCGAGGTGCCTCAGCATGCGGTCCTCGCCTGGAGACGGCCGGGAGAGGCACGACCACAACGCCAGGTACCCAGCCACCCCCTTTTCTGCCTGGCCGAGCCAGAACCGGCCCCGACCCGCACCCGCCTGCCGGTGGGGCGCTGGGCGAACCTCCAACCGGTCCAGGTCGCCCGCCGTCTGCTCGCGGCCCAGAGCGGTGACCGCGTCCCAGCAGCCGGGCTTGGGGCACCTGTCACCGCCGGTGGTCCCGGCGTCGGTAGGCCGCTGGTGGTGATGGTCGCCGGCGGACGCGGCGGCAGTGGCCGCTCGACCCTGGCCCTTGACATCGCTTGGACGATCTCCACCCACCGAGGTAGCCACCAGACCTTGCTGGTGGATGCCGACGAGTTCAATCCCAGTCTGGACCTGCGGCTTGGTGCGGCCGAGGAGGATCTGGATCGGCTGCCGTCCGCGCGGGTCGACCAGGTACTGCTTCGGTTGCCCGATCTGGCGACGGGCAACCCTCGCCTGGAAGCCATCCTCTGGGCGCACCCCCAGCGCTCGCTGCGGGCGCTGTTGGGCGCCTGGCCCGGCCGCGAGGCGCCTTCAATCGGGTCCGAGCACCTCGACTATCTGCTCCAGTATCTGATCCAGCCGACGTTCGAGGTGGTGGTGGTGGATGGGGGGCCGCGGCCCGGCGCCAACGGCTCTCAGGCACGTTTCTGGGCCAGCCGAACCCACCTGTTCCTGCTGCCGCTCAGGCCGTCCGCGGCCGACGCGCGGTCTGCGTGCCAGATGCTGCAGGTGCTGGAAAATGAATTTGGAGCGGGCCCCGACCGCTGCCGAGGGGTGGTCACGCTAGCTCCTGGCGAGTCGATTCGGCGCTGGCATCGCCAGCCCGCCCTGGAGGGTCTTGGACTCTGGTCGCGGCCATGGGTCCAACGCAGCGCAGCCCTGGCGGAGGCACGCCACCTTCCACTTGCCCAGATCGACCACAAGGTTGCGGCTGCCACAGCCAACCTGGCCGCCGACCTCTGGACAGTTGCCGGCGGCGGCGGGCTCGGTGGCTGAGTTGAGCCGGCTGCAAGCGCGGTTCCACCCCCAGGCTCATCTCCGGCGCGAGGGCATTGAGCAGACCACCGCCCGGCTGCGCCAGCTGATGGACGGTTTGGAGGCAGCTATCGGCAGCGGAGACGACGTCGCCCTGGTCCGCTACCTGGGGCCGCAGCTAACCGCGAGGATGCTGGCGGCGGCCGCCGGCTTCCGGCGCCAGGGCGGCGTCTGGCGGCCCGCCCGATCCGGGCTGCGCTGGAGTCACTGCCGGCGAGCCCCGGATGGCCCCGGCCTGGTCTGGCTGCGGCTCCGACTCGAGGACCGCACCCGGTGCGAATATCCCGAGGGAACGGTCGTCGCCCCGCTGCGGACTCGTGAGGTGGACGTCGAACTGGACACCACCGGCGTCCCCTGGAAGCTGTGCCGGGTAGTTGAGCGCCCCGGGGTCGAGGACTGGTCCGGGACTTAGAAATCCTCGAAGCACCAGGGGGGCGGGTCCCACGCCAACAGGTCGTCGGCCCTGCGGGCCGCGGCTGGATCGCCCATCGACAACCTCCCGGCCGCAGCCAGGTCGGTCAGGCACCGCTGGCCCAAACAAGCCGAGCTGAGCTCGGAGACGCCCAGGATCAGGTCCGGGCTGGCCTCGGTTTTCCGGCACTCCCCGAAACCGTTCTCCACGTGGAGACGAAATCGCCCCTCGGCGAGATGATCAACCGGGTCAGACACCTCGATTGTCAGGTCGCCATCGCGCTGGTAGCCGCGGGCGGACAGGACCTCAGGAACATCGAGAATCCTGGCCCAAAGGGTCGTGCCCAGACCCAGCTCCAGCGCCTGTGGGTCCTTGGCGAGCCAGAGTATGGGGTCGTCCAGCGGCCGCAGCCCGTGCCCCGACGCCTCCACTCGGTGCACCAGGTCCACTTCGAGGCAATAACGCCACAGATCGGCGGCTACTCCCGGCGCGTTAGCAACCATCTCGGAGATCAGAAGGGTAGACCGTGCACCGAAGGCGGACCAGGCCTGGCGGATCCGGTAGACAAGGTAGCCGTCGTCCCCGGCGTCGCCGTGATGCACGACCAGGAAGAGCCTGGCCTCGTCCCGGGGCAGGTGAGGATCCTCCTCGGAGAGGGCAAACTCCCAGGCGCGCTGGTCTCGGCCGACGGTCCCAGGGCGGCTTTGGAGCAGGTGGTCATAGAGCGGAGGAAAGCGCTGCAACGCCTCGTCGCGCCCCACCATGCGCAGGGACCCTGACGTCGGCAGGGGAACCATCTGGGCGCGAGGATGCTCGAGCGCGACCCGCCAAGACCGCGCCGCCGGCCCGAACCCGAATCGCGAGTAGATGGCCCCCTCCGAGGCCCAGAGGATGGCCATCGCCAAGCCCTGGTCGCGAGCCCCCAGGAGCTGGCGGGTCATCATGCCGCGGAGCAGGCCCCGGCGCCGGTGGGTGGGCAGTACCCCGACCGCAGTGACCGCGCTGGCGGTGACCACCCTGCCCGGCAGGGCCAGCTCCAGCGGGAAGGCCAGAGAGCTACCCACCAACTGATCGTCGGCGAAGGCAGCGACCGTCTCCTGGGGCTTGACCCGCTCCCGGAACCAGCGCTCGAACCAGGGGTCACCGCGCTCACCGAAGGCGGTGAGGTTGACGTCCGCGAACTGCGCGAGCTCCTCGGGGCGAATGGAGCGAAACTCGACTGGCATCGGGGGATGATACCTCCGTCCCTGATCCTGAGCCAGGCATGACTCCGCCTCTCCATGGCGTGGAGCTCCCGGCGGCCATCGCCCCAGCGGGGGAGTAGTCAGCTTCCTTCTCTGGCATACTCGAGTGACTCTTTAGCGGTGAGGGGTGCGGTTGGAGGCCACGGTGTCCACAGATCTCTTCAGAGGCGGGCTGGTACGCCTCTGCGCACCGCGTGCCGACGATGCCGATGTCCTCGCCCGCTGGAGTGAGGATGGCGCCTACCGGCGCCAGGCTGACACCGATGCGCCACGGCCCCGAACCGCGGACCACTTCCGAGAGCAGGACGAGTTGTCGGGCTCAGACCCGGACACCTTCGAGTTTCGCATCCGCACCCTTGATGACGATCGGCTGGTGGGCTTCGTCGCGGTCTGTCGCATCGAGTGGGCCAACCATCATGGTTGGGTGGCGGTCGGCCTTGGCGAAGTTGCCGATCGCCGACGCGGGTACGGCCTGGAGGCGGTTTCGATGGTGCTGAGGTACGCCTTCCATGAGCTCGGTCTGCACCGCCTCAGCCTGGACGTGATTGCCAGCAACCAGCCAGCCATCTCTCTGTACCGCAAGTTGGGCTTCCGGGAGGAGGGGCGGCTGCGTGAGCGCGTGCTGCGAGACGGGCAAGCACTGGATCTGATCTACATGGGACTGCTGCGCCGCGATTGGGAGAGTGCCCAGTCAGCCAGCGCCCCCTCGCCCCCCAAGGGAGGCTGATCAGTCGTGCCCGGGCGCCCACCGCCGCCCCTGGAACCCCCGCAGCCGGGCTTCCAACTGCTCTTCCAGAGGGGCAACTCTGTGCGCGCCTCGGACGCGGATCGAGAACAGGTGACCAGCCAACTGGCGGAGCATCATGTCGCCGGCCGGCTCACCACCGACGAGCTGAGGGAGCGCACCAACCGGGCGCTGGACGCCCGGACCATCGGGGAGCTGAAGGTGGTGCTGGCCGACCTGCCGGGCAGCTTCGCCACCCCAGTGAACCCGTGGGACGCCCTGCTCTCAAGCCGCAACCGGGGTCCCTTTCCGGGGCTAGCCTACGGCGGCTTCTGGGCTAAGGCGGGAGGCCTGTGGGCGGACCTGCTGGTCATAACCGGCATTTCAGCCGGCCTGGATCCCCTGGCGGCGGGGGTCCACCTGGGCTCCCTGCTTGCTCTCACGCCGGCGGTCTACTTCGTGGGCTTCTGGGGAGGAGTTGGTCGCAGCCCGGGAATGTGGTTGGTGGGGATCAGGGTCGTGCGGGCGGAGGATGGCGGCCGCCTAGGGTTCAGACGCAGCCTGCTGCGGGCCGCCGGATACCTGCTCGATCTGGCGTCCTGCTTCGTTGGCTTCGCTTGGGCGGCGGTGGATCCCCACCGCCAGGGCTGGCACGACAAGATCGCCGGCAGCTACGTGGTCCGGCGCCTGAGCTGACACGAACGCCCCCTCTGGGGGTGGCCACTGAAGTTGGAAGCGGCGTCCGATCCGGTGCAGCCCGGCCAGAATCGGCAGGCCCAGAAGCAAGACCATGAGCGCGTTGCCGCCAGCTCGGAAGGAGTCGTAGCCGAACGACGTCACCAGGTAGTAGCGGGCGAATCTCGCCAAGGCGTGCAACGGCGCCAGCCCCGGATTCCAGCCCAGCCCCGGAGAGCCTGCGAAGAAGGTCCAGTTCCACACGTCCATGACCGCTCCGAACCCGAATCCGGTCACCACCCCGACCACGGCCAGGCTCACCACGTCCACCCGGGTGGGCCTGCGACCGGCGCGCAGCCGCCCCGCCCAACCGGCCAGAAGGCCCACCCAGCCCAGGGCGAACAGCTGGTAGGGAACCCAGGGACCCAGGCCCCCGGTGGCCAGGGCCGAGGTCAGTAGGGAGCCGGCGCCGACCAGAAAGCCGAAGCTGGGCCCGAGTGCGTACCCGGCGCAAAGGACCAGCAAGAATATGGGGCTGAACCCACCCACTCCGGTCACCAGCGCCGCCCGCAGGGCAGCGTCGGCGGCACTCAGGGCCGCCAGCAGGGAGAGGGAACGCGAGTCCAGGCGGCGAGTGCCGAGCTCGAACACGAGCAGGGCCAGAGCCGAGCCCAGACCGATGGCGAGGGCCGGGGTGCTGGCAGGCAGTCCCAGGCCCGCGAAAGGCCAGAGGAAGAGCCCAATGCCCAGCAGGCTCACCAGCAGCAGGATCACGCCGGCACCGGGGCCCGGTTGCGCAGTCGGCCTCCCTCGGCCACCACCACGAGGTCACCCACCTGCTCCGCGAACTCGCGGTCGCTGGTGGCCACCAGCACCGCCGCCCCCTGTCCCGCGAGCCGGTCCACGGCCAGAAACAGGGCCTGTCGCGACGCTTGGTCGGCTGCTCGGGTGGGCTCGTCGAGAAAGACCATCTCCGGACCTCCTACCAGGATCGCGGCCAGGGCCACCCGCTGACGCTGGCCGGTGCTGAGATCTCGAGGGTCCTGGCCGGTGAGCTCCTGGAGACCGAACTCGGCAGTGACGTCGCTCCCCGAGCCCTCCAGGCCCATCCACCGGATCGTCTGCTGGATTTCAGCCTGAACCGTCGCCTGATGGAGCAGAGCTCCGGGGTCCTGGGGGAGATAGGCGCGGCGGCCCGGCTCGCGGTGAAGGCCACCTTCGATGGGCTTTAGCAGCCCGGCCAGGGTGCGAAGCAAAGTGGTCTTGCCGGCGCCATTGGCCCCGGTCACGGCGACCACCTCTCCCCTGTGGCAGCGAAGGTTCACCCCTTCGAGCACAGCCCGCTCGTGCCCGACGCCGAGCGACGTCGCCTCCCACGCCAGCTCCCCTGACGCCCGCGACCCCCGCTGGCGGAGGGGCCAGACTGGCGCCGGCTCAGGAGCGGAGAGCCTGCCCGCCCGCAGGAAGACGTGTCTCACTCCTCGATCGGGGAGCCGCTGAGGCCGGTGGTCAGCGACCACGACAGCGACGCCCCGGGCGACCAGCCGGTCGAGCTGCTGCCGCAGCGCCCGAGCTCCCTCCTCGTCAAGCTGCGATGTGGGCTCATCCAAGACCAGCAGTCGTGGCTCCATGGCCAGCGCGCCGGCCAGGGCCACCCGCTGGCGCTCGCCACCGGACAGCGTCGCCACCCGGCGCCGCGCCAGATGGGCTATTCCCATCGCGACCAGCGAACGCTCGACCCGTTCCCTGACCACCTTCGCCGAGAGCCCCAGGTTGGCCGGCCCGAAGGCGACCTCTTGGTCGACTACGGGCAGCACCATCTGTGCCTCGGGTTCCTGAAACACCAGCGCGACCCGCTGGGCAAGCAGCCGCGGCGTGACCCCTCTGAGGTCCTGACCGAGGACCTCGACCCGCCCACTGGCGAGCCCCCCGTGGAAGTGCGGAACCAAGCCGTCGAGGCAACGCAGCAGGGTCGTCTTGCCGCTGCCGGAGGGCCCCGCCACCAGAGTCATGCCGTCCTCGAGAGCCAGGCTCAGAGCCGCCAGGGCGGCGGCAGGGGCCTCGGGGTAACGGTAGGTGAAGTCGGTGAAGCGCGCCGTGGCGGCCATCTAGGCGATCGCCGGCAGGAGCAGCAGAAGGCTGGCCAGCAGGGGCAACCAATCGACACCGGGAAGCTCCAGACTGGGGTATGGCTGCCAGCCTCCAACCCGACCCAGCAGCAGGGCGGCGATGAAGACGATGATCGCCAGCGCGGCGAAGGTGGCGTCGACCAGATCCCGTCCGCTCCAGGCGGGCGTCCAGACCTTGGTCCGACCCCCTGATGCGAAGCCGCGGGCATCCATGGCCTCAGCCAGCAGGACCGAGCCCTCGATCGCGGTGAGCACCGCAGGCACCGCCACCGCCCGCCAGGAGCGAGGCCCCCGCGGCCGCCAGCCTCGCATCGCCTGCGCCTCCCTCACGGTGCTGAAGCTCTCTCCCAGGCGGGGCACCAGAGTGATGGCCGAGCCCAGGGCGGCACCGGTACGGTGGAGGTGGCGGGGCAGCGCCTCGACCAGCTGCTGGGAGTCGACCACCAAGGCAAGTGCACTGCCAGCCAGCAGGCAGGCGCCCAGCCCCAGGGCGACGTCGAATCCATATGCTGCCGCCTCCACGGTGAGTGAGCCACCAATGGCGGGAAGCCAACCTGGCAGCACCAAGACCACATCCTGGCCGGTGTGGCTGAGCAGAAAGTTGAGTCCTACCCCGCCCAGACACGCCAGCCCCACCCACGCCAGCAACCGGGACACCCGAGCTCCGGGGCGCCGCCGCATCAGGACCACCGCGAGAGCTGCCACCAGGGCGATCGCCCGGTAGACGGGATCCTCGGTCCCCAGCGACAGCAGCAGCACGGCCCCGGCCCAGAGCAGCAGCGCCCGCGGATTCACGACATCGCTCGTCAGCTCTTGGGCGGCTTCGGGGGAGCCGCCGGGCTGCCGGTGCCAAAGTGCCATCCCAGCGCGTCACCGGGGCGCAGTTGGATGTCGGAGATGCCTGTCTGAGCCACCCGCCAAGGACCCTGGCCACTCCATGTGAAGAGAGCCCAGTACGGTTGTCCGGAGGCGAAACAATTCGTGTAGGCTGCAGGCTCGCGGTCGATCTGACAGATGGCGTCGCCGAAGCTGAAGTGCTTGATGGCGAACTCGATCCCGCTGCGCTTCATGGCCGTCTCGGCGGGAATTTCTGCCGGCGTGAAGGAGACGCAGCTGTCCACCACCTTCTTGCTCGCCAGCTCGACCACCACCTCCACCCGGTGGCCGCTGCCGCATTGCTGGCCGCCGCCGCCGCTCGCGCTGGCGGTCGCGCCGCACCCGGCCAGCAGCGCCGCCAGGAAAACCGGGGCCAGAATCGCGCTGGCCATTTGAGACGATCTCATCGTCTCCACCTCCCGGCGGCAACAACTGACCCCCACGCCAGAACTGGGCCTGCCGCCAGAGGCCGTCCTTCCCGTTGCGCGCGGGGGTACGAGACACCCGCTCGGGCCGGTCTCCTGGCTCGCGGATCAGCGCCCAAAAGCCGCCTTCCCAGGATCGCTCCCGGTGGCCCGCTGGCTTGGGCTCCCCGCTCACAGTTGCGCGACAGCTCCGGATTTGGGACCACTTCCCGCACCGGATTCCCATTCGCTCGAGGGGCTATTCGATTGTGTGGCGAATGTTAGTCGAAATCGGCCCCCGC
>Ga0307373_10005583_pt1 | contig 20503 bp, 24 predicted proteins | sample OX2MG_FD_202534 | JGI IMG/M metagenome (GOLD analysis project Ga0307373, IMG submission 202534) | Soil microbial communities from Risofladan, Vaasa, Finland - OX-2 | ecosystem: Environmental > Terrestrial > Soil > Coastal area > Acid sulfate soil | place: Finland: Risofladan, Vaasa | collected...
CGGTTCGGCCCCCGGGGCCGAACCGGCGCCGCGCCACCGCGACCTCGGTGGCGGACACCAGCTGATCGGGTTCGAGGTCGTCGATCAGGTCCTCGTCGGGCTCGCCGAGGTAGATGTGGGGGTCGGCTCCCAGCTCGCTCAACGAATCGCCGCCACCGCCGCGACCACGGCATAGGCGCTGCCCACCACACCCACCGCCACCGCGATCAGCCCGCCCAGGAGCTTGAGCCAGAGGCGGTTTGAGCGCGGTCCCATGAGCTCTCGATCATTGGCGAGGAGGAGCAGGAAGACCAGAGTTGGCGGCAGCAGGACCACGGCCAGCAGGTTGGCGTTGAGCGTGATGGCGAGGAGCGGGGCACCTGGGATCAGGACCACCGCGCCCGCCAGCACCGCCAGCAAGACGTTGAAGCTGTAGAAGCCCTTGGCCTCCCGCAGGCCGCGGTTGAAGGAATGCGGCGATGCCAGGGCCTCGCCGAGTGCGTACCCCGAGCTGGCCGATATGGTCATGGTGGCGAGGGCCCCGGCCTCGACCAGCCCGAGTGCGAAGAGCGAGGAGGCCAGGGGACCGACCAGGGGCCGCAGGGCCTGGGCAAAGCCGGCTCCCGACTGGTAGTGGCTGACGTCCACGTGGTGGGTGAACAGGGTCGCGGCCGCGACCACGGCCGCCCCGCCGGCGACGGCGGCCACGATGCTTCCCAATATGGTGTCGATCCGGCCCTGGCCGATGTCGCGGGGAGTCATGCCCTTGTCAGCCACCGCGCTCTGCTGGAAGAAGACCATCCAGGGCGTGATGGTGGCGCCGATGTCGGAGGCGACGAGGAGCAGGACGGGCTGGAGGGGACCGGTGGGCCGGGGGGTCCACGTGATCAGGGCGTGGCCGATCTGGCCCGGATCCGGGTGGGTTAAGACCGCGGACGCCAGAAATACCAGATTGAAAAGCGCCAGGGCCAGGGCGATGCGCTCCCAGCGCCAGTAGCGCCCACCCGAGACTCCGAATACCACCAGGGCGATGCCCGCGAGCACGGCAACAGGGGCGGGCACGCCAAAGAATCCCATGCCCACGCGGACCGCGATCAGCTCGGTGATGAGCGTGACGAAGTTGGTCAGGAGCAGGTCGCCGACCGCAATCCAGCCCCACGTGCGCCCGAAGCGCTGAAAGATCAACTCGCCGTAACCACGATGGGTGACCGCGCCCACCCGCATCGCCATCTCCTGAACCACCACCGCGGCGGCGAAGGTGAGCCCGATGAAGGGCAGGAAGAAGCCGATTCCGTACTCGGCGCCACTGGCCGCGTAGGAGAGCATGCTGGGACCGTCGTTCTCGCCCAGCATCGCGAGCATGCCCGGTCCGACCAGGAGCCAGAGGAGTGAGATCCGCCGCCTCCCGTGCCGGGCCCGGCTCACTCGGGCTCGGTCCTGGGAGCGCTTCAGATCCTCGGGGGTAAGACTCGGGCGCACGGGCGGCGGTACCGGAGCCGCCTCCCCCAACTCACGCTCGGCCATCATCGCGCTCCATGAACACGGCCCGCGCCAGGCCCAGGGGTACCGGCACCGCGACGCCGTCGACCTCCACCTCGATCGGGCCCTCCCAGCGGCTGGGCGCGATCATGGTCACCCGGGTCCCGGGCAGGAGGCCGATGGCTTCCAGCGCCCGCAGGCGCTCGGGGTCACGGTCGAGGATTCGGCTGACCAGCCGGCTCGACCCGACCGGCATCGCCGCCAGCGGACTCTCCAACTTGGCCGCCAGGCTGCCGTCGGGGGCGGGGATGGGGTCGCCATGGGGGTCGAAACCGGGGCGCCCCAGCGCCTCCCACATCCTGGTCTCAAGCTTTTCGGAGATGGTGTGCTCCAGGCGATCAGCCTCGATGTGGACCTCGTCCCAGGTGTACCCCAAGGCGACCACCAGATAGGTCTCCAGCAGGCGGTGGTGGCGCACCATCTCGAGCGCGATCGATTCGCCGGCCGGGGTCAATCGGGCTCCCCGGTAGGGGTCGTGCTGGACCAGTCCTGCCTCGGCGAGTTTGACCAGCATCTCGCTTGCCGAGGCAGGGCGCACCCCCAGCTCCAAGGCGAGCTCGGATGTGGACACGTTGTCCTGCGCTCCGAGCGCGTAGAGCGCCTTCAGATAGTCCTGCTGGGCCGCAGAGGCAGGCCGCCTCGGGCCTTGATTTAGGGGCGCCTCATTTAGCCTATCGGGCATGCTTGATATCTGAGTATAGGTCGGCGCCGAGGCGGAGGCGGAGGCGCGAGGCCGCATCTTCGATAATGCCGCTCAGATGAGCACACCGACGGTGGGGGTCCAGACTGCCGGCGAGCGGATGAGCGCTGATCCTCCCCACCAATGGCATCCCGGCAGCATCACGCTGGTCGTGCTCTGCCAGAGCATGCAGTCCCTGGCCCTGGGTGGAATCGCTCTTTTTCTGCCCCTGATCCGGCGCGACGTGGGCCTGGACTTCACCCAGGCCGGGGGCATTGCCGCCGCCTCGACCCTGGTCTACGCGCTGATGCAGATACCCTCGGGGTACCTGGCCGATCGCTTCGGTGCCCGCCGCCTCTTTCTGACCGGACTGGTGGGCTGCAACGCGCTCGTACTGAGCCTGGCGCTGCTCCACAACTACTGGCTCATCATCGCCAACCAGGCCCTCTCGGGGTTTTTCCGATCCCTGGTCTTCGCCCCCGGCCTGCTCCTGATCGGAGCCCTCTTCCCCGCCCGCCGCCGGGCCACCGCGATGGGCCTCTACGTGGCGGGCGGATTCAGCTCCAACATTCTGCTCAACACCCTGGGCCCGATCCTGGTCGGCTCCATGGGCTGGCGCCTGCTGTTCGCGACGTTTGCGGTGGGTGGCTTGGTCGTGCTGGTCCTATACCGCCGGTTCGGCGGCCCCGGCCCCATCGGCTCGGGAGGCTCGGGCGTCAGTCCAGCGCAGGCCCTGCGCCTCTTCCGGCACCGGGTGATGTGGGTCATCGCGGTGATCCAGTACATCCGGCTGGCGGTGGCGTCGGGCATGGCCTTCTGGCTGCCCACCTTCGTGGTGGTCCAAAAGCACCAGTCACTTCAGGTGGCGGGACTGGTGGTGGCCCTGAGCGCGGCCGTCACCGCGCCGTCCAATTTTCTGGGCGGCTATCTCTCCGATCGGCTGGGACGCCCGCTCTGGGTGGTGGGCTCCTCGCTCTTCATGCTCGCGCTGACCACGGTCCTATTGATCAGGGTCGACAGCCTGGTCCCATTCCTCTTCGTGGTGGTGCTCAACGGCCTCTTCCTCCAGCTCTACTTCGGCCCGCTCTTCTCCGTCCCCATCGCCATGCTGGGACAGAAGAGCGCAGGACTGGCCAGCGGCTTCGGCAATTTCTTCGCCAACCTGGGCGGCTTCACGGCCGTGTACCTGCTGGGTCTGGTCAAAGACCTGACCGGATCCTTCTCGCTCGGTTTCTTCGGTCTGTCAGCCCTCTGCCTGGTCGGCCTGGCCTGCACCGTGCTGCTTTCTGGGATGAGGCCGATCGCAGCTGGCGCCCTGGCCCGGTGACGCCGACCCACTGATCGTTCGGCGCCGAGCGCCGAGCGATCAGCGCCGGCGCCGCTCAGGCCTGAGGAGTGCCGAGCCCGACTAGGAGCGGCGCCGGTGCTGGAAAGGGCGTGGCCCTCGACTCGAGGTCGGGATCGGAGCCAGCGGACGCGGCGCGGGACGAAGCCTCCACTCCCCTGTGGCGAGCAGGTGCTCGGAGTCGACCTCGGGCAGGTCCTCGGCGCCCTGACGCCGGAGCTTGGTCCAGGCGGGCTCGTCCTGAGAGGTGAGGAGCGTCAGGGCCCGACCGCTGGCCCCGTTGCGCGCCGTCCTCCCTACCCGGTGGGTGAGCCACTGGGGGGTATCCGGCAGATCGTAGTTGATGACCAGACCGACGTGGCTGATGTCAAGCCCGCGGGCCGCGACGTTGGTGGCGACCAGAACTCCATCGGGGTCGTCGCGAAAGGCCTGGAGCGCCCGCTGCCGCTGCCCCTGGCTCATGTCCCCGCGCAGCTGCTGGGGACGGTGACCCAGGCGCTCGATGTCACGGCAGACCCGGGCCACGCCGTGCTTGGTCCGGCCAAAGGCGATGGTTGACCCGGCCCGCGCGCTGAGCAGCCGGTCCAGCACCTTGAGCTTGCCGCCGTGGGCGTCGACGCGCATGAGCCCGTGCTCGAGCCGGCTCTCCTCGTCGTCCTCCACACATACGCGGACCGGCTGCCGCAGATGACGGACGATCATCGACTCGACCCATTCCGGCATGGTGGCCGAGGCGAGCACCATCTGGGGCTGTCGGGTCAGGGCGATGATGCGTTCGATGATCGGGGCAAAGCCCGAGTCGAACATCTCGTCCGCCTCATCGAGGACCATGTAACGGACCCCCGAGAGGTCGAGCACCCGCCTCTCCACCAGGTCGACGATGCGCCCTGGGGTGCCGATCAAAAGGTCGGTGCCGCGTCTCAACCCGCCCAGCTGGGCGCCGTATCCGACGCCGCCGAATACCAGCAGCTGGCGCAGGCCGAGATCCAGGGTGTCGAAAACCGCCGCGATCTGCAGCGCCAGCTCCCGAGTCGGACACACCACCATGGCCCGGGGCCCGCGCGTCGCCCGCTGAGGGGCGGCCAGGCCGGCCAGGCCGGCCAGTGGAAGCAGGAAGGCCAGGCTCTTGCCCGATCCCGTCGGCGCCTGAATTACGACGTCAGAGCCGGAGCGAAGCGGTGGGACGGCCTGCTCCTGGACCGGGAGAGGGCTGGATATGCCCGCCCGGTCGAGGGCGGCCAGCGTGCGGGCGCCAACGCCCAAAGATGAGAACTGGTTCATGGAAGACTCCTGATTTCCCCCGCTGGTGTTCGTGTGCCGTACTCAGGACGCCGTCCAAGCGAAACGGGGAGAGGGAACCGGAGTGGGCGGAGGTCGCCGACCAAAGGGCGACTTACCGCCACCTAGTGTACCGGACGGAGGACGGAGCCGTGATGAGCGAGCGCTCTCCTGCGCCTAGAATGCCCTGGCATGAGCAAAGGGCGCGACAACCGCGGACGCGACGACAAGAAGAACAAGAAGGTCAAAAAGGACAAGCGCGCGCCCGCGGCGACGGCCTACGACCCGAACTTGGTCGTGCGCCAAGCGCCGGCCCCTCCACCCGAGAAGGCCTAGGCCCCCAGCCTCAGAAGTCCTCACCTTCCTCGGGCGCCTCCAACTTACATAGACCGTCTATGTAAACTTGCCGGGTGCCCATCCTCCCCTCGGCTCCCCCCCGCGCCGTGGCCGAGGAGCTGACCGCACACGTGACCCGGCTCAACTTGCTGCTGCGCTCGGAGCTGGCTCCCCAGGGGGTCAGCCTGGCCCAGGCCAGCACCCTGGCCACGCTCAGCCAGCGTGGCCCGACGCGGATGACCGAGCTGGCCGCGGCGGCGGCGGTGGCCCAGCCCAGCATGAGCGCGCTGATCAAGCGCATGGAACGCCAGGGCTGGGTCCGCAGGTCGTCCGCGCTCTCCGACCAGCGCGCCGTCGAGGTCGTGATCACGGGGCCGGGAGCCCGGCTCCTGGCTGAGCTGCGCGAGGCTCGCTCGGCCGCCCTTGGTCGCCACCTCGGGCGCCTCGCAGCGGCCGACCAGGAGCTCCTGGCCCAGGCCGCGGGAAGTCTGGGCCGGCTGGTGGAGTCGATCGAAGAGGAGGCCACCGGCCGTGCACGATAGCCCCAGCCGGGCCCAATTGCTCCAGCAGCCACGGGCGGTTTGGGCGGTCGCATTCGCGTGTGTCGTGGCCTTCATGGGAATCGGTCTGGTCGACCCCATCCTGCCCGCGATCGCCCGCGGTCTCAAGGCCAGCCCATCCCAGGTCGAACTCCTGTTCACGAGCTACCTCCTGGTGACCGGCCTGGCGATGGTCGTGACCGGCGCGGTGGCGAGCTGGATCGGCCCCAAGGCCACCCTGCTCAGCGGCCTTTTCCTGATCGTGGTGTTCGCCAGTCTGGCCGGCTCCTCTTCCACCATCGCCCAGGTGGTCGGATTCCGCGCCGGCTGGGGACTGGGGAACGCCCTTTTTATCGCAACCGCCCTGGCCGTGATCGTCAGCGCCGCCAGCGGTGGCATCGGGGGTGCCATCATCCTCTACGAGGCGGCGCTGGGCCTGGGGATCGCGGTGGGGCCGGTGGTGGGCGGCATCCTGGGCGGGATCACCTGGCGCGGCCCCTTTTACGGCACCGCGGTGCTGATGTCCGTGGCCCTGCTGGCCATCCTGATCTGGTTGCCGGCCACGCCCCGACCGGCCCTTAGAGTCCCGGTCCTGGCCCCCATCCGCGCCCTGCGTCACAGCGGATTGCGCACCGTGGGGCTGGTGGCCTTCCTCTACAACTTCGGTTTCTTCGTCCTGCTCGCCTACACTCCCTTCCCGCTGGGCCTGGACGCGCACGGTCTCGGACTCGTCTTCTTCGGTTGGGGCGTCTGCGTTGCCCTGAGCTCGGTATTGATCGCTCCCCGGCTAGAAGCTGCCTTCAGGACCCTGCGCACGGTGGTCGCCATGCTAGTCGTGCTGGCTCTGATCCTTCTCCTGATGGGCCTCATGACCCAGTCCCGTCCGGCCCTGATCGCGCTCGTGGTGGTGGCCGGACTCTTCCTCGGCGTCAACAACACGCTCATCACCCAGGCGGTGATGCGCATATCCCCGTTCGAGCGCCCCGTGGCGTCGGCGGGCTACAGCTTCATCCGATTCATGGGCGGTGCCATCGCGCCCTTCCTGGCCGGAAAGCTGGCGGAGCGTTTTGGGTCCCACGTTCCCTTTTACGTCGCCTCGACCTCGGTCCTCATGGCCATCGTGGTGATCGCCTGGGGACGGCGTCAGCTCGCCCCGGCCGACCAGCCCATGCAGGCCGCGAGGGCCGACAACTCAAACCTCAAGGTGCCCGGAGCCCGGACGACCGCGGGGGTCGTGACCGGAGTGCTGGCCGAGCGGGATTAGGCCCTCGCGCCGGGCCGCATCTCAGCCCGCGGACGTGCCGGGCGAGGGGGCGAAGATTCCAGGCGATGGGGGCGTCAGGGGCTGCACCGGGCTACCGCCGGTGGGTAGGCGCCGGGCGCCGAGGCGCCGACCCAGTCCAGGATGCATCGCTCCGGCAGGCATGCAGTAGCGGGGACCGCAGACGAGGCGCTGGGCGGCCGGCCGGGCCGGGCGCGCCACGGCAATTCCGGCCACACCGAAGAACAGCCACGCCACCAGCAGTCCGGCCAGAAGTCCGCTCAGGATCCCCAGGCCGAGGTGCGAACGCGAACGCATCCAATCAAACACCACTGGTCAGCACCTCGCGCATGCGCTTGTATTCGCGCTCGTTGATCTCGCCCCGGGCGTAGCGCAGGTTGAGTTCGGCGAGCGGGTCGGGAGCCACGATCTGGGTCGGAGCGAGCGGGCGGAAGAGATGGGTCAGGACCATGGCCAGAGCCAGGACGAGCACGACCAGAATGGTGAGTCCGGTGGCGCCTCGGACCAGGACGGCCGCGCTCGGTCGGCGCAGGACCACCGCGAGGGCGCCGGGAAGGTACAAAAGAACCACCAGGGCCAGGCCGCCCAGAAAGCCGAATCGATAAAGGCTGCGGGGGTGTTGCTCCATCACTGTCCCTAAATCTAGGGTGGCGGCCGGGGCCAGGTGTCAGCGATACCTCACGAAGGTGTAAGTACCCTGGGCCGGGCGCGGTGTGTGATGACGCACCATGGAATGCGAGATGGCGAGTTCCTGGCTGCCCCTGGGCGAACCCCGGGGGACGACTTCGCGCCGGTCCTCGCTGGCTCTCGTGGTCGTGATCCTGCTCCTGCGTCTGCCCTCCTGGTACGAGCCCCGCTGGTACTCCGACCAGGGACTGTTCAGCACCGTGGGCATGGCGCTGGCCCGCGGCGTTCCCCTCTACCGCGGCATTTTTGACAACAGCCCGCCCGGTATCTACTGGATCTACGCCCTGCTCTATCGACTTGGCGGAGCCCAACATCAGCAGCTCCTGGCCGAGCTGGCGGCGAGCGCGGCGGTGCTCGCGTCATGTCTTCTCGTGCTCCGGCTGGGGGCATGGCTGCTCGCTCCCCGAGGGGCTCTCCTGGCCGCGTTTTCGACCGCGATCGTGCTCTCCCTGCCGACGCTCGACGGCGATCTGTTCAACGTCGAGATCGCCGGGCTGCCCTTCTTTTTGGGCTCTCTTCGCCTCTGCCTGACGCGTTCCAGGCTCGCCCTCTTCGGGGCCGGCTGCCTGCTCGGCGCCGCCGTCATCGTCCGGCCCTCCTATGCCCTGGACGGGCTGGCCCTGATCGTGCCCCTGCTGAGCGGGCCGAAGCCCGCGACGAGGGTCGCCATATTTGCCGGGGGCGGGCTCAGCGCGGCGCTGGGGGCGGGCCTGGGACTGGCCGCCACCGGCTCCCTTACCACCTACCTGACCGTGATCATGCCGGCCGAACACGCCTATCTGGTCTGGGCCAACGGCGGCGACCTCTACGGTCTCCTGATCCGCCTGGGCCTGCTCTTCCTCCTCGCCGCCTGGCTCTGGCGTCGCGCCGAGTCGCCCACCGCGCGGCTGCTGGCGATCTGGGTCCCCGCCAGTCTGGCAGGATCCAGTCTGACCCCGCGCGAGCTGACCCATTACTGCCACGAGGCGGTGCCGGCGCTGAGTCTGGCTCTGGCCTATCTTCTGGCCCGCCGCCGGCTTTCCCTGGCGGTGCCCCTGCAGATGGCGAGCCTGATCCTGGCCCTGGAGCTACTGCTGGTGCTGCCCGCCCAGGAGAGCTCGCGGCTGCACGGTCAGGCGCCACCACCAGCTCTGGCCCACAACTTCGGCTATGCCCAGCTGCCCGCCTACTACGTCAACTGGTTTCAGTACGCGAGCGGAGGAGAGACCCGAGCGAGGTATTCAGCCCTCTTCCCCGGCCAGGCGGCGGAGACCGCCAGTGAGGCGGCGGCGCTGCGCCGACTGGCCGCGGGCCGACCGCTGCGGCTGGTGGTGCTGGGAGACCAACCCTGGATTTACCAGAAGAGCGGCCTGCTTCCGGCTGGCCCCTACATCACCACCAACACCGCGTTCTGGCGCGTCCCGGCGGCACCCGGAGCGCTCCGGGCCCTGGTCGCCTCGGGCTGCGCCGGCCTGCTTGTATACGTCAGTGGGCCGGGTGATTTCAGGCCGGAGATCGCCGCCGCCGGCTACGTCGCGATTTCGGGCACCCCCTGGCCGACCTATTTGAGCCCCAGGCCGGAGGGGTGCGCGGGGATCACGCCGTGACGCTCAGAGCCGCCGCAATCGAATCCGGCGCGACCTGAGGCCCCGGGATGACTACGATGGACTTGACCAGCAGGGCGGCATGAAGATCGTCAGGAGACCTCTATATGAATCAGGACGCACCTCGGAGGACAGATAAGTCACCGAGCCAGGGCGCGGATCAGACCAAGCCCGACGGCGCTGAAGTCGCTCGCAGCGACCAGGCTCCCGGCGAGGAGACGGTGCAGGTGAACGACGCCTACAGTGGCGGCGGCCCGGCCCCCGACCCCGATCCCACGCTCTCCGAGCAGCATCAGACCGGAGGGTGACGGCAGCCGGCCAGAGAGAGCGCACGGCCCGGGCCAGGCGGGGCCCGCGCCCTGGTCGGCGTTATCTGTGGCCGTTCCTGGCCTGCCTGCTCCTGGCCTGTAACCCGGTCACCGGGACCGGCCCCGGCACTCCGCCTGACCCGGGTCGCTTCCTCCACGCCGACGCGGCCAGCCGGAGCGCGGTGCTGACCCTGATCGCGGGCTACCCGGCCACCGACAACGAGTTCAACTACGACGGCTACGAGAACGGTCAGCTCAAGGTCATCATCCCCACCGGGTGGTCGGTCACCGTGCAGTGCCAGAACCGCACCACGGTGCCCAATTCCTGCGCGGTCGTGTCCGGACCGAACGCCGCCCGCCCGCTCCGGACCGCCTGGGCCACGCCCAACCCAGAGCTCGGTCTCGCCCCCGGCGCCACGGCCAGCTTCTCCTTCCAGGCGAGCACCGTGGGCGACTTTCGCATCGCGTCCCTTGCGCCTGGCGGCGAGGCGGGAGGCATGTGGTTACGCCTGGTCATAGTGGCGGGCGGCAGGCCCTCGATCGGGGCCGGAGACTGAGGCTAGGCTTCCTGCAGCCGCAGAGCGGCCGAATTGATGCAGTAGCGCAGCCCGGTCGGCGGGGGACCGTCGGCGAAGACGTGGCCGAGGTGGCCTCCACAGCCGCTGCAGGTGACCTCGGTCCGGGTCATGCCATGGCTGCGATCGTCCGATTCCAGGACCCCGTCCTCATCCAGGGGCTTGAAAAAGCTGGGCCATCCGCACCCGGAATCGAATTTGGTGCCGGACTCGAAGAGCGGTGTCGCGCAACCGGCGCACACATACGTGCCCTCGGTCTTCTCATCCCAGTACTCACCGCTGAAGGGCGCCTCGGTGCCCTTGAGGCGCAGGACCTGGTACTGCTCGGCGGTCAGCTCGCCCCGCCATTGCGACTCCGACTTGGTATTCATGAGCCCTCCTTCGCGTTCCCGATCGTCTATTCCTACTACCTTTGGGACCGCGCTGACCTTCCCGCCGCGGACCCGATCAGCGAGGGTGAGGCAGGGGCTGGACGGTCTCGCCTGGGCTCAGGGAGTCCGGGACGGTCGCGAGTCGACGCGTGCGCCACCAGATGTACGTCATCGGGGGGACCACGAACAGGATCACGGCCAGTGAGGTGAGCTGAGCCTGCTTTAGTCCCCAGAGCACGGGCGGGGTCTCATAGTCCGTGCGCCAGTTGAAGACGATCAGCTGGCTGACCGGATACAGAACCAGGTAGACCAGTCCGAGCACGCCTGAGGGCACCCCGCGGCGACGCAGGTAGAGCAGCACGGCCAGGATGGCGAGGGTGCCAATCGCCTCGTAGACGTTGGCCGGCTGATACGCCACCCCCAGGTGGGGCGCCATGGACGCGGGGTTGGTGTAACGGACGGCCCAGGGGAGGTTTGACACCGGCCCCAGGATCTCCCCGTTCATGACGTTGCCGATGCGCCCGATGGGCTGTCCCACGGCGGCGAAGATGACGCCGGCGTCGATCAGATCCCAGAAATCCAGGTGGTGCCGGCGGCTCATCCACCAGAGCACGATCACGGCCGCGAAGATGGCGCCGAAGAACGCCATCCCTCCCTCCCAGAAGGCGAGGATGTGCTGGGGATGGGTCAGATACCAGTACCAACCGGATTGGACCACGAAGTAGAGCCGCGCTCCGACAAGACCGAACACGATGGTCCAAAAGGCAATGTTCTCGCTCAATGAGCGGGATACCCCACGCCGGGCCAGATGCCGGCTCGCAACCATGGTGCCCACGATGAAGGCGACGGCGTAGGCCAGGCCGTAGAAGCGGATCTGCAGCGGCCCGAGGTGGAAGCCAGGGGGGAAGGGGTCGGTAATTACCAGGTGGAGCATGGCTCTATTTGGCGGGCGCCCGCCCCCATAGATTGCACCAAATCACTCCGGCCATGGCGAGCGGGCCTCAGCCCGGCGGGGCCGCAGGCGCCGGTCGGGGGCGCAGCGCAGACCGCAGGCGCTCTCCCGCCCGCACCGCCAGATATGCGGCGAAGGCGAGGGAGGTGACGAAAAAGCCCACCGGATGGGGCGAGAAATAGGCGGTGCCGAGACCTACCCAGGTGCAGCCGAGTGAGATCAGCACCGCAATGATGATGCCCCGTCCGGGGCGGTTGGTGAGACGGGCGGAGACGGCCGCCGGCGTCACCACCAGGGCGAAGATCAAGAGCACGCCCACCACCTGGACCGCCTCGCTCACCGCCACCGCCAGGATCAGCATGAAGACCACCCCGAGGGCGGTGGTGGGAACTCCCTTGGCCCGCGCCAGACCCTCGTCAACGGAGGCAAACAGCAGTGGTCCGTAGACGATCAGCAACGCGCTGAGCGTGAGCAGGGCGAAGATCGCGCTCAGAACCACGTCCCGACTCGAGATACCCAGGATCTGGCCGAAGAGCAGGGCATAGGCCTCGGTTGCGTACCCGCGGTAGAGCGAGATGAATAGGACGCCCAGCCCCAGGGCCCAGGCCAGAACGATCCCGATTGTCACGTCGCGACCGCGCAGGCGGTCGCCCAGGGCTCCGATCGCCAAGCCACCCGCGGAGGTGAAGGCCAAGAGGCCGAAGAAGGGACTGAGGCCGAGCACGATGGCGCCCGTCGCGCCCGCGAAGCCGATGTGGGAGAGTGCGTGGGCGGCAAACGAGGAACCGCGCAGAACCACGAAGTACCCTATCGCGCCGGCCACGATGGCGACTATGGTCCCGGCCTCGAAAGCGTTGACCATGAACTGGTAGCTGAGCATCTGAGCCAGCTCACTGACCGGGTTAAGTCCGGCCCCCGAGGAGGCGGTCAGAAGAGGAGCGCGAGTGCCGAGATCAGTGAGGATGACTCGCCTCCTCCTCCAGGCCGGCCACGAACAATCGTCCCCGGCTGTCGCGCAGGACCTCGATCGGTGCTCCGTAGATGGCGGACAGGGACGCCGAGGTGATGACCTCTTCCGGCCGGCCGATGGCCATCCGACCCCGGGCCACATAGAGCACCTGGTCGATGTGCGACATGAGTGGGTTCACGTCGTGGGCGATCAGGACGACGGTCAGGCGCAGGCGCCGGGCCAGATTCGAGATCAGGTGGACCATCGCACCCTGATGGCTGACGTCGAGATGGCTCAGGGGCTCGTCCAGCAGCAGCAGTCGGGGCTCGCCGGCCAGGGCCTGGGCCAGAAGGAGGCGCTGCTGCTCGCCTCCAGACAGCCGGCCCAGCGGTCGCGAAGCATAGTCCTGCGCACCCACAGCGGCGATGGCGGCGTCGGCCCGGAGGCGGCGCTGACGCGTGCCCAGCAGCCCCACTCCCCAACGATGGCCGTCCACGCCGAGCCCCACGAAGTCCCGGCCCCGAAGCGCGAGATCGGGATCGTACAGGGGGCCCTGGGGCACGTAACCGATGTCGGAATGGCCCCGCAGCGGAATCGACCCGAACACCTCTATCCGCCCCGACACCGGTCGGATCTGACCTAGGATGACGCGCAGCAGGGTCGACTTGCCAGCGCCGTTTGGTCCCAGCACGGCGGTGAAGGAGCCCTGGTCAACCCTGAAGTCGACCCCGGACCAGACGGTGCGGCCGGAATAGGCGGCGCCCAGGCCCTGGGCCCAGAGCGCGGGCGGGGGCGGGGTCAACTGGCCGCCCCGGAGCGGGCCAGGTCCGACTGCAGGGAGTCGAGCTGGGACAGCTGCCAGGCCTCGAAGGTGGGCTCGCCGGCCGGCATCGTCTCGGTCACGTCCAAGACCGCGATGCCCCTGGACGCAGCCATCGCGACCAAACCCGCGGTGATAGAGCTCTGAGCCTGTACGTTGTCCACGAGCGCGGATATGTCCTTGGCCCGGATCTGATCCTGAAATTGGATCAGGTCCGAGACCGCGGGCTCGGTGCCGTTTGAAACCGCAGCCATGAACGCCGGCGGTGAAATCAGGATCAGACCGAGCGCCTGGGCCATGTAGACGAAAACGGTCTCTGTCGATCCCACTCGCGTGCCCTGGAATCGGCTCCGGATAGCCGCCACCTCGGCCCGGTAGGGCGCGAACGCGGTCGCGGTGTCCTGGAACTGGGCGCTGAAGAATTGGGCGGCCGAGGGCTCGATGGCGATCAGCTCGCGTTCGATCGCGCCCACCGCCGTCGCCACCCCCGCGGGGTCATACCAGAAGTGCGGGTTGTCCCCCCGGCGTCGGCCCAGGACGTGGGCGATGTCGATCACTCTGCGGCCGGGTTCAGGGTTGGCCGCCAGCAATTTTTGAGCCCAGTCGTCGTAGCCTGCGCCGTTCACGATGACGAGGGCCGCGTCGGCGAAGGCGCGGGCGTCGGCCGGATTTGTCTCATATTCGTGGGGATCGGCGGCGGGGTCGGTGATCACACTGCGAACCCGCACCCGGCTTCCGCCCAGCTGCGCGGCCACGCTGCCCCAGAAGTTCTCTGCGGCAACCACGGAGATGGGCCCCGAGCCCGCTTTAAGGGTCGAGGGAGATGGACCACAGGCGACCAGCCCGGACAATGCCAGGAGGGCAAGTAGGGCATGAGCCCCCACCAACGTCGGCATCGGGCGCGGGCGCGACATCCCCGAAGTATTACACAACTCACTTGCGCAACTAACATGTACGGGCCGAGTACACTTGGGGCCGTGCCCCGCCCGAGTCCGGTCAGCGACGCCGTCTGGGGTGTGCTCTCAGCTCACACCCGGCACGCCTGGCCGCTGGACGAACTGCACCAGGCGGTGCGCCAGCGCCTGGGGGGAGCGGATTATTCGAGCGTCTTCCGCGCGGTGGCCGCGCTTGAAGATCGGGGCCTGGTGGACCGGGTCGAGCTGGGCGACGGCAAGTCCCACTATGAGCTCCACGAGGATCACCACGAACACGTCCGCTGTCAGGTCTGCGGCTGTGTGGCCGAGGTGCCGGGATGCGTCCTGGCCGACGTACCGGGAGCGGTCGAGGCGAGCACCGGCTTCCAGGTCCTGGCCCACAGACTGGTCTTTAGCGGGCTCTGTCCCGCCTGCGCCTGAACCGCCGGTGACCACGCCGGCGGAACGCTCCTAGCTCGCCGCCCTGGATACGTCGATCACGATGTTCTCGCCCTCCACCTCGACCCGATAGGTCTCGGCCGCCATCACCGCGGGCAGGTTACGCACCCGGCCGGTGCGGACGTCAAAGCGCGATCCGTGGGCCGGACACTCGACGTCGAACCTCAAGAGTTCCCCCTCGCTGAGCGAGAAATCCTCATGGGTGCAGGTGTCCTGAATCGCGTAATACGCCCCATCCTCAGCATGGACCAGGAGCACGGGGATGGAGCCCACCACGAACCTGCGCATGCTGTCCTGATCGAGCTCACCGGCTCGGGCGACTACCCGCCTGGGCGACGCTTCTTCCTCCTGCATCCACTACCTCCCCTTTGGTCTTGAGCCGCCGACCTGCACGGCCGTCGAGCCCTAAGCTGAGCCCACCGTGAGCGCGACATCAGTCTTACCGCAATCGGGTCCGGTCGTGATCCTTGGCGCCGGGTTCGCCGGCCTGGAGACTGCGATCCACCTCCGCCGGCGCGATCCGACGGCTTCGGTCCAACTGGTCGGTCCCGACCCAACGCTGCTCTATCGTCCCTGGGTCATCCACCTTGTGAGTCGCCAGCAGGAGTTGGAAGAGATGCACATTCCACTTCCTCCTCTGGCCCAACGACATGGATTCGAGCTCATCCAGGACCGCGCCATCCACCTCGATATGGATCGGCAGAGGGTGGAGCTTGCGTCCGGACGCGTGCTGCAATTCGGCCAGTTGGTGATCGCGGCGGGGGCGACCGCCGACCGCGATCGGGTCCCCGGGGCTCGCTCCCACGCGCTTTTCCCGTGCGAGGTCGAGGACACGCTGAAGATGATCCATGCCCTTGACCGCGCACCCAAGGGTCGCGTCGCCGTGCTCGTGGGCTGGGAGCGGATCGGTCCAGGCATCGAGTTCGCGGCCTGGATTCGGCGTATCCACCCCGAGGTTCAGCTGGACCTGGTCGACGTTCAGGGCCTGGTCCGCGAGCGCCTGGGCGGCACCGCCATGCGCCGGCTGACCCGCTGGATCGCAGGCGCGGGTGCGCGGGTGCACGAGGACACCGCGGTCCACTCCGTCGGGCCAGGGGGGGTGGAGATGGACCACCTGCACCTGGAGGCGGATCTGATCCTGCTCTGCAGCCCCCTGCGCGGATCCGAGATCGGCCTGGGAGGGGAGCTGACCGACGATCTGGGCTTTGTTCCGGTTCAGAGCACGGGCGAGCTGAGCCGACACCCCGGAGTGTTCGCCCACGGTGATATCGCCTCCTTCGGCGAGGGCGACGTCGCCCGCACCATGGTCTGGGCGCGCAGCCGCGCCGATGCTCTGGCCGGGAACGTCCTGGCTCGGCGTCAGGGCCTGTCCCCCTCAGGGGAGCTGGCACCGCGGGGGCCGCGCAACATGCTTCCAGACCTTGGTGGCCGCACGCTGTGGGTACGGGATCGACGCCTGATCGCCTCCGGGCGCTGGCCGCTCCGGCTGCGCCGTCTGGCCGACCTCTCCTACCTCAGCGCCAGGGGCGCAGGCACGACTTTAGGACCCAAGCCAGAAGGCTAGAGCCGGAGCAGGAAGTGCAGGTGGGGGCCATTGACGATCAGATGCCAGGCGCCGAGCACGAGCAGGGTCGACGCGGTGGCGATGTGAAAGGTGCGCGTCAGTCGCCGCCCGGCCGGTGGCAGTGCCCGCAGTCGCCGGCCCAGAGCCACCTGCCCCCAGGAGATGAACATCGCGGCCGTGGCCACGAGGATGCCGTAGAGCTGGATCCCGCTCACGTTGAGGGCGTCGACCGCGAGCGAGGCGTGGAGGAAGGAAAGCGCGGCGATGCCGTAGCCGATGGCGTAGTGCTCCTCGATCCGGGATCGGAATCCGACCGCGATCACCACCGTGGTCGCGAACAGGGCAACGATGAGCCAGCCGCTGAGGTCGATGTAAAAATTGGGTCCCACCTCTATGGTCCCCTCCTCAGGCGCCAGCCCAAGCTGGGGAAGGGCGCCGCGGCGGCGGTGACGGCGCTGGTCGTGCTGCTGGAGCCCCCCCAGCGCGCGGTCACGGTGCCAACCGCACGGCCGGAAGGTTGCGGGGGATTAAGGCGGCGCAGGCGCACCTGAAGCGCGATCTCGCTGCCCGGCCAGACGCTGAGCTGGAGCGACGAGCGGGCCACGACCGGAATGCTTGCGCCCCAGGCCGTGCGGTAGTGGCCGAGCAGCCGCCCGGCGCTGATCACCAGTCTTGGGGCCAAGTCGTTGCGCACGGCGTCGATCAGCCGCTGGGCGGCCGCAAAGCAGAGCGACAGCGTGGCCAGGCCCTGGATCGCCCCGATTAGAGTCTGCGCTCCCACCTGGGCCTCGAACAGGTAGACCGCCTGGGCCTGATCTGTGTTCCCGGTCTTGATCCCGACAATGCCATCCAGCCCGAGCGCGGCGTTGACGTTCTTGACCACACCGGCCAGCGGCAGCTCGGCGCGGGCCAGGCCCACGATCGCCTTCAAGATCGGATCACGCAGGGCGGCCTGGGCCAGGCGGAGAAGGTCGGTCGGAGTGCTCACGGTACCCGGATCAAGGCCACTGGGATCGGTGAAGGTGGTCTGCGTCATCCCCAGCGCCCGAGCCTTGGAGTTCATCTGCGCGACGAAGGCGCCGTCACTGCCGGCCACCCAGCGGGCCAGAAGGATGGCGACGTTGTCGGCCGAGGGTAGGAGCAGCGCCTCGAGCGCCTGGTATTCGGTCAGCTGCTCGCCCAGGGCGACGGGAATCACCGAACCGTCCTGAGCCACGAACGAATCGTAGGTCTCCACGTCGAGCGCGCTGATCGTGATCGTGGGCCCGGCATCGCCACTTGCCAGGGGATGGGCCTGCAGGGTCAAAAGGGCGGTCATGACCTTGGCCACGCTGGCGATGGGTTGGGGACGAGGATCGCTGGGCGCGACCACGACGCCCTGGTCGGGCAGCGCCACCGCAGACTCACCGGAGTCGGGCCAGGGCAGGGTGGGCGCGGTTCCCGCGCGCACGCCGGTGGCCACCAGCGGCGCCCACAGCGGCGCTGGCACGGGGCGCTCCAGGTTCCAGAGGCCACCCGCCAGGACGATGAGGAGGAGGACTCCGATCACACTCAGCGCGCCCCTGCGGCGCCGAGTCCGGCCTAGCAATGAATTGAGGGTGCGCGGCGGAGCCGATGCATGTGTCTTAGCGCCAACGCCGGGGCGAACCCAGCGGTAACGGGCGCGATCCGGCTGGGCTGGCACCTGGGGGGACGGTGGACACCTTTTGCCGCAGGGCTGGCGGAAAGCCCCCGGGCCACCGCGGGCAGGCGAGGACGACCAACCTGGCGCAGAGTTGAGCCCCGATCGATTTGACGCCCCATCATCCGGCCTCGCGCTCATCGCCCGAGGGAAATCCGATGGCCTGGCGACCGCGGGTCAGCCTGGTCAGGGCCAGGGTCAAAAGGGCCAGGCCCAAGAGCACGGTGAAGGCCAGATGGATGCCCTGGGCCAGGCCCGCCTGGGACTGTGCGGGGCTGGCCCGACGGGCGACCTGGACCTGCACCAACACCCCGAGCAGTGCCACTCCTACAGCCCCTCCCAGGGTCTGGGTGAGCTGGCGCAACGCGGTCGCCGAGCCCTTCTGCCGGCGCCCCACCCAGGACTGGATGACGATCAGGGTGGGGGCGTTGAACATTCCCACTCCGAGCCCCATGACGCCCCCGGCGAGGAAGATCCAGGGCGCACCGTGGGTGCTGCCGAGGAGCAGCGTGAGGCTGCCGGCGACCAGCATCAGCGCCCCAAACCGCACCAGACGAGAGTAGCCAGCCCGGATCAGGAACCACCCGCCCAGGGCTGAGGTCAGGGCCTGGGCGACGGACATCGGTATCAGGGCCACCCCTCCCTCATAGGCGCTGCCCCCGAGCACCGATTGAATGTAGAGCGGTACGTAGGTTGTGACCGAGGTTCGGAGTGCGGCCGAGAGGGCACCCATGAACAGGGCCGGCCCGATCACCGGGTGCACGGCGAGGCGGAGCGGCACGGTCGGGTTGTGCGCCCTCAGCTCGACCAGTACGAACCCAAGCAGGGCGAGCGCGGATAGGGCGAGCAGGAACCAGTTCGGCTCCGGACTGGTGCTGGCTGAGCCGGCGCCGATCAGGAGCAGCGCGATCCCTCCGGTCAGCAGGGCGACGCCGCGAGGGTCGATGCGGAGCCGGGTTCGCGCGGGCAGGACCTCCCGATAGCCCAGGATGAGGACGGCGGCGACCACACCGACGGGGACGTTGACGCCGAATATCCAGCGCCAGCCCACGGTCGAGACCAGAGCCGCCCCAAGCACGGGGGCGATGATGGCCGCGGTCACCCACATACCGCTCAGGAAGCCCTGGATGCGCGCCCGCTGCGGGGTGGGCACAAGATCGCTGGCGATGGTCATGACCACGGTCTGCAGACTCCCCGCCCCGATGCCCTGCAGCAGCCGAAAGAAGATGAGTTGGGGCATGTTGCGGCTGAACCCACAGAGAATGGACGTGACCACAAACAGGGCCAGACCGGCGAGGAGAACCCGCCGCCGTCCCACCAGATCAGCTGACTTGCCCCACAGGGGAATGCTGGTGGTGCTGGTCAGAAGGTACCCGCTCACCACCCAGGGATAGAGCTCGAATCCGCCGATCTGACGCGTGATGCTGGGAAGCGCCGTGGCCACGATGGTGGCGTCCATGGCCGAGATGAAGATGGCGAGCATGAGCCCGGCCAGGATCCGGACCATCTGGGGACTCCAGCGGATGGCGCCGGGCTGGAAGGGACCGACCGCAGATGGATCCGCGCCGTCAGGCGTCGAGTGGCCCCCGCGATCGGATGGATGGATGCTGATGGGAAATCATTCTGTCAAGCCGGCGACACGGCCTGGGCGCGGCGGACGCTGGCCTGGTCGTGCCGGCCCGGGGCGCGGAGCCGGCCGGACCCGAGCGCTGCGCGACCGCGAGGGCGGCTGCGGCTCAGCTGTAGGAGCGCTCGCTCACGAACTCGGCCAGGGGCCGGCGGTGGCGCCCCAACTCGGCCCCGGGAGCGGAGTACCCGAGGGAGACGGCGGTGCGGACAGCGCTCGCCGCTGGAGCCCCGATCAACTCGCGAGCCCGGGCGCGCCCCCCGTTCTTAAACCATCCCACCCCCGACGCGATCCCCTGGGCCAGGGCCGCCAGCATCATCCGTTCGCTGATCCGGCCCTCGTCGAACGCCTCAAGCTCGGGAATCGTGCCCGGGCTGACGATGACCAGGCCCACCGCGGCCTGGGCGAGATGCTGAACGCCGCACTCGGCCAGCGCGTCCAGGGTCGCTCGATCGCGCACCACGACCACCTTCCAGGCCTGCTGATTGGAGGCGGTTCCGGTCCAGCGTGCAACCTCCAGGATCTCGGTCAGTTCGGCCTCGGGGATGGGCCGATCCTCAAACCGGCGCACCGCGCGCAACCCACGAAGCAGGTCGGTCTTCTCGTTTCTCATGCCCAAGATCGTAGAACGCACCCGCCTCGGCGTCAGAGCGGCCCGTCCTGGGCCACCCAGGTGGTCGCAACCCTCCTCATCTTCCAGGGCTCGATTTACGCCAACTCGCTGTGGGCAGCGCTGTCCGCCGAGGGCATGCCGCTCACCCCCCAGCGTCGGCGCTATCTGGCCTCGCCGCAGAGCACGGGAGATTGGCCACAGGGCGCCTGTCGGCGCCCCGTGGCTGCCGCTGATCGCCGGGGTGGGTGTGGTGATAGGCCTGGCCTATCTGGCCAGCGCGGGCCTGCCCAGCACGCCCACGCCCGCACCCCCACCCGCCCAGGCCGGGTCCGGAGCCCCGACGCCGTCGGCCCCGACCTCGCCGACGGCGTCGCCCACGGCCGCGCCTCCGCCCCCACCCCCGCCCCGACGGCAACCCCGGCG
>Ga0307373_10005587_pt1 | contig 20499 bp, 19 predicted proteins | sample OX2MG_FD_202534 | JGI IMG/M metagenome (GOLD analysis project Ga0307373, IMG submission 202534) | Soil microbial communities from Risofladan, Vaasa, Finland - OX-2 | ecosystem: Environmental > Terrestrial > Soil > Coastal area > Acid sulfate soil | place: Finland: Risofladan, Vaasa | collected...
GGGTGCGCTATGTCGGCGAGCCGGTCGCGTTCGTCGTCGCCGAGACGCTGGCGCAGGCCAGGGACGCCGCCGAGCTGGTCGCGGTCGATTACGACATCCTGCCCTCGGTCACCGACACCGCCGAGGCCGCCGCCGGCAAGGCGGCGGTGTGGGACGAATGCCCCGACAACATCTCCAACCTGTTCGAGGCCGGCAACAAGGCGGCGGCCGAGGCGGCGCTTGCCGGGGCCGCGCACATCGTCAAGCGGCGCTATGTGATCAGCCGCGTCTACGCGCATTTCATGGAGCCGCGCGGCGCGATCGGGGTGTGGGACCCGGGCGACGAGCGCTTCACGCTGTACGCCGACGTGCAGTATCCGCACCGGGTACGCCAGGCGCTGGCGACCCGCATCTTCAAGATCCCGGAAAGCCATATCCGCGTCGTCGCCGGCGATGTCGGCGGCGGGTTCGGCACCAAGGGCTGGCAATACCCCGAGCACCGGCTGGTGCTGCTCGCCGCGAAAATGCTGCGCCGGCCGGTCAAATGGACCTGCGAGCGCAGCGAGGCGGTGCTCGCCGACGAGCACGCCCGCGACAACGTCAGCGAAGCCGAACTGGCGCTCGACGCCGAGGGACGGTTTCTCGGCCTCAGGGTCAAGACCCTCGCCAATGTCGGCGCCTATGTCTCGTCGGAGCGCAACCTGCTCGCCAGCTTTTCGAATGTTGGCACGCTGACCGGCGTCTACGACATCCCGGCCGCCCATGTCGCGGTGCTGGCGGTGATGGCCAACACCAACGGCACCGCGCCCTATCGCGGTGCGGGCCGGCCCGAGGCAACCTATGTCATCGAGCGACTGATCGACGACGCGGCGCGCGAACTCGGCCACGACCCGCTTGCGCTGCGCCGCAGGAACATGATCCCCACCGCGCGGCTGCCATACAAGACCGCGCTCGGCCTCAACTACGATGTCGGCGACTTTGCCGCAAACCAGCAACGGGCGCTGGAAATGGCCGATTGGGCCGGGTTTCCGGGGCGCCGCACCGAGTCCGAAAAGCGCGGCAAACTGCGCGGCATCGGCATCGCCAACCCGATCGAAAAGGCCGCCGGGCCCGGCCAGGAATTCGCCGAAATCCGCTTTCACCCGAGCGGCAACGCGACCCTGTTGATGGGCAGCAAGAACCAGGGCCAGGGCCACGAAACCACGTTCAAGCAGATCCTGTCGGAAAGGCTTGGGATCGACCCGACCGACATCCAGTACATCGACGGCGATACCGACCGCGTCGCCTTCGGCATCGGCACCAACGGCTCGCGCTCGACGGTGATCGGCGGCTCTGCGGTGTTCATGGCGGCCGACAAGATCATCGCCAAGGGCAGGCGGCTCGCCGCCCACCTGCTCGAAGCGGCCGAGGCCGACATCGAATTCGGCGAGGGCCAGTTCACGGTCGCCGGGACGGATCGCGCCGTCGCGCTCGCCGAGGTGGCAAAGGCGGCGTTTCGCGCCAACAACCTGCCGCCCGGCCTCGAAGGCGGGCTCTACGAGACCGGCACCTTCGCGCCGAGCGATTTCACCTATCCCAACGGCAGCCATGTCTGCGAAGTGGAGATCGACCCGGAGACCGGCGCGCTGGAGATCGTCAACTATGTCGTCGTCGACGATGTCGGCACGGTGGTCAACCCGATCGGGCTCAAGGGCCAGATTCACGGCGGCGTTGCCCAGGGGCTCGGCCAGGCGCTGATGGAAGAGGTCGTCTACGACCGCGAATCGGGGCAGAACCTCAGCGGCAGCTTTATGGATTACGCGATGCCGCGGGCCGACAACATGCCGTACATGCACATCGAATCGAACCCGGTGCCGACCGCGCGCAACCCGCTCGGCGCCAAGGGCGCCGGCGAAGCCGGCACGGTCGGCGCGCTGCCGGTGATCGTCAACGCCGTGGTCGATGCGCTGGCGCCGCTTGGGGTCACGGCGCTCGACATGCCGGCGACCGCCCAGCGCATCTGGCAGGCGATCCAGGCCGCGCGGGCGTAGGGTGGGTAGAGCGAAGCGAGAACCCATCGTTCCTCGGCAAGGTAGTGGTATCGCTTCGCTCCCACATACCCTACGCACCGATGAGACCCAAGTGAACGATCTCGCCCGGTATATCGAGGAAATCGTCGAACCTACGTTCGAGGACTTTAACAGGAATCGAAAGTCGGTCCGGCACGCCTTCCTTGCATGTGTAGCGATCTATCACGCCGTTGATCGAGCAGCGTATCCAAAACACCCGGGTAATTTACGGAGAGCATGGGGCAAAACACTCGAATTCAAACTCGTCGATATTGTCGCTCACCACTTCAAACACGTTAAAAGCGACGATGAGAAGGTCCAGCCGCGCGTGGGGATTCCGTTAGTCTCCGTGTTGGGTTTCAACGACACGGGCGACCAGATGGAACTTCGCAATATGTTTTTTGTGATACGCGACGCGATAAAATTCCTGCACCAGCAGGCGGCCTCGCGTGGCCAGATACCCGCGCGACCCCCGCGTGCGGGAAAATAGTGGAGGCACGCCTTCGTCGCTGCGCTCGCAATTGCTTCGCGTTACGCGCCCTACGGAGCTATCGTGCCGGCATGGTATGCAAATCTTTCTCGATTAGGGCCGAATGGGATGCCGAGGCTGGTGTCTGGTGGTGCTCAAACGACGAGCTGCCGCTGACGACTGAAGCCCCGACCTTCGAGCAGCTCGTGGCACGGGTCCTGGAAATCACACCCGAGATCGCGGTCGAGAACGGGCTCGCCGAGCCGGGAGACGAAATCGAGCTGCACGTCGTCGCCGAGCGCGTGCAATCCGTGCCCGTGGTCGCCGCGGCGTGAATTTTAATCTCCCCGCCGGCGAGGCGGAATCGTAGGTCCCGCCACCCTCGTCCCACGACACGCGAAAAAGCCGCAATCGTGCGCTACACTGTGCGGACCGTCGATTGATCCGTGGGCGGCGCTAAGACAGGCTATAAAACCTTAAGGCGAAACTTCGCTGTAAATCGCCTGTATAAACAGCCATGCGGATGAATCGGATTGCGCGAGGGTTGACGCGCGGGCTTTCGCCCAGCCCACCCGCCGAACATGGCGCCGTGCAATTGCAGCATAGGCAAATGCGGCGGCGAGGGGTTACAGTTTCGCCAACTGTTCGCGTCCGGAAGGGAACGACCATGCAATACAAGCGGATTTCGGCCGATTGCCATCTCGACATGCCGTGCATGCCGCCGGAGCTGTTCGTAGAGAACGCACGGCGCGATCTGAAGGAAAAGATGCCGCATGTCGTCGACGGACCGGACGGGCCGCATTGGGTCGCCTCGAACGGCGCCGATTTTGGCCTCGTCAACGGAGTCGGCCCGGGTGGCGCCAAGTATGTTCCCGGTCAGAACCACCGCGTCGACAAGATGAACGAGGTCGGCCTTTACGAAGACGCCAGGAAAGGCAAATACCGCGCCCGCGACCCGCATCTGCGCCTCAAGGACATGGAGATGGATGGGGTGGACGCCGAGATCATCTTCGGCGTGCTCGGCTCCGCCTCGAAGCTCGACGACAAGGAAGCCAGCAACGAGTTGCTGCGCATCTACAACGACTGGCTCAAGGAATTCTGCAGCCACTATCCCGACCGCCAGCTCGGCCTCGCCTGCCTGCCCTATGGCGATATCGACGAGGCGGTGAAGGAAATCCACCGCGTCGCCAAATTGGGGTTGCGCGGTCTCGAATTGTCGTGCTCGTGGGACATGGTGCCGATGTGGCACCCCGATTGGGAAAAGCTGTGGAAGGCGGTTGCCGACGTCGATCTGCCGCTGCATTTTCATACCTTCCCGACCACCGACGGCCGCGCGCGCCAAGGGGTTGACGGGCAGACCCGCCGCGCCGCGATGTTTACCGGCGTCTCGGCGTTCCAAATGGGCCTGATCAATATCATCGCGGCGATGATCGGCGCCGGCGTCTTCGACCGCCACCCGACCTTGCGCATCGGTTTTGGGGAGAGCGGCGCGGGCTGGCTCGCCTATGCGCTCGACCGCATGGATTTCGAGTTCGAGGACCGCTTCCGCGACCTGATGAAGCTGAAGCCCTCCGAATACTGGCGCCGCAACTGCAAGTGCACGTTCCAGTACGACCGCATCGGCGCCAAGCTCATCGACGATATCGGCCTCGAAACGATGATGTGGGGCTCGGATTACCCGCACACCGACGGCGTGTGGCCGGAATCCAACAAGTTCATCGAGGAGCAGTTCGCCGGCCTGACGCCGGACCAGGTGCACAAGATCACCTGCGAGAACGCCGCCAAGTTCTATCGCTTTACCAACTAGCCGCTACACCAACTAGTCGCTGTGCCCCGGCCACGGCCGGGGCGCGCAGCACGGCGCGCAAACCCCCTCTGGCCCGGCCGGAGGGGGTTTTCTCTTTGCCTCGCGAAGTCGTGATTTCCCGGTAGGTTGAAAATAAACGCTGTCGTGTCGTTTCTTATTGGATCGACCCGTGGAGAGTGACGTTTCTTATTGGATCGGCCACAGGGGACAAGCCATGCGACAGCTTCCGCGCCTTGCCGCGCTCGCCACGGCGGTTCCACCCTACGCGCTCGATCAAGGGGTAGTGGCGGCGCGCGCGCGTTCGCTGTTTCGCGATTCGGCGCAGTTCGAGCGTCTGCTGCCGGTATTTGCCAACAGCGGGATTCTCCGGCGCTATTCCGCAGTGCCGCTCGACTGGTTCGACGCGCCGCACGGCTGGCCCGACCGCAACCGGCAGTATATCTCGGCCGCGCTCGGCCTGCTCGAAAGCGTCGCCGGGCGCCTCCTCGATCTCGGTGAAACGGGTCTCGACGAGATTGGCGGCATCGTCACGGTGTCGACCACCGGAATCGCGACACCGAGCCTCGACGCGCTGCTGATCGAACGAATGGGGCTGCCGCCATCGGTGCGGCGGCTGCCGATCTTCGGCCTCGGCTGCGCCGGCGGGGCGATCGGCCTCGCCCGGGCCGCCGAGCTCGCCGCCTCGATCCCCGACCGCGCCGTGCTGTTTCTCGTCGTCGAGCTGTGCACCCTGGCGTTCCGCAGCGGCGATGACGCGAAAAGCAACATCGTCGCCTCCGCGCTGTTCGGCGACGGCGCCGCCGGCGCGCTGCTGCGCTGCGGCGCGGACGGCCCGGCGATCACGGCCTGCGGCGAATACACCTGGCCGCACAGCCTCGACGTGATGGGTTGGGAGGTCGCCGCGGACGGGCTCAAGGCGATCTTCTCGCGCGACATCCCGCGCCTTATCGCGGGCGATCTCCGCCCGGCGGCCGAGAGATTCCTCGCCCGGCACGGCTACCGCCTCGACGATATCGACCGCTTCGCCTGCCATCCCGGCGGGCCGAAGGTCATCGCGGCCTGCGAAGCCGCGTTCGACCTGCCGACCGGGGCGCTTGCCGCAGAGCGCGAGGTGCTGCGCGAATTTGGCAACATGTCGGCGGCCAGCGTGCTGTTCGTGCTCGAACAGGTGCTGGCAAAGGCGCGGGCGCACGGCGATCCGTGGCGCCGGACGCTGGTCACCGCGCTGGGGCCGGGTTTCACCGCCGGGTTTGCCGTTCTGGACAACCGATGAGCGTGTTTGTCGCCGTGCTCGCCGCGGTGGCCGTGCAGCGCGGCGGCGAACTGGCACTCGCGGAGGCCAACACGCGGCGGCTGCGGGCCTGCGGTGCGCATGAGGTCGATCCCGGCGGCTATAAATGGTTTGTGCTGCTGCACGCCGGCTGGCTGGTGGCGCTGGCGGCGACGGTGCCGCCGTCGGCTTCGCCGGTATGGCCCTGGCTGGCGGTCTACGCAGCGCTGCAGCTGGGGCGCGTCTGGGTGATCGCAACCCTCGGGCGGCGCTGGACTACGCGGGTCATCGTGCTGCCCGGCGCGCCGCTGATGCAGGGTGGCCCGTACCGGCTGTTGCGGCATCCCAACTATGCAATCGTTGCGGGTGAGATCGCGGTGCTGCCGCTTGCGTTCGGCGCGGTCGGCGTCGCATTGTCGTTCTCGCTTGGCAATCTTCTCCTGACGGTCCGGCGCATAATGATCGAAGACCAGGCCCTGGCGCAGAACCGAACCGCCTGAACGAGCTATTACATTCGCGAAGACCAGCCCCACGCCGGTGGGCATGGGCACCCGGATGATATTGTATTATCTGCTTATCATCAGCATTGAGTGGTATTTGGGATAACATGGTCGATCTCGAACGCAGTTTCGGCTTTCTGGTGAACGACGTCGCCCGGCTGTTTGGCCGCCGCTTCGACGTTAACGGCCGCTGGCTTGGGCTTACCCGCGCCCAGTGCCGTACGCTGGGCTATCTCGCGCGCAACGAGGGCATCAATCAGGCGGGGCTTGCCGACCTCTTGGAAATCCGCCCGATGACCCTGGTGCGCCAGGTCGACCGCATGGAGGAAGCGGGCTGGATCGAGCGTCGCCCCGACCCGGCGGACCGCCGCGCTCGACGCCTGTTTCTGACAGAAAAGGCGCGCCCGGTGCTCGACCGCATCTGGGAGGTCGCGACCGAGACCCGGGACCAGGCGTTCATCCTGTTGTCACCGGATGAAGCCGACCGACTGATCGCGCTGCTGCGGCGCGTGCATGACACGCTCGCCGAGCGGGTTCCGCCGACCGGGAGCAAGAGACTGGCGCCCGTGGTCGACGCCCCGGCGCCGGCGGGGTCCCCGCCGATGCGGCGCGTTGCTGCCGCAGTCGAGGGGCAGTGATGACGACCTCTACCGAAAACGAGACCCCGGTCCGCGGCGTCGCGCGCGTTGCGGACGGTCTGCGCGGCCGGATCGGCGCACCGACGCGTCCGCTGCGGCAGCGGGTCCGCCTGCCGCTGATGCTGCTCGGCCCGATCGTGGTCGCGATCGCCGCCAGCTGGTGGTACCTGACGACCGGCCGCTATGTCGAAACTGACGACGCCTACATCCAGGCGGCGCGTACGATGATCAGCTCGGATGTCGCGGGCCGGGTGCTGGCAGTCGAGGTCCACGACAACGAGCAGGTCAAGAAGGGGCAGGTGCTGTTTCGCATCGACCCGCAGACCTATCAGCTGACCGTCGACCGCGACAGGGCCGACCTGGCGGCCGCGCGATTACAGATCAACGCGCTGAAAGCGACCTATCGCCAGAAGCTGGCCGACGAGAAGGCGGCGGAAGACACGCTCGGCTACCAGCAGCGCGAATTCGACCGCGCGAAGCGGCTGCTCGGCTCGGGCGTCGCCTCGCAGGCGCAGTTCGACCAGGCGCAGAATGCGCTGCAAATCGCCCGCCAGCGCGTCGCGTCGACCCAGCATGACATCGGCAACACGGTCGCACAGCTCGGCGGCAACCCGACGATCTCGGTCAACGATCTTCCGACGGTGCAGCGGGCACAGGCCGCGCTCGGCCTCGCCGAGGTCGATCTCGCGGATACTGTGATCCGGGCGCCCTCTGACGGAATCGTCACCAAGGTCGAGCAGCTCCAGGTCGGCGACTATATCACCGCCTCGACGCCGGTGTTCTCGATGATGTCGAAGTATGTCTGGGTCGAGGCGAACTTCAAGGAAACCGAGCTGACCCATATGCGGATCGGCCAGGAGGCGACGGTCTGGGTCGACACCTATCCGGATGTCGAGTTCAAGGCGCGGGTCCAGAGCATGAGCCCGGGAACGGGATTAACGTTCTCGCTGCTGCCGCCCGAAAATGCTACCGGCAACTGGGTCAAGGTCGTGCAGCGGCTGCCGGTGCGGCTGGCGATCGAGGGCAGCCACCCGAATCATCCGCTGCATGCCGGGCTCAGCGCGACGGTCGAGGTCGACACCCAATATCGCCGGCCGTGGCTCGACTGGATCAAGCACACATTCTCGGGTATCTTTGGCACCGCACACGCTGGCGAGGCGCGGCGGTGACCGCCGCGCTGTTCCGCCTCGACGGCAACTGCATCTTTCTTCACAACTGAGCGCGGTATGAACAGGGGATCCCGCGCCGCCTTGGGGGGCCAGGCGGCTCTCATTGCCGCGTTAGCGGTGTTGCTCTCCGGTTGCGAACTCGGGCCGAATTTCTTCTCTCCCGCGCCGCCGAAGACGACCCGCTATACCGCCGCCGGCGAGCGAAACCTGCCGCCCGAAGGGGCGCGCAGCCGCGCCAAGAAGCAGCACCTCGCGGTCGGCGCCAAGATCACCGCCGATTGGTGGACGGTGTTCCACTCGCCGGCGCTCGACCGGGTCATGAAGCGCACGCTCACCGACAGCCCATCGATCGCCGAGGCCCAGGCCGCGCTGGTCGGGGCGCGCGAGCAGGTCGCGGTGACTGCGGGCGGGCTGCTGCCCCAGGTCGATCTCAGCGCCGGGCTCGCCCGCCAGCAGTTCAACGCCGCGCCCAGCGGGGTCCACCGCATCCCGGTTCCGGTCACGGTCTACTCGATCGGCCCGACGGTCAGCTATCCACTCGACGTGTTCGGCGGGCTCAAGCGCGGGGTGGAAGCGAAAGAGGCTGCCGCCGACGTCAGCGAGTACCAGCTAGCCGCCGCCTATCTGAGCCTGACCGGAAATGTGGCGATGCAGGCGATCACGATCGCCGCGGTGCGGGCCGAGATCAAGACCGTCGAGCGCATCATCGCCGACGACGAGAAAAACCTGGGGCTGGTTAAGACCGCGCAGCAAGCCGGTACCGGGAACCTGGTCGACGTGACCAGCGCGCAAAGCCAGCTTGCCAACGACCGCACGTTGCTTCCGCCGTTGCGCCAGCGCCTCAGTGTCGCGCGCCATGCGTTGTCGGTTTATGCCGGGCAATCACCGGCGGAATGGTCACCGCCGGATTTCGATCTGGCGGAACTCCCGCTGCCGCACACCTTGCCGGTGTCGCTGCCTTCAGCGCTGGTGCGCCAGCGCCCCGACATCCTTGCCGCCGAGGCGCAACTGCACGTCGCCAGCGCCAACATCGGCGTCGCTACCGCCAACCTCTACCCGAACATCACGCTGAACGCCAATGTGGCGCAGGGCGCAACCAGCCTCACCAACTTCTTTTCCGGCGTCTATACCGGCTACGGCATCGGTGCCGCGCTGGCCGCGCCGATCTTTCACGGCGGCAGCCTGAAGGCCCAGCAGCGCGCCGCCTATGCCGCGTTCGACCAGGCCTTCGCGACCTATCGGCAGACTGTCGTGCAGGCGTTTGGGCAGGTCGCGGACTCGCTGCAGGCGCTGGTGCATGACGACGAGGCGGTGCGTTCGCAGGCAGCCGCGGTGGCTATTGCCAACCAGGCGGTGAATCTCGCCCGGCTCAGCTTCCAGGAAGGCAACTCGACATTGCTGCAGGTTCTCGATGCCGAGCGCCTGTCGGACCAGGCGCAGATCGGGCTGGTGCGGGCGCGCTCGCAGCGGGTGCTCGATACCGCGCAACTGTTTGTCGCGCTGGGCAGCGGCTGGTGGAATACGCCGCCGACCCTGCCTCCGCCGCCACCCGCGGCCCAGGCTTCGGCCGCTCCGCCGCCTGCCGCGCCGGCGGCGCATTAACCCCGGGATTACCGCGTCGGGCTGCGCGCTCGTCGCAATGACCGCAACGCGGCGCAAGGCTCACGGGCGCAGATAGACCCACCCGGCAAGCTCGCGCTCGACGATCTCGGGCAGCCCGCTCGGCACCCAGTCAACCCCGGAGATCAAGTCCGCAACGCCTCTGTCGTGCGCAGCGAGCGATATCCGGCAGGCGACGAGGCGAACCCCTTCGGTCTTGGCCGCGTCGACCCGGGCACGGACCGGAGAGCCGTCGCGCACAAACGCGGTGACGCCGTCGCCATAGGCGACCAGCTCGATTCTGACCCGATCCCTGCCGTAGAACTGGCTGATGTTGTCGATGTTGTTGGACAGCAGCACCAGAATTGCCACCGCCATTCGCCCCATTTCGGCCTCCTGAGCAGCCTTGAAAGCAAAGGAGTCGTGCGGCAAGCGGCCGGGGCAGAGCGGTGGCTACAACCCTTGCCGGACGCGCGGGATCAGTTCGGCGGCGATCCGCTCGATCGTCTCGATCGCCAGACTTTCCGGCATGCCGGCCCATTCGGTGCTCATCACCAGATGGTTGATGCCGAGCCGGCGGTTGAGGGCGATGATCTGCTCGGCGACCTCGTCGGCCGAGCCGATCAGAAAGCGGTCGCCGACCAGGCTGGCGAAATCCTGGCCGATGCCGCTGTCGTCGTCGGGCAGCTCCTGGCCCCAGCCGTGATAGGCGCGGTATTTGGCGCCGAGATAGGGTTCGCACAACCGCAACGCCGTTTCGCGGCTGTCGGCGACGAACACCTCGCGCCGCATCGGCAGTTCGGCAGGAAACGCCTTGCCGGCGGCGTCGAGGGCACGGCGGTAGAGGCCCATCTGACGCTCCAGCGTGGCGATGCCGGTGCTCGGACCGATATACCAGCAATCGCCAAGCCGCGCGGCGCGCTCGACCGCGCGGTCAGCAAAGGCGCCGACCCAGATCGGCGGGTGCGGCTTTTGCAGCGGCTTCAGCGAGCACGACGCGCCGTCCAGCTCGAAATGTGCGGCCTGCATCGTCACCGTGTCTTCGGTCCACAGCCGGCGGATCGCGACCAGATTGTCTTCGAAGCGGCGCACCCGCTGCGACCGCTTGACCCCGAACGCCTTGAACTCGACGTCGCGATAGCCGAGCCCGACGCCGAGGACCGCCTTGCCGCCCGACATTACGTCGAGCGTGGCGAACTCCTCGGCGACATGAAGCGGCGACAACAGCGGCAGCAGCACCACGCCGGCGTTGAGCCTGAGGCGCGGCGCCTCGGCGGTGAACCGCGCCAACAACGGCATCAGCTGCAGCATCTGCCACGGATGGGCGCTGTAATGCGCGGTCTTGGTGACCGAGTCGTAGCCCAGCCGGTCGGCGAGGCGAACCAGCGCCAGCGTTTCCTCGAAGCGCCGGGCGATATCTTCGCCCGGCTCGGCCTGGCCCCGGATGACGAGGCCGAACTGGAACCCGGCGGCCATCAGGCGGCCAGCACCTGGCGCGGGCGATAGATCGACAGATGATCGGTGCGAACGATCGGGGTGCTGTTGTTCGCTACGATCAGTGCGTCGAGGTCAACGAAAAGATGGCCCTTGTGTTCGTAGTTGCCGACCACGCGAGCGCGTACGGTGAGGGAATCGCCCCGTCGCGCCGCGGCAAAATGCTGGATCTTGCTGCCCACATGCATCCAGGGACCGAGCGTCACGTTTCGGTTCAGCGCGAAATTGCCGATATGCGGCACCAGCACGGGGTGAAGCAGCCCCTCGCCGGCGTAGAGCGGCAATGTCTCGCGCACGTCGCTGACATATTCCGCGATCAACTCCGGGGTCACAACCAGCGGATCGATGCCGAGCCAGGTGCCGACCGCCAGTGACGACTCATCCGCCGGCGGACGGTTCGCGCGCTGCGGGGCATCGCGAAACTCGGCAAGCGCCGGCGGCACCACGGCGTTTGGCAGCGCCGCGGTGCCGACCGCGCACACGACGCCGCGGCACTCGAGGCGGAGGTCCAGGCCGCCGTCGTCGCGCTCGGCCGCGGTGACGGTAACCTTGTCGCCGTCGTAAACCGGCTTCGAAAACCGGCATTCCGCGGTGCCGTGCTCGAGCCAGGCGCGGCCCCAGCGCTCGACTGGGAGATGGGTCATATAGGCATAGACGATCGCGCCCGGCACGAGACCGCCGCCGAACCCGAATTTCTTGGCGATCGCGTCGTCGTGGATCTTGTTCTCCGAGGCCTTGGCCGTGTTGAAGGCCTCGACGGTATAGGTCAGCGCTGCCGCCATCGCCGCCTCACTTGCTCTTGTCGGCGATGACCGCGTTGGTCTTCTCGATCGGGACCTTCGGCTGCTCGATGCCGGCGCGTTCGACCTGCAGGATCATCGGCGAGCGGCTGTCGCGCTGCTGCCAGCCGCGGCCCATCGCCTCGGTCAGCTCTTCGAGCGTCAAATTGGCAAGCCGCATCGGCACCCCGACCTCCTTGCCAAGACCGACCGCGAGCGAGACGTCCTTGTGCAGCAGGCGGAGCGCAAAATCCGCCGGGTCGTACTGCCCGGCGAGGAACTTGCCCAATCGGTCGAAGGTGCGGGCGCGGCCGGTCGCGCCCTGGCGTACCGCCTCCCACATTTCGTACGGGTCTACCCCGGCCTTGATGCCCATCGTGAACACCTCCGCGAGCGCGACGCTCATCATCGCGCTGGTGCAGTTATGCACCAGCTTGACGATCGTGCCGGCGCCGATCGGCCCGATATATTTTGCCTGGTCGCCCATCGCGCCGAGCACCGCGGCGTGGCGGTTGAACTGCTGTTCGTCACCGCCGACCCAGATCGCCATCTTGCCGCTGGCCGCGCCGCCGGGCCCGCCGCTGACCGGTGAATCGAGCATATAAAGGTTCTTTTCGGCCATCGCGGCGTTGATCTTGCGCACCACCGCCAACGCGTTGGTCGACATGTCGAAAAACGCGGTGTCGGGCTTCATCCCCTCGATCAGGCCATTGGGGCCGAGCGCGACCGCCTCAACATCGGCCGGCACCGGCAGCGAGGTGAACACCACCTCGCTCTGTTCGCCGACCGCCTTCGGGCTGTCGGCCCAGATCGCGCCCTTGGCCAAATACGGCTCGGCCGCGGCCCGCCTGATGTCATGCACGATCAGCTGGTGCCCGGCCTTTTGCAGATTGGCGGCCATGCCCTTGCCCATCATGCCGAGCCCGATGAAACCGACCTTCATGTCCTACTCCTTTTGGATTTATTGCGAGCCCAGCCCCACCCGCGCTGCCGCGCTTCCCTCGCCGCAAGCGGAGAGGGGCGGGGTGGGGTTCGCCGGCCCTCAGGCTTCGCGGTGTCTGAGCTGGTTGTTGACGCGATGGTCGCCGGCGAGCCAGCGCTTCAGCTCGATATGCGCGTCGGCCTTGCGCATCGCATCGATCTCGGCGACGTCGGGCGGGTCGCGGGTGAATTCGAGGATCATCCCGTCGGGCGAGGTCGTATAGATCGACGTGCAATAGCCGTGGTCAGTTTCACGGAATTTCTCGCCGGCCTTGTTCAGCCGCGCCTTCAACTCGTCGTAGCTCGCGTCGGAAACCTTGAGCGCGATGTGGTAGTGGCTGCCCGACTTTGGCGGCGATTTCGCCTGGGTCAGCGCATACATCTCGTCGTCGGCGAACTGAAAGAACGCGAGCGCGCCGCCGTCCTTCAGTCCGAAAAACGTGTGGCAGAAATCGACGTGGCGGCCGAGATCCTCGCGCCACGTCCGCTCGCACCAAGTCGCGACCAGCGGGATGCCCAGCACGTCTTCGAGAAACCGCCGGTTGGCCTCGTGATCCTTGACGACATAGGCGTTGTGGTGCAGGCGCAGCGGCAATTCGCCCAATAGGGCGGCCTCGGTGCGCGGCTTCGCCTCGATCGTGTCCATGGCGATCCTCCTTGGCAAGTCTGCCCGGGAGGATAGGACCGCCGCACCCTGCCCGCAAGTCGAGCGGGCCGTCCCGGGGCCCGCAAGGCTGCGCGTTCCGCCGGACACCGGCGGGCGAGGCACGGACGGCAGTGTCATTCTGGGCGGTGGGCCGGCGGGTTCGTCGACCTGGGTCAACTCAGGCGGGCATGTCCGCGTGCCGGATCGCCTGCCGGCGGCGCCGGCTACGCCGCGTGGCTTTCCGTGCTGATGGTCAGCAGCGCGAACAGCGCATCGCCGTTGTCGGCGCCGCGCAGCTTCTCGCACGTCGCCTGGTCGCGCAGCAGCCGCGAGATGCGTGACAGCAGAGTTAGGTGATCCGGGCCGGCCGAAAGCGGCGTCAGCAGCACAAACACCAGATCGACCGGCTGGTCGTCGATCGCGTCAAACGGGATCGGCCGTTCGAGCCGGGCGAACAGCCCGACCGGCCGGCTCAGCTCAGCCAGCTTGCCATGCGGGATCGCGACCCCGCGGCCGATCCCGGTCGAGCCGAGCCGTTCGCGCTCGTTGAGCACGTCGTAGATGCGCCGTTCCGGCAGTTCGGTAATCGCCGCGACGCGCCGGGCCATTTCCTGCAAGGCCTGGCGCTTGTTGGCCGCCCGCAGCTGGGCGACGAGACCCCGCGGCGTCAGCAGGTCGCCAATCTCCATCACGCTACGCTCTCCCCCCGGCCGTTTCGCGGCGGCCGTGCAGCCGAGAAATTGGGAGCGGTCGCCGCCCCGGTCAAGCGCGCCGCGGTCGCCTGCGGCCCGGTCATAGCGTCAGCGTCTTTTCGCGCCGCCGCTGCACCGACGACGGAATGCGCATCGCCTCCCGGTATTTCGCCACAGTGCGGCGCGCGATTTCGACCCCCTCCTGCTGCAACAGCTCAACGATACGCTCGTCCGACAGCGTGCTGTCGGCGGGCTCGCCGTCGATCAGCCCACGAATGCGGAAGCGCACCGATTCGGCCGAATGCTGCTCGCCGCCGCGCGACGCGGCAATCGCCGAGGTAAAGAAATATTTCAATTCGAATAGGCCGCGCGGGGTGGCGATGTACTTGTTCGTGGTCACGCGGCTGACCGTGCTTTCGTGCATGCCGATCACGTCGGCGATGTCGCGCAGGATCAGCGGGCGCAGCGCACGCACGCCGTGGCGGAAAAACCCGTCCTGCTGCTGCACGATTTCGGTCGCGACCTTGAGGATCGTCGCGGCGCGCTGGTGCAGCGACTTGACCAGCCAGTTCGCCGCCTGCAGCCGGTCGGCGATGTACTCGCGGTCGGAGCGGGTTTTCACCTCGCGGCTGACCCGCGCGTAGTAGTGATTGTTGACCAGAACCCGCGGCAGCGTCTCGGCGTTGAGCTCGATCATCCAGCCGCCCTCCTGGGTCGCCCGCATCAGGATGTCGGGCACGATCGTCTGCGTCAGCGGCGGGTCGAAAGCGAGGCCGGGGCGCGGGTCGAGTGCCTTGATCTCTGCGACCATCTCGGAGAGGTCTTCGGAATCGACGCCGCACAGCCGCAGCAGCGCCGTGCCATTGCGCGCGGCGAGCAGCGGCAGGTTGTCGAGCAGGGACTGCATCGCCGGGTCGAGGCGGTTGCGGTCACGCAATTGCAGCGCGAGGCACTCAGGCAGGCTGCGGGCGAACACGCCGGGCGGGTCGAGCTCCTGCAGCCGCGCCAGCACGCGCTCGACGTCGGCCGGCGCGCAGCCGAGCCGTATCGCCGCTTCGTCGAGGTCGCCGCGCAGGTACCCACCCTCGTCGAGCTGGTCGAGCAGGACCGCCGCGATCACCCGGTCGGCCGGGCTAGGCAGGTCGGTGCCGATCTGTTCGAGCAGGTGTTCGCGCAGCGTGTGCGGCCGTGCCGCGGCCTGGTCGAGCGCCGAGAAATCGTCGCCGTCAAACCCGGCGCCGCCGCGGGTGCGCCAGGTCAGGCTGTCACTGCCGGAATCGGCGGAGCCGTCGCCTTCGGCTCCGGCGGAGGCGTGCCAGTGTTCTGTTTCGGGCGGGAATTCGTTGGCCGAGGCGTCGGTCAGCGCCGCCGGGCTGCCCTCCGTGACCGGCGGTTCCGATAGAGCTGCGGCGACCGGGGCATCGTCGGCGTCGTGTTCGCCGTGTTCAAGCAGCGGGTTCTGCTCGATCTCGGCATCGACGAGATCGAGCAATTCAAGGTTCGAAAGCTGCAGCATCTTGATCGCCTGCTGCAGCTGCGGAGTCATCACCAGCGCCTGTGTCTGGCGCAGTTCAAGCCGCTGCGAAAAACCGATCCTATTCACCGGGGGCGAACCAAAAATGCGTTAAAGCCGGCTTATAGGCTAAATCTTTCGCCCAGGTAAACGCGCCTGACATCGGCGTCGGCGATGATTTCGTCGGGTGCGCCCTCCATCAAAACGCGCCCTTCATGCAAGATGTAGGCCCGATCGACGATCTTGAACGCTTCCCGAACGTTGTGGTCGGTGATCAGCACCCCGATTCCGCGGTCCTTCAGATGCGCCACAAGGTCGCGGATATCGTTGACCGCGATCGGGTCGATGCCGGCGAGCGGCTCGTCGAGCAGGATGAAATGCGGCTGGGTGGCGAGCGCGCGGGCGATCTCGCAGCGTCGCCGTTCGCCGCCCGACAGCGCCATCGCCGAGGCGCGGCGCAGATGGCTGATCGAGAACTCGGCGAGCAGCGCGTCGAGCATCGCCTCGCGCGCCTCGGGCTCGGGCTCGGCGACTTCGAGGATCGCACGGATGTTCTGCTCGACCGTGAGGCCGCGGAAAATCGAGGCTTCCTGCGGCAGATAGCCGATGCCGCGGCGCGCCCGCCGGTACATTGGCAGGTCGGTGATGTCCTCGCCGTCGAGCGCGACGGTGCCGGTATCGGCTGTGATCAGCCCGGTGATGATGTAAAAGCAGGTGGTCTTGCCGGCGCCGTTGGGGCCGAGCAGCCCGACAACCTCGCCGCGCTGGACCGAGATGTTGACGCCGCGCAGCACCGGGCGCCGCTTGAAGCTCTTGCCGAGCCCACGCCCCGCCAGGCCGGTGTTGTGGGCGACAAGCCGCGGACCGGTCTGGTGATTGACCCAGGGCGGGGTGGCGTCGCCGAGATCCCGCTCGAACCCGGAAAACCGCATTGCTACCGCCTCGAACCGCCCGGAGCCGGAGCCGGAGCCGGAGCCGGGTTCTCTGACCCGCTGCGCACGAAGAGCCCGGTCACACGATGCGGCTGTCCCGGCCGTGCCGAGGCGGCGGGCATCATTCGGCTGATATTGTTGTTGAGGTCCATCACGGCATACTGGCCCCGGATCACGTCCCGTCCGCGGGTGATGACGACGTTGCCAATCAGCGTCATCACCGCGGTCTTCGAATTATACACGCCGTAATCGGCCTGTCCGACATCAGGGCCGTTGGTGACGACGACATGACCGGTCGCGTCGATCCGGCTCAGCTTCGAATCGACATCGCCGCCCGGGGCGCCTGGCTTGCCGGGCGCGGCCGCCGGCCGGCCGCGCGCCTTGGCGGTTTCGGCCGGCGACGCCTTGGCGAGGTAGGCGGTCAGCACATCGGCGCGGATGGTCTTGCCGTCGCGGGTGGCGACCGCGTCGCCGCGCGCGACCGCGATCTGCCTCTGGTCGTACCAGTCGAATCGGTCTCGCGCGGTGACCGTGTCGGTCGCCGTCGTCAGCTTCAGGTGCTGGCCGGTGACGACGCCGACGCCCTGGTCGACATCATAGACAGCGTTGTCGCCGACCACGGTCTCGCCGCCCTTCTTGATCAGCACGTGGCCGTCGGCGTCGAGGCGGTAGATCTCGGTATTGCCCCCGGCATTGCCGCGCTTGGCGTCGCGGTAGTGGGCGACGAGCGTGTCGGCGTGCACCTCCGTGTCGCCGCGGATCGCGACCGCGTTACCGCGGGCGATGTAGACCTTGGCGTTCTGCTGCCACTCGATCCCCGAATCGGCCTGGATCTCGATCGGCTGTTTGTCGTTGGGGTTGAGGATCGTCGGCATCTGCCCGGGGGGCGCGGCGGCAGGAGGCGGCGCCGGAGTCTGAGCCAACAGCGGCGTCGCCTGCCACAGCGCGACTACCGGGGCGAGCGCCAGCACAGCGCGGCGCACCGCGCGCCGCCGGTCGAACCGGGTCACTTTTTGCGGGCCTCGTGCAGGGTGCGGGATCGCACCGGATGCGGGACGCGGTGCGCGATCACCCGCCGGTGCGCGATCACCCGCCGGTGCGGGACCGCGCGCCGGTGCGGAACCCCGCGCCGCACGACCGATCGCGCCGGGCGCCTTTGCGGCCGCACCGGCTTTTCCTTGGCGAGTATCGGCGCGGCATGTGCCTCGACCGCGGCGGCCTGGCGGGCGATCGTCGGCGGCAGCGCCGGCGGCGCGGGGGCGGCGCCGGTCTGCCGCGCCCCTTTGAGCATCAGGTCGGTCCGCCCGGTAAAGATCACCGTGTCGCCCTTGCCGAGGATCCGAAACCCTTGCGCCTTGATATCGCCGGACGGGCCGTGCCCCTGGATTGGGTCGGTGCCCTGCGCGCTGTTGCTGGCGATATTGACGCGCGCGGCATCGGTAACGAACCGGGTGCCGTCCTGGTGGATCACCGTGACGTCGCCGAACAGGTCGAGGATTTGCGCCTGCGATTGATAGATGCCGGTCGCCGCGGTGACGACCAGATCTTTGCCGCTATGCGTCTTCATGTCGGCGCGCGGCGTCTTGAGCGACATCAGTTCCTGGTGGTCCGGCACCTGCCGGCCGGATGCGGCGGTCACGACGAAGGGGCGGTTCTCGCGGTCGGTGCCGAGGTAGCGCAGGTTCATCATGCGCAGTTCGCGCGCCTCGCGCAGATCGATCGCCGGAAACGACAGCCGCATCCGCTCGATCAGCGGCGCCAGCCGCGGCCAGATCGCGACCAACAGCAGCAGCGTCACCCCGATCGCCGGCAGCACCCGCTTGAGCACCGCGACGCGGCGGCTGTAGGCGTGGTCGGACACCAGCCCGGCCACCTGCCCGAGCCGGTTGGGCAGCGCCAGCCGCATCGGGCGGTTCAGCGGCGCGTGGCGCAGCGGTTGCGCGCTCTTCATGCGACCCCGGCCCGCAGGCAATCGTGCATGTGGACAAAGCCGGTCGGCCGCTGCGTTTCGTCGACCACGAACAGCGCGGTGATCGCCATCCGGTTCATGATCCCGAGCGCCTCGGCGGCGAGGCCGCCGGCGACAATGGTTTTCGGCTCCGGGTGCATGATTTCGGTGACGGCGCGGGAGAGGAGCCCCTCGTTCATGTGGCGGCGCAGATCGCCGTCGGTGATGACGCCGACGAGGCGGCGCTCGGCGTCGCAGACGCCGACGCAGCCAAAGCTCTTCGCACTCATTTCCAGGATCGCCTCGGACATCGGCGCTCCGACCCCGACCAGCGGAACCGCGTTGCCCGAATGCATGACGTCGCTGACGCGCAGCAGGCGGCGCCCGAGCTGCCCGCCCGGGTGATAGCGCTGAAAATCGGCGCTCGAGAACCCTTTGCGCCCGAGCAGCGCAATCGCCAGCGCGTCGCCCAGCGTCAGCATCATCGTCGTCGAGGTGGTCGGCGCCAGCCCCATCGGGCAGGCCTCGGCCGCCGCGGGCAGCAGCAGCACGATGTCGGCCGCCTCGCCAAGCGGCGAGGCGCGCCGCGCGGTGATCGCCACCAGCGGGATCTCGAACCGGCGCGAATAGGTGATGATGTCGCCGAGTTCGTCGCTATCCCCCGAATTTGACAGCGCGAGGATCGCGTCGCCAACGCCGATCATCCCGAGGTCGCCATGGCTGGCTTCTGCGGGGTGGACGAATTGCGCCGGCGTGCCGGTCGATGCCAGCGTCGCCGCGATCTTGCGGCCGATGTGGCCGCTTTTGCCCATGCCGGTGACGATAACCCGGCCGTTGACCCGCCCGAACACGTCGAGCGCGGCGCCGAAGGCGGCGTCGAGCCCGCGCGCCAGCCGTTCGAGCCCGTCGATCTCGGCGCGGATCACCCGTCGCGCGACGGTCAGGTCGCTGCACGGGTCGGTCGCCCGGCGGAGGTCGGGCGGTTCCAGCGTCGCGTCAAGCTCGCTCATCGACCTGCGAAAATCCCCTTTGCTTTGGTAATAGGGGGCTGCGGCGGCGGGCATCCACGCCCGCCGGCCCGGCTAGTGAGCAAAAATGTCTTGCTCCGCCCACCCTTCGAGGTCAAGCAAGACCCGCGCCGCGAGAAACTCGAAACACTGTTGCGCCAGCGCCATCCGCCCCTCGCGCACCAGCATCGCATCGAGCCGGGCGCGCAACGCATGCAGGTGCAGGACATCCGAGGCAGCGTAGCGCTGCTGCTCGTCGCTGAGCGAGGCGGCACCCCAATCCGAGGTTTGCTGCTGCTTTGACAGGTCGACCCCAAGCAGGTCCTTGCAAAGATCCCTGAGGCCGTGCCTGTCGGTAAAGGTGCGGGCAAGGCGCGAGGCGATCTTGGTGCAATAAACCGGCTGCGCCATCGTGCCGAGATAGTGGTACATCATCGCCAGGTCGAAGCGGGCGAAGTGGAACAGCTTGGTGACGCCGGGGTCGGCGAGCAGCGCCTTCAGGTTGGGCGCCGCGTACTCGCCCGGCTCGAACTGCACGAGGTGCGCGCTGCCGTCGCCCGCGGAAAGCTGGACAAGACACAGCCGGTCGCGATGCGGGTTGAGCCCCATCGCCTCGGTATCGATCGCCACCGCGGCGCCGAAATCCATCCCGGGCGGGAGGTCGCCGCGGTAGAGGCGATACGCGCCACGCCGTCCGGAATTGCCGGACCCGTCGTTCAACTTGGGCCTTCGTTCAACTTGGGCCTTCGCTCAACTGTGGCCTTCGCTCAAATTCGCCCCCGCGTTGCCGCCGTGGCGACGGTCGATCCGGTGGTGCGCCCGAGTGGAGTCGAACCACCACTCCTTTCGGAACACGGACCTGAACCGTGCGCGTCTGCCAATTCCGCCACGGGCGCTCTCCGGGCGGGTCCGAAATAAGCTGCGCCCCCCTCCGTGTCAACCGCTTACGCCGCAGGGCGGCGCCGCGCCACCATCATCCGATGTGGTCAGGGATTTGCCTTGACCACCACCTTGATCGCGTCGTCGAT
>Ga0307373_10005588_pt1 | contig 20497 bp, 15 predicted proteins | sample OX2MG_FD_202534 | JGI IMG/M metagenome (GOLD analysis project Ga0307373, IMG submission 202534) | Soil microbial communities from Risofladan, Vaasa, Finland - OX-2 | ecosystem: Environmental > Terrestrial > Soil > Coastal area > Acid sulfate soil | place: Finland: Risofladan, Vaasa | collected...
TTGCGCGAGGCCATTGAGGGCGACGGGTTGCGCCTGCACTACCAGCCCGAAGTCGACCTGCGCACCGGCAAGCTCCTCGCCGTCGAGGCCCTGGTGCGCTGGCAGCATCCGACCCGGGGCCTCCTGCCGGCCGGGGCCTTCATCACCGTGGCCGAGGAGACCGGGCTGGTGGTCGAAATGGGCCGTTGGGTCTTCGAAGAGGCGTGCCGCCAGCTCGCCGTCTGGCAGCGCGAGTACCCCGAACTCCCGCTCGTGGTCCGGGTCAACATGTCGCCCACCCAGTTCGTCATCAGCGGCCTGGTCGAGTTCGTCGAGAACTGCCTGCGGGTGCACCACATCCCCGGCGAGCGCCTCTGCATTGAGATGACCGAGCACACCGTCCTCCAAGAGCCCGAGCACACGGCGCGCATCCTGCGCGGGTTCCAGGACCTGGGCGTCGAGATCGCGCTGGACGACTTCGGGACGGGCTATGCGTCCATGACCGAGCTCAAGCGATTGCCGGTGAACCATCTCAAGCTGGACCAGAGCTTCGTGAGAGGCATCACCACCGACCCGAGCGACCGGGCCATAGTCGAAGCGATCACCAGGCTCGGGAATGCGCTCAGTCTTGGTGTCATTGCCGAAGGAATCGAAGACAGCGCCATCACCGACACGCTCATTGAGTTGGGCTGCCGCCAGGGCCAGGGGTTTCTCCTCGCCATGCCCATGTCGGCCGAGGACCTCGTGCCGGTGCTCAGGGCCGGAGCGATCCCCCCATCGGAGTTCCGGAACGTGGGCACACCGATTGGGAAAACGTTCGGGTCACGTGGCACCATCGCAAGGTGCGAGTCCATCGCAGTTTCGCCTTCGTCGACGTCTCGGGCTTCACTGCCCTGACCGAACACGAGGGCGACGAGCATGCGGTCGATGTGCTCACCGCCTTCCGGGCGCTCCTGCGCGATATCTGCTCACGGCGGGGGGTGCGCATAGCCAAATGGCTGGGTGACGGGGCCATGCTGGTGTGCGTCGAGACCCCACCGCTGCTGGCCACCATTCTGGAATTGCACCATGTCGTGGGATCGCTCACAGGGCCCGTGCAGACGGTCTCCATACGTTCCGGCGTCACCGCGGGCGAGGTCATCCTCATGGAGGGTGACGACTACATCGGGCACTGTGTCAACGTTGCCGCGCGCCTGTGTGACATCGCCCAGGGTGGTGAAGCGCTGGCTGACCCTTCGGTGTTGCACCACATGCCCCGTTGGGGCCTCGTGGTGATAGAAAGGGACATCGCCCTGCGTGGCGTGGAGAACCCGGTCCATGCATTCAGCATCGCGACGGCCGCCGCCGGTGAAGGACGTACCCGGGACCCCGTCTGCGGACTCCCCCTGACCGCCCGGACGGCCGAGGAGCGCGCCCACGACGTCAGCGGCAGCTTGCTTCTCTTCTGCTCGCCCGGGTGTCTCCAGACCTGGCACCGCCGACCGGCCGAGGGGGCATCGCAACGGGTGGGCAAATAGGCCGAGACCGCCGGGGCGCCCACCCCCGAAGAGACCGCCGGGGCGCCCGGGGGAACCGCCGCCGTCTCCCGACTTGACAGATGACGTATTCAGCGATTGATGTTTCCGTCAAGTATGCGACTCTGGACCCTGGCCAAGCGGATGCGGACCCACGCTGTAGCGGTACCGGAGTCTGACCCCGGGTCACCTGCCGTCGAGGCGGCGGCGAGACGCCTGCGCGGCTCCCTGCAGCTCCGGCACGTCGACGCCGGAAGTTGCAACGGGTGCGAAATGGAGATCACCTCCATCTTCTCCCCCATCTACGACGCCGAGCGATTCGGTATCAGTTTGGAGGCGTCGCCGCGCCATGCCGATGGACTCCTCGTCACCGGTCCGGTCACCCGCAACATGGCGGACCCCCTGCGTAAGACGCTGGAGGCGGTACCCCGACCGCGGGTCGTGGTGGCCGTCGGTGACTGCGCCCGCGACTGCGGCGTCTTCCGGGGTGCCTACGGCGTGGAAGGCGCGGTAGGCGACGTGGTGCCAGTCGACCTGCAGGTGCCGGGTTGCCCCCCGGATCCGGCCGCCATCGTGAGGGCCCTGCGGGGACTGGCCGGGACGTGACGTCAGCGTTCCTGGCCGGGACCGCACTGACCGGCCTGGCGGCGTCGTTCTCGGGAGCAGTGACACCCGTCAGGACCCGGAGCGGCGTGCGGGCTCGGCCTGGGCGTGGGCGCCGACGTGCTGTATTCCGGCCGGCCCGCGGTGGTGGACACCGGTGATCTGATGCCGCTCTCAACCTTCGCCCTTGACCTCAATCGCTTCGGCGCCCTCTTCGTCGTCATCACCGCGGTCGTCGGTCTCTGCGCCATGGTCTTCCGGCTCGGATACTCGGGGCACGGTCTTTCCAGCCGGACCGCGTCGGTCATCCTCCCGCTCTTCGTGACGAGCCTTCTGCTCGTGCCGGCCGCCTCGAACGTGACGACATTCCTCTTCCTGTGGGAGCTGATGGCCATCACGTCCCTGTTCCTTGTCCTCACCGATCACCGGCAGAGAGCCGAGGTACAGGTGGCTGGGCAGTGGTACGCGGTCATGACCCAATTCGGCGCCGCCACGCTGATCCTGGGCCTGGTGTTGCTCTCCACCCGATGTGGAGGCCAGTCATTCTCCGTCATGGCGCACCGCGCACCGCACCTGCCGGCCTGGGTGCGCAGTGCCACCTTCGTCCTCACCATGGTTGGGTTCGCTTCCAAGGCGGGCGTCGTACCGCTGCACGTGTGGCTACCGCGCGCCCATCCAGAAGCACCAGGACCGGTGTCTGCCCTGATGTCGGCGGCCATGGTCAACCTGGGCGTGTACGGCATCATCCGGGTAGGGATGGATCTGCTCGGAGGCGGGCCGACCTGGTGGTGGATCATGATCATGGCCCTCGGGGGCCTCTCCGCCATGTTCGGGTCCCTACACGCGGCCACCAGCAATGACCTGAAGCGCTTGCTGGCCTACTCCACCACCGACAACATCGGCCTGATGCTGCTCGGCGTCGGCGCCTCGGGCCTCTTCGCCTCCACCGGGCACCGGACGCTGGCCCTCCTCGCCCTGGTGGCCGCCCTGCTCCACTTGGTCTTCCACTCCATCTTCAAAGGTTCACTCTTCCTTTCGGCCAGTTCCATACAGCAGGCCACAGGAAGCACGGACCTTGACGGTCTCGGGGGCTTACTGCGCCGCATGCCCGTGAGCGGACCGGTTTTCCTGCTGGGTGGGGCGGCGATCTCCGCCCTCCCTCCCCTCTCCGGCTTTGTGAGCGAATGGTTATTGCTTCAGAGCATGCTGCACGGCCTGCCCTCGACCAACGTGTCCATCGCCCTGGCCATGCCCATCGGCGTCGGCGTCCTCGCCCTGACCGGTGGGCTCACCGCCTTCACCTTCGTCAAGGCCATCGGTATCGGCCTTCTGGGGTTGCCCCGAACGGTAGGGGCCGAGCGGGCCACCGAGGTTCGGCGTTCCATGTGGGCCGCCGCCGGCCTGCTGGCTGGACTCTGTGTCGTCCTCGGGGTCGCCCCCTTCCTGGTGGTTCCCGCCGTGCTCAACGCGGCCGGTGACGTCACGCGGATCCACCAGGGCAGCACGCTGGCGCACGGCTGGCAGATCGGGCTGCCGGGCCTGCCCGGCACGCTGGCCCCGGGCCTCCTGGCGTTGGGTCTCGCGGCCTTTGTCGGCCTGGTGGCCCTGGCCCGCCGACTCATCCACCCGGGCCCGGTCCGCCTGGCCGAAGCATGGGGCTGCGGCCGAGAAGAGCAGAGCGCACAGATGGAGTACACCGCGACGTCGTTCGGGGAGCCGCTGACGAGAGTGTTCGAGGATGTCCTCAACCCGTCACGGGATATCGATGTGAGCCACATTGCCGAGTCCCGCTACTACACCGAAGCGGCTGTTATCCACACTTCGCTCGAGGATGCCTTCGAGCGCCGCCTGTACCGTCCGGCCGACCGTTCCTTGCGGCGATGGGGTGCGGCGGCTCGTCTCGTCCCCAATGGCAGCGTCCACCGCTACCTGGCCTTCGGTCTGGTGGCCCTGATCATCGTCCTGGTGGTGCTGGCATGAGCGCCCACTGGCCGGCCGTGTCCGTGGTGGCTGTCTCGGTGCTCCAGTTGATCCTGGTCATGCTCGGAGGCCCTCTGCTGCTTGGGCTCATGCGCAAGGTGCGCTGTCGCATGGAAGGCCGGGTCGGACCGCCCCTGCGCCAGCCCCTTCTCGACCTGCGCAAGCTGGCTCGGCGTGAGCGGATCCGGCCCGAGCACGCGAGCTGGGTCTTCCCCTTCGCACCGGTGGCCCTGGCCGCAACCACCCTGGTGGTCGCCACCGTCACCCCGCTGCTGACCACCCACCCGCTGTTCGGCTGGTCGGCTGACCTCTTCGCCGTCGTCTTCCTCTTCCTCCTGGGCTCGGTCTCCCTCGCTCTCGGATCCCTCGACACCGGCACCGCGTTCGGCGGCATGGGGGCCAGTCGCGCCATGACGATCGGTGCCCTGACGGAACCAGCCCTGCTCGTCGCCGTCCTCGCGCTGTCGGTCCCCGCGCACTCTTCCAACCTGCCGGCCATCATCACCAGGTCGCTGGCCCATCCGGCCTGGCTGGCCACGCCCCAGCGGGTGCTGGCCCTGGTGGCCTTCTTGATCGTGATCATTGCGGAGAGCGGTCGGCTCCCGGTCGACAACCCGGCCACCCACCTTGAGCTGACGATGATTCATGAGGCGATGGTGCTGGAATACGCCGGCCCCGACCTCGCCCTGGTCAAGATGGCCGAATCGATGCGGCTGGCGGTGCTCTTCACCCTGTTGGCCAACCTGTTCGTCCCCTGGGGCATCGCCACCGCACCCGGTCCGTTACACCTGGCACTCGCCATAGGGGCTACCGCCGGCAAGGTTGCGGCCCTGGGTACGGCCATGGCCGCCTTTGAGGTCACGGTGGCCAAGCTCCGTCTCTTCCGGGTGCCCGAGCTGTTGGCCGGAGCGTTCGTCCTGGCCGTGCTGGCCGTCCTCTCTGCACTGGTGGTGCCATGAGCGGGTCGACGTTCTCCTCGACCCTCACGCTGGCTGCCGGCGGCGTACTTGTGTGCGCGGTGGCCATCCTGTGGTTCGCCTCCGTCCGCGCGGTCATTCAGGTCGTGGCGGTCCAGGGGATCGCCCTCGGGATGGTCGCCATGGTCCTCGGTGTGCACCTCCACGACCCCGGCCTGCTCGCCGCTGCCGCGGTCGTCCTGGTGGTGAAGGGGGTGGTGATCCCGCTCCTGCTGAGTCGGGCCAGCGGTGGGAATTTCGGCTCCCGTGAGAGCAGGCCCCTGGTCAATGTCCCCGCCTCGCTGGTCGCCTCCGCCATGCTGATCGCCCTGGCGATGGTTACCGGGCGGGGCGTGGCCAAGCTGGTCGGCTCCACCGCCGGTGCGCTGGTACCGGTGGGCCTGGCCACCTTGCTGATCGGCTTCTTGGTCATGGTGGCGCGCCGCCGACCCACCTTCCAGATTGTGGGACTGCTCATGGTGGACAATGGGATCGCACTGACCGCTTTCCTGTGCACGGCCGGCTTTCCCTTCCTGATTGAACTGGGAGTCTCCTTCGACGTGCTCCTCGGTGTCGTGGTCCTGATGGTGTTCTCACAGCGGCTCCGGACGGAATTCGGTGATGTCGACCTCGATGAGCTCCAGGAGCTGCACGACTGATGGCTCTAGAGGCCATCCTCGTCCTCCCGCTGCTCGGCGGCGCGGTCATCGCCGTCGGGCGGGGACATCGCTCCGCCGCGTGGGTAGGCGTGGCGGCCAACGCAGGTGCACTCATCATCGGGATGGCGACCGCGGTTCGAGTGGTCCGGCACGGCTCCATTTCTGGGGCCGGTGGACTGCTGCGCGCTGACGCCCTGAGCGTGTTCATGGTCATCGTGATCGGCGCCATCTCCCTCTTGGCGTCGTGGCTCGGCATCCGGACCATGGCACGCGAACAGGAAGAGACGTCCGGCCTTCGGGCACGCGCCACGGTCTATGCCGTGCTCGTCCAGGGTTTCGTGGCCTGCATGCTCCTGGCCGTGCTGGCGGCCAATGTCGGTGTTCTGTGGGTGGCCGTTGAGGCGACGACGATCGTCACCGCGTTCCTGGTCGGGCACCGGCGCACCAGGGGCTCACTCGAAGCCTCGTGGAAGTACATCGTGATCTGCTCAGTCGGCATTGGCCTGGCCTTCCTGGGCACGGTCCTGGTCTATCTGGCGGCGCTGCATGCCGGGGGTCACTCGGCCGACGCCCTCAATTGGACCTCGCTGGTGGCGCACGCGCACCGATTCAACCCGTCGCTGATGCGCCTGGCCTTCGCCCTTCTGGTCCTGGGCTACGGCACCAAGGTCGGGCTGGCCCCGATGCACAGCTGGCTCCCCGACGCCCACAGCCAGGCGCCCGCGCCGGTATCGGCGCTCATGTCGGGGGTGCTCCTCACCGTCGCCTTCTACGCCATCCTGCGCTTCAAGGCGGTGGCCGACCTGTCCCTCGGGCCGGGCTTCGCCCGCACCCTGCTCGTCATCGCGGCGCTCCTTTCCTTGGCGGTGGCGGCATCACTGTTGATCACCCAGCGCGACTACAAGCGGATGCTCGCCTACCACAGCATCGAGCACATGGGCCTCATCACCCTCGGTGCCGCCGCGGGCATCAGGCTGGCCATCGCCGCCGTCCTGCTCCACATCCTCGGGCACGGACTCGCCAAGAGCGTCCTGTTCCTGACCTCGGGGGAGATCATGGCCGTTGAGGGCACCAGTGAGATCGACGGGGTGCGGGCCCTGCTGGCCCGCCGACCGGCCCTGGGCGGATTGTTCGGCATGGGCCTGGTGGCGCTGCTGGGGCTGCCGCCGTTCAGCCTCTTCACCAGCGAGCTGGTGATGATCCGGGCGGAGTTCGCGGTTGGCCTGGGTTGGGCCGCCGTCCTGGCCATGGTGGCCATGGTGGTCATCTTCATCGCGGTGGTGGGCCACGCCCGGCACATGCTGCTGGGCCCTTCGCCAGCGCCCGCCTCGCCGTCCCCGCCCCGCTGGGTCGCCGCACCCCTGATCGGGGGCTTGGCCGTCTGCGCCGGCATCGGGGTGTTCGCCTGGCCCCTCTCGGGTCTGCTTCAGGCGGCGGCCCGGGTGGTGGCGACATGACCGTGCCGCCCAGGCCCGCACCGGCCACCGATCCGGTGGGCCGGAACCGGCGGGCCAACGTCGTGCACGCGGCCGAGCTGTCCCAAGTGGCAACGACACTCCTGGGTGAGGGCATGCGGCTCGCCCTTGTCTCCGGTCATGATGACGGGGACGCACTGCGAGTCGTCTACCTGTTCACATCGGGACCCCCCGACAGGCGGGTCGAGCTGCACCTCCGGGTCGACCCCGCCCGGGCCACCGTGCCGACACTTTCCGGGGCGTCATTCCCGGGCGGGCGCTTCGAACGGGAGCTGCAGGACCTCTTCGGCATAGAGCCGGTGGGTCACCCCCAGCCCCGCCGCCTGGTGCTCCATCAGCACTGGCCCGAGGGTTGGTTCCCGATGCGCCGCGGCTCAACGCAGCCCCCATCCATGGTGAACGATGCCGGCGCCTATCCCTTCGTACCGGTGAAGGGAACCGGGGTCTACGAGATCCCGGTCGGTCCGGTGCACGCCGGGCTCATTGAGCCAGGGCACTTCCGCTTCTGGGTGGTCGGGGAGACGATCCTTCGCATGAAGGCGCGCCTGTGGTTCGTGCACAAGGGGATCGAGCGGCTCTTTGAGGGCCGGGACCCCGAATCCGGGCTGGAGCTGGCCGAGCGGATCTCGGGCGATACCGCCGTCGGGCATGCGCTCGCCTACTGCCTGGCTGTGGAAGATGCGTGGCAGCTTGAGGTCTCCGGCGAAGCCAAGGTCCTCCGGGGCCTCCTCGTGGAGATGGAGCGCCTCTACAACCACGTGGCCGACATCGGTGCCCTGTGCAACGACGTAGGTTTCGGGGTCGCCCACGCCTGGGCGCTCTCGCTGCGGGAACACCTCCTGCAGCTCAACGCCCGCGTGACGGGCCACCGACTCCTGCGCGGTGGTGTCGTGCCAGGCGGGGCCCGGGTCCTCCTGGTGCCCACCAGCGCCGAGCTGGACAAAGTGAGTCATCGCTTCGAGGAGCTCATCGGCCTGATCACCTCCAGTGCCCTGGTGATGGAGCGCTTCACCGGGACCGCAACGCTCAGTGAGGACGACGCCAAGGAGCTCGGGGTCGTCGGTGTCCCCGCCCGCGCCTCGGGCCTCCCCTTCGACGCCCGCCGGGCCCATCCGTGGGTGGAGATGCCGGTGTCCTTCGCACCCGTGGTGGCCACCCAGGGTGACGTGAAGGCGCGCTTCGAGGTCCGGGTGGACGAAGTCCGGGCCTCGCTCTCGCTCCTCGGGCACTTCATCCAAACCGCGGGCGCGCTCCATGCAGTCAAGCCTTTGCCATCGGCGCCGCCTGGCCGGAGTGCCAGCGGGGTCGGGATCACCGAGGCATGGCGCGGCGCCGCCGTGCACCGGGTGGAGCTCGACCACCAGGGGCGACTCACCCGGGTCAAGGTGGTCGACCCGTCCTTCCACAACTGGCCCGCCCTCCCGGTGTCCCTGGCCGACACCATCGTCCCCGACTTCCCCCTGGCCAACAAGAGCTTCAACCTCTCCTACGCTGGGAACGATCTGTGATGACCACGCCCATCTACCAGGTCAAAGCCGAGTTCTTCAAGATCCTGGGGCACCCCGCGCGCATCCGCATCCTCGAAGTCCTCCGGGAAGGCGAGCGACCGGTCAGCGAGCTCATCGGTGAGGTGGGCATAGAAGCGTCGCACCTGTCCCAGCAACTCGGGGTCATGCGACGAGCCAACCTGGTCCAGGCGCGGAAGGCCGGATCGAACGTCTTCTACTCGGTGAGCGACCCCATGCTTTTCGAACTGCTGGAAGTGGCCAAGCGGATCATCCGGTCGTCCTTGGCCGGGGCGCAGGACCTGCTGGACCAGATGTAGCGGGCCGGCGCCGTCTCAGCGCAGCGCCAGCTGGCCGGGCACAAGGGGCGCCGGGAGTGACGTGGAGCCGATGAGCCACCGGTCCACCGCCGCCGCGGCCGAGCGGCCCTCGGCAATGGCCCACACAATGAGGCTCTGGCCGCGGGTCTGGTCGCCGCAGACGAAGACTCCCTCAACGTTGGTGGCCCACTTGCTGTCGGCGGCCACCGATCCCCGCTCGTCGACGGCAATGCCCAACTCGTCGACCAAGCCCCGGCGCTCGGTGCCCAGGAACCCCATGGCCAGGAGCACCAGCTCGCACGGCAACTCGAACTCGCTTCCCGGCACGGCGTCGAAGGTCGTCCGCCCGCCCTCGGTCCGCAGGGCGACTTCATGTCCCCGCAGGGCCCTCACGGCACCGGTGCCGTCGTCGACGAATTCGGTGGTGGTGACCGAGAACAGCCGTTCCCCACCCTCCTCATGGGCCGCCGAGCTCCGCAGGATCAGCGGCCACAACGGCCACGGGTTCCCCTCCGCCCTGGCACCGGGTGGCTCGGGCATGATCTCCAGCTGGTGCACCGACTCCGCGCGCTGGCGGTGCACGGTGCCCAGGCAGTCGGCCCCGGTGTCCCCTCCGCCGATGATGATCACGTGCTTGCCCTCGGCGCTGATGGGCGACCGTTCCAGCGCCCCCTCCTGGACCAGGTTCGACGGCTTGAGGTACTCCATGGCCAGGTGCACGCCCCTGAGCGTGCGACCCGGGACTGGCAGGTCACGGGGCAGCGTGGCCCCGCCAGCCAGGACGACGGCGTCGAACGCGGCCCGGACCTCGGCCGCCGGCCGCACCGTGACCCCGGGCGCGCACGCCCGGCCCACGCCCCGCTCCTGGCCCGGCTCCGCCGCGGGACCGTCGTCCGCACCCCCGCCCACCGAGGTCGAGCAGATAAACTGCACCCCTTCCGCCTCAAGCTGGGCCAACCGGCGGTCCAGCACGGCCTTCTCCATTTTGAACTCGGGGATCCCGTAGCGCAGGAGGCCACCCGGCTTCTCGGCCCGCTCGAACACCGTCACCGCATGCCCGGCGCGGGCCAGCTGCTGGGCCGCCGCCAGCCCGGCGGGACCCGAGCCGACGATGGCCACCGTGCGGCCGGTGGCGGTCGGGGTCACCAGGGGAACGACCCAGCCCTCGCTCCAGGCCCGCTCGACGATTTCGTACTCAATCCGCTCAATGGCCACCGGATCGCTGCTGATCCCCAGCACGCAGGATGCCTCGCAGGGCGCCGGGCACAGCCTCCCCGTGAACTCGGGGAAGTTGTTGGTGCTGTGCAGCCGCTCCATCGCCTCGGGCCAGTCGTCGCGGTAGACCAGGTCGTTCCATTCAGGGATGAGGTTCCCCAGGGGGCAGCCCTCGTGGCAGAACGGGATGCCGCAATCCATGCAGCGCGCCCCCTGTTCCTGCGTAGATTCGGTGCCGAACGGTTCGTAGACCTCGTGCCAGTCGCGCAGGCGCACCGAGACCGGACGCCGCCGTGGCAGCGCGCGTCCGAATTCCATGAAGCCGGTCGGCTTACCCATGTGCGGCCTCCATCACGGCCTCGTCGACCGAGCGCCCTTCCGCCTCGGCCCGACGGGTGGCGTCCAGAATGCGCCGGTAGTCCCGCGGCATCACCTTCACGAATTCCCTGACCTCCGTCTCCCACTGGGCCAGCAGCCGGGAGGCCACAGCCGATTCGGTCTCCCTCGCGTGCCGTTCCACCAGGCCATGGACCAGGAGCCCGTCTTCGGAGTCCAGGGGCTCCATGTCGACGAACTCCATGTTGACGCGCTGGCCGAAGTTGCGGGCCGGGTCGTACACGTAGGCGATGCCGCCCGACATTCCGGCGGCGAAATTGCGCCCGGTGGGGCCCAGGACCACCACCCGCCCTCCGGTCATGTACTCGCAACCGTGATCACCCACGCCCTCGACCACCGCCACCGCCCCCGAATTGCGCACGCAGAACCGCTCCCCCACCTGGCCCCGGATGAAGGCTTCGCCCCCGGTGGCCCCGTAGAGGATCACATTGCCGGCGATGATCTGCTCCTCGGCCGCGAAGGGCGAAGCCAGGGGCGGGCGCACCATCAGCCGCCCACCGGACAGTCCCTTCCCGAAGTAGTCGTTGGCGTCGCCCAGCAGGCGCATGGTCACGCCCCGGGGCAGGAAGGCCCCGAAGCTCTGGCCGGCCGAACCCGAGAACGTCAGCACAATGGTGTCGTCGGGCAACCCGGCCGCGCCGTATTTCCGGCTGATCTCCGAGCCCAGGAGCGTTCCGACCGTGCGGTCCACATTGGAGATGGGCATCTCCAGCGAGACCGGGGTGCCGTCGGCCAGGGCAGGGGCGCACGGGCCGAGGAACGCGTGGTCGAGAGCCTTCTCCAGTCCATGGTCCTGCGGGCGGGTCTGGTGGCGGGCCGTCCTCTCCGGCACGTCGGGCCGCGCCAGCACCGATGACAGGTCGAGCCCCGCCGCCTTCCAATGGGTCACCGCGGCGCCCACGTCGAGCAGGTCGACCCGCCCGACGGCCTCATCCAGTGAGCGCAGTCCCAGTGCCGCCAGATGCTCGCGCACCTCCTCGGCGATGTACTCGAAGAAGGTCACCACGAACTCGGGCTTGCCGTTGAACTTGGCCCGCAGTGCCGGGGTCTGGGTGGCGATGCCGACGGGGCACGTGTCCAGGTGGCAGACGCGCATCATGACGCAGCCGGAGACCACCAGCGGAGCCGTGGCGAAGCCGAACTCCTCGGCCCCGAGCAGGGCCCCGACGATGACGTCACGGCCGGTCTTGAGCTGGCCGTCAACCTGCACCACGATCCGATCGCGCAAGCCGTTGGCCAGCAGGGTCTGCTGAGTCTCGGCCAGGCCGATCTCCCAGGGTATGCCGGCGTGCTTCAGTGACGTCAGCGGGGCCGCACCGGTGCCCCCGTCGTGCCCCGAGATCAGCACCACGTCGGAGTGGGCCTTGGCCACCCCGGCCGCCACCGTGCCCACACCCACCTCAGCCACCAATTTCACATGGACGCGCGCGGCGGGGTTGGAGGACTTCAGATCGTGGATCAGCTGGGCGATGTCCTCAATTGAGTAGATGTCGTGATGCGGTGGCGGCGATATGAGCCCCACGCCCGGCGTCGAGTACCGGGTGCGGGCGATCCACGGGTAGACCTTCTTGCCCGGGAGTTGGCCTCCCTCGCCGGGCTTGGCTCCCTGGGAGATCTTGATCTGCAGGTCGTCGGCGTTGACGAGATACTCGCTCGTCACCCCGAAGCGACCGGAGGCCACCTGCTTCACGGCGCTCCGCCGGAGGTCGCCGTTGGCGTCGGGGACGAACCGGGACGCGTCCTCCCCGCCCTCCCCCGTGTTGGAACGCCCGCCGATCCGGTTCATGGCGATGGCCAGGTTCTCGTGGGCCTCGGCCGAGATCGATCCGTAGGACATGGCACCGGTGGAGAAGCGGGCCATGATGGACGAGATCGGCTCAACCTCGTCGATGGGGATCGGGCCCCCTGATGCAGGTTGCAACCGCATCAACCCCCGCAGGGTGGCCAGCTTCTCGGACTGGTCGTCGACCGCGGCCGTGTACTCCTTGAAGATCGAGTAGCGCTTCGACCGGGTGGCGTGCTGCAACTTGAACACCGTCTTGGGGTTGAAGAGGTGGTACTCGCCCTCGCGCCTCCAGGCGTACTCCCCGCCCACCTCAAGCTCGCGGTGCGCCCGTTCGGTCGGCCGGGCCTCATGGGCCAGGCGGTGGCGGGTGGCCACCTCGGCCGCCAGGACCGACAGCCCCACGCCGCCGATGCGGCTGGCCGTGCCGGTGAAGTACTCGTCGATCAACACCCGGTCGAGGCCGATGGCCTCGAAGACCTGGGCGCCGGTGTAGGAGGCCACCGTCGAGATCCCCATCTTCGACATGACCTTGAGCACACCCTTGCACGATGCCTTCATGTAGTTGCGCCGGGCCTGGCGGGGCGACACGCCCTCCAACAGGCCCTCGGAGATCATGTCGTCGATGGAGTCGAGCGCCAGGTAGGGATTGACGGCCGCCGCCCCGTACCCGATGAGCAGGGCCATGTGGTGCACCTCGCGGGCGTCACCGGTCTCAATGACCAGCCCGACCCGGGTGCGCGTCTTCTCCCGGACCAGGTGGTGATGGACGGCCGAGGTCAGCAGCAGCGACGGGATGGGGGCACTGGTGGCGGTGGAGTTGCGGTCCGAGAGCACGATCAGGTTGGCCCCACCGGCGATGGCCCCTGACACCTGGCGCCGCACATCCTCCAGGGCCCGGGCCAGGGCCTCGCCACCGGCGGCGGTCGGCCGTCCGGCCTCCCCCGCCTCTCCGACCTCGAACAGCCCGTCGATGGCGAACGCCTTGAAGCCCGGTGTCTCCCCGTGCTCGTTGACGTACATGAGCTTGGCCAGGTCGTCGCGGTCGATGACCGGCAGGGGCAGGAGGATCTGCCGACAGGATGCCGGACCGGCCTCAAGCAGGTTGCATTCGGGGCCGACGGTAGCCGACAGGGAAGTCACCAGCTCCTCCCGGATGGCGTCGAGGGGTGGGTTGGTCACCTGGGCGAAGAGCTGAGTGAAGTAGTCGTACAGGAGCCGGGAGCGATCCGACAGCACGGCGATGGCGGCATCGGACCCCATGGAGCCCAGCGGCTCCCCCCCGGTGCGGGCCATGGGGGCCAGAATGACCCGCAACTCCTCGGTGGTGTAGCCGAAGAGGCGTTGCTGGTTCACCACCCGACCGTGCTGGGGGGTGAGCATGGCTCGGGGCGGCAGCTCGTCAAGGCGGATCTGGTCCGCCGCCAGCCACTCGTCGTAGGGCTGCTCGGCCGCCAGCGCGGACTTGATCTCCTCGTCCTCGACCAGGCGCCCCTGCGCGGTGTCGACCAGGAACATCCGGCCGGGTTGCAACCGGCCCTTGCGGATGACGCGCTCGGGGGCGATGTCGAGCACGCCCACCTCGCTGGCCAGCACCACCAGGCCGTCGTCGGTCACCCAGTAGCGGGCGGGGCGCAGGCCGTTGCGGTCGAGCACCGCTCCGACCACGGTCCCGTCGGTGAAGCAGACGGCAGCCGGACCGTCCCACGGCTCCATCAGGCTGGCGTGGTAGCGGTAAAAGGAGCGGCGCCCGTGGTCCATGGTGCCGTGGTTCTCCCACGCTTCGGGGATCATCATGAGGACGGCATGGGGAAGGGAGCGCCCACCCAGGTGCAACAGTTCCAGCACCTCGTCGAAGCTGGCCGAGTCGCTGGCACCGGGGGTGCAGATCGGGTAGATGCGCGCCAGGTCGCCCTCAATCAGGGGGGTGGCCAGCAGGGCCTCGCGGGCCCGCATCCAGTTCCGGTTGCCGGCCAGTGTGTTGATCTCCCCGTTGTGCGCCAGGTAGCGGTAGGGGTGGGCCAGCGGCCAGCTGGGGAAGGTGTTGGTGGAGAAGCGTGAGTGGACCAGGGCCAGGCCCGACTCGAAGGTCGGGTCCCGCAGGTCGGGGAAGAACTGGCGCAGCTGCTCGGAGGTCAGCATGCCCTTGTAGACGATCGTCCGGGCCGACAGGGAGGGGAAGTAGAGCCCGTCGACGGCGTGCTCGGCCCGCTTGCGCAGGACGAAGGCCCGGCGTTCCAGGGCCATGACGTCCCCGGCCGCCCCCGCCTCGCCCGCCGGTGCCACGAAGACCTGCTCAATGGCCGGCATAGCACCGAGAGCCGTCTCGCCCAGCCCGGCGGGTTCGGTCGGGACGACGCGCCAGCCCAGCACGCACAGACCCTCCTCGGCGGCCAGCTGCCCCACCTTGTGCTTCGCCTTGGCGGCATCGTCACCGTCGCGGGGCAGGAAGACCAGGCCCGCCGCGTATCCACCGGCGCCGGGCAGGCTGAAACCGGCCGCCGCGGCCGCACCCATCAGGAACCGGTGTGGGACCTGCACGAGGATGCCGGCACCGTCGCCCGTCTCCACCTCGGCACCCGAGGCACCTCTGTGCGCCAGTCGCTCCAGGACGGACAGGCCGCGATCGACAATGTCGTGGTCGGCCCGACCATGGAGATCGGCCACCATGCCGACGCCGCAGGCATCGTGTTCGAAGGCCGGATCGTAGAGGCCTGTCGCCATCGGCGTCCTTCCAGAAGTGGTGGGAGAATGAACGTCAACCGGGACGGCGCTGGCCCAGAAGTGGAAAGAACAGGATACACGATCGCTCTCCTAGGCTGAGCACAATGGCAGTTCGGGTGCACATTGTGGGAGGCGGAATCATCGGCCTCTCCTGCGCCTGGCAGCTGGCCCGCCACGGCCACGGCGTGACGGTGGTCGCCCCGGATCCGGGCCGCGGCGGGGCCGCCTGGGTGGCCGCCGGCATGCTGGCCCCGGTCACCGAGGCGCAGTTCGGGGAGAAAGGGCTCACCGCGCTTCTCCTGGAAGCGGCCGGGCTCTGGAAGAAGTTCGCCGCCGCGCTGGAGGAGGATGCGGGCCAGGCCATCGGCCATGACGAGTCCGGCACCCTCACGGTCGCGCTGAATTCATCTGACCGCGTCGCCCTCGATGATCTCCTGGCCTACCAGCACTCCCTAGGCCTTGCCGCGCATCGGCGTACGGCGTCGGAGTGCCGCGCCCTCGTACCGGGACTGACCCCGGCCGTACGGGGCGGGATAGAAGTGCCCGGTGACCACCAGGTGGACAACCGCGCCGTCCTGGCCGCACTCATCGGGGCCTGCCGGAGCAGGGGCGTCACATTCGTGAATGGTTCGGTGGCTGCGCTCCATCCCGGTCCCGAGTTGGCCCTTGGGGATGGCCGCCGCCTCCGGGCCGACCACGTCCTCCTGGCGGCCGGCGTCGGCTTGCCCTCCATCGCCGGTCTCTCCGAGGCCGGACTGCCCGCCGTCCGCCCGGTCAAGGGGCACATCCTGCGTCTGGGGCCGCTGGGCGGTGGACCCGCCCGGGCCGCACTTCCCCGCACCTTGCGCGGCCTTGTCCGCGGGCACTCCATCTACCTGGTACCCCGCAGGGACGGCTCCGTGGTGGTCGGGGCCACCGTCGAAGAGCGCGGCCAAGCGACGTCCGTGCAGGCGGGTGCGGTGCACGAATTGCTGTGTGACGCCCGGACCGTCTTCCCGGGCGTGGACGAGCTGGAGCTCCTCGAAGCCGTGGCCGGCCTGCGCCCGGCCACGATGGACAACACCCCGTGCATCGGGTGGACCCGGCTGGAACAGGTGGCGGTGGCGACCGGCCACTTCCGCAACGGCTACCTCCTGGCCCCGCTGACGGCGGCCGCGGTGACGGACCTCTTCGGCCGACGACCTGTCACGCCGCTGGTGGGCGCCCTGGCTCCCGCATGAGGGGCGTGACGTTGACGGTCAACGGCGATGCTCTGCGCGTGGCGGCCGGGAGCACCATCGCCGACGTGGTGGCCGGCCTGGCCGGTGCCGATCCCAAGGGGATCGCCGTCGCCGTGGATCGCAGCGTGATCCCCCGCTCCGAGTGGCACACCACACCGGCCGTGCCCGGCACGCTTATTGAGGTGGTCACCGCGGCCGCCGGTGGTTGAGGCCCGTTGCCCCTTGGTGTCGCCGGTGCCAGAATGCCGCCCGTGAGTGAACTGCCGCGTTCCGGGTCGACCGCCTTCGTCCTGGCCGGAGGAGGCGCCAAGGGCTCATTCGAGGTGGGGGCCCTGCAGTACCTGATCGGCGAGGAGGGAATCACCCCCGATATCGTCACCGCCGCCTCGGCGGGAGCCCTGGCGGCATCGGTACTGGCCCAAGCCCGCACGCTGGGCGAATTCGTCCAGCGAGTCCAGGAGATTGAGGATGACATCCTGGCCATGACCCGGACCGACCTCGTCTTCGGCCAGCAAGCGTGGCTCCAGGCCCTCCAGGGGACCGAGCTCGGTAACTCCATCGCCTCGGCCCTCACCGAGGGCACGCGTCCGCCGTTTCCGCTCGGCGAGACCCGCAGCCGATCGGAGGCCACCGGTGGCCGGCGGCGGGTCATGCGCCGGGCCCGACGCCGCCGCCGGCGCCGGATGTTCCGGCTCCTTCTCGGAGCCGGTTTCCGTCTGCCCAAGGCACGCCGCAAGCTCCGCACGAGCGGGAGCTCGGCTCTGAACCTCCAGCCGCTGGCCGATGCCCTGCGCCAGGGCGGTCCGAGCGGCATCGGCCCCATCGACCAGTCCCTGATCAACCGACCGGGCCTCCAACTCCGGCTGGCCGTCACCGCGCTGCGAGCCGGAGTCCTGCGCTACGTGACCGAGGACGGGACAATTGTCGAAGACGACGCGCTGACCCCGGCCCTCGGATCGGCGTCCGGTCCGGTGGACCTGGTCGACGGGGCCGTGGCATCGGCGAGCGTGCCTCTGGTCTTCCCGCCCCACCCGATGGCCGACGATGACTACGTCGACGGGGGTGTCCTGCAGATCATCCCCGTGCACGCCGCGGTCCAGCTCGGAGCGACCCGGATCATCGCGGTGGCCGCCATCCCGCTGGCGCTGGCCCGTGACGAGCACGACTACACCACCGCCACCGCCCCCCACATCGGACTGAGGGCGATGGGGATGATCGGGCTGGCCCATCGCCAACGCGACAATCTGGCGGCCGCCCTCCCGCCCGGCACCACCCTGACCACCATCGACCCCGTTGTCGACATCGTCGGGCTCTTCGAGATTGAGCCCGGACTGCTGCGCATCAACATGGACTACGGCTGGCTGCGGGCCGCCGATGTCATGGCCGTCGGCGACGCGGCCATAGTGGCCGAAGTGGCCGCCCAGACCCACATGCTGGTGGCGGCCCGGTTCGAGGCCTGGAAGCTGGAAGAAACACTCTGGGCCCAGAAGGTCTCTGCCGGCAGCGGGGAGGCTGGGACCCTCGCCATGGTGCGTGAGCGCAAGGAGCAGATCCGGCTGGCGGTCGAACAGCGCAAGCAATTGGGTTTCCCCGTCCCCGCAGAGTGCGCGAGCTGGTGGTCCGAATTCGAGGTCCATGCCGGGACGCGACCGCCCCACCTCCCCTCCGGCCCCACCGACCGGGGCTGACCGCTTTCCGGGCCCCGGACTGCAGGGGGCGGGGCGAAACCCTAGGCCGAGGGCGCCGCCTCTTCGGGCGCCGCCGCCAGGGCCTGCGGATCGGGAGCGCCACTCCCCACCTCGGCCTTGAGCGCGGCCAGTTCCTTGTCGACCGCGGCATCGGTTCCCACCTGGTCCAGCTCCTTCTGAATATCGTCTCCCCCGCCGCCGACGTCCTCTAGGACGCCCGACTCCAGGAGCTCGTCGAGCGCGCCCGAGCGCGCCTGCATGGTGGCGATCTTGTCCTGGGCCCGCTGGAGCGCCGCTCCGGAGTCGTTGAAGGACTTGGATATCCCCGCCGTGCTCTCGTCGACCGAGCTGATGGCCTTGGCCGCGGTGTACTGGGCCTTCAGGGTCTCTTTCTGGGTGCGGAAGTCGTTGACGCGCTTCTGGAGCACCGAGAGCGTCTGGGTGAGCTTGCCCTCCTCCTCGGTGAGCTGGGCGCGCTGGGGCTCCATCTGGTCGATCTGCTGCTGGGCCGCCGCCTTGCGGCTGAGGGCCTCCTTGGCCAGGTCCTCCTTGCCCTGTCCCAGCGCAGCCTTGGCCTGATCCTGCAGGTGGTCGATCGTGTGTTGGAACTGCTGTTCCTGCAGTTCGATGTTCTTCCGTGATCCGGCGATGTCGACCAGGGCCCGACGCACCTGGGTGATCTGCTCCAGCATCTTCTGGTACGAGAGATCAAGCATCTCGTCAGGCTTCTCTGCTGCGTCGAGCGCCTTATTCGTCTTGGCCTGCGCTATGTCGTGCGCTCGCTGGAAGATGCCCATGTTCCCTCCCTGGGGATCGTTGCGTGTCCTCAGGATAGAACGTCCGGCCACGCAGTGGGCTCGGGCCGGGTCACCCTCCGGCGGGGACGAGTTGCCGCCGGCTTGCCCCTCGGTCGCCCCCGAGGTAACAGGCGCCGCCGGCCGGAGCAGCGGCCCTGGCCTGTACGGGGGTCTGAGCAAGTTGACCAGGAAGGCCCGATGATCTGCGCTTATGGTCCGATTCCGGCGGCATTTCAGGCACCCGGCTTCTCTCGAACATGGGAATGGGGGGAGCCTGGCTGGGCGGCTCACCACCGCAAAGTGCACCGTCGCTTCGCATGGTCCATGCATATGCCCCGGGCACGTGCCAATATCTCTCTGTCGAGGTGAGAAGTCTCGACCTAATCGGGATCAGGAGGCAACGATGAGCGACACTTCGCAAGGCGAAGGATGGTGGCAGGCGTCGGACGGCAAGTGGTACGCACCGGAGCAGCAGTCGAGTAGCCCGGCGTCCACGCCGTCACCCGCAGGAGGATCGTCCGGATCGGGCTTAGGACCATTTGCCTTCGACCTCAAGCGGCTGTCAAAGGAAGAGCAGATCACCGGAGGGGCCTCCCTGGTGCTCTTCATTCTACTCTTCCTTCCGTGGTACACGGCCAGCGTCTCGGTGTACTCGTATTCAGCGAACGGCCTGCATCACTTCTGGATGTACTTCGTCCTTCTCATCTGCCTGGCCATCCTGGCCTACCTCGTGGCCATTGCCGGCTTCGGTAAGGTGCCGATCAATCTCCCCATGCCCAAAGAGCGCCTCTTGCTCATTGCTACGGGCGTGAACGCTGTGCTCACCATCCTGGCCTTCCTGTTCAAGCCCAGTGGTGGTGGTGTCGTCAGCGTCTCGTGGGGCATCGGTGCGTACCTCGGCCTCATTGCCGCCCTTGTGGCCGCAGCCCCGTCGGCCATCCCGGCGATTAAGGCCCGCGGCAACTGAACCAACTCACTCGCCGTCAATTGCCCATCGCTCCTACAATCATGGGAGCGCTGGGCTTGACGCGGGGCCGGGCCAGCATCATGACGCAATCATGAATCGCGGAGAATCTTTCGACAGCCGACACGTCAAAATGGACCGCAATGGCGTTCTCTATTTCCGTGGCTTTTCTTGGATACATCCCTACGTCAAGACGCCATGCCAATCGCGATACCCATCTCCCCGGTGACCAGACACCGTCAAGGAACACAAGGTATCCATCTGACTTGAGGACACGGTGAACCTCGGAGAGAGTCTTCTCCCACCTCTCTCCATCGAGATGGTGGGAGACATCCTTCAATAGGACGGCATCAGCGAAGCCATCGGGAAATGGCAGATCTGACGCGTCCCCGACGGCGCGTTCAGTTCCTGCTCCGACCTGGCCGAAATGCACCGCTCGCTCATCGGGATCGATGCTGACATAGGACCAAGCGTCGGGCCACAGGGACCTGCTGCGTCCGGTTCCCCCGCCCACATCCACCACGGTGCCCGTTGGGCGTTCCTGCACCGCGAGTGCGGTGTAGGGGGCCAGCCTCTCTTCGAGGCGATTCCCACCCAACATGCGCCGTTGCAGTCGGTAGACCCTCGGATGCGACAGGAATCGGGAGATCACATTTCGGATCGCCATGGATTAGGGATATCCCGGGCATTCTGCGACCTGGAGCTTAGGAACCTCACGC
>Ga0307373_10005589_pt1 | contig 20493 bp, 18 predicted proteins | sample OX2MG_FD_202534 | JGI IMG/M metagenome (GOLD analysis project Ga0307373, IMG submission 202534) | Soil microbial communities from Risofladan, Vaasa, Finland - OX-2 | ecosystem: Environmental > Terrestrial > Soil > Coastal area > Acid sulfate soil | place: Finland: Risofladan, Vaasa | collected...
TCGATTGTCTCGCCGAGCGTGCCGTGCAGCTCGGCGGCGTGGCCGAGGGGACGGCCCGGATCGCCGCCAAGCGCAGCTCGCTCGATGAGTATCCCCGGGAAACAGTGGACGGACGCAGCCACGTCGAAGCCCTGTCATCGGTCCTGGCCGTATTCGGCAAGTCGGCACGAATGGCGATCAATACCGCCAACGACTTCGGAGATCTCGACTCAGCCGATCTCTTCACTGAAATCTCGCGAGGCATCGACAAGTGGCTGTGGTTCGTCGAGGCACATCAGCAGGCCGAGAGATGACGTCCAGCCGCTTCGCCGCGGCGCGTAACTGCCGCCCGACCATTTTGTCGTCGTGCGATGGGCCGATTCATTCCATGGCGGGGCTGGTTGTAAAGTGACCTATGGATTCCACCCTTCTGACTGCGATCGCCGCGGGGTTGGGATCGATGGCCGGCGCCTCCGCCACCATCGTAACGACGTTCCTCACCCAGCGTACGCAGGCGATTCGCGCGAACGCGGAATGGAAACTCCGCGTGCGCGAGACCTTATACGGGGAATTCATCACGGAAGCGTCGCGCGTGTCCGTCGATGCACTCCTCCATTCGCTGGACCGACCAGAACAACTCGTGGCACTCTACGGGATTCTGAGCCGCATTCGACTTGTGGCCGGCGCCGACGTTCTTAGGAACGCGGAAATCTGTTGCCGGCGGATCGTCAAGGCTTTTCGCCAGCCGAACATGACGGCGGATCAGATTCGCGATGCCTTCGACGCAAATGAGCTTGACCCGCTCAAGGAATTCAGCGCAGCCTGCCGGGCCGAGCTCTCGGCCATGTCCTCGAATGCCCCGCCTGACCTGATTCCCGACTCCTGACGCGACGCAACTTACCGCCACGCCTCGTGGCCGGCGAGCGCCGTCGTGGCAGATATTCCACCCGACCCGGTAAATCAGGTGTCACGCGAAATGACCGTCCGCCAATTCCATCGGCTCCGGACATCACTCCCTACGGCGCGGTTTGCGCCGTTTCGCGGCACCCATTGCTTCGAGATGGTCAGCCGGTCTCGGGAAAAGGTCCGCCGCTTCAGTTTGGTACATGCTTTGCATTGAGGACGGAATCGTGAACCAGCGCCGCAAACTCAGCACCACACCTTATGGGAAAGGGTCCCGTATGAACCACCGATTACCGCATGTTGTCATCGTGGGGGGAGGCTTTGGTGGCCTGGCCGCCGCAAAGGCGCTTGGCAAAACGCCGGCGCATGTTACGCTCATAGATCGAAACAACCACCACGTATTTCAGCCGTTGCTCTACCAGGTTGCCACGGCGGTCCTGACGCCTGGTCAAATTGGGGCGCCGATCCGCGCCATCCTCGGGAAACAACGCAACACGACGGTGATTCTCGGCGAAGTTGTGAGCGTCGACAAAGATCAATCTTGTGTGATCGTGGATTCGGCCGGCCGCCAGCGCGCTAGAGTCCGCTACGACTACCTGGTGATCGCGACCGGAGCAAGCCAGAGCTACTTCGGGCACGACGAATTCGCGCGTTTTGCGCCGGGATTGAAGACCCTGGCGGACGCAGTCCAGATTCGCAATCGAATCCTGCAGTCCTTCGAACAAGCCGAGGCGGAGGAGGATCCAAGCCGGCACAAGGATTTGTTGACGTTCGTCCTCGTGGGAGCCGGGCCCACCGGCGTCGAGATGGCGGGCGCCATCGCGGTCCTCGTGCGGACGACCCTGCGCTCGGAGTTTCGGCGGATCGATCCGACGAGCGCGCGGATCGTACTGGTGGACATGGCCAGCCGAGTCCTGGGAACTTTTTCGGAACGGCTTTCCAAGGAAGCCGCCGCCCGGCTCGAACGACTTGGCGTCGAGGTTCGCCTGGGACAGGGGGTGGACCACATTGACGAAGACGGAGTGATCATCGCCGGCCAGCGCATTGCCACAAAAACAGTGATCTGGACCGCCGGCGTTTCCCCTTCTCCCGTGGCGAAATGGCTTGGCGCGTCGAGCGACCGGGCGGGCAGAGTGCGCGTGGGCGACGACTTGTCGCTTCCGAACCTCCCGACGGTTTTTGTCATTGGCGACACGGCCTCGCGCGAGCAGGACGGGAAACCCCTTCCCGGCGTGGCACAGGTTGCGATGCAAGGAGGCCGCTACGTCGGAAAGTTGATCCATCGACGGATCATGGGCAAGGCGAAACCAGGGCCGTTCCGCTATTTCGACAAAGGCAACATGGCCGTGGTCGGGAAAGGGTTCGCCATCGTGCAATCGGGCCGGCTGCAGATGAGCGGGTTCGCGGCATGGCTCGCTTGGGCCCTCATCCACGTCCGTTATTTGGCGCTAAGAAATTTGCGCGCCAGTGTGCTGCTGCAATGGCTGTGGACCTACCTGACAGGTGCGCGCGGCTCTCGTTTGATCGTGGATCATCACGCGCCGGCGACGGAGACCCGCCGGCCACTTTCTCGTCCATTGGAGGAAGACGCGGCTCACCCCATGACGGTCACACCTTGACCAGCCCTCAAGCTGCAATTGGCGGATACCAACGCGACCATGCATGATGGACGGTAATCAGATGAACGAAATCGTCACCAATGCGGCATTCTGGAGCCGCATTCAGTTCGCCTTCACGATCATTTACCATTACCTCTTTCCACAGTTGACCATGGGGCTGGCCTGGTTCCTGGTGTACTGGAAGTGGCGCGCGCTGCGAACCGGTGATGAGCAATACAACGAGGCTGCGCGGTTCTGGGCCAAAATCTTTGGACTCAATTTCGCCGTGGGGGTGGTGACCGGGATACCGATGGAGTTTCAGTTCGGGACGAACTGGGCCGGCTTCTCGAAGTACGCCGGCGGCGTCATCGGACAGACGCTAGCCATGGAAGGCATGTTCGCGTTCTTTCTGGAGAGTGCTTTCATCGGCGCGCTCATCTGGGGCGAACAGCGAGTGGGGCGGCGCCTTCACTTCCTGGCCGCGGTGGCAGTCGCGCTGGGAAGTTGGACGTCGGGTTACTTCATCATCGTAACCAATGCCTTCATGCAGCATCCGGTGGGGTACCACATCGAAACCGATGGCTCACTGGGCATCCACAGTATCAGCGCCTACCTGTTCAACCGATGGGCGTGGGTCCAGTTCGCTCACAATCAACTGGCAGCGCTCGTAACCGGCTCATTCGTGGTGGCGGCATTAGGCGCATTCTATGCCTTGCGCGGGCGTGAGCTCGCGCAAGCGAGATTGTATTTGCGCGGCGGGACTGCCACGGGGCTGATCGCCTCGATTCTTGTCGCGTTCCCGACAGGGGACCAGCAGGCCAAACTGGTCGGGAAATACCAGCCGGTGACTCTGGCGGCCATGGAGGGCCGGTTCGCCGGCGGCGCCATGGCCGGCGTCGCGCTCATCGGACAGCCGAATGTCGCTAGCCGCCGCCTCGACAATCCGATCGAGGTGCCGGGCGCCCTCAGCTTTCTCGCCTACGGCCACTTCGGAAGCTACGTTCACGGTTTGGACGACTTTCCCGAGGAGTCGTGGCCTGACAACATCGAACTGCTCTATTACTCGTTTCACCTCATGATCACGCTCGGCACGATGTTCATCATCCTGATGACCTACGCCGGAATCCAGAACCTGCGTGGCCGGTTGGAATCGAGCACCGCGCTGCTTTGGGTGCTGATGCTCGCGTTTCCCTTTCCCTACCTCGCCAACACGCTGGGCTGGATGACGGCGGAATTGGGACGCCAACCATGGTTGATCTACGGTCTGTTTCGCACCTCCGACGGCTATAGTAAAGTCGTCAGCAGCGGCGATACCGTGTTCACCCTGATTGGCTTTGTCGGGTTGTACCTGGTGCTTGGCCTGCTGTTTCTGGCTATGGTCGGTCGCGAGATCCGTCTCGGGCCTGATCACCGGGTGTCGAACGGGTACGAGAAGGAGCCGTCTGTATGATCGCCAGTTGGTATTCCATCGTTACCCTCATGCTCATCGTATATGTGGTGCTGGACGGGCGTAACTTCGGCGCGGGAATGTTGCATTGGCTCGTGGCCAGGACGCAACAGGAACGGCGACAAGTCGTAGCCGCGATCGGTCCACTCTGGTCCTGGCACGAAGTATGGTTGGTGGGTTTTGGCGGCACCGTGCTGGCCGTATTTCCCAAGCTTCTGGCGTCGGCCTTCGCCGGCTACTACCTGGCTCTCTTTCTGATTTTGTGGTGTCTCATACTGCGCGGAGTCTCGATCGAAGTCGGCGGCCACATCGACGATCGAATGTGGCAGGGATTCTGGGATTTCGTATTCGTGTTCGCCAACGCGCTCTTGGCCGTCCTCTTCGGCGCCGCGGCCGGTAACATGGCCCGCGGCGTTCCGCTGGCGTCGGACGGCACGTTCTCGATGGCGTTCTTCACCGATTTCACGCCGCACGGCAACGTGGGACTGCTCGACTGGTATACGCTATCCATTGCGCTCTTCGCCACCGTCGCGCTGGCGGCTCACGGCGCCACCTACCTCACTCTCAAGACGCAAGGGGCCGTGCATGATCGAAGCGCGCGCTATGCGAGAGCGCTTTGGATGGCGGTGCCGCCGCTGCTCGTCGTCGTCTCCGCCGAATCCGCCGCAATTTGCCCCGAGTTGCTCGGGCGCGGGACTCAGAACCCGATATGGTGGATCGGACTGATCGTGGTCTGTGCCGCGGCGATCGCACTGGTTTCAGGTCTCGTCGCCAGACGTGAAATGCTGGCTTTCTTCGGGTCGAATCTACTGCTTGCCGGTCTGCTGGCCACCGGGGCGGCGGCCCTCTTTCCCGTCACATTGCAGTCGACGCTGGCGCCCGAAAACGCGCTAACCGCCTACGACGTTGCCGCCGGACCCAAATCGCTGGCATACGCTGCCGTCTGGTGGCCGATCGGTTTCACTCTGTCAGTCGCATATTTCATTTTCGTCTCGAGACAGTACAGGGGAAAAGTGAGCGTACGGCGCGACAACCAAGGCTACTAACGAATTGCTTCGAGATGGCGTTGGTGTAGAACGTAGTATCCGTTTTGCCCGCCGGATGGTGGGACTTCGATGCCCCCAGCCGAAGATCGCCGCGGGCCGGCTGAGAACTGAATGAGGCCAGGAGGAATTTCAATGAGTGAGCAAATGACCGTCGCGGATTACACTGTCGCGGATTACATCGTCCAACGGCTCGCACGCGAGGGAATCACCGACTGCTTCGGCGTCGCGGGGGACTTCGCATTCAAGCTCGATGACGCAATCGCGCGAAGCGGGGCGATCCGCTGGGTGGGATGTTCGAACGAGCTGGACGCGGCGTACGCGGCCGACGGCTACGCCCGCGTCCGAGGTTGTTCGATGTTGTGTACCACCTACGCCGTCGGCGAATTGTCGGCGCTCAACGGCGTGATGGGGGCCAAGGCCGAGCGGTCGTGCGTCTTCCATCTCGTCGGCATGCCGACGATGCGCAAGCAGCGAGTCGGCCAGATCGTCCACCACACGCTCGGCGACGGAGTGTTTCAGAACTTCGCAAACATCTCGGCTCAGGCGGCGTGCGTCTGGGCGGTGATCACCCCCGACAACTGCGTACACGAAATGGAGCGGCTGATTGCCACCGCGCGGGCGGAGAGTCGGCCGGCCTATATCCTCGTCGCCTCCGACTATGCCGTCACGCCCGTCACCGGTTCGGCGCCGACCCCTTATCCCAAGCCCTCAAGCGGCCCCGACCTGGCCAAGGCCGTTGCCGCGATCGCCGAGCGGATCGAGGCCGCCAGGTCGCTGGCCGTTCTCCCCGCCTACACGGTCTCGCGGTTCAAGCTCCAGGACAAGCTCCGCGCGCTCGTCGAAGTGCTGGGCTGCCCGTTCGCCGCGATGGCGATGGACAAGGGCGTCTTGTGCGAGACTCATCCGCAATTTGCGGGGATCTATGCAGGGGCCGCTTCGTCCCCCGCCGTCCTGAAGGCAGTCGAGGGTGCGGACCTGGTCATCGACGCCGGCGGCGTCAGCTTCAACGAGATCAACACGTCCGCCTACACGAGCCACATCGACCCCGGGAAACTGGTCACCATCGAGGTCGATCACGTCCGCATCGCGGATCGGATCTATAACCCCGTCCGCATGGGAGACGTTTTCGACGGACTGGCCACCGCGGTCAAGAAGAAGTTCGGGTACGCGGCGCCGCCGAGGGAAGTGCCGGCCAGGCCCGGCGGGAAGCCGGACGACCCAATCACCGCGGTGAACATGTATCCCCGGTTTCGCGACTTCCTGAAACCATTCGATCGGATCGTACTTGAAAGCGGAAGCCTGAATTCCGGGATCATCCCCCTTCCGCTCCCCAAGGGCGCGGAGGTCCAACTTCAACCTCTTTGGGGTTCGATCGGCTGGGCCACCGGGGCCACGCTGGGTATCGCGCTCGCCGACCCATCGCGACGGACCGTGCTCTTCACCGGGGAGGGTTCGCACCAGATGACCGCCGGCGACATTGGGACCATGGGACGCAACGGGCTGAAACCGGTCATCTTCGTCCTCAATAACGGGGGTTACATGGTCGAGCGGGCACTCGAGCTCAATCCGGATTGGGTCTACAACGACCTCGCCCCCTGGAACTATCACGCCCTGCCGGCCGCTCTGGGCTGTCGGGGCTGGTTCACGGCACGCGTCACGACGCTGGGTGAGCTCGACGCCGCGATGGCCCGGGCCGCCACGGGCGAATCGGCGAGCTACATCGAGGTCGTCGCCGGGAGATTGGACTTGCCGGCGGGGCTCGCCATGGCCCATCAGCGCCTCGACGCCCTGTATGGGAATGACTAAGTTGTCACCACCAGAAGTTCCTCGGAATTGTTTGGCGGGCGTAGGCCGTCTGTCCTGTCCGCGAAGTAGCGGTCGGCAAGAATGCCCGCCGACACGTGCGACTCGGCCCCCGGACCCCTTCGAGCTTGCCTCGAATGGTGAACGAGATGGCGGGCTACAGCCGCCCGCCTCGTGTGTACCAGACCCCTTCGAGCTTGCCTCGATGGTGAATCAGATCATCGGCGCCGAGCGTGGGCCGACGAATCTGCTACACTGACCCCGATGAGGTGTGGGGTCGAGATTGAGGTTCTTTTCGCAGTCGCCTGGGAATTGTCGCCTGGGGAATTCGTGAGTGGTTTTGGCTTCCAAGGAGTGGTCGCATGCAACCATTTGGCCACGGCCCGCAAGCGCCGATCGGCCAGGTCGAGATTCGTCGACAGTCGACGCGCTTGGCGTCGATCATCCGACGCCACGGCCGGGCGCCTTGCCTTCCTCGGCCACTCGCCCAGGCAAGTGATTTGCCTGCCCCGCCGTCGCGCTCGCGATGTCTCAAATCGCCGAAGTTGGACGGATGTCTTCCGTTGGCCTTGGGGTGTGCAAGCAGGGCACGAGCCGATCATGGGACGCTCCGATCGACACACGGGCATTTGGCAGCAAAAGCTCCCCACAAGCGCCACAGCGTGCGGTACAATCAACACTGTAGTTGCTCGTGCCTCAGTTTTTCCGTGGATGCCGATGACCCGTAAACCTTGGTCACGTGACGAAATCCTGGTCGCTTTCAACGTCTACTGCCGGACGCCATTCGGCCGGCTGCATGCGCGCAACCCAGAAATTGTGGAGCTCGCGACTCGGCTGGATCGGACCCCGGCGGCACTGGCGATGAAATGCTGCAATCTGGCGGGGCTCGACCCAGCACAGCGCGAGCGGGGCATCGTGGGCTTAGCTAAGGCATCGCGGTTCGACCGCGAAATTTGGGACGAGTTTCAACAACGCCCTGAGGAAATCGGTTTCGAGTCGGAGCAGGTTCTGGCAGGGTTGACAGATCGCCCGCCGCGCGCGGCGACGACTGTCGTCTGGGAAGATGCCGAAGGGCTGGACCGCGAGACGTTGACGCGTGTTCGTGTCAATCAGCACCTGTTCCGGGCGATGATCCTGGCAGGGTATGGGGGGGCGTGCGCCGTTTGCCGGCTGCCGGTGCCCGGCTTGCTTGTAGCGTCGCACATCGTACCGTGGTCGGCCGACCGCTCGTTGCGGATGAATCCACACAACGGGCTTTGCCTGTGCTCGCTTCACGATCGCGCTTTCGACTGCGGGATTTTGGCGATCGCCCGCGATTATTCGGTGGCGATCCATCCGCGTGCAAGTTCGTTGGCCGCAAACGAAGCGGCAGCGCGGTTTCTTTTCGCTTTCAGTGGTACTGCGATCCAACAGCCCGAGCGCTGGCCGCCCGATCCGCTGCTCTTGGAACGTCACGCCGAAATTGCCGACGCTCGTGTGACGTCGGCGCTCGGGGAGATGAGATAGCAACGACGACATTCGATCATCACTGCGATCTTCGACGTGGCAAAATCGAGGAGCTCCTCAAGGACGCTTTCAAAACATCCACTCCGGACCGTGATGCGCATTGTTGAGGATGAAGGCACTTGGGTAGAGGTCGGGACCGTTTTCTGGGTTGTCGACGGTATTAGGGAAGAACATGCTAGCGAATGGGGCGGCGCTGTATCCGACATACGCCCGCTTCTTGAATTTCATCAGAAGGGTGCAGATCATGCGATTGATGGCGGTGGAGGTTTGCTCTTCTGAATTCTCCACCAGCTCGAGAACGCTGGATTTGTCGACGGAGGCGATGTCCGCCTCATCGTCGATCACCAGCACAGCCGCATCGCCCGTCCGGTCGTTGAGCCAATTGCACAGGTGCTCAAGAATGGACTTGTTCTTCTTCACGTGGATCACGGTTGGGGTGGCGCCGAGCGGGTCGACGCCCAGCTCCTCGGCGACTGCCTTCCCAAAGTCGCCTTTCGGTTCGCTGCTCGTCAGCGTCATCACGTGGACATTCTGATAGTCCCCGTGCGGGAGGAGTCCGATACCGATGCCTTTGCCGTCGTTTTCATAAGAGAAGCTTTTCTCGAAATCGAAACCGAGGAATCCCACATCGACCCGATCCTGCGTTTGGGACCGTAGGCTATTGTGCATGCCTGCAAGGATGATGATCGCGGAGTATCCGGCGTCCGCGGCCTTGCAGATCAGCCCGTTGTAGTTCGAGGTCTTGCCCGACTGAACGTCACCGACGACCATCCCACGACGGTCCCAGGGACTCGGGCGGTGAGGGTTTTCAAGCCGCTCCAGGATCATGTCGGTGATTTCGTGCATCCTTGCGATGACTGCGGCCGGGATCCCAACCTGGTTCTGAAGATACCAACTGTAGCGATTCCAGAACTTCCAGTTGATATCTCCGCGGTGTGCGGGCAGCCACGCCTGATGGTCAGAATCGTTTTTCTTGTCCAGGATGGACGCCTCGCCCATTCGCACGTTGACAATCGCCTCAAGCTGCCTGACGAGCTCCTCTCGGTCCACCGTGGCGTTCATGACGCTCATCATCCCAACGACGGCCCCAGCCGCCTCGCGGAGTTCCGGCATCGTCGGCGCTCCCTTGCCGTGTTGCTGCAGGTAGAGAAGCGCATAGCTGACGGCGTTCTTCATCTCGTCGGTTTCTGGCATATCATTCTCCTATCCCTTGCTGCTCCTTGAAGGCCGCCAGGAATTCTGGGTAACGAAAAAAAGGTTCAGTGGCCGCTAGTTGATCGAACGCCGGGCTTGGCAACTGCCCAGCCTCGCAGAGGGCGGCGTGCAGAGAGCGAAACAGCTCAGGCAGTCCCGTCGGCATCTTCATCGCCGTTGGAACGCCCATCGCCTCTGGATTCTCCGACCCGTCGATAAGGATCAGCGGAACGGGGATCGTCTCCTCGACGACCCGGAGAAATTGCCCGACATCTTCCCTGATCCGATACACCCCGGCCTTTTTCAGCAACGAGGCAACTGCGGGATGCTCCCGGTTGATGCGGTAGAACACCTTGTTATGTTTGACCTTCTTTTGCCACAGAAAGACCTGCTGCGTAAGTTCCCGGGCGAGCGTGGCCCCACGATGGCGGTAGATAGTGCATGCAACAGCTCTGGTCTTTTTCGCGATTCGCTTCAGATCATCGCGTAATTCGTCCGGGGGCACCGCACGCGACTTTCTTACGTTTATGTCCCATGCAAAGTCAAGTTCATTGGGAAAATCAAGCTGAATCCGGGCCAGCTTGTTGTGTTCTTCCTTGATGAACCCGAGCTTGAGCCAGCTTCCGGCGACAAGCAGCCTGCGGTTTCGGTAAATATAGAAGCCCTGCTGGTCCGCCCACTTTCTCGGCCCAGCCCCCCGGCGGTGAGCGTCCGGTGTAATCTTGCTGACATGGGGCAAAACATATGGTCGCACGACAACGGGGTGCCCCTCGTACTCAAATGTCTCTGTGCCAAGCATCTGAGTGGCTTTTTCGCATCGCATGAATGGATCCCACGGCTCGACCGCAAGATCGCCGATCAAGATCTTGAGCCCTCCGGACACTTCCAGAAAGCGGTGGAAAACCATCGCCAAGTGTTCCGAGAGGTTTGGGACCGCTCTCCTGAGCCTGTCTGCAATCTCCTCGTCCCCGGCCTTGTGGCCGAGGCGGTCAAGCACCTCCCAGAGGACGACCGTGCCGCACTTCTGCGCCTCCAGCCCCTGACGGAACCGTTTTTCCAGGTGCGGTGTCTGCGCGGTACGGAGCAAGGCCCACTGTTCCGAGGCTTCGATGATGTCGATGTCCCAGCAGCGGACAAGAACCTTTCCGCCAACGGCACGGGTCAATACGGTCAACCGCCGGCATTGCGAGAGCGAGGCGGTCTTGAGGCCGAGACCGAAGCGGCCCAGGTCGTCGGGGTCTCGCGGGTCGGACGGGTTGATTCCACCGAACGTCATCGCCCGGATCAAAGTCGCCTCGTCCATCCCCGCGCCGTCGTCGGTGAGTGCGATCCAGGAAGCGCGGCCGTCTTCGCAGATAATGACACGGACAGTGCTTGCGCCAGCCGTGATGCTGTTGTCGATGACGTCGGCCACGGCGGTTTCGAGATCGTACCCAGAGGCGCGCATCGAACCGACGAGGGCTGGCGCACCCGGGGGAACGGTATCAAAGGCAGGTATGGGGAGCACGGCCCAGCATCGCTCTTCGTGTCAAGAATTGTTGCCGACGGGAGAGTCCTTCTTGAAGGGGATTCAGTCTACCCACGCCGGGAAACGTCCGCCAGTGGCGATGATGTCACGATTTCGTCGCGCCAAATGGGCTTTGTGCAGGGCACTCGAGCTGATCGAGCGCGTGTGGGCCGGCGACCTGCAGGCGGCGGAGTTGTTTCGTCGTCGTAAACCGGCCCTGCGCCGACGGGTGCGCGGTTGGCTGCGGATGCAAGATGCGCGATTGCGGCGGGTGTTCGACTCGATGGATATCTGCCAGTCGGTGCTGGCGAACTTCTTGGTCCGCACCGCCGCGGGCCAGTTCGACCTGGATTCGCCCGAGCAATTGTTGGGGCTCTTGTTTCGTATTGCCCACCGTATGCTCGTTTGCGAGGTCGCACGGCGACAGGCCCAGCGTCGCAACATCCGGTGCGACGGAGCTGCGGCGATCCGCTCCTCAATCGACAACAGGAGGGGGAAGACTAATAATGCGCCATATGGCGCATTAAGGGGAGTTGCGAGGTAGGCATGGGCTCACGCAAAGGCGCCAAGGCGCAAAGCACGATGAACTTTGGGGTTAGGAGATATCCTTTGGAGATCGGGTCATGGTAAGAGCGGCACGAAACTAGGGGCGACACGCAAAGCAAGTAGAACTTCTTCGCGACTTTGCGCCTTTGCGTGAGACTCTCGCTCGTGAAACGGCGGCGCTGGGGTGAGGGACCCGGCCCAGCGAGTGCGCGATCGATTCGTGGGGCAATCGCTTTGCCTTGCCAAGATCTCAGTGCGCGGAACAACCCTGGACCGCGTCCTCGCATTGTCGAGCGTTGCCGAAGTTGAATTGCCGCCGGTGCCCGTGCTGGACTCAATCCAGGTCGGCCGTGCCACTCGGCGCGATTTCCCGGCCCCTCCACCGCCGCCCACAAACGGTCCGCGGCTGTGGGTCATCGACTCCGGAATCACGGCGAATCATCCTTTCCTTGCGCCGTATGTCGGGCACGAAGAGGCAATTCTGACTGCGACGAACGACCCAGCGGACCAGCATGGTCACGGCACAATGGTCGCGGGGATCGCCGTCTTTGGAAGCGTGAAGCATTCGTTCGCCAGCGGGACGTTCGCCTCGAACGTAACCGTGTTCAGCGCACGAGTATTGAACGACGAGAATCAATTCGACGACGAGCGTCTATTTCTCACGCAAATGCGTCAGGCCATCGAGACGTTCAAGCGGCCACCCCACAATTGTCGGGTCTTCAATCTTTCGCTGGGAACATTTTCGCCGGCACTGTCGGTATCGGTTGCCTTGGCGTTCGACCCACCGGTTCGCCGCCGGCGGCACGAGTATTTGGGTGTCGAGATGACGTTCCAAATGTTTCGAGGCAAGACTCTCGACGAAGTGGTGCGTGCCTACAGAAAGCTGGACTCGGGCGTGGACGTCGAGGCCGCTTTCAAGGGATCTACTGTGATCAAGTTTAAACCTCCGACCACACCGCGGGGCGCGGGATTGAGCCGGAAGAAAAGCACGCTGCAAAAGGGTGTTTGGACGTTCAAACGGGAGAACAAAGACTTCGGCGACACGTATTGGTTGGTGGTACGCGCCGACCGGCGATGGGCTCCTGACGACGTGGAGGCACAGGATTTCGGCATCGCGGTCACAATGCGGGCCGATGAACCGCAGCTCTACACATTGATGCGAAACCGTATCCGATTGCGAGCTAGGGACCGTGGCTAGTCGAGCACGCAACGGACGATGCCGAGCGCTTGGCTGAGGTGCTCGATAACCTCCAAGCGGGAAAAACGACATCCAGCATCTCCCGAGAAAACAGGCAAAGCAGGCAACTCTCGGCATGCAATGGCCCGAGTTGGCATTGATCGCTGGAGCCTGGTGGCCAGTCGCCTGGCGGGTGATGGTGGCCGCTCAAGGGATCCGCTGAACATCGAAGGCGAATAAACGGTTTGGCCGACCAATGGCGGTGCAATGTTCGAGGATCATTTCGTTGGTCAACCGCTCAAACTGCTGCCGGACTTTCCGAAGCTCACGGTGCGAGGCGTCGAGGTCCCCGCGCCTTACCGCGCCGATCTCGACGCTGGAGACGATGCCGAGCAGACAGCCGCCCTGGAGGCGAGCAGGCTCCCGCCCAAGGAAGATTTTGCGCGGATGGTGCGCGAGGGCCTGATCAACGCCCGTGGCGAACTGACCAAACTCGTTGGCGGCGATGCCGAGCCGGAGGCAGGGGCACAGCGCCCAACCCTGAGCCGCGCCGCGAATTCAACCGGTGACGACGCGGCAGACTGATCAGCGGCTCATGTCCGCCCCACCGACGCGCGCTTGCGCCGGCCGCGGTTAGGAAGTGGGTGGTTTGCCGTGAAGCGGGTGACCACGGGTCCGCCTCATGAATGCGACAACGCTCCCGTAGAGGTCGCCCGAAAGGGCTTCAAGATCTTGTAGCCATGCTTCCCCGCCCAATCGATCCAGGCGACGGACATGGCGTCGATGTCGCCGCGATCACCCTCCGGCACCGGATCGACACCCGTGATGCAGTACAGCGCCCAGAACCAATGATCCGGTTCTCGTTCAAGCTGTTCAAAGATGAGTGGGATCGCGATCTCCCCCATGCCAATGATCTGCTGGTAGCAAGGGTGGATCGCCAGGTCCAGGGCCGAGGAGGAAGGGGTCTCGAAGGCCTTCCATTCGGCCGCCAGCCTCGCAAACCTCTCTTTCGCGACGGCGGCGGCGTTGACCATCATCGCCTGAAATGCTTCGCCACGATGCGACATTTCAGCCGATATTCGCTCGACTTCGCTTTCGAGCCTTTCGCACCTTTTTTCGAGATCGGGCAGTTCAAGCATCGTTATCTCGCATCTCGTAGCGCCCAAGGCGAGCCGCTTGCGGTGACATCGGACCAGATTCGTGCTGCCTTCGACGCAAATGAGTTCCTGGTCGGTCCGCGTGTAAGGTTGGCCGAGAGCGGCGGTATGTCCCTGCAGAGGCGTGAGCCGCGCGGGGCATTCGATTGGCGAAGCTCCGCCCGACGGGTACGCCAAGCACCATTTTGGAAAGCGAGGGACTGCGATGCCGACTGTACTTGATCCGCTCGTCGTGGGCGCGTGGCGTTTGCCGAACCGCGTGGTTCTGGCCCCGTTGACGCGGACCCGCGCGAGCGCCGGCCGCGTGCCGAACGTCATGATGGCCGAATACTACCGTCAGCGCGCCGGTGCCGGCTTGATGTTGACCGAAGCCACAAGTGTCACGCCGATGGGAGTCGGCTACCCGGACACCCCGGGCATCTGGTCACGCGAGCAAGTCGAAGGCTGGAAGTTGGTGACTCGCGCGGTGCATGAAGCGGGTGGCCGAGTCCTTTTGCAATTGTGGCACGTGGGCCGGGTGTCCGATCCATCGTACTTGGCCGGCGCATTGCCCGTCGCGCCCAGCGCCATCGCCCCGGCCGGCCATCCCAGCTTGCTGCAGCCGATCCGCCCGTTCGTCACGCCTCGGGCCCTGGAACGAAAAGAGATCCCCGGCGTCGTCGCGGCGTTCAAGCTGGGCGCCGAGAACGCCCAGCGCGCCGGCTTTGACGGTGTCGAGATACACGGTGCAAACGGCTATCTGCTGGATCAGTTCCTGCAAGACAGCACGAATCGGCGCACCGACGACTACGGCGGCTCGATCGAAAACCGCGCGCGGCTGATGCTGGAAGTTACGGACGCGGTCGCCTCGGTGTGGGGCGCCAGTCGCGTGGGCATGCATCTGGCGCCGCGCGGCGACGTGTACTCGATGGGTGACTCGAACGCGGCCGCGACGTTCGGCTACGTCGCCGAGCAGCTCGGCGAGCGCGGTATCGCGTTCATCGCAGCGCGCGAATCGGTCGGCGCCGGACGACTCGGCCCGGAACTGAAGCGCAAGTTCGGCGGCACCTACATTGAAAACGAAGGTTTTTCGTTTGAGACCGCAAACCAGGCGATAGCGGCCGGCGAGGCCGACGCGGTGGCATTCGGCAAGCTCTTCATCGCGAACCCGGATCTGCCGAAGCGCTTCGCGCTCGGGGCCCCGCTCAACGCGCCCGACCCGAGCACGTTCTACGGCTCGGGACCGCGCGGCTACACGGACTACAAGGCTCTGGACGGCGACGACGCGACCCCGGATGAGAAACACCTCTCCCATTTCCAGCCGGCGCCGAGATACCGCGTCACTTGAGCCAGCTCCAAGGTGAGACACTCCCGCTAGTCCTCACTTTCAATAAAGTGAATTCATACGCCTGTTAAAACCTCATTTCCTCGCGTCTGCCCCAATTCGTGTGATTCGTGTGATTCGTGGACAACTTGCTCCGTGAACGGCGCCGGCCTCCGCTTCCAAGGCGCGTCGCAGCAGGTGGTCCGCGGCGTGGCTTATGTTTGTCCACGAATCACACGAATGACACGAATAAGAAAACCGGCCGGTGGCGCCAGTGGTCGTCCGGGTCCGCCAGCTTGAGGCCGATCTCCTCTTCGAGCACATGCGGCGGCGGATCGACCTGGACATGCATGGCTCGCCACAAGCAAGGCCACGAAAGTACCCGGGCCACTCGATCGTCAAGTCGTCAGGCCGGTTTGCCGGCAGGGGCGGTGCTCTATAAGCCGTTCCGTCTCGACCAGTTGCTCGATACGGTGGAACTGGTCGTTCGCGACTCTGACCGATTGGACTGTCGTCGTAGGTTCGGCTTGACGCGGCCGCGCTTCGATCGACCGCGACGACCGCTGGACGACAGGCCGTGAATCGCAGGCGATTGTATCACTCGGCCCCCACGTCAATTTGCACCCGCGGCCTGATCCGGTCGCGGATTTCGTCGTAAATGCTGACGCCGAGCGGCTCGGCGACTTCCAGGGTAACGGCTAGCGCGTACGGCACTGCGTCGGTCAGTTTTCCGGCATCCTCACGGCAGCTCACTTGCACCGGCAGTGTACCTCCATCGTCGAACGCAAGCACTCGATTTCCCTCGAAGACGCGGTGCTGGACCGTGCCGCGGCTGGTGGCGTTGGCGTCGAGCCCGGCCGAGTGCGTTCCAAGGACCGACTCCGGCAGGTGAACCCAAAGGTCGGCCTGGCGGTAGTTTCGGTGGCGCAGATTGATGGGCGTAAACCAAGCCAGCGTGATCGTCAGCCGTCGCTGGACGCGCGACGCCAACAGTGCCGGCGGCAAGGGCACGTCATAGCGGTGGCCGCCATCGCTTGCAAGATGCCCCCAGCCAACCATCGTGACCCGTTCGTCGTTACAAAATAAAGCGCGATCGGACTGGACCTCGCCGTAGCCCAAGAACCTTGCCTTGAGGCTATCCATTGGGCGCCAAACGAGTTTCGGGTCGTTGCCGACGGATTGTCGCACTTGCTCCTCGAATACGCGCTCGATTTGGCGATCCATGCCGCCCCAATCCGCACCATGCACAAGTAGGCATTTGGCCAACACTCCGAGGTCGTCGTGCGTCAAGCGATCTGCCCCTGGTTGGTCGCGCTTCGCGTCTAGCTGCTCAAGAACCTGGGCCGCACAGCGGGATGCCAGAGCCGCCGCGTTGCTCGTGCCCCGACAGTGGATCGTGTTGTCGAGTTGCAGCGGCCGGCCGGCCGGCGCCGCCGTCAGGTGGCCGGGCGGGACGACTGCCTCAGCGACTTCGAAGCTGGCAGGATCGGCGGAGTTCGCATGGCGTTCCAAATAGTATTGACGCCCGCCCGGAAGCAAGACCTCCGGCTTGACCGCTCTGCGGAAGCCACTAGCGACGGTGGCAATTGGGCTGGGCAGCCTGGCACTGCGGAGCAAATCGACTCGCCGGTCTCCCGAAGGCGGTCGAGAAGCGTCGGCGTGCAGTGCTCCTACCGTGATACTGTTTACCGACTCCGCCGGCGAGAAGAGTCGCCGCGTAAACTGACTCGCGTGCATGGCTCGGAGCGTCTGGGAGATCATCTCCTTCTCGTCCAACAACTGCCAGGCGGCGCTGGTCACCTCCAAGGTAATCGGTTCCGACTGGTTGCCGGCGCTGACGACGAATAACAGTTTGTGCTTCCAGGCGAACCAGTCCAGTAACCGAGCCAACGGGCTGAGCTCACGGTCGAAGGGCTGAAAAGAGTTGCCGAAGGAGAGGTTGACGATACGAACTGTGGGAGCCACCGCGGCCTGTCCGCCGTCGCCCTCCACGATGCGACGCACGGCACGGTGCAGTAAATCGACCAGCAGGGAATCATCGGGCGTCGTTTCATGCACACGTCCCGCGAGGTCGCGCACTGGGACCAAGATCGGACGGACATAGACGGGCCTGGCCAGGGCTTCGCCCTCTTCGTGCAAGTCGCCGTGCAACAAGAGCGAGGCCATTGCAGTTCCATGCAATTGCTCGGCGGCCTGGTAACGCTCACCGTGCGAGTCGGGATCGTCAATCACCAGCCGTTGACGTAACGCCGCGTGTTGCTCCATTGGCAGACCGTCCAGGAGGGCCACCAGCGGGTCGCCGACGGGCGGGGGCTTGGCGGCGAAGCGTGCCCGCATGTCCAGCGGTGGTTCATCGCCCTCCTGGGCGCCGAAGCGGGCTTGGCCGAACGGGCGAAAGAACATCACCTCCTGGCAACGCAACAACTGCGTATAGTCCTGACCCACGATTCGGTCGACCATCTCGCGCACCAAGGGCGCCGACATCGCCACCAGCACGCCGTGGTAAAGGATGGACGGCACCGAGCACTGGCTTACGCACCGGCCGTCGGCTTCACGGACAAGCCGGGCAAGGCTCTCGTAAGCCCGCTCCCGCGCGGCGGCCTCTTGACGGCACCAGAGTTCGACTTCGAAGCGGATGTCGCCCGTGGCGTGGCTCAACAATTCTTCCAGGTATTGCCGCACACGCGTTGCGTCGATGCGGTCGGAAACGTCCCAACGTCGGATGTCGCGAAGGTTCGTGAACAGATCCTTGAACGGTCCGAATCCTCGTGCTGCTCGCTTGGAAGGGTTGCTACACCACGAATCCCAAAGGGCGATCAATCTGTCCATCGCTTGCTGGTTCGACATAACGGCATAGAGCCGGCAGGGGAGCAACCGTTGCGGGTCATCTTGATCGACGAAGTCGCCCATCCGCGCGAGATCGTCGAGGTCCAACTCTGCCATCCATTCCAGCCCGGGAATGCGTGCCGCCGCGTCGGCCAGGCCATCGACTTTGTCGCCCAGCGTTTCCAGGACGATGACCTCTTCAGGAGCCAAGCCCTGGACCGTCGGCTGAACCGCACGGAAGCTCTGCGCGATCTGCTGAAAGCGGGCGTCGAGCCGCTGTCGCTGTTGGGCCGCAGTCGGTTTAGCAACGTTTCCGCCGCCACCACCTCGATTGCGGCGTTCTCCAGGAACAGCCTCGGGAAAGAACAGCAGTGGTCGTTCGGGCATCGGACGATGGGCGCCGGGGCGTCATTTCTTCGGATTGAACCGGCTACGCCATTGGGCGAGTCGCTGGTTCACGATCCGCTTCGCGTCGGCCTCGGGTAGGGAAAGTACGTACTGGCGGGCAACGTCGGCAATGAACTCCTCGAGTTCGGCGTAACTCGTGCCGGCCAACTTCTCGGCCAGCGTGCGAGGCGAAAGCCCCCGGGAGAATTCCAGTCCCTTGGTGAAGCGCTCGAAATAAGCTTCGATCTGGGCCTTGGTCGGCGGGGGTAGTTCCAGGCGCAACTGAAACCGACGCCACGCGGCGCGGTCGAGGAGCTCGGGGTGATTCGTGGCCGTGACGACCACGACGTGCTGGGGGAGGTCGTCAATCTGCAACAAAAGCGAGCTGACCACCCGCTTGATCTCGCCCGTCTCGTGCTCGTCGCCGCGTTCCTTGCCGATGGTGTCGAACTCGTCGAAGAACAGCACGCATTGGCGAGTTCGCACGTAGTCGAACAACCTCCGCAGACGCGAGGCGGTCTCGCCCAGATAGCTGGCGATCAGCCCCTCGTAGCGGGCCACGATGAGCGGGAACGTCAACGCGTTGGCCAGAGCCTCGGCCAAGGAGGTCTTCCCATTGCCGGGCGAGCCGGCCAGGAGAATACGGTGCCGCGGCTGCAGCCCGTACGAGCGCAGCAGCTCTGACCGCTGGTGTTCGACGACCAGTTCGCGGCAGGCGGCGGCGACGTCCGCCGGCAAGATCAAATCGTCCAAAGCTCGTTTGGGGACCAACTCGAAGAACAACTCTTGCGGGCTGCCGTTGGTGAGCGTCCCGGAGCGGTGGAGGCCGGCGCCGTTGCGGCCCAGTTCATCGGCCAACCGTGACGCCAACACCTCATGCCGTTTGGACCGCTCTTCGGCGATCAGGGCCTCGACCGTCTTGCGAAATAACGCCTGATCGCCGGAGCTACCGGCCTTGACCAAGGCGATCAGCAAATCGGAGCGGGCCATATGGCGAACCGTGGCTCGAGGGCAAAAGAAACTCTCCGATAGGATAGCAGATTCTCATGGGGGACTCACGGTCAGTTGGGCCCGTCGCCGGTCTCGACCTGTAGGCGCCCACGACGATCTGTTCGTGGTCCATCCCCAGGCCCAGCACTACACCAAACGGCCCCTGCTGCGCGGGCCGGCGCGCCAAGTGCGACCGACAAGCCATAGGTGATCGCCTTGGCCAAGCGGTTCCGTGGATTCTTGCCTAGACTACACGCACGTACAGAGGAAATTCAGCCGTTGTGCCAATAGCATTGTGTGACGGTTGGCGCAAACGCCGTGGCGTGCGGCACGAGACGACCCTTGGGTAAGCAATCCAAAGCTGCAGAGCGTTCCACACTGGTTCTCCAGCTTGGCCGTTTGCTCGCGCCCATCTATGAGTTGACTGAACGATCTACGCCGCCAACGTCGGCGGATTACCGGATTGCCGCTGCGACGTTTCGACCCGATTTGGATCAATGGAATAACAACGGCGTCGGCCAGTTCGTGGTTGTGGGAGGCTACCGATTCGGACATGAGCTCAACGACATCGTTCGCGAGATGTACCAATTGGCTGAAGTTCTTCCCGTACTTGCACGGCAGGGAGGAGATCTTGCAGGAAGGCAAGCGTCGCTCAAGGACAAATTGCGGAAATGTCAAGAGGTGACGCTGGAGGCGATTGATCGCGTGCCGATCGAGTGGGAATCCCGCCTTTTTGAGGCTCGGACACCGTTCACGGTCTACATGCACGTCCGCGATGCGATAAGCACCGCGAAAATGCGGATTCATTATTTCGACCGCTACCTTGCGACGGACTTCTTCCATTTGTACATGCGGGATCTATCTCGCTCGCTCGAAATCCGTCTGGTAACGACGCAAGGCAACCCAGATTACGGGGTGGCAAACGTCGGGGCGGTTTCTGTCCTAGCTGCCGCCGAATTCGGCAACTACCAATTGATCCAGTGTCACCATGCCGATCTTCACGACCGGAATATTCGAGTTGATGATCAAGTCTTCTTTCCGGTTCATCCGGAATCTGCGTACCAACTGGGGTGACGGACGGAGTACCGGTGGCCTCTTCTCTGGACCGCCTGCCACGGTAAGAT
>Ga0307373_10005592_pt1 | contig 20484 bp, 23 predicted proteins | sample OX2MG_FD_202534 | JGI IMG/M metagenome (GOLD analysis project Ga0307373, IMG submission 202534) | Soil microbial communities from Risofladan, Vaasa, Finland - OX-2 | ecosystem: Environmental > Terrestrial > Soil > Coastal area > Acid sulfate soil | place: Finland: Risofladan, Vaasa | collected...
GCTTCCGCATTCCGCGCGAGTGGGTCGTGCCATCGCTACTGCTGGTGGGCGCGCTGGCGGCGTTCATGACCACGGAGCCCTGGATCACGCTCTTGATCATTGGCGCGCTCTATATCGGCTCGATCCCGATCAGCATCCGGGCCTATGGCCGATTGCGCCGTGCTGCTGAGGAGCTTCGCGCCCCCCGCCTGAGCCAGCCCTGAGCCGATCAAGCGGCTGTGATCATCGGCCGACGCGGCAACGTGCTAGAAGCGGCAGCAGTTTGATGCAGCAGGAAGGCATGCCATGCGCGTCGCAATTGCGATCGTGGCGGCGCTGTTCGGGCTCGGCGTCGCCGCTTCGACCCTGATGGTCCACGCCCAGGCCACGCGAACGCCGCTGGTCCGCGTCCGCGGCACGATCGAGGCGTTCGCCGACCACGCGCTGACGGTCAAGACGCCGGCCGGCGCGCTCGTCTCGGTCGCCCTGGCACCCAATTTTGCCGTCCACACCGTGGTGCGGAAGCGCCTGGCAGATATCCGTGAGGGCGACTTCGTTGCCTCGACCTCGGTTCGCGGCAAAGACGGCAATCTTCACGCCGTTGAAGTGCATATTTTCATGCCGGCGCAGCGCGACGTCGTTCCCGAGGGCCAATTTCCCTGGGATCTCGAACCCAATAGCCTGATGACGAACGCCATCGTCACCGGTGTCGCCCGGGTCAAAGCTGGCCACGTCCTGACCGTGACCTACAAGGGCCACAGCACCGACGTCGAGGTCGACCGCGGCACGCCGATCGTCGGTTATGCGCCTGGCGACCCACGCATGTTGAAGCGTGGACGCTGGGTTTTCATCCTGGCGGCCAAACAACCCGATGGCACCCTGACGGCGACGAACGTCACCGTGGAAAGCAAGGGCGTCAAGCCGCCGATGTAGCCGCCAGCTACGACCAAATGCGCGTTGACACGGAGGTTCGCGAAACGGTCTGATCCCGGCCGAGGGATTGGATGACTGCGCGCGCACCCGTGATCGTCGTCGGCGGAGGCCCCGCCGGACTCGCCGTCGCGGTTGGGCTCGCGCTCCAGGATGCCGCAGTCATCGTCTTCGAAGCCGAGCCGCGCCTGCCGCGCGACCTGCGCGCCGGCAGCTTCCATCCGCCGACGCTCGAAATGCTCGACACGATCGGCGTCGGCCAGGATTTCCTGGCGCAAGGATATCGCGTGCCGCGCTGGCAGATCCGCGGCCGCCGCGAAGGCGTGATCGTGGAATGGGACTTGTCGCTGATCGCCGATCTGACGCCCTATCCATTCCGCTTTCATTGCGAGCAATACAAACTCACGCCGCTGCTGTTGCGGCGGTTCGAGGCGCTGGGCGGCGCGGTCCGCTGGCAGCATCGCTTCCTCGACGCCACCCAGGATGCCGACGGCGTCACGGCGCGCTTCGAGACGCCCGGCGGCATCGAGACCGTGCGCGGCAGCTACCTGGTCGGCGCGGATGGCGGCCGCAGCGCCGTGCGCCGGACCATGGATGTCGCCTTCGAGGGCTTCACCTGGCCGGAACGCTTCCTGGTCGTCGGCATCGACCGCGACCTCGCGCCCGACGGCTTCACGATGAACGCCTATGTTTCGGACCCGATCGACTGGTCGGCGATCTTCAAGATGCCGCACGATGGTCCGCCGGGACTGTGGCGCGTACTGTTCCCGACGGATGCCGCGGTGCCGGAAGAACAGGTGTTCGATGCCGGCTTCGTCGAGCGCTCGCTGCAAAATTTCCTGCCGTGGGACCGGCCCTACGGTGTCGCCCACCGATCGACCTATCGCGTGCATCAGCGGGTCGCGAGCGAGTTCCGCCGCGGCCGGATGCTGCTGGTGGGTGACGCCGCGCACGTCAACAACCCGCTTGGCGCCTTCGGCCTGAACGGCGCGCTCCACGGCGCCTTCAACCTGGTCGAGAAGCTCGGCCCGGTCTGGCGCGGCGAAGTACCCGAAAGCTGGCTCGACCGCTATGTGCGGCAGCGGCGCGCGGCCAACCTCGAATTCGTCCAGGCGCAGTCGATCCGCAATAAGGAACTGCTGCAGGAGCGCGATGCAGCGGCGCGGGCGCAGCGACTCGACGAGTTGCGCCGCATCGCCGCTGACTCGGTCAAGCAGAAGGAGTACCTGGTGAGGAGCTCGATGATCTGGAGCGTGCGCCGCGCGGCAGAGGTCGAATGACCGCAGCCGGGACCGATGCGCGACGCTACGGTCGGACAGCACGCTATGTCGTACTGCTGATCCTCGCCTGGATGGCTGTGCTGACGGCGCGGCTCTACCCGCAATTCGAGACGGCAGTGCGCGTCGGTGGACGGGCCACGACGGTTGAAGACTATATCGCCGACCAGTGCGGTACCCGCCTGGGTCCGGCGGCTGAAACCTGCCTTGCTGCCGCACGCCGCAAAGCCGGCATTCAATTGCGGCAAGAGCAGGCCAGATCCGTGCTCATCGTCGTCGCACCGGCCATGCTATATTTACTTTGCCTGCCGCTTGCCCATGTAGCAGCGGCTCGCTGGCTGCGAGCGGCGAAGCAACGGAAGAACGCGTCATGAATCGATCGCACATCGCACTCGCCACCCTGACGCTGACCTTGCTGACCGCCGTTCCAGCGTTTGCCCAGTCCAAGGGCGAGAGCGAAAGCGTCTGGGCCGCCGTCGACCGGTGCGCGCGCGAAGCGTCGCGCTTGTTCCCGGATTATACGCCGCAAGGCAACGCCGCGCGCGAAAACTACCGCCGTGCCTGCTTGCGGGCCCATAACCTGCCGGCCCCCAACGGGCAGGCGACCACATCGAATTGAGTCGCGCGATCTACGCGACCTGACGCAGCGCCACCGCCACGCGGCGGATTTCGGCGTCCACGTCAATCGCCGCCCATGACGCGATCTCGAGCCGACGGTCTTCGAGCACATGCACCTTGCCGCGGCGACGCCGCCGGAAATTCATCACCGCCGCGTCGCGCTCGGCGAGTAGGCGGACGATCGTCGGCCGGAACAGCCCCACCATCGCCGTGATCCAGCGATCAAGCGGGGTCGGCGCGTCGGCGCCGATGGCGAAGCGATCAAGCGACGCCGCAACGTCCGCGGCGGCATACCATGTCTCGCCGGTAACCCAGCGATTGGTGGTGAAGAGGCGCAGTGGCCGGCCGGCGCGGTCCATCGCAATCGCAACGAGGTGAACCCACGCCTCGTCAGGCTCGCCGGCGGGCGCGGGCGCCGAGGGCGCCGCGTGCGTCGGCGCCGCCGGATGGCCGGCGATCGCGAGCTCGGGCATGACCAGCGGCCGGGCACCGGCTTTGAGGCCGTGGGCGCGCAGGAAGGCGTGGAAATGGCCGTGTTCGCCGGGATGCGCGGCCGCGCGCGAGTCGCGTGGATGCGCATGATAGAAATATTGCGCGTGGCTCGCCGGATCGTAGACGTCGCCGGCCGGATAGTGCCGCCAATGGAATACGCGCGGTTCGCCGCCAAGCGCGGCCGAGACGACGGTGTGGCCGTCGCGGACCAGGGCGTCGCGCCAGTGCACGATCTCTCGCCCGCAACCGGCCTGAAGCTCGAGCGCGATGCGATCGCGACGCGCCGGTGCCGACGCGGTCAAGGCTGCTTCGTGGCAGACCGTGGCAGCGCGCCGGCGATCCAGGACGGCACGTCACCCAGCGCTCGATGCGTCGCGGCATCGAACGCTTCGGCGGCGGCGGAAACCGTGTTCTGGGTGGCCGGCACCGTCGCCGAGAAGCGCCGTTGCGCAAGGATGTCGCCGTCCGGCATGCGCAGCAGCTGGAGGTCGATCGCGACCCGGATCTGCGGCGGCGTGCCGGCATGATAGTCGGCCTCGAAATGCCGCAGCGTGCCGAGCACCAGGTAATCGGCGTGGAACGCGAGCGAGCGTTGAGCGACTCGCGCAAAACGGTCGGAGCGCCGTAGCGTGTCGAGCAGCAGGCTCTGGACAAGCGTCGGCGCACGGTCCGTCCACTCGGCATTGGCGTAATATTCGACGCGCGTCAGGCTGGGCGCGAGCGCAATCCGAGTCGTGTCGAGCGCGCCTGATGCCGCGATTTCGCCGACCAGCAGCTGCGCCGTGACTCGTGTCCCAGACGCCGGCACGTCCGTCGCCGGCGAGAGCCGATAGAGGTCGGGCGGCGCCGGCGGGGTCGGCAGCAGCGCCCCGCCGCAGCCGGCGACTGCCAGAGCCAGGACCAGGATTGCCGCGCGTCGCATCGCTTTCATCGCGGAGTATAGCCCTGCACGCGGTTGCCGTAGATCACTTGCGACGGATCGCGTTGGAACGAGTCGACCAAGCGTGTCAGCTCGGCGACCAGCACGCGCGAATCGGCCAGCAGCTGTTGCAGCTCCGGCAGGCCTCGGCTAGTGAATTCGTTCACCGGCTTCCGGCTCTGGCGCGCCATGCTGTCCAGGTTGTTGGCAGCCTGATCGAGATGCCGGACCGCCGCCGACAGCCCGCCCAGGGACGCATCGATGTCGTGCGAATGCGCGGCGAGCACGGCGCTGACCTGACGCAAATTCGTCAGCGTTTCGGCGAGCGCCGCGCGGTTGCCGGCGCTGGCGACGTCATTCATCTGGTCGGCGAGCGTCGACAGCTTCTGGATGAGAACCGGCATGCCGTTGAACAGCTCCGTCAGCTGCGACGAGCGCGACTGGATGACCGGATAAGGCTGGCCGTTTTCGGCGACGAGCGCCGGCGCGCTACCGCTCGCGCCGGAGATTTCGACATAGGCCGTGCCGGTCAGGCCTTTGACCTGCAGTTCCGCGACCGCGTCGCGCCGGATGACGATGTCGTGGTTGATGTCGACCGTGACGCGAACCTCGGTCGGCCGCTGCGGCTCGAGTTGGATCGCGGAGACGCGGCCGACCAGAACGCCGTTGTAGCGCACGTCGGAGCCGTTATCGAGCCCCGACACCGAGCCTTGAAAATAGATGTCGTAATGCGTCGCACTGACCTTGAACGGCGCCTGGACAAACCACAGCAGCGCGACCGCGAGCCCCGCGAGAAGGACGAGGACGAAGCCGCCGACAAGAACGTATTCGGCCCGCGTTTCCATGGCGCTATCCGCTCGCGGCTTCGACGATCTGCGCGGCGCGTCCGCGGGGTCCACGGAAATACGCTTGAATCCACGGATGCGGATCGCGGACCAGCTCGGCCAGCGTGCCGATGACGAGGTGACCGTCGACGATCACCGCGATGCGATCGCAGATCGCGACCAAGCTGTCGAGATCGTGTGTCACCATGAAAACCGTCAGGCCGAGGCCTTCCTTGAGATCGCGCACGAGGCCGTCGAATTCGGAGGCGGCGATCGGATCGAGGCCGGCCGTGGGCTCGTCAAGGAACAGCAATTTCGGATCGAGCGCGAGCGCGCGGGCCAGCCCGGCGCGTTTGCGCATGCCGCCCGAAAGCGCGGCGGGAAACTTCTCCGCGGTGTCGGACGGCAGTCCGACAAGCGCGATCTTGAGCGCGGCAATCTCACGCATGAGCATCGGCGAGAGATCGAGCCGCTCGCGCAACGGCACCATGATGTTTTCGGTGACCGTGAGCGAGCTGAACAGCGCGCCGTCCTGGAACAGCACGCCCCATCGCATCCCCAGACGCCGCAGATCGGTCTGTCCAGGCCGCCCGATATCCTCGCCGAAGACCTCGATCGTGCCTGCCGCTGGCGGCACCAGCCCGACAATCGTGCGCAGCAGCACCGACTTGCCCGAGCCCGAAGCGCCGACCACGCCCAGCACTTCGCCGGCACGGAGATCGAACGTCGCATCGCGCAGCAGCACGCGGCCGTCGATCCGGGTCGCCAGGCCGCGCACGTGCACGACCGGCGCCGCGGCGGCGTCAGATGCGGAGCTCGTTGAAGAAGATCGAGAAGAGCGCATCGAACACAATGACCAGGAAAATAGCTTGGACCACGGATTGCGTCGTATGCCGGCCGACGCTCTCGGCGCTGCGGGTCACCCGCAGACCCTCGTTGCAGCCGATCAGCGCAATGCAGGCGGCGAAGAACGGCGCCTTTATGATACCGAGAAATACGCTCCACAGCGACACCGCTCCGCGCAGCTGATCGAGGAACGTCGTCAGCGGGATATCGAGCGACATCCGGCATATGACCGCGCCACCGGCCAAGCCGGTGAAATCGGCCCAAAAGGTCAGGAACGGCAGGGTCAGGATCAATCCGAGAACACGCGGCACGACCAGCAATTCGATCGGATCGAGGCCGAGCGTCCGCATGGCGTCGATCTCCTCGTTGACGATCATGGCGCCGATCTCGGCGGTGAAGGCGCTGCCGGAGCGCCCGGCGATGATGATGGCGGCGAGCAGGCCGCCCAATTCGCGCAGGAAGGCCACGGCGAGGAGGTTGACGGTGAAGATCTCAGCGCCGTAGGGCTTCAGCTGCTGGGCGCCGATGTAAGTCATGACGATGCCGACCAGGAACGACAGCAATCCGACGATACCGAGGGCCGAGACGCCGGCCCGATCCATCTGCGCGACCATCGGCGTGAAGCGCAGCCGCCGCGGGTGCGCCGCAGTGCGCAGCAGCGTGGCCGCGACTTCGCCGAAGAAGCCGAGCAAGGCACGGGCCAGGCTCAGCAGCTCGACGGTGCGGAAGCCGACATGCGCGAGCAGCACGAACGGGCCGAAGCCGCGGCGCGGCGCGCTGACCGGAACGGACTGGCGCTTTTCGACCTGGCTCAACAGCGGCGCCAACTCGGCTCCGGCGCGGTCCAGCGTCACCACGGCGCCCTCGGCCTCGAGGGATCGCTTCAGCCGGAACAGCAGCCATGCGCCGGTCGTATCCATCGCCTCGACGCCATCCAGATCGATGCGAATGCGACGCGCCGGACCACGCCGGATTTCGGCCAGCCGCCGATCGAGCGCTTGGGCATCGGCGACCACCCAGCGGCCGCGCGGCCGCAGCACGAGGGCGTCGCCATCACGAGTCTGCTCGATGGATTGATCCATCCCGTGTTCCCGCCCGGCCGGTGGACAGTTTAGCGCAATACGGCGCTTTCGCACCCCAAAGCCCGCGGTCTAGATTGGGCCGCAATTTCCATCGAGGCCGAGGCAATGGACCTGAAGCAGCACATCCGAAGCGTGCCGGATTTTCCCAAGAAAGGAATTCTTTTCTACGACATTTCGACGCTCCTGGCGCATGCCAAGGCGTGGCAGGCGACCGTCGACCGGCTGGAAAAAGCGCTGATGCCGCACCGGCCGCAGCTTCTGGTCGGCATCGAGTCGCGCGGCTTTCTGGTCGCCGCGCCGCTCGCGCTGGCGCTCGGCATCGGCTTCGTCATGGTGCGCAAACGCGGCAAGCTGCCGGGCGCGACCATCCCTTATACTTACGCGCTCGAATACGGCACAGACACCATCGAGATTCAGGCCGATGCGATCGCGTCTGGAACACGCGTCGCGGTGCTCGACGACCTGCTTGCGACGGGCGGCACGCTGGAAGCGGCGATCAATCTCTGCCGCAAAGTCGGTGGCGACGTCGTCGCCGCCGCTTGCATCATCGAGCTCAATTTCCTCGGTGGGCGGAAGCGCCTCGACGTACCGTTCGACTCGATCGTCGCTTACGATTCCTGACGGCGGTAGCCCGCAACATTCAACGGTCGGCCTCCGCCTCGGCGTCGTGGAAGTGCGCGTAGTCGACGGTGAGGCGCCCCTCCGGGGTGCGACCAATGATATCGACAAGGCGCCAGCCCCAACGGATGTCCAGCGCGCGGTAGCTCTTCCGAGCATAGATCGTCTGCGCAAAGCTTTCGTCAAGACCGCTGATGCTGACGACGATTTCCGCCTCCTGCGCCTGCAGGGTATCGGCATCCGCGCCGAGCAGCGGGCTCGATTCGTCGATCGGATGCATCACCGTCCAGGTCAACACAAACGTCGGATTGTGACGGCGCGTCACCGCCAGGTCGTAGAAGCGGCGCATCACCTGGCCCTCGGCGGTCAGCTCGTTACGCACGAACATGACGTTGACCGACGCCTCGAGAATACGGTTGCGGCGCTGGTTCGCGGCCCGGAACATCAGCGTCGGCACGCCGTCGTAGCGATTGACGACCGCGACGTCGCTGAACATGACGCGTGCCGTCGGCCGCGAGAAGCGCGCGAACATCAGGCCAGTGGCGAGGGCGAACCCGGTCATGCCAAGCAACACTTCGACCGCCACCAGGATATTGGCGTAGAGCGTCGCCGGATGCATGTCGCCATAGCCGATGGTCGCCATGGTCTGGACGCTGAAGAAGAAGGCGTCGGCGAACGAATGCTGCTGGGCATTGGCGACGCTGCCGTCCTGCAGGAGATAGAGCAGGCCGAAGACGACATTGAACAGGCCGTAGGCAACGGCCAACAGCGCAAAGAAGCCTGGCCATGGGATCGTCAGCAGCGAGTGGTAGACATCGAGCCGCGAGCCGCCACGATCGCGCGCCGCGCGCATCGCCGCGCCGCTGCGCAGCACAGGAAACTTGATCATTGGCGCCTCGCGAGAGGCGGAAAGCGGATGTTTCGTGCGCTTGCGGCCGTCGCTCATTGCGCCGGCGGTGTCTGCTGCGCGTTGTTGAACCGAATCTGGTCCGGCGTAAGCTGGAATCCGGCGACGACGCCGTAATTGCTGCCCTCCGCCGGATGCTTCAGCGGCAAATGAATCGTGATCTTGTCGTCCGTCGCCTGAAACGACTCGCCCCCGGCGAAGTGCACCGGCAGGACGAAACGGGCCTCGTTCCATATTGTGCTTTGACTGTCGACCACCGCGACGAAGTAGTTGAACTGCGTGTTCTGCAGCTGCGGCGAGCCGCGCACGATCGAGAACGCCACGTCGACATCGACGCGAACGCCGCCACTCTCCTCGCTGCAGTTGGTTTTGACGGCCAGAATCCTGGCGGCGGCGACGACATCGTTGCGCGTACGGCCCGGGCCGGGTCCGAATTGCGGCGCGACGTCGAGTCCAGGTGTCGCCGTGCCGCCCGGACAGGTGGCCGTTTCGCCGCTGGTCTTGCCGAAGCAGCCCGCGAGCATAATCGGCAGCGCCAATGCCGCAACGAGCGTCAATTGACGATTCACCCGCCCCGCCGAGTCCGGTCTCTTCATCTCCCTTTCCTTAAGGGTTCCGCCTGTATTAACGTGCCGAAAAATGGCGGGCGAAAAATTCGGCTCGCACTCTATTCGACGATCAGGGGCCACACAAGCGCCCGGACGTCGCGAGTCATATTCCATATGGCAGTCTACACCGACGTTCCCGACGAGGAGCTCAGGGCTTTCATCGCCGAGTACGCGATCGGCGAAGTGGTTTCGTGCAAAGGAATCGCCGAAGGCGTCGAGAACTCGAATTACCTGCTGCGCGCCGAGACCGGCACCTACATCCTGACGCTCTACGAAAAGCGCGTCGCGCCCGCCGATCTGCCGTTCTTTCTCGCGTTGATGGAGCACCTGGCAAAGCAGGGCATCCCCTGCCCGACGCCGATCCACGGTCGCGACGGCGGCGCGTTGCGCAAGCTGTGCAGCCGGCCCGCGGCGATCGTCACGTTCCTCGACGGCATGTGGCCGCGGCGCATCCATCCCTATCACTGCGCCGGTTTGGGCAGCGCGCTGGCGCGACTCCACCATGCCGGCGCGACTTTCCGGCAGAGCCGCGCCAACAACTTGTCGCTCAACGGATGGGAGCGGCTCTACGGCGCCTGCGCGGCGCGCGCCGATGAAATCAAGGTCGGCCTGGCCGAGGAGCTGCGGCTGGAGCTTGCGGAACTACGCCAGCTATGGCCGCATGACCTGCCGCGCGGCATCATTCATGCCGATCTCTTTCCCGACAATGTGTTCTTCCGCGGCGAAGCGGTGTCGGGCCTGATCGATTTCTATTTTGCCTGCACAGACTTCTTCGCCTATGACCTGGCGGTCTGCCTCAACGCTTGGTGCTTCGAGAGCGACGGCAGCTTCAACGTCACCAAGGCGAAGCTGATGCTGGCGAAATATCGGGCGACGCGGCCGCTAACCAAGGACGAAATCGACGCCTTGCCGCTGCTCGCGCGCGGCAGCGCGATCCGCTTCCTGTTGACGCGACTCTATGACTGGCTGCATCAGGCGCCGGGCGCCTTCGTGCGACCAAAGGATCCGCTCGAGTACCTGCGGAAGCTGCGTTTCCACCGCGACGTCTCGAGCCCGGCGGCCTACGGATTCGATTCGTGACCGGCAACGTCGTCGAGATCTTCACCGATGGCGCCTGCAGCGGCAATCCCGGTCCCGGCGGTTGGGGCGCGCTGCTGCGCTATGACGGCCACGAAAAGGAGCTCTCCGGCTTCGAGCCCGCGACGACCAACAACCGCATGGAGCTGATGGCGGCGATCGCGGCGCTCGAGCAGATGAAGCGCGGCGTGACGGCGATCATCCACACGGACAGCCGCTATCTCCATGACGGCATCACGCTATGGCTGCCGCGGTGGAAAGCACGCGGCTGGAAGACCGCCGACAAGAAGCCGGTGAAGAACGCCGATCTGTGGCGCCGGCTTGAGACTGCGCTCGAGGGCCATCGCGTCGCCTGGCAGTGGGTGCGCGGCCATACCGGCCATCCCGAGAACGAGCGCGCCGACGCGCTGGCGCGCGCGGCAATCGCCGACGCGCGCCGCGCGGCCGATGGCCCGAACTAGATGGCCTTTAGGACGGCGTCGGCGCTCGACACCTCGAACGCGCCCGGCGCCTCGACGTTGAGCGCGCGGACGACACCATTGTCGACCACCATAGCGTAGCGCTGCGATCGCTTGCCGAGGCCGCGATCCGTCAGATCGAGCTCGAGCCCGACCGCCTTGGTGAAGTCGCCGCTGCCGTCGGCCAGCATCAGCACCTTGTCGCCGACCTTCTGGTCCTTGCCCCACGCACCCATGACGAATGCGTCGTTGACCGAGAGGCAGGCGATGGTGTCGACGCCCTTGCCCTTCAGCGCCGTATATTTCTCGACGAAGCCCGGCAGATGCTTGGCCGAGCAGGTCGGGGTGAAGGCGCCGGGCAGCGCGAACAGCACCACTTTCTTGCCCTTGAAGACGTCGTCGCTGGTGATGGGTTTCGGTCCATCCGCGGTCATGGTCATCAGCTTGACCGACGGAATTTTGTCGCCAACCTTGATGGTCATCGCCTCTCCTGTCGTTGAACTTGGGCCGTTTCGGGGGCCGAAAGATAGACCGGGCTGGGCGGAAAATCATCCACCCCGAGCGGGGTTCGATGCGGCAGCGGGCGCTGGTACGCCTGCCGCCTGCGCCAAGCCACCGAGCACCATGCCGGGGGTCAAAATCTCAGGCAGAACGACGCCCTGCGGTGCGCGCGGGCCATAGACCACGTTGAACGGGATGCCGTAGCGGCCGAATTCGCGCAGGTAGCGCGCGATGGCCGGGTTGGGCCGCGTCCAGTCGGCGCGCATGGCGACGACGCCCGGCGCCGCGAGACGCTGGCGCACGGAGGCAGGCGCCAACGCCAGGCTCGCATTGACCTTGCAGGTGAGGCACCAGTCGGCCGTGACATCGACAAAGACGGTGTGGCCTTGCGCGACCAGCGTGGCGATCCGGCTCTCGTCGAAGGGGCGCCAGAACCCATCGACCGCCGTGGATGGCGACGGCGGCGCCGCGAAGCTTGGCGCGACGAGGGCTGCCGCGATCAAGCCGACGACCGCCGCGCGGCGCAGCGCCATCGGCCGCACCAGAGCGATCGCAAGCACCGCCAGCACCAACAGCGCCCCGCACGCGATGGCGATTGCCATGCTGCTTTCGGCAGCAAGCACCCAGAGCAACCAGAGTGCCGTCGCGCCGAGCGCCACGCCGAGAACGCGCTTGAGCTCAAGCATCCAGGCGCCGGGCCGCGGCAGCCAGAGCGCGACCGACGGCACGGCCGCGACCGCGAGATAGGGCAGCGCCAAGCCAATTCCCATGGCGGCGAAGACCGCGAGAGCTTCGATCGGCGCCGACAGCAGCGCAAAGCCAAGCGCCGTTCCGACCAGTGGCGCGGTGCACGGCGTCGCCAACAGCGTCGCCAACACGCCGGCGAAGAAGCTGCCGAGATGCGCCCGTCCCTCGCCCAGCGCGGTCAGCGCCGCGGGCAGCGGAACTTCGAACAGGCCCCATAGATTGGCGGCAAATAGCGCCAGGATCGCGGCCACGAGCACAAGGAACACCGGCTGCTGGAACTGCAATCCCCAACCGACGGCGAGGCCGGCGGCGCGAAAGCCGATGGCAATCGCCGCCAGGGCGAGAAAGGAAACCACAATACCCGCTGCGCTCGCCAAGAAGCCGACTCGTACGGCGCCGCGACCGCGCGCGGCGTGGCCGACGGTGCCGAGCACCTTGAGCGCGAGCACAGGCAGCACGCAGGGCATGAAATTGAGGATGAAGCCGCCGGCAAGTGCGATAGCAAGCATCGGTAGCAGCCGCGCCCAGTTCACCGCCGGCGGCGGCGCGAGCGTCGGCGTGATCGTGCCGGTCATCGCCCGCTGGCCATCCGTCAGCGTGATGGTGAGCGGCCGACCGACCAGTTTGACGAAGGCGCCAGTTCCGCCGCCGGCGAGCGGCAGGCGCAGCACGCTCTCGCCCGGCGGTGCGTCCGGCACGAGACGCGGCGCACCGAAGGCGACGCTGACCGCGCCTTCGACAAACGCGTCGGGCGAAGCGAGTGGTGGCGACGCGGCGACGTGCAGCAATAGCGCCGGTCGCGACCCGCCGTCGATCGCCGCGCCTTCGAGCTTGAGCCCGACCTTGCTGCCGTCGCCAGGAATCTGTGCCGCGAACTGATCGATCAGCGCGGCATAGCCGATCCCGTCGGGCGGCGGCGCACCTGCCGGCAGCGCGAGGTGCAGCACGGTCTGATAGGGAACGCAGATGTCGCTGCAGGTGAGATAGTCGAGATGCAGCGTGAGATCGAGCGGCTTGGCCGGATCGGCGACCCGCGCCGCGATCGGCAGCACGACGGCGTCGGTATAGCCCATGGTCTCGAGGCCGGAAACGGAGAAGCGCTGCGGCGCCGGCCACGCCACGTCGGCATGCGCAAGATTCGCCGAGCCCGTCCAGTCGAGGTGCGGCGGATAGCCGGCATCACCAGGCGAGCGCCAATAGATGTGCCAATGCGGCGCCATGCGGAACTCCAGACCGAGCGTCTGGGTTTCCTGTCCAGCGAGCGCGGGGCGCGCGGCAATGAGGCGCACTTCGCCTTGGTCGGTCGTGAACCACGGCGACGACGCGGTCGCGGCCCGTGCCGGCGCGGCAAAAACGGTCGCGAGCAGCATCGCGGCCGCGACGACGTGCCACGGATGCCGGCGCGCCTTGCAAGCGCGTGGCGGCGGGATTATTTGAGGAACCCGGAGGTCTTCGTGACATCGCTCGCCGGTCATCTTCTCGTCGCCATGCCGCAAATGCAGGACCCGCGTTTCGCCCGTTCGGTCGTCTATCTTTGCGCCCACAACGAGGATGGCGCGATGGGACTGGTGGTCAACCGGCTTCTCGACGACGTCACCTGGCTGGCGCTGATGAAGCAGCTCGGCATCGAAACCGCCGCAACAACGGGCGACGACCGGCACATCCATTTCGGCGGCCCGGTCGAGGCTGGCCGCGGCTTCGTCCTGCACTCGGCCGATTACGTCGAGGACGGTACCCTGGTGGTGGGCGGCAACGTCGCGCTCACCGCGACGCTCGAGATCCTGCGCGCGATCGGCCGTGGTGCCGGCCCGAAGCTCAGCCTGCTCGCGCTCGGCTATGCCGGCTGGGGTCCGGGCCAGCTCGATTCCGAGATCCAGGCCAACGGCTGGCTGAGCGTTGCCGCCGACGAGGACATCGTGTTCGACGCTCAACACGGCGACAAGTGGCAGCGCGCGCTCGGCAAGCTCGGCATCGACCTGCTGTCGCTCTCGGGCGAGTCCGGTCGGGCTTGAAATTCTCACCCGACCGTCTCCGAGGTGCGCGTCGTTTCCGCGCGCTGCGCCCAGTCGCTGGCGAGCAGGCCGAACAGCAGATGGTCCTGCCAGCGGCCGTCGATCGAGAGATATTCCTTGGCGTAGCCTTCCTCGCGGAAACCGCTTTTCAGCAGCAGCCGGCGGCTCGCCTGGTTGTGCGGCAGGCACGCAGCCTCGATCCGATGCAGCCGCAGCCGATCGAACGCGAAGGCGAGCGCGAGCTTGAGCCCATCCGACATGTAACCCTGGCGGGCAAAGCGTTCGCCGATCCAATAGCCGAGGCTGGTGGTCTCGGCGACGCCGCGCCGCACGTTCGACAGGCTGATGCCGCCGAGCAGGACACGATGGGAACGCCGCGACAGCAGAAAACTGTAGCCCTGGTCGCTGCGCCAATCGACCGCGTAGCGCTGCAGCCGCCGACGGAAGCCGGCGCGCGTCACTGCGTCGGTCGGCCAGCTCGGCTCAAATGGGGTCAGGAACCCGCGCGATTCGGCACGCAGGATCGCCCAGTCGTCGAAATCCTCGCGTTCGGGCGTGCGGAGCACCACGCGCGGACCGACGAGCCGGAAGGGCGGTGGCGCCGTGCCGAAGAAGCGGGTCAAGCCCAGCAGCTCGGAGCTCATCGCCGCCCTCACGCCGCAAGGCGCCGAGCGAGGCGGTCGTAGTCCTCGACGGCGCCGATCGGCCCGAGCGCGGCGAAGGTCGGCGGCGCCGCGACCAGCCGCGCGGCAACGCGCGCCACCGCGGCCTCATCCACCGCGTCGATGCGGCGTATCGTATCTGTCGCGTCAAAGGGCCGATCGAAGATCAGCATGTGATTGCCATGCTGCTCGGCACGCGCGGCCGTTGCCTCGAGCGACATCAGCAGCCCCGCCTTGAGCTGGGCACGGGCACGGTCGAGCTCGACCGGATCCAAACCGCGCTCGAGCTTGTGCATCTCGTCGCATAGCACCGGTAGCAGCTCGGCCGCCTCGCGCTCACCCGTGCCGGCGTAGACGCCGAACAGGCCGCCATCGCTGTAGGCGTGGGCAAACGAGTAGATCGAATAGACCAAGCCGCGCTTCTCGCGAATCTCCTGGAAGAGGCGCGACGACATGCCGCCGCCAAGCGCCGCCGAGACCACCGAAGCGGCGTGATAATCCGGATCGGCGAACGCGAAACCCGGAAAGCCGAGCAGCACGTGGACCTGCTCCAGGGCGCGAGCTTCGCGATACTCACCGCCAACATAGCGCGCCGGCTCGGTCGCCGCCTGGCTGCGCGGCGGCAAATCGGCGAAGGCGCCCGCGGCGAGCGCCACCACGGCGTCGTGATCGCAATTGCCCGACGCCGCCAGCACCATGCCGGTGGCGGCGTAATTCCGCGCCAGATAGCCAGCCACGGCGTCGCGCCCGATGGCGCGGACGATCGCCGCGCGGCCCAGCACCGGCCGGCCCATCGGCTGCTCGGGAAACGTCTGCTCCTGGAAATAGTCGTAGATGATGTCCTCGGGCGTGTCCTGCGCCTGGCCGATCTCCTGGAGGATGACGGTGCGCTCGCGCTCGAGCTCGGCCGGATCGAAGTTCGAGTGCTGCAGAATGTCGGCCAGGATGTCGACCGCGAGCGGCACGTCCGGCTTCATTACCTTGGCGTAATAGGCCGTGTGCTCGCGCGAGGTGTAGGCGTTGAGGTGGCCGCCGACCGCTTCGATCTCCGACGCGATCTCGAGCGCCGAGCGCCGGGTCGTGCCCTTGAACGCCATGTGCTCGAGCATATGCGCGACGCCGTTGATCTCCTTCGGTTCGTGCCGCGTGCCGACGTCGACCCAGACGCCGAGGGACACGGTCTCGACCGAGTCCATCGTGTCGGTGACGACACGCAGGCCATTCGCGAGGCGGCTGACGCGGATGCTCATGCTGCCACTCCCAGCCGCGCATGCGTGCGGACATAATGCTGCACGGCGCCGAGATCGTTGGGCAGATTGACGCGCCGCTCGGGCAGCGCCATGAGATTGGCGAGTCGCGGCGGCATCTCGGGTTTGACACCGCAAGCCGCCATCACGGCCTCGGAAAATTTCGCGGGATGAGCGGTCGCCACCACCACCATTGGCGTCGCGCGGTCGCGCTTGACGCGGCGCGCGGCGGCCAATGCCACCGCCGTATGCGGATCGATGAGCAAACCTACCTGACGATGGGTCTCGGCCATCGTGGCGCGCGTCTCGTCGTCGTCGACACGCTCGGCCTGAAACAGCGCACGCGCCGCCTGCCATTGCCGGTGGGTCGTCGGCAGTGTGCCGGTAGCGCGGAAGTGGCTGAAGGCGGCTTCGGTCTTGGGGCCGCTATCGCCGACGAGCTCGAAGAAAAGCCGCTCGAAATTGCTCGACACTTGGATGTCCATGCTCGGGCTGATGGTCGGCTCGACTGCGCCAAGGCTCATCGTGCCACGGGTGAAGAATCGCGTCAGGATATCGTTGCGGTTGGTCGCGATCGCAAGCCCCGCCATCGGCAGGCCCAGGCGACGAGCGACATGCGCCGCGTAGACATTGCCGAAATTGCCGGTCGGAACGGCGAACGCCACGTTGCGCGCCGGTGCGCCGAGCGCCACCGCAGCAGCGACGTAATAGACGATCTGCCCCATGATCCGCGCCCAGTTGATCGAATTAACCGCCGACAGCCCGAGTTCGTCGCGGAAGGGAGCATCCGCGAACATCGCCTTCACCAAGTCCTGGCAATCGTCGAAGGTTCCCTCGATGGCGACCGCGTGAACGTTGCGTGCCGGCACAGTCGTCATCTGCCGACGCTGCACCTCGGAGATCCGGCCGGCGGGATACAGCATGAAGATGTCGATCGCCTCACGGTCGCGGCAGGCCTCGATCGCGGCCGAGCCGGTATCGCCCGAGGTGGCGCCGACGATGGTGATGCGCCGGCGGCGCTTACGCAGCACGCGATCGAAGAGCGGTCCGACGAGCTGCAGCGCGTAGTCCTTGAACGCGAGCGTCGGTCCGTGGAACAGCTCGAGTAGCCACAGCCCGGTATCGAGCTGGCGCAACGGCGCGACCGCCGGATGAGTGAACGGACGGTAGGCCGTCTCGATCATGCGGCGCCATTCCGTCGCCGGCACGGCGTCGCCCAGAAATGGTTGCGTCACCCGGGCGGCGATCTCGGAATAGGGAAGACCCTGGAGTGCCGCGAACCATGATGGAGCGCGACGCGGCAACCGCTGCGGCACGTAGAGCCCGCCGTCGGGCGCCAAGCCGGCCAGCAGAATCTCGTCGAAGTTCCGAGCTGCCGCGGCGCGGCCGTGGCGAGTGCTGATGTAGCGCATCGTGTCCGTGGATCGCGGCGATCGAAACCGAGCCTATGCCGCGAGGTAGCGGGCGCGCAAGTGGGCCTCGAAGATCGCCGCATCGAGCGGCTTGCCAGTGGCACGAACCAGGAGTTCGCGTGCGGAAAAGCGCGAGCCGAGACCATGCACGTTGGCGCGCAACCAGGTCAGCAGCGGCGCGAAATCGCCGCGCGCGATGGCGCTTGGCATGGCCGGCACAGCGCGCTTCGCCGCGTCGAAGAGCTGCGCGGCGGTCATGGCGCCGAGCGTGTAGGTCGGGAAATAGCCCCAGGCGCCGTCGTACCAGTGGATGTCCTGAAGGCAGCCGTTGCGGTCGTCGGGCGGCGTTACCGCGAGCAGCCGCTCCATGCCCGCCGCCCATGCATCCGGCAGATCGGCGAGCTCGAGCTCCGATGATATCAGCGCGCGCTCGAGCCGATAGCGCAGGATGACGTGCGCCGGATAGGTCACTTCGTCGGCATCGACGCGGATCAGCGAACGTGCCACTCGTGTGCCGAGACGATAGAGATTCTCCGCGGTCCATTCCGGGCCGCCGCCGAAGCACTCGCGCAGGATCGGCGCCGCAAATTCGAGGAACTCGTGCGACCGGCAGACCTGCATCTCGATCAGCAGCGATTGGCTCTCGTGGACGCTCATGCCGCGCGCCTCGCCAACCGGCTGGCGCCGCCACGCCGCCGGCAAGCCGCGCTCGTAAAGCGCGTGGCCGGTCTCGTGCAGCACGCCCATCAGCGCGCGGGCGAAATCGCTTTCATCGTAGCGCGTGGTGATGCGCACATCGTCGGGGGTGCCGCCGCAGAATGGATGCAAGCTCTGATCCAGCCGGCCGTGATCGAATTCGAAGCCGAGACGCTCCATCAAACGCCGCGCCGCGAGGCGCTGTGCTTCGATCGGAAACGGACCGGCCGGCCGCGCCGGCGGCGTGCGCGCCGCCTGAGCGGCAAGCGCACTGTCGATCAGAGCGGGAAGCCGTTCGGCCAGATGATCGAACAGCCGGTCGATTTCGGCGACGCTGCCGCCCGGCTCGAACTGGTCGAGCAGCGCCTCATACGGCGAGGTGCCGAGCTTTTCGGCCTTGGCCGCGGCGACCTCGCGCGTCAGGTCGAGGACGCGCTGCAAGCGCGGCCGGATCGACGCGAAGTCGTTGGCAGGGCGCGCCTTGCGCCACGCCATCTCGCATGCGGAGCATGCCCGCGAATAGGCCGCGACCAGATCCGACGGCACGGCGGTGGCGTGCAGCCACAGCCGGCGCATCTCGCCGACATTGGCGCGCTGCCAGTCATCGAGGCCGTCACGCGCCGCGTCGTCGATCAGCTCCGCAAGGCGCGGATCGGCGAGCAGCTCATGCGCGATGACCTTGAGCTCGGCGAGCTGTTCCGCGCGTGCGTCCGCCGCGCCCTCTGGCATCATCGCGGCAGTGTCCCAATTCAGCATGGCAACCGCCTCGTTGACGAGACCGAGGCGCTTGAAGCGCGATTCGAGCGTGGCATAGGCGCCGGTCATGCGCGCTCCTTCAGCCGGCGGCGAATGAAAATCGCATAGATCTGCACCAGGCCGGCGGCCAGAGCATACCAAGTGATGGCGTAGGAGAGATGATGGTTCGGCAGATCGATCGCCGTCTGTCCGCCCTTGGGCCAGCCGCCGGGATTGGGCGTTGTGTCGGCATCGACGTAATAAGGCAGAACCTTGGCATGCGGCGCGGCGGCCGCAGCCATCGCGCCGAGATCGATGAAATACCACTCGTTGCGCGCCAGCTGGTTGTCGGGCGTGAACCAGGACGGCCGGCCGTGATCGAGCCGCAGCGGCCCGGCGACCTGCGTCGGCCCCGCGATCTCGCCGGCACGGCGGCTGTCCGGCGTCTTGCGATCGGTAGGCACAAAGCCACGCTCGACCAGCAGCACCCTGCCATCGTCGAGCACGAAGGGCGTGACGATGTCGTAGCCGGCCGTGCCGTCGTCGGCGATCGCCGCCACCGGCATTTCACGATCGTTGAGAAAGCGGCCCGACGCCCGTACCGGGTGGTATTCGAGCCGTTGCGCGGCGGCGAGATTCGGCGGCGGCGGGACCGGCGGCAGATGAAACGCCGCCTGGCGCGCTGCGATCAGGCCTTCCTTCCAGTGCAGCCTCTGGACTTGCCAGGTGCCTAGGCCGATGAGAATCAGGAAGCCCAGCGCCGCCCAGATGCTGGGCCAGAGCAGCGAGCGCCTCACGGCGCCGCGGGCCCACCGCCAAGCGCGCGATGCCGGTATTGCAGGGCGATGAGGACGGCCTTGAGCGGCCGCAACATCAAGACCGCGCCTACGAACGTTACCGGCGGCCACAGCACGGCATGCACCCAGAGCGGCGGTCCGAAGATCGCCTCGACGAGCAGCGCGCCGGTGACGACCAGCGCGCCGAGCGCGAACATCACCAGCACCGCCGGGCCGTCGCCGGCATCCTCGGCGCGGAGGTCGAGCCCGCAATGGGCACAATGCGGCGTAATCGCGAGCAATCCGTTGAACAGCCGTCCCTGACCGCAACGCGGGCAACGGCAGAACAGCGCGACCGTGAGCAGAGAAACTGGCGGCTGCTCCGCGTCGGTCATGCGCTCAGTCGGCAACGTAGATGCCGCCCGATCCCCACCAGTAGACGCAGATGAACAGGAACAACCAGACCACGTCGACGAAGTGCCAGTACCACGCCGCCGCCTCGAAGCCGAAGTGATGGTCCGGCTTGAAGTGGCCGGCGATGGCGCGGAACAGGCACACGGTCAGGAAGGTGGTGCCGATGATGACGTGAGCGCCATGGAAGCCGGTCGCCATGAAGAAGGTCGACGGATAGATGCCGTCCTTGAAGCCGAACAAGGCGTGGCTGTACTCGTACGCTTGCAGCGAGGTGAAGGTGAGCCCCAGCAGGACGGTGACGAGCAGGCCGCGCACCAGGTTCTTGCGGTCGTTATCGAGCAGCGCGTGGTGCGCCCAGGTGACCGTCGTGCCCGAGAGCAGCAGCACCAGGGTATTGAGAAACGGCACTTCCCACGGATCGAACGGCCGGATGCCCTTGGGCGGCCAGATGCCGCCGGCGGGATAGAGCGCCGAGGAGAAGAACGCCCAGAAGAAGGCGGAGAAGAACATCACCTCCGACGCGATGAACAGCGCCATGCCGAAGCGCAGGCCGATCTGCACGACGGGCGTATGGAAGCCTTGGAACTCCGCCTCGATGATGACATCGCGCCACCACACGAACATGACGCCGAGCACACCGAGCACGC